>TBL_comb47_HYPODRAFT_10000105_pt1 | contig 105498 bp, 70 predicted proteins | sample TroBogypolimnion_40_FD_10682 | JGI IMG/M metagenome (IMG submission 10682) | reverse complement strand
ATTGGCATTTGGACCAACTACGGCAATTTTGCCGGATTTCTTTAAAGGGAGGATATTGTTTTTATTCTGAAGTAGCGTCATCGTTTCGCGGGCCATATCTAAGGCAAGTTTCCGGTGTTCTTCGTTATTGACAACCGACATAGGGATTTTAGCCCATGGTACTATAGCATCGTCGTCCATTTCACCTAAATCAAAACGGCCAATCATCACCCGCATCACATGTTTATTGATTTCCTCTTCGGTAATCAAACCTTTGGCAACAGCTTCAGGCAACTTTTTGTAATTGTGGTCATTCCACTGACATTCCACATCGGTTCCTGCCCAAACACCCTTGGATGCAGCATGGACCGCATCCGAAGAAACTTTATGGCTGGTATAAAAATCACCTATTGCCCCGCAATCAGAAACAACCAGGTACTTAAATCCCCACTGATCGCGAAGGATTTTCTGAAGAAGTTGTGAATTGCCACAGCAGGGTTCATCATCCAAACGCTGATAGGCGCACATGACTTCGCGGACATCAGCCTTCTGAACAAGTGATTTGAAAGCAGGAAGATAGGTTTCATTCAGATCACGTGGATCTATATTATTAAGGTTGAGCGAATGACGGCTCCATTCAGGGCCGGAATGTACTGCATAATGTTTGGCACAGGCCAGCAATTTCCGGTATCTGGCATCGGCAGGTCCCTGAAGACCCTTCACCACCTGAACACCCATGCGCGATGTAAGGTATGGATCTTCGCCATAGGTTTCCTGACCTCGTCCCCAGCGGGGGTCGCGGAAAATATTCACATTGGGAGTCCAAACCGAGAGACTCAGAAAACGCCTGTTCTCCTGTCCTTTTTGTGTGGCCTCGTTATATTTGGCGCGTGTTTCATCCGAAACTGCATCGAAAATGTGATAAATCAGTTCATCGTCAAAGGAGGCAGCCATGCCAACAGGTTCAGGAAAAACAGTCACATTTCCATTGTTGGCAAGTCCATGTAAAGCTTCACTCCACCAGTTGAATTTTTTGATACCCAAACGCGGAATAGCGTCAGAGATATCGCACATCAGGATTGCCTTTTCTTCTAATGTTAAACGTGATATCAAATCTTTAGCCCGTTCTTCTGAAGTCAATTTTGGGTCTTGCCAGGGATATTGCTGGGCCAACAAACCCAAGGTAAATAACAGACCTATAGCGAGTAATACTGATCTTTTCATGGTTAGTGAAGTTTTATTTTAGTTCAATTATGCTTTTCCCTTTTGTAATGCCATTCTCGTTAAAGGCATCGATGGTGAAATAATATCCCTGAAGCGCATTTAAACTTCGGATAGTTAACGAATTCGTACCAAGTACCTGGTAATTCTGATACAATTTGTCTTTAGCGGTTCCGTAGCGGATGTTGTAACCAACAACTCCCGGTATTTTTGTCCAGCTTAAATCCGCCACACACCGGTCAGATTCTGATCGTTTCAAATTTAAATCCTTTACTTCTGAAGGGGATTTCCCGCCGCCATTTCCGAAAACACGCAGACCGGCAATGGCAAAGGTGCCTGATGGGACCTTGTAATTGGTCAGTTTGACGTAACGAGCCTTTATCGGTTTTGCCAACTCAATGTAATCGTGAGGTACATCGGTCTTGTTCTGAGTTTTATCGGCCAGTGTTTTCCAGGTTTTGCCATCGTTTGAATATTCAAGAAGATATTGGTAGTAAATGCCGGATTGACGTCCCATAATCTTCGTTTCGTTTTCGGCATAGTTAATCTGAATGGCATTCACGGTGCATTCTTTCTGCAAATCCATGCTAATCCATTCGCCCTTATCACCTGTTTTTGCACTCCAGAACGTGCGGATATCTTCATTTGCAGCAAAATTCTTTGGATGTCCGGGCAATTCCGAAGAAACTTCAACGGGCTTGTTATACGAGAGCAACATCCAGTTAGGAAATAACTTAGTAGGATCGGCCCCGAGTTCTCGGTGTTTGGTAGGAACCTTAAACGGGAAGTCTCCAAAACCTGTGTATGCATACATTTCACCATCCTTATCGAAAAAGGTTGGAAATAATCCCAGGCGACGCTCGAACATGTGTTTTTGCGAGATGGTCATGGTCGAAATATGCCAGTAGTTGCCGTAAATATCCTGGAATGTGCTGCTGTGACCTGCTCCTGCTATAAAACCTTCCGGTTTATATGAAAATGGGTTATTCGATGCCAGTTTAAACGGACCCAGCGGCTGATCGGCAACATATACGCCATCGCCATAACTTTTGTATTCTGTTCCTGGACCGGCATACTGAAGGTAATATTTGCCATTATGTTTGTTCATCCATGATCCTTCGATCCAGGGATTGTTACCTACCTCATTGTAATTACCTGACCGTTCCCATCCGTAATTTTTCTTGTCGCTTTTGATCACTGCAACTGATTTTCCAATTGGGTTCAGCGTTTTCGTATCCAATTCAACAACATAGAGTGGATTTACGTTTGAACAGCCGTAATAGAAGTATAAACGCCCATCATCGTCGACAAACAAATCGGGATCGGTCATCCCAATAGGGAATGCAGCATTGGCAACTTCCCATTTTCCTGATTTGGGGTTGTCAGTTTTATAGATTGTCAGCGGAGGATCATTTTTTGATGCCATGAAATACAGCTCGCCTTTCATTTCAACCACAGTCGGTGCATAGTCTTCTATAGGAAGATCACCGGTTGTAATTAAATCCCAATGGATTAAATCGGTCGAATGAAAATACCCGCCCGATTTTGATGCAAAAAGATAGTATTCGCCTTTAAACGTAACCATGGTAGGATCGGCCGCTTCACGACGCGATGGGGCATCGAGACAAAACCTGTAACTCAGGTTCATGGGGTTACAAATGGTGGTTTGGCCCTGTTTGCTCTGTGATTTGGCCCAGAGGATACATGTCATCAGGACAATGATTAAGAATGTTTTGGCTAGTTGTTTCATTGCTGGTTTTATTTAAATAGCAGTTGTGCAAAATTGTACAGGTTGTTTCGCCAGACTGGCCAGCTATGGCCACCGGGATATTCGCTGTAGGCGTACTTAATCTTTAGCTCATCGAATTTCGCTTTCATCGTTTGACAATTCTTCCAGGCAATATCCACTTTTCCACCCGCTGAAATCCAGAAAAGTTTCAAATTACTGTTGATCGAGTTGGCATTTCCCTGCATAAACGCATATTGCGAATCCGCAAGATCTTTCTGCATGGGTTGGATCCAACCCGAACTAAATACCCCAAGATAGGAGAACAGGTCGGTATTATTCACCCCTGCATACAGTGTTTGAATGCCGCCCATCGACAAACCTGCCAGGGCCCGTGAATGTGCATCCGTTTTAGCACGGTAGTTTTGCTCCACAAACGGGATAATGCATTGTTTCAACTCTTTCTCAAACAGGCTTAATGCTGCTTCTCCAAACCCGCTGCCGGGAAGGTTTCCGTCAACCATTATCACAATCATTGGAACTGCTTTCTTTTCTGCAATAAGGTTGTCGATAATCAGATCAGTTTTGCCCTGGGCAGCCCAGCCTCGCTGGTCTTCGCCGCCACCATGCAGAATATAGAGAACAGGATATTTTTCGCCTGTATTTTGATCGTAACCCGGAGGGGTATACATGTAAAAATCACGCCAGCTGTTTGTTACCTTCGAAAAATATCGTTTTATACGGATGTCGCCATGTGGCACATCCTTTATTTGGTAATAGCCGTCACCTTTGAAAGGTACTTCGATGCCGCTGGCCATTCGTCCCATGCCATAGAAATTTTCGCTGGCCGGATCAGCAACAGCCACACCGTCGATAATTAAGGAGTAATAATGAAACCCTTCACTCAGCGAATCGGTAGTAACTTCCCAAACGCCGTCGCTGTTTTTGATCATGTCGTACTTCTTACCCAAATCAAGCTGAAGTTTCTGAACTTCAGGAGCCTTAATTTTAAATACGGCCCGACTGCCTGAAGTGATTTGAGGATATCCGGCTCCGCGTATATTCGATGACGCAGGATTGGAAATCTCCTGTGCAATACAGATGGAAATCAATGCAACGAATAATAAGGTCAGGTTTATTTTTTTCATTTTAATTTGTATTTATTACATGCCAAAACTTATGGTCCCGGATCACATGATATTGTTGTGGGCTAGCTAGGATTAAAATCAATATTAAGGTTTGTCCTGAATAAATTTCCAGATCTTACTTTTCGTTAAAGATCTTAGTAACTTAGATCAGCCCCCACGACCTTTATCTTATCTATCTTTTGAAATTAGTCCAGATAGTTATCGGGATCAATAATCTGTACACTCATTTTGTTTTCATCACTCCTATAAGAAAATCAGTAATTATAAGATAAATTAGATTGGGGCCTCGGGGGCATTGCCTGGTTACTAAGATTTTTAAATCCCGGCTAGCCAGCATCATTGATTTTACTTTCCCACAACAATGTCATGTGATCCATGATCCCGAGTTCCTGTGATTAGTTTATCTTATTGTAATAGTTAAAAAGTCAAAAGGGTAATTCCAACCATTACAACCATCAAAACCATTACAACATTAACAACATTTCCATCCTTATTTATACTTTGACGCCAAATCGATCAGAAGCGGCACTACTGATTTGGGTTTATTGTTCCGGTCGAATAACAAGGGATAATCTGTCCGGCCTCTGACAGGAAAGTTGTTTTTCCATGAACCTGCATCGTTCACACCCCATAAAGTTACCCTGGTAACGTAATTGTCATGTTTCAGGTAAAGCCTGAAAAAATCGAGGTAGCGTTTTTCCAATGCTACCCGGGCCGAATCGGGAAGACCCTGTACGTAAGGATTGAGTTTTTCCTTATAGGCAAAGCTCGTGGCTATATCGGCACTTACATTCCGGTCCGGATTAGGCAGTACACTGATATCCATTTCGGTAACCATCACTTTTACGCCAAGTGATGCAAAACCCTCCATGCTTGCCTCGTAATCTGTAAGACTGGGTGAATCAAGCCCAACATGGGTCTGCATGCCAATCCCGTCAATTTTCACCCCTTGCTCCTTTAGTTTTTTGACCATCGCCACAATTCCATTTCTTTTTTCAGGAATGGCCTCCGAATAATCGTTGTAATAAAGTTCTGCAGCAGGGTCAGCCTCATGGGCAAACTGAAAGGCAAGCTTGATGAAATCTTCACCCACAATCTGGTAAAACTTACTTTTACGGTAAGATCCGTCATCTTCAATGGCCTCATTCACCACATCCCAACCCTTTATTCTTCCTTTGTACCGGCCAACTACTGTAGATATATGCTTCTTCATCCGCTCAATTAAAACTTCGCGCGAAACATCTTTGCCCTCACTGTCGGTAAAGAACCAGCGTGGAGCCTGTGAATGCCAGATCAGGCAATGACCGGTAATCCACAGGTGGTTTTTCTCCCCAAAATCCACAAACTGGTCAGCCTGGGTGAAATTAAATTCTCCTTCTTTGGGTTGTATCTGTCCGCTTTTCATGCAGTTTTCAGGAACGATGGCGCTGAATTGTTCTTTCACAACACGACTGGAGGCAGTATCTTTTTCCGAAAACTGAAAAAAGTTGAGGGCAGTACCAATATAAAATTTCCCTTTATAGGCATCTTTTAAGGTTGGGTGTTGCATTGCAATTTTAACCGGCTTAAAAAGCAACTGAGCGTATTGATACAAACTTTCTTTCCACACTTTGAAATCATGAACACCACCGGGGATTACATCGTAAATATGAGGTACCTGTTGAGTAACCAGATAATCATGCGTGCGCTGGCTAAAACCCATTAACCCGTCTTTATCACCAACTGAAATCCAGAGCAGTTTGATTTGTTGTCTTGCCTTTGCAGCATCAGGAACCAGTTCTTCAGGTTTCCTGGTATTGGGAGCAGAAGAGAATCCGCCTATCCAGGCAAACTGATCGAGATTGCCCAGACCAAAGTTGAGCGATTGACCACCCCCCATCGATAAACCGGCGATAGCGCGGTGCTCCCGGTCTTTTAAAGCAGGATAGGTCTTTTCAACAAATGGAATCAAATCGTTTAATAGATCTTTTTCGAAGGTTGCAAAGGCCTGAACTTTATCGGGAGCCATAATATTGCCGGTTGCGCGGTCGTCTTTCATGGCTCGTCCGTTTGGCATCACCACAATCATCGGTTCTGCTTTCTCATCAGCATACAGGTTATCAAAAATAACCTCCGGATTTCCTCCTTTAAGCCACTCTTTTTCATCTCCGCCAATCCCATGCAACAAATAGAGTACAGGATATTTCTTATCTTTTGAATATCCCGGAGGTGTATAGATCAGGGCCTTCCGGTTAGCACCAACGGTAGTTGATTTGTAACTGACGGTATCGATTCTTCCGTGAAAAATGCCGTCACGATAATTGTCGAATCCCTGTGGCGCCTGTTTTAGTGTGTTTTGCGAATAAGATACCACACTAAATATCAATAAGAAAAAGAGCAGAAAAGCAAATGGACTGTTTCGTTTCATGTTTTGTCTTGTTAGGGTTATAGTTAGTAAAAGTAGTCATTTAGTATCACTTAGGTTTTCAATTTTAGATACATATTCTTTAATTTTGGATAATAATTTGTATGGCTTGGTTCTGATTTAAAAGATTGTCTTGTCCTGAAATAGGGTTACAGAAAAAATAGATTTAAAATAGGACAAGACAGCGTATAGCGAAAACGAAGGAAATGACAAAAAAAATAAAAAAGTAAATAAAAAAGAGGAAGTGTAGGAAGTGTAGGAAGTTGAAAAAATATAACGCTATACCAACGCTTTATATTAAAATCATTTTGAATTGTTTATAAGTACCAAAGTCTGTACTTTTTGTACTTATAAAGAGTTCAAACAGTACTTAAACTAAAATGTCAACCCAGCTCAAATAACTCTTTAGGGCAAAGATCAAACGAAACATCGTTGAGTTGGTATTTCACTATTTAAAAACAATCCCTAAAACTTACTCTGTTATTTCGGACGGGGATTTCCCAAAGTGTTTTCTGAAGACGGTGCTAAAATAGCCTACACTTGCAAAGCCGCAAAGTTCGCTGACTTCGGTAACGGTGTATTTTCGCGATTGCAATAATTCCACCGAATGATTGAGCCTGATGGTTTTGATCAGATCGGTAGGCGATTGATCGGTAAGTGATTTAATCTTTTTATAGAGCAGTGAAGAACTAACATTCATAGCCGAAGCAAATTCATCTTTGTCGAATTCAACCCTGGAGAGATTGGCCCGGGCGACTTCAATCATTTTCTTTACAAACCTATCGTTCAGTTCGTTTTCAAGAATATTTACGGATGACCCTCCGGTTATCATCCGTAAAGCTTTTTCACGGACAACCTCCCTGTTGCGAATGATCGATTTGATGCGCTGAATCAGGAGATTCATGTCAAAAGGCTTGGTTAGATAATCATCAGCGCCTAACCCCAACCCATGCAGCTGATCTGTCTTTTCTGAAAGGGCGGTGAGCAAAATAATCGGTATATGTGAAGTTTGGGGTGTCGATTTCATCATCCGGCACAATTCAAAACCATTCCGGTTTGGCATCATAATATCGGAAACCACCAGGTCAGGTACATGTTTTACTATAAACTCCCAGGCTTCAGCACCATCGACGGCAGTGTATACTTTAAAATCAGCGCTGAGGATACTCTTCATAAAACTCAGCAAATCGTTATTATCCTCAACAATCAACACCCTCATTTCTTTTGTTCCCGGGTAAACGGGATCAAATTCCTTCCCGGCTGTTCCAGCCGGGATAACGGGAACAATGCCGGAAGTTGCCGGTATCCCGAGTACTCGGGATACATTTGTTGCAGATGCCTCCCGGGATATCGTTTTAAAGGGGATTACAACCTGAAATACTGATCCGACATTTTCCTGGCTGCTGCAACTGATGCTTCCGCCATGCAGGGCTACGTAATTTTTAACCAATAAAAGCCCTATACCTGAACCCACAACTTTTGAATTGATCGCGTTATCGCCCCGGTAAAATTCCTTAAACAACTGTCGCTGTGCCCTTCTTGAAATGCCAATACCATTGTCGGTCACCTGAAGTGCCCATTTTTTAGTATCGCATTTGAGATCAATCTGTATCTGGTTACCCCCCCGAGTACCCGGGGGAGAATATTTAATGGCATTTGAGATCAGGTTATCGATGATTTTTTCCGTTTTCGATTCATCTACCGCCGTAAGGTAACTTTCCCGGTCAGCATTGAACTCAATTTCGATGTTCCTGCTTTTGGCATACGAAGCCAGCAGTACCTTGCGGGTTGAGACCAGTTTCACTATATCAGTCATCGTCAGCATTAAATGTTCCTTGCCAATATCAACCTTCTGGAAATCCATTAATTGAGTAACGACCGAACTAAGTTGCCTGGCCTGATCGATGGCCAGATTTAAATAATACTTTCCCGATTCGCTTAAGTTCTTTTCATTTTTTAATTCCTCGACCGGAGCTTTGATCAGGGTCAGTGAAGTACGGATATCGTGAGCCGTATTGGTGAAAAAACGGACTTTTTCTTCCGTATGTTGCTGTTTCAGTTTGTTAATGTAATACATCATATACAAAACAATAATTCCTGAAAATACCAGAAACAGGAGCGTCCAGAACCAGACAGTTCTCCAAAAGGGAGGAATAAGCTTTATCGCAATGGAACGTCCGGCTATGACGTTCGTTAAGGAACTGTCGAACAACTTGATCTTTAAGGTAAATTCGCCGCTTGGTATATTGGTATAGGTGATGATCCTGTTGCCCGAGGGAGCGGTCCAGTCTTTATCAAATCCTTCCAGTTTCCACGAATATTTTGAGCCCGACTGCATACCGATTGAAATCAATTCGAGGCTGATGGTGTTTTGCGAATATTTCAGATTAAGTGTCTTTAAACTATCGACAGGCCTGTCCAGTTTAAATGAGGGGATCTCACGGATTGAGCGTCCGGATATGGTCAGGTCCTGGAAAAACAGCTTTCCTTTCGACGAAATTTCCCTGATCGATTGGGGTGCAAAAAAAATGGCTCCGTTATTGGTTCCCCAGGCCAGTTGTCCATCCTTCAAACCGAAAAGTGCGCTTTTGTTATAGGAGATACCCGAAAGCGGAAACAGGGAAGAAAAGGTATAAGCCGTTTGATCACCGGGATTAAAACGGCATAATCCGCTTTCTGTTCCGATCCACAGGCAGTTATCGGCATAGATAATACTATTCAGAAAATTTGACGGCAATCCTTCGCGCGTGGTGTATGTTTTTACAGATCCGTCTTTTGTATTATATCCCAATAACCCTTCGCCGCTGGTGCACACCCAGACGACATCACCTATAATCTTAAAATCCTGAACGACATAGCCCGACAGAAAGTTCTTTATTTCACCTGTTTGCTTGTTCAGCAACTTTATGGCATTGCTCGATCCCAAAAGAATTTGATTGGGCGATAATTCGCCAAATGAGCTTATGGTTAGTTCTGAATAGGTCCTGAATTTGTTTTCTTTGGTTTGATAACAAACAAATTTCCCGTTTATGCCTCCGATCCACAAATCGCCCTGACTATCCTTAAAAATATCAAAGATGAAATTGCTGACCGACGAAAATTCCTTTTCATCCCTCGAATAATGCGCCAGTTCCCTTCCGGTCTTCCGGTCAAGAACATATATTCCCGACGAATAACTGCCTGCCCAGATCCTTCCCTTGTCATCTTCGCAGAGGGTTAGAAATACCTGGGCCTGTTTAAGTTTATTACAATAGAGGTTTTTCCATTGACCTGTTGACGCATCCCAACAGCTGATCCCATTGTTGGTAGCAAACCAGATCTTTCCGTCACGGTCCTCGATGATGCCGTTCACATCGTTATTTACCAACGAATTCAGGTCGTTTGCGTGGTGAACAACCTGATTTACCAAAGACGATGCCCCCGAGGGATCGGGGCAAAACGAAACTCCGCCGCTGATTGTACAAATCCATACCCTTTGATGATGGTCGTAAAAAATATCATAAACTCCGTTTCCACGTAATGAATACGGATCATCCGCATTTTCCTTGTACACATTTAACAGTTGCCCGTCATTTTTATTCAGCTCCCAAACACCTTGCCCGTCAATTCCAATCCAAATCGTTGATTCGGAAATGGGCTCAATGGCCAGAATGGGTTGCTTCGGGAATGTTGACCCGAGTACAGGACTTAATGTGGCTAATCCGAAATTGTAGCAATACAAACCATCCGAAAATGTCCCGATCCACAGTTTGCCCCGGGCTTTATCGAGGAATAGGGATGAAATCTCCAAAGGGCTTACCCCGAGAATTCGGGGGTATTCAAATATACATTTACCCGCCAGAGTTTGTATATCGAGCGACCAGATTCCCGAAGATCTGGTAATGATTAAATGCCGCTCATCAAACCAGGCAATTGAATATCTTTCCTGTAAAACTTCAGTGATCAGGGTCAGGTTACCCGCATGACAGTTATACAATCCGCTGTTTAGAGCGATCCAGTAATCACCCGAAGGGTCGGTTAAAAAATTATAGACGTCAAATTTCTCATCCTTAATGGTCTTGCTTATATCGATCAACAGGACGAAGCGGTCAAAGACCGGATCATACGAAAATATCTGTCCGTTGTTGGTATAGGCAATCAGGCCGGAGTGCCCGTAAATCAGCTTTACAACGATCGCACCGGCCTTTTCGTAGGGAAGTTGATAGATGCGGTAGTCTGTATCGGTAAGTCTTAGAATGCCGGTTTTCGAAGAAGCCCAGATAAAGCCGTTGTCGTCTTCACAAACCGAGTTTGTCACCCTGGATGAAATGCCAAACAAGGAGTTAATGCTGTAAAATTTTACTGCCACGCTATTCAGCGAAAATGCAAGACTCATAAGAAGAACCGCTGCCAGCCTGCAGACCGGTGATAAAACTATTTTCACACCAATACCCTCAATTTTTCATTCGATTCATTACACGTTTGCCCCGAAACATTTGAACCAGCTAAAATTATCATTTTTTAATTTACTTTCCCCTACTGGTCCGGACTCTTCTTTTATTGTATTTTAACCATGAAGGTACTATTCTTAAAACTTGAAGTGTAAAAATTATAAAACCAGAAATTAACCAATATCAGGGTTACTAATTTTAGATATTCGTTATTCAAATCCGGATAAAGGTATAACTTATAAGAGCCATTACTATTTTGAAGAATGTAATCCTAATCGGCTATTATTCAATGCAGCACAGAATATATTGGACAACCTTAAAACAATTAACCGACAAGAAAACATAGTATGGAAGATGATTGATCTTCGGATTTAGGTTTTTGGAGAGAATAAGGAAAATACACTCCAGGAGGATTCTCCGGAAAATAAAAAAGACCTTACATCGATGTAAAGTCTTGAGATTCAAAGAGGAGAATATCGGGATCTGGATTTTAATAAATACAAGTATGAAAGGGCTCTTATACTTTTAACCGCACAGGAATAAGCAACCTCGCAGTCCAGGATTCTACTGATCTATAGGACCTCTATAAAGTTGGGATTCGAACTCTAAAGATTTCCTGAGTTTAAAAACCTGTGGTGTCGATATCAAATGTGGACTTTGATTTTTACAAATTTGTTTCTATTTATTAGACCGTATTATTAACAGATCAGGTATCATGTCTGCTCACCATGTTACATTTCTGCAAACGTTTGCAATAAGGTAACCAAAAGGTAACATGCTTTTAACTTTTTGATACATGTTATAAATCCGAAATTCTACTTGTGTCGTATGTTTGGTGTAAACAATTCACCGAAATATGAAAACACAAAATGTCATTTCAGTTGCATTAATTATCGCATTGGGCGGATTCCTTTTTGGCTATGATATAGCTATGATGTCAGGAACAACTTCTCAATTGGAAACGACTTTCAATTTAAACAGTGCCTGGCTGGGTTTTACCATCGCCATCGCTATTCTTGGAACAATAGTGGGTACATTAATAATAGGTAAGCCAGCCGAAAAATATGGACGACGCCGATCATTAATTGTACTTTCCGGCTTATTTGCGATTGCTGCCCTTGGAAGCGCCACCTCTTTCAATTGGGAATTGCTTTTATTCTTCAGGTTCTTCACAGGCGTCCTGCTTGGATGTATTACCGTAGTTACTCCTATGTTTATTGCTGAAATTTCGCCGGCAAAAAAGCGCGGCCAGCTGGTATTACTTAACCAGTTCTTCGTTGTTTCAGCCATATTTTTTGCATTTGTTGTCAATTATTTATTAGCAAAAGCATTTGGCAATTCTTCCTGGCGCTTGATGATTGGCGTTGAGTTTATCCCTGCAACATTGTTTTTTGGTCTGTTATTTTTGGTTCCTGAAAGTCCTCGATGGTTGGTTAATCAAAACCGGAATGAAGAGGCATTAATTGTTTTTACCCGTATTCGGGCAGAGAACCCAAAAGAAGAAGTAGCAATTGTTCAGAAATCTGTTGACCAGGAACTTCATTTAGGGCATGGAAAATTATTTGTAAAAGAAAACCGGTTCCCTGTATTAATTGCCATTCTAATGGCAGCCTTTAACCAGTTGGCTGGTATCAATGCCATTATGATTTATTCTCCACGCGTATTCGAAATGGCAGGATTTGCAAATGATTCAGCCCTTTTACAGTCCATTTCGATAGGTGCCACCAATTTACTGTTCACTTTTGTTGCCCTCTTTTTAATCGACAAATATGGCAGACGCACTTTGCTGATGACCGGTTCTGTGGGCATGGTGTTTTTCCTCGGAATGCTTTCCAAAGCTTTCTTCACCAACAACTTTAGCGAATTCGGTGGATACGGGGTCATGATTTACCTCATGGGCTTTATTGCGTTTTTCGCATTCTCACAGGGTGCCGTTTTATGGGTTGTTATTTCTGAAATCTTCCCCAATAAGGTTCGCTCGAAAGGACAGGCTCTTGGGACATTTACCCACTGGATTTTTGCAGCTGCGTTAATTTGGGGATTCCCTGTTTTTGCAAAAATGCCAGGTATTGGAGGTGGACCTTCATTTGCCTTTTTCGCTGTAATGATGGTGTTACACTTTTTCTTCGCCTGGAAGGTTCTTCCGGAGACCAAAGGAAAATCGCTCGAGGAAATTCAGGTTGAAATGGGAAAACTGAATAAATAATTTTACCAAATATGAAAATAAAGAATCATCAAATTCTGTGTATTGGAGAAATCCTATGGGATAATCTACCTTCCGGAGCAAAACCGGGAGGAGCTCCAATGAATGTGGCTCTGCACTTAAACCGAATTGGACAGAATGTTGCCATTGCCAGTAAAGTCGGGAATGACGAACAAGGCAGGAAACTAATTACCTTCCTCAAAGATACAGGTATGAACACTGATTTGATTCAGATTGACGAGAACTTGCCGACCAGTGAAGTTCTAATACATTTGGATGCAAACAACAATGCCACCTATGAAATTTGTGAACCGGTTGCCTGGGATAATATTCAGTTAACTGATTCATTAAAGAAAAGTGGTGAGAATGCCGGACTCATCATTTTTGGTACACTTGCTTCAAGACATCCTGAAACAATGAAAACTATTTTGAATCTACTCGAAAACGACGCCTTAAAAATGATCGATGTAAATCTAAGAAAACCATACGATACCCGTGAAATTGTTGAGATGCTTATTCGGAAATCGGACATTGTAAAACTGAACGATGAGGAATTAGGCGTATTTGGCCAATGGTACAACAAGCACAAACACGATGAGAAGAGCCTGGTAAAATGGTTTGCCGAAGAATTTAATTCGAAGTTGGTATGTGTGACCAAAGGAGATAAAGGCGCAATACTTTACTGCGATGGAGAATTTTTCGAACATCCCGGATTTAAAGTAGATGCCGTTGATACGGTTGGTGCCGGTGATGCATTTCTGGCCGGATTTATTTCTGCAATCTTTGAACATAAGTCGTATGCTGAGGCTTTAGTTTTTGCCTGTGCAACAGGAGCATTTGTCGCTTCTGAAGCAGGTGCAACTCCTAAATATGATAATGCCCGAATAAAACAAATTTTATATTCTAATTAAACTTAGGTACAATGATTAAATTAATTAGTTTTTCAAAAGCTGCCAGACTTATACTGGTATTTGCCGCAACTTTTCTAATAACAAATGTTTACGCCCAAAAGCGTGTTGTATCAGGAAAGGTTACAGAGCAATCTACAAACGAACCAATCCCTGGCGTCAATATTCTTGAAAAGGGTACGGTGAATGGAGTCATTAGTGATTCAGATGGAAATTACACATTTAATGTTGGAGAAAAGTCAGTACTTGTTTTCAGCTTTATGGGTTATGCCTCACAGGAAATTTCTGTTGATGGAAAGACTACATTAAACGTAAAACTTGTTCCTGAAATCCAAAGCATTGATCAGGTTGTTGTAACAGGTTACTCATCACAAAGAAAGGCGGATATTATCGGAGCGGTATCAGTAGCTGATGTTAAACCGATGGCAGATGCCAGCGCTTCAAATCCAATGGCGGAATTACAAGGAAAAGTCGCCGGTGTTGATATTACAGGTGATGGATCTCCGGGCGGCGGATCAGTTATCCGAATCAGGGGTATTGGTACATTGAATGTAAACGATCCGTTGTATGTAATCGACGGGGTTCCTACCATGAACGGACTTCAAGTTTTGAATCCGAATGATATCGAATCGATTCAGGTATTGAAGGATGCTGCATCTGCTTCTATCTATGGATCGAGGGCTGCTAATGGAGTAATTATTGTGACCACCAGGAAAGCAAAAGGAGACCAATTAAGCATAAGCGCTAATGTTAAAACTACATTAAGCTGGTATAGTTCAATTGAACCGGTTCTTAATACAGAACAATATGGACAGGCTTTGTTTAAAGCCTATACGAACGGTGGCATTGATCCTAACACCAATGCAGTATCTTATAAATTTAACTGGAATAATAATTTTTCAAATCCGGTTCTAAACAGTCAATCGATAGTTGGTAATCCTGCTAACGTAGTTCCGGCCAATACAAACTGGTTTAAGGCTGTATCTCAGTTAGCACAAAACACAGATTATAATGTTAGCATAACGAACGGATCGGATAAAGGACATACCTCTTTATTCTTTGATTATTTGGATAATAATGGCATTATCATAACTACAAATCTTAATAGAATTACAGGCAGGATCAATTCCGATTACAACTTAATGAATAAAAAATTAGTTTTAGGTGAAAATTTCTCAGTTAATTCAACAAAAGAAGTAGATGACCAGGGAACTGAAAATATGGCTTTGCAAGCATTACCTGTTGTTCCCATTCACACGACTGATGGTGGTTGGGGCGGTCCATGGGGTGGTATGAATGACCGTCAGAACCCTGTCAGAATTATGGAAATGAACAGCCAGAATAAACCACAAAACTTATTTATGTTTGGTAATGCTTATGCTGATTTGCATATTATCAACGATCTTCACTTTAAATCCTCTATTGGTTTGGATTATAGTTCGTATGATTTCCGCAATATGCAACTTGCTTACGTTTCCGGATTCCTTAATAACCCGAACAACAGTGTACAAAACAACCATTCTACTTCGAGCAAATGGACCTGGAGTAATACATTAAGTTATAAATACAAACACGGGAAACACGATTTTGATATAATGTCAGGTATGGAAGCATACAAGGAAAACGATATGAGTTTCTTTGCAAATGCTCAGGGTTTTGTTTCAACCGATCCTAATTACATGTATTTGGATGCTGCAACAGGCATAAAAAATGTAGGTGGTAATGCTGGTGCTTATAGCTTATTATCTTATTTTGGGAAAGCCAATTATGTATATGACGATAAATACCTTGCTTCGTTGACAATTCGATATGACGGATCATCACGATTCGGACAAAACAATCAGTTTGGTACATTCCCTTCAGTTTCGGCAGGTTGGAGAATAAACAAGGAAAACTTTCTGAAGGCTGAAAAAGAAATTTCGGATCTTAAATTAAGAGCAAGTTGGGGTGAAACAGGTAACCAACAGATTGCAAATTATGGGACTCAAACCATGTACACAACCAGCTATGGAGGAGGTGATCCTACATGGGGAATTGCAAACGGTACTGCTTATGCGATTGATGGATCAAAAACAGGAACTCTTCCATCCGGCTTCGTAAAAATTCAAACCGGCAATCCGAACCTCAAATGGGAAACTACAACTCAAACGAATTTCGGTTTAGATTTTGGTTTCTTTAATCAGGCATTATCCGGATCCTTTGACTATTATATCAAACAAACAAAGGATATTCTTGTAGAACCTCCTTATGTAGGAGCACTTGGTGAAGGTGGTTACGAGTGGATGAATGGAGCCGGCATGGAAAACAGAGGGATGGAATTTACATTAGATTACAGAGGCAATGCCGGAGCTTTAACTTATGAAATCAGTGGTAATATCAGTGGATACCGCAACAAAGTAACTTCCTTGCCAGAAGCAGTAGTAAATAACTATGGTGGTAACGGTACAACACAAAACATTCTTGGTCATCCTATAGGTTCTGTATTTGGTTATGTTGCTGAAGGCTTATTTAATTCTACAACCGAATGGGCCAATTCTCCGACTCAACCTGGCTTAACCGCTGCAAATAGTTTAGGACGAATTAAGTATGCTGATGTTAACGGCGATGGCAAAATTGACAGTAACGATCAGTCATGGATTTTCAACCCTACACCTTCATTCTCTTATGGTTTTAACTTCAAGTTTGGATATAAATCATTTGATTTATTGTTAGCCTTCCAGGGACTAGGGAAAACTCAAATTGTGAATAACGAAAAGTATGCTACTGATTTCTGGTCAGTTCAGGAAACAGGATCTAATAAAGGGTCCCGATTGTTAAATGCCTGGACTCCTACCAACACAAATTCTACAATTCCTGCATTAGCCTTGACCGATTATAATAATGAAGCCAGATTTTCAACTTATTACATTGAAAACGGAGCATATTTGAAATTGCGGAATATAGAACTAGGTTATAATCTTCCAAAGTCACTTGTTGAAAGATTTCGGATACAGAATCTACGTTTTTTTATTGCAGGTCAAAATCTGTTGCACATTTATGCAAAGAGTTTTACCGGACAAGATCCAGAAGATGCAAATTATGGATATCCAATTCCTTCGTCTGTTACCGGAGGTTTCAATATAACATTATAGTAAGTTAAAAACTTGAAACATAACACAATGAAAAAGATATTATTAATAATTGCCACATCAATGTTGCTGTTCTCTTGTAGTAATTTTTTAACTGAAGAGCCGACTGCAGTACTGAATAGTTCGGAGGCCACAAGTGCCTCAAGTGTGGAAGGAGCTGTAATAGCAGCTTATGCCAGTCTGGGTAATGACCATTATGACACTCCATTTAGTTTATGGCCTTACGGCAATGTCCGTTCAGGCGATGCTTACAAAGGCGGCAGAGATCCCAACGATATCGGAGATTTTGGGTTTATGGAACTTTGTCAGTCACGCGACGATATGGGTGAATTTAATAGCATGTGGTTTGCATTATATGTGGGCATACAACGTGCAAATTCAGCTTTGAAATTATTAAATGCGATGACCGATGCCCAATATTCTGCTTCAAAACCGACAGCAACCCGAACAAACCGGATTGCAGAATGCAGGTTTATCAGGGCGCACTACTATTTTCAGTTGAAGATATTATTCAATCGTATTCCCTGGTTTGATGAAACTATTCCGTCAGAAGATTATGCTTCTACTTCGAATACTGCACTTTCGAGTGAAAAATTATGGAATAAAATTGCTTCCGATTTTGAATTTGCATATAAGAACTTACCGGCTACACAAAGCCAGGTTGGAAGAGTAACAAAATATGCTGCTGAAGCTTACCTGGCAAAAACAAAATTGTATCAGGCCTATGGAATGGGCGATATCGCAGGAGGAAATTACAAGATTACTATTCCCGGCGAACTGCCTGCTGTAAGAAAATCGGCTCTTGACAGTGTGATAACTTATTGTAAAGACATTATCGCAAGTGGACAATATCATCTTGCATCAGATTTTGCAGATAACTTTTTACCGGACAATTTTCCGGGTGGTCCATACGAAAATGGCAAAGAATCAGTTTTTGCAGTTCAATATTCTGAAAATGACGGTACCATGTTTGGCCGGCTGGATTACGGAGATGTATTGGCAACTCCAATGGGTGTAGGGTGTTGCGATTTTCACAAACCAAGTAACAACTTATACACTGCATTCAGAACAAATTCAAAGGGACTGCCGGTTTCTACCAACGGATTTTACAACTGGCCTGTGAATGGATCAACAAGTTTCAGTAGTGATACAATACCTGATTTGAATGTAAATACAGTAGATCCACGGTTAGATCATACGATTGCAATTCCCGGGCATATGTTCAAATATGATCAGACCACCATTTATCAGGAGAGCTGGAACAGGACTCCTTCCATCTATGGTTTCTTTGCTTCGTTGAAAGAAAACGTGACTGCCGGTGCAAATAATTTTGATTATATACATGTTGGGCCATTCTATGGTAATGATAAAGACAGGATTATTATTCGTTATTCGGATGTATTGCTTTGGCTGGCAGAAGCTGAAATCCAGGAAAATGATGTACCGGATGGAATGACGCTTATAAACCAAATCAGGGATAGAGCTGCTAACAGTACAGGTCTTTTGAAACTTGTAAACGGTCAATATGAATCGAAATACAAGGTAGGCGAATATCCGGCCAGTGTTTCGCAGGGATTAGCCTTTTCTGCCCTGCAATGGGAAAGACGCCTTGAATTTGCCATGGAAGGATGCCGTTTCTTTGACCTGGTTCGCTGGGGAATTGCAGGGAACTATCTTAATTCATATTTTGCTACTGAGTCAAAAGGGATTCCTACCTATCTGGCAGGAGGTAACTTTAAACAAGGCCGGGACGAATTTCTTCCAATACCATTAACCCAAATGGAATTCACACATGGGGCTTACACTCAAAATCCCGGATATTAATCATCAATCAAATAAAATTTAAAATTTATGAAACTCAATATTTTAAAATATATAAGCCTTGCCGGTATACTGTTTACAGTTGCAAGTTGTATAAAATCTGATTATGGGATTCAGGCGCCTATTGTTAATCCGGTAAGTAACCTGCAATATGCTTTAAATGGTGACAGTGTAAAACTTACCTGGACATTGCCGAACACCAATGGTTTGACTGCACAAATTGTATACAGTGGCGGAACAGTTTTAATCAATAAAGCAAATCCGGTTTCATACACATTCGGAGTTGTACAGACAAATATGGACTATCTGTTTACTGTAAAACTGAAAGATGCAAAGGGAGATCTATCGCCTGGACAAACTGTGAAAATTAATCGTCCGGGTGCAATGCCTGTTACAAATTTTGCAGGAACTCAAAATGGAAGTAACAGTGTTTTACTCACCTGGTCCTTACCAACTGAAAGCGAATCAGGCATTACGCTTAATACCGGTTCTTCAACAGTTAACCTTCCCGGATCAGCTACTTCTTATCAATTGAATAATCTACCTGTTGGATTAGTTCATTTTAGTGTTGTAACAAAGAATGGAAGCGGGTTGGTTTCGAATACTGTTTATCTGAACTTTAAAGTTGGCTCTACTGTTGTTGCCTATTTAGGAACAGATGCAGATTCACTCCATATTTCAAACCACGAACAGGCTGCTGCTGCAAAATGGCTTTTTGCGAATTTTCCTGCAGCAAGATATGTTACTTTTGATAAAATTAAGAGCGGAGCTATCGACCTGTCTCAGTTTGATGTGGTTTGGTGGAACTATGATGTAACCACGGGACCTAAATTCCCTGCAATTGCTACCGATGCTGCTGTTACAGGCGCGATTAAGGCTTACTACCAGAATGGTGGGAAAATGCTTTGCAGCGTATATGCCATAAACTATTTATGGAATTTAGGAAGACTTCCAGGCGCACTTCAGGCTATTGTTCAAAACGATCAGGGACCAGGAGGATATAACCCTGATATATGGACTGTAAATATTGATATTAAAGGAGAACAAGACAATAGCAATCATCCGTTGTTTAAAGGTCTTACTTTAACTACTCAAGGTGACGGAGAAAAAGTGTTCCCTGTAATTGGTTCAGGTTGGAAAGAAAATCATAACTGCGTTTTATCCGGGATTCCTAATTTCTATGGTTTAGGTAATGCTGATGCGACAGCCTTTACAGACTTTACCAATAATTACACAGCCAAATGGCTGGCAACCTGGGGTGGTATTGGAGATTATTTCATGGCAGGAATTTTCGAATTAGATGCTACAAATACTTATAAAGGAACAGCACTTGCTATTGGTATTGGAGGTATTGAATGGGATCAACTTGGAGCTAATCCGGGTGATTTAGTGGGTACCGAAGGATTTATAAATCCATATCAGCAAAATGTTGTAACTCTTTATACGAATGCTCTGAGCTATTTAAAGTCAAAATAGATTAGAATATCTATAATCAATTCTTTAGGGGACATTTTGTTCCCCTAAAGATTTTTTGGCTCTATGACGGATAGTGTGGTTTTTAGTTTTTATTCATTAATAAAATCTCTAAATGTGTGTCTCCTCCGATAAGTCAAATTTAACGCAAAGACGCAAAGACACAAAGATTAAAATTTCGTAAAACAAATATATTCAGTATTTTGTATTGCTTTGCGTCTTCGTCCCGAGTACTCGGGATTGCATTTAATGTTGATATAGGGTTTTTTGGAGCATACCCACTCCAAACGTCATAGAGTCGAATTTTTCAAATTAATTCAAATTTCATTCCGTGTATAAATCAATTCTGTTTTTCTCTTTGATGGTTATTTATTTGTTTCCCTCCTGTAAAAAGGGGGACCCAATTATTAAACCAGTAGTTACAGATACATTGGTCACATTAAGCGGGGCCGATTACAGACCAGCGTATCATTTTACTCCACCTTCCGAATGGATGAACGATCCGAATGGTTTGGTCTTTTATAAAGGAGAATATCACTTATTTTATCAGTATAATCCCGGTGACGTGGTTTGGGGTCCAATGAACTGGGGTCATGCCGTAAGTACGGATTTGTTTAACTGGCAGGATTTGCCTGTTGCTTTGACTCCTGACAATCTTGGAACTATTTTTTCGGGAAGTGCTGTGGTTGATTCAACCAATACTTCAGGTCTTAAAACCGGGAACGAATCTCCTTTGATTTCAATTTTTACTGAGAATGGTAATCAACAGGTTCAGAGCATAGCTTACAGCAATGACAAAGGTCGTTCGTGGACCAGATTTGCTAATAATCCGGTATTGTCCAATACGGGATATCCTAATTTCAGGGATCCAAAAGTAATTTGGTTCCCCAATGAGAATAAATGGATTATGGTTGTTACAATCGGCACTTCAATAAACTTTTATTCTTCAATTGATTTGAAGAGTTGGTCTTATGAGAGCAATTTTTCATTAGGCAGCAGTTTACAAGGCGGTGTTTGTGAATGTCCCGATTTATTTCAAATCCCCGTTGCCGGAACCAATCTGAAAAAATGGGTGTTGATGATCAGCCTTAGCACCGGAGCTCCAAATGGAGGAACAGGTACAGAGTATTTTATTGGTGATTTTGATGGAAAAACATTTACTGCAAACAATACAACACCATCATGGATAGATTATGGTACGGATAATTATGCCGGCGCCACTTACAATGATATTCCCGCATCTGATGGAAGACGAATTTTTATTGGTTGGATGAGTAATTGGAACTATGCCGGTGTCATTCCTGCAACAAGCTGGAGAAGTACCATGACAGTACCCAGGGTAATTACACTTGTTCAGAATGGACCGAACTATGGTCTGAGTTTTAATCCGGTTACAGAACTGGAGAATTATAAAACGCCGTCAACATCAATTTCACAAGCTCAAAACAGCATATCTTTAACAAATAACAGTATAATAAAATCAGGAAGCTACGAACTAAGTCTGACTGCTGATTTTTCTCAATCGGATAGTCTTCAGTTTATGGTTGGCAATAGTAAAGAAAATCTGGCAGTTATTTTTGATAAAAAACACGGCAAAGTTTCAATTGACAGAAGTAATTCGGGTAATATCAGTTTTTACAACAGCTTTCGAAACCTGATCATTTGCCCGACATTTACTATTGGAACAGATCAAAAAGTTGAATTACGAATGCTATTTGATAAAACATCTGTCGAAGTGTTTTGGAATAATGGACTGGGTGTTATGACTGCCCTGTATTTTCCTTATTACCAGTATAATTACTTACAGATAAAAGGTAGTGGCACCGCTTCTCTAATAAGTAATTTCAAAATAAGTGGTCTTGGTAATAGTCTGAAAAGATAGATCAACGTAAAAAAGCTTGTGCTTGTATAATTTTTGATTTAGCGTAACCTATGCATCTTTGAATAGTTGTTTAAAACTTAACGATATGCTTTCAAAATTAAAATCAGTATCTGTTATTCTGCTGGCTCTTACATTTTTAATAAATACGAAGACAAAAGCACAGACAGGAAAACTTTTTCCATTTCAAATAATGAGACCAAATGGAAAGATCTTTACAGCACAAAATCTGCCTTATGAGAAACCAATTGTAATTATATATTTCTCGCCTGATTGTGAAGATTGTCTTTCATTCATGGATAAATTCTTTGAAAAGGTAGTGGATTTTCAGAAAGCATCTGTAGTAATGATAAGCTACTTTCCAATCGAAGAAGTCACCAGATTTGCAGTAAAGTATAAAACAGGAGATTATAAAAATATTATTGTAGGAACAGAGGGTTCATCCTTCCTGGTAAAAGATTATTACAAAATCATGGAAATGCCTTTTTTGGCTTTATATGATAAAAATGGTAATATCCAATGCTCTTATCAAAAGAATATTCCATTAAACGACATAATCTCAAAATTGCAAAAACTTTGATTTAATCAAATTTGATAAGAACAACCAAAAGTCATATTAGGATGTTTTGCACTGGATTATAGGTTGATTAATCAAATTTTGCAATCAGTTAATTATAAGATAAGGCACCTGCTAAAATGTATTATAAACTTAAATTAGAAAATATGAAACGATATTATCGGTTTGTTAATGAGGTTATTGTTGGGTTATTTCTACTTTTTACAATGAATAGTTGCAGTCCGGCACCCCAAAAAGGTGTGGAGGCCTCAAAAAGTTATTTTCAGGAACAATATCGCCCGCAATTCCATTTCACACCTGAAGCTCATTGGATGAACGACCCCAACGGGATGGTCTATTTTGAAGGCGAATATCACCTTTTTTATCAGTATTATCCTGAATCAAGCGTTTGGGGTCCAATGCACTGGGGGCATGCGGTAAGTACCGACTTAATTCACTGGAAGCACTTACCAATTGCGCTTTACCCTGATTCGTCAGGCTATATTTTCTCCGGAAGTGCAGTCATAGACAAGGCAAATACTTCAGGATTAGGCCAGAAAGGCGTTCCTCCGATGGTGGCTATTTTTACCTACCACGATTCGAAAGCAGAAAAAGCAGGGAAAATTGATTTCCAGAATCAGGGAATTGCTTTCAGTCTGGATAAAGGACGAACCTGGACCAAATATAAAAACAATCCTGTACTTAAAAATCCTGGCATCCGCGACTTCCGTGATCCAAAAGTAATGTGGCACGAACCCTCAAAAAGGTGGATCATGACCCTGGCAACTATGGATTGTGTGACCTTCTATTCTTCTCCTGATCTCAAAAGCTGGACAAAAGAAAGCAGTTTTGGTAAAGAGATTGGTGCTCATGGAGGAGTTTGGGAATGCCCTGACTTATTCAGGTTAAAAGTGAAGGATAGTGATGCTTCCAAATGGGTTTTGTTTGTAAGTATTAATCCCGGAGGACCTAACGGAGGTTCGGCAACACAATATTTTGTCGGGGATTTTGATGGACACCAGTTTAATCCTGAACATACTGAAACCAAATGGGTGGATTGGGGTCGGGATAATTATGCGGGAGTTACCTGGTCAAATATTCCGGAGACTGATGGCCGGAGGCTTTTCCTTGGATGGATGAGCAACTGGGATTATGCAACAGTAGTGCCAACAACTGTATGGCGAAGCGCTACAACGTTCCCGAGAGAAATTACCTTAAAGAAAGTTGACGGTAAGTATTCGCTGGTTTCTTTACCGGTTAAGGAAATTGATCTGATTCGTGACAAGGCTTCAAAAACTGAAATTTCTTCCCAAAATATTTCAGGAGAGAAAGAGATAGATCTAAAAGGTGCAAATCTTTCACAGTGCGAAATCAATCTGGATATTAATCTGGATAAAGGGTTACCTGAAAAGTTCGGACTGATTCTCGAAACAGGTAAGGGTGAATCATTAAAGATCGGATATTCAAAATCGGAAGCAAAGTTTTTTATTGATCGTACAAATGCGGGGAATTACAGCTTTTCCAACAAATTTACCGGTGTCACCCAGGCACCATACGTTTTAAAAAATCAGGTTCATTTACAGATCTTGTTTGATGCTGCATCAGTCGAATTGTTTGTGGATCAGGGAAACCTGGTCATGACTGATTTATTGTTCCCAACTGAATCGTTTAAAAAGATAAAGGCATTTTCATTGGGAAGTGGTATAACACTTCAGAATATGGAAATAGTTAGGTTAGAGAGGATTTGGTAGTTTAGTTTTGAGGGGAGCTGATTATTTAGCTCCCCTTTTTATTTTGCATGTACTCAGTTGGCGACATTTTAAACTGCTCCCTGAAACATCGGGTGTAATACGATGGCGACGAAAATCCTACTTCGTAGGCAATTTCAGCGATAGTTTTGCCGCTGTTTCGCAATAATTCAAGAGATTTTTTAAGCTTTACCAGAGTAACAAACTCGCTAACTGACAGGTCAGTCAGTTTCTTTATCTTTCGGTAAAGATGTACCCTGGAGATGCCTATTTTTTGACCTAATTCATCTACACTCAAATCTTCCTTGTCAATGTTTTGTTCAATAATCTGGGTGAGTTTTGCCAAAAATTTCTTGTCCAAGCGATTTATCCCAGTTTCTTCTTCCTGTGAATCAGGCATTCCGCGATAATGTTCCCTTATTTTCAAACGTAATTCAAGCAGTTTCTTGACCCTAACCTGGAGGTGTCGGCTGTTGAATGGTTTGGGGATGTATGAATCTGCTCCTTCTTCCAGACCTTCCAGTTTATGCTCCAGTGCTGCTTTTGCGGTGAGCAGGATAATCGGAATATGGCAGGTTTTCAGATCAGATTTTAATTGGCGTGTCAATTCCAAACCATCCATTTCCGGCATCATCACATCGCTGATAATCAGATCAGGCTCTTCATCCAAAACCATTGCGAGTCCTTCCTTGCCATTTTTCGCTTCCAGTATCAGGTATTGATTCCCCAGACTCATCCTGATAAATTCACGTACGTCAGCAATATCTTCCACAATAAGTATTACGGGACGGTTCTCCGGTGCTTTTTCTGTATCAGCCAGATTCTCTGCATTGGCCAGCTCTATGGTTAAAATCTGGTTATGGAGACTGATTTCTGGTTTGTTTTCTTCAATTAATAGCTCGTCTTCCAGCAAATGATCCTTGCCAAGTGGTAGATTAATAAAGAATGAAGTGCCTGAGCCTTCTTTACTCTTTACAGAAATATGACCCCGGTGCATTTCTATAAATTCCTTTGACAGATTAAGCCCAAGACCTGTTCCGATATAAGCATGTGATTTTCCTGCCTGATAAAAACGATCAAAAATTTTATCCAGATGTTTGGCGGCAATTCCGCTTCCAGTGTCTTTGATCTCAATATGAACTTCTTCGGAATGTATTCCTATAACCGCCGGTTTAACTATTGATAGGATGATAGTGATTTGGCCTCCATCGGAAGTGAATTTGAATGCGTTTGAAAGAATATTAAAAAACACCTTGTCGAGCTTATCCACATCAAACCATGCTGTTATGGCGGATTCTGAACAAATGGTTTTTAATTCAATATTGCGGCTGGAAGCTAATGAGGAGAATGACCCTTCAATCTCTTTTACAAAGGCCAGTAAATCATTTTCAGTAGCAGCTAACCCCATTTTTTTGTTGTCAAGTTTTCTGAAATCCATCAATTGATTAACCAAACGAAGCAACCGGATGGTATTGCGATGCATCAGTTTGAATTGGTTTTGGTAATCAGACGAAAACTCAGTGGCCTGCATCATATTTTCCAATGGCCCTTTTATCAAGGTTAAAGGAGTGCGAAATTCGTGCGAAACATTTGTAAAAAACCGAAGTTTTGCCTGTGAGGCATCTTCCAATTGCTGACTGACTTCAACAAGTTTGTCGCGCTGATTAATAATTTCAAGGTTTTGTTTTTCAATCTCGTGGTTCTTGGCTTCCAATTTTTTGTTGGCAATGATCTTATTTTTAAACGCTCCATAGATCATGAAAACGAGCATCACAATCAGCAACAGCAACACAATTACAAAAATCAATATTAACCGTTGACTTTGAAAACGTGATATTTGTATGTCGAGAAAAGATTCCTGGGCTTCAATTTTCTGCTGAAGAGATTCGACCTGATCAGTTTGGAGTTTCAGAATTTTTGCATTGGTTGAGTCAATTACAATCGTTGGAAGCAGATTTTGACGATCGAACGTCTGTTTGTTAAGTATTTCGATGGCAATCTTTATGGCCATTTCACTACCTGTTGGATAAAGAAATGTTGCATCAAGATCCTTATTCAGAACATATTGTATCCCGCCGTCAACTCCCGGCAAACCATCGACTCCAAGGAAAAAACACTTTTTATTTAAACCTGATTCCTTCACTATGGCATGAGCCTCCTTTGCCATCACATCGTTATGAGCAAAAACCAAATCGAATTGAATGCCGGATTTGACAATCTTCTGCATTACTTCTCTTGCTTTTGTCTCTGTCCAGTTGCCTGAAACTGATTTTACAATTTGAATTCCAGAGTATTTTTCAATTATTTCTCTAAAGCCTTTTTGTCTGTCGATGGCTGGTGAAGACCCATCAAGACCAGTTATTTCCAGGACTTCACCTTTGCCTTTCAATAGCCGAACTGCATATTTCCCTGCTTCCTCTCCAATCTGATAATTGTTGCCTCCGATATAAGCGGTGTATGACTCCGAATTGATTAGTCGATCAATCAGGATCACGGGGATTCCAGATTTAAAGACCTTCCCGATTATTGGAGTCAAAGGTTCTGATTCATTGGGCGAAACAATGAGTAAATTAATTCCTTCAGCAATAAATTGTTCAATTTGAACGATTTGAGTTTTATTGCTGGCACCTGCGTCTTTAATTTCTAATTCAAGATCAGGATAAAAGGCCAACTCAATTTGCATGAGACGGATTTGTGTCTGTCGCCATTTGTCTGCAGTTGTGCACTGCGAAAACCCAACCTTGAATTTCGGATTTGAAAAGCTTGAGGTAAATAGAATTACGAATATGAAAAGAATAATATATTTTGGCTTCAGATTATTTTGCATATGAATTTGGAATTAATCCTTTCTCAAATATAGGAAGATTAGAACATTTCTTACTCATTAAATTTATAACAATTATCGGCCAAATGAAATGAATCAATTTAGAGTATATTCTAATTAAAAGCAAACAAATTCAACCTATTATAAAAGCTAATTTTGTCAATTCCGACAATAAATTTCCTAAAATATGACCATTATATGGTCAATGAAATCAACCAGAAATCCACTCAAAAAATCAGCAGGGGCACTCAAGGGCACTCCAGATGGGCACTCCAGAAATAAAAAAAGACTTTACATCGATGTAAAGTCTTGATAATCAAAGTGGAGAATATCGGAATCTAACCGATGACCTTTTGACTGCCAGGGAAAATAACAAGTTTGTATAGCATTGACTATATGTTATTTATAAATAGATGTAAATGCAAAGCATAGCATTTCTGAGCAATTCTGAACACAAAAAGGGCACTCCGGTATTGTGGCTCAGAATTTGTCAATCTTAAAAATAAAGGAATATTCTTCCTTTCTTTTAAAAGAATCTCTACCACCAGCGTTTCCCTGCCAGGCGGTTCATTTCCAGCCTTGTAAGCAACATATTGTATTCACATTGAATACGGTTCAGCATGGCATCCTGGTAATTGGTTTGCTCCGTAAGCAATTCGAGCGTGGTAATTACGCCGTTCTTATAGCGGTCACTGGCCAGTTGAAGCGCCATCTTCGCCTGTGAAATCAACGCATCGGAGCCTGAAAGACGGATCTGATTTTTCTTCAGATCGTCCATTGCATTCAATATATCTTTGTTTAAACTCACACGCTGCGATTCGAGGGCGTGATTAGTGGCATCAAGGTTAATCTGGGCCATTTTTTGCTGGATGACCGGATGCGAACCTGAAACAATGGGGATGGTGATACCCGCTCCAACGAAGTAATTGAAACGTGTTTGGTTGATATCGGGTAAAAATCCATTCCGATATCCTGATCCGGCCAGAAAATTCAAGGTAGGCCATTTCATTCGTTCGTTGGTAATGACTCCCCATTTGGCGGATTCAATTTTATCAAAAGCTGTTTTTAATTCGGGATTGTTCCGGTTGGCCTGGGCGAAGATCGAATCAGAAGCCAGGTTTACCCAGTTGTCGTTGATCAGCGTATCGGAAACCGAATTTGTACCCGAATTTCCGGTAATCATGTTCATCAGGTTATATTGTCGGTTCCGCTGATTTTGAAGTTCGGCATAATAGTTATCCAGGTTGGCCTGCTTTACTTTCATCGATACCAAATCGTAATTCAAAGCATCGCCATTCTTTAGTTTTGTTTCAATCTGTTCGATGTTCGATTTGATCAGTTCCATTTGTTCTTTCTGAACTTTAATACTTTTATCCAGAAAAATAATGCCGTAATACAACTGTGCAACCTGGAAGGCCAGCTGCATTTTGAAGAGATCAAGATTATCGTTGGCTGAGGTCAGTTCACTTTTCGACTTGCTGATGCCGACAGGGGTTTTAAAATCAATGATCGGTTGAACAAGAGAAAACCCTGCATTATAATTGTCGGCGGGCAAGATGCTTATATTATGTACCTGTCCCGGTCCGGTGGATATCGAAATCGGATCAGTAGGATACATGCGGCGGTAGGATAAATCACCTGTTACAATGGGTAAGTATGCTGCCTTGCCAAGCTCCACCTTTACCTCGCTTAATTTCACCTGATCATTCATCTCGGCCACTTTCGGGTAGTATACAAAAGCCTGTTCGACCAGTTTGTTTAGCTGAGCCGGAACTGACTGTTGCTGTGCATTTCCTTCGAGTAAAACCAGAACCAGTGAAAACAGTAAGGTCAATTTGATGAGTTGATTATTCTTCATGTTGCTTCAATTTTTTAAAATTTAGTGGCCTGCTTCTTCAGCCATTTTCAATGCTTCGGCCGATTGTTTCTTCCTCCTGATCAGGAAAATCAAGGGGAAGGAAATGACTATAAACAAGGTGGCATAAAGAAATGCGTCCAGATAGCTGAGCAGATAGGCTTGTTTGGTCACCATCAGGTCCATGACTTTATACACCTGCTGTGGTGCATTTGCAGCAACGGCCACCTTCGACTGTATACCCTGAAGCAAATTATTGTATCGCTCGGTAAATTGTTGTCCGCCTTCATAAATATTCCCAATCAGGTCGATCCGGTGAACCGCCACCCGGTGAGCAATGTAATTGTTAATGATCGCGATGCCAAACGATCCGCCCAATTGCCTCATCATGTTGTTTAAAGCAACTCCCTGCGGGATATCTTTTGGCGATAAACCCTGAACCGCCATCTGGGTAAGCGGAACAAACAAAAAGGCCAGCCCTGCCCCACGCAACATGAGCGGAAAGGCAAATGTCCCGGAAGTGGCATTTATATCTGCAGTTGCCATCAGAATCCCGAAAAACATCAGGATAATAAACCCAATCATCACAAATATTTTGGGATCGGTACCTGCCTGCAGGCGTTTCCCGATAAATGGCATGAAAATCAGGGACAAGAAAGTAGCCGGCAATAAGGTCAGACCGGTTTCCAGGGCGGTATAGCCAAGCACCCGCTGGAGCAACAAGGGAAATACAAATACGGAGGTGAAAAGAATAAAACCGACAATAAAAGTCAGCATGGTGGTGAGCGTCAAATTCCAGTCACGCATGATGTGTAAGTTTACAACCGGATGTTTTTGCTGTAGCTCCCACCAGATAAATGTTAAAAGCCCGATAACTGCAATGATGGTTAGCCAGATGATGGTCCGGGAATCATACCAGTCTTCGGATTCACCCCTTTCCAGCACGTATTGGAGCGAACCGATACCAATCGTCAGGAGGAAAATTCCGCTCCAGTCAATGGGAGGTTTAGTAGGTATATAACTTCCGTCGTCAATAAATTTATAGGTTAAAAGGCTGGCAATGATTCCAAACGGAACATTGATAAAGAAGATCAGCGGCCAGGAGTAAGAATCGATAATTAATCCGCCCAGAGTTGGTCCAATGGTTGGCCCGACAACCACACCCATCCCGAAAAGAGCCGCAGCCAATCCGCGCTGTTTGCCGGGGAAAATGTCAAACAAAATGGATTGTGAAGTGGAAAGCAGTCCGCCGCCCCCCAGTCCCTGGACAAACCGCCAGAGCACAATCTCCCAAAGTGAAGTTGACAATCCGCACATGACCGAAGCAAAAGTAAAGACGATAATGGAGCCCAGGTAATACCGCTGTCTTCCGAAAAATGCAGCCAGGAAACCGGTCATCGGTATGATAATCACATTGGCAATGGCATAGGATGTGATGATCCAGGCTATATCCTCAATCGAACAGCCCAGGTTCCCTGCCATTTGGCTCAATGCAACATTTACGATCGAAGTGTCAATCAATTCCATTATCGCGGCCGAAATGGTCGTGATGGCAATGATGACTTTCGCTATTTTAGTGAGCTGTGCCATCGTTTATTTGGAGATATGAGCCGAAACCACAACACTCATTCCTGCGCGTAAAATATCCTTGTATTTTTCAGGTTCGTAAATTTCGATTTTTATTGGAATACGTTGTGTGACTTTGACAAAGTTACCCGTTGCATTATCCGGAGGAAGCAGCGAAAATCTGGCGCCTGTGGCATCCGAAACTGAACTTACTTTCCCTTTCAGAACCAGATCAGGATAGCCGTCGACATTAATTTCAACCTCTTTCCCAGTCGGAATATTTTTTAACTGATTTTCCTTGAAATTCGCAACCACCCAGAAACTTTCGTCGTTCACGATGGTGAAAAGCGGTGTACCTGCCTGAACAAACTGCCCTTCATCGACATTCCGTTTACCCAGTTTCCCGTTTGAAGTAGCTTTTACCTTACAATACGAAATCTTAAGGCGTTGCTGTTCGATCCGGGCTTTTCTGACGTCCATCATGGCTTCGGCTTTCCTGACCTGCGATTGAAGAATTGCAAGACGCGTTTCAGCAACTTTTACATCTGACTGAGCGTTTTCAACTTGTTTCGAAGCAATATCCAAACCTGATTTGCTGTCGTCGAACTGCCGTTTGGTAATGGCGTTTGATTCAACTAAACTTTTATCGCGGTCGAAATCAGTTTTTGCCTTTTCATATTTCAGTTTACTTAATGCCAGGCTTCCCCTGGTTGAAGACAAAACAGCCTGTGCGTTATTCAGCGAAGCTTTGGCATTATCGACATCGGTCAGACCCTGTTCATTATCAGCCAGCATTTCATCCAGCTGCAGCTGCAGGTCGGTCGAATCGATTACCATCAGCAATTGTCCTTTGGTGACCTGGGCATAGTCTTCAACATTCAAATGACTGACATACCCTGATACTCTTGAAAGAATCGGAACCAGTCGCATTTCGATCTGGGCATTGTCAGTTTCTTCGTGAGTAAAACTATGCCATACTTTTACTCCAATGATGTAAAGTGCTGCGATTACAATTATTCCAATGATCAATCTGGGAATAATCTTCTTTTTTTGTTCTGCTTCCGGGGACATGCTATTCGCCATATATCGTTTTTTTAATAAAAGTAATTTTTCGATTCAAAATAATCACATTTCTATTCTTTTAGATAGTAGGAAGTCTATCTATTTAATGGCATTTTAACGAATGTCCGGCATGAATGTTCATCATTCCCCGAAAAGTCAGTTCTTCCCAATGAAGGTTTGAATGAAAGTGATAACGATTCGGAAGAGCCGGATCATTTCATTAGTGCTCCTATTCTTTCACTTATTTTGATCAGAAAATAGTTTCACTATGAGTCTGAGCTACGGAATAAAGCCCTAATAGAATAGAAATCCATTCAAAAAATAAAAAAGAGTACTTATTTCAGATCGCCGTAAAGCCTTGATAATAATAGTAAAGAATATGGGAATCGAACCAATGACCTTCCCGATTGCAATTGGGATGCTCTAACCAACTGAGCTAATACCAATAGTTGTTTGTATCGGGTTTGTACAAATAAAAAAAGAGCTACAACCATCTTGTAACTCTTTTATTTTCAGTGGAGAATATCGGAATCCCGAGGACTCGGGATGACCTTTTGACTGCCAGGGAAAAAACAGACTTGTATGATGTTGAATATAAGTGATTTAAAAATACATTAAAACGTAAAATACAGCATTTTACAGCATTCTTAAGCATAATAAGGAGGCCCCAGAATTTGATGAAGAATTTTGTCAATGTTGACAAATTTAGATAAAAGGATAAGGACATCGATGATAGTAAGTTTATGATGTTATCAAATTTTTAGAAAAATAAATTCGTACGTTTACGATGAATATTGTAGATTTAAAAGATGTTAATCAGCGTTGATTGGAAAAAAATAAGAGATGGAGATAAGAAGATGTTCGACAAATCGTTTGATCTTCATTATCTTCCTTTATGTGCATTCCTCTCAAGATATATCAATGAAAAGACGATTATCGAAGATCTGGTGATTGATTGCTTTGCAAAGCTATGGGAAGACCGTGAGTCGTTGAATATTAAATCATCCTTTCAGAATTATCTGGTTACCATAGTGAAAAATTCCGCCATTAGCTTTTTGCGAAAAAATAAAAATCAATTTTCTGATGTTGAAAATCTATCCAATTCGCTCATTGAGGATGAAATTGATCCATTGGAAGATTCAGAGATCCTAAATAAATTGCATGAAGCAATTAATCATTTACCTGAGCAACGTCGAATAATCTTAAAGATGGCTGCTTTTGAAAATAAATCATACATGCAAATTGCAGAAGAACTTCACATCTCAGTAAATACAGTTAAAACACAAATGGTTCGATCGTACCGTTTTTTGAGGTCTGAACTAAAAGTTTCACAGAATATGCTCTATGGATTGTTGTTTGTTTAGTTTTTTAGAATTACGATCCAATTTATATGACTAATAAAAGTATTTTTTTGAAAATAAACAAAAAATCTGTCACCCTAATGAAGCCATTTATTGTCAATAACGAAAATCGATTAACTTGAAAAGCAAAAATAAATATTGGAATGACTTAGTTTCATCAATTGATCCTGAACATAAGGAGTCTGTTGATAAAACATTGGAAAATGATCCGGTGACTAATGATGATTATCAATGGCTGTTAAAGACGAAACAACAGCTTGGGATCGTTTTTTCCTGGGATAAGTTCGATAAACAAACAGCCAAAAACAAGCTGGATCATAAGTTGCAGAATAATCGGGAAAAAGTAAGTATCCGATTGATGAAAACCTTTTGGTTTCGGGCCGCAGTTATTCTGATCGCAATAATCTCAGGAGCTTACCTTAACTCGTTGATGGATAGAACCGATTTAAAGTATGTTTATACTGAAATAAATGTTCCCCTTGGACAAATGACAAACATTAAACTTCCTGATGGTTCAAAAGTTTGGCTGAACTCCGGTTCCGTTTTCAAATATTCAGGTGAGTTTGACCACTCAACAAGAGAGGTGTTCATTGATGGACAAGCCTTTTTGGAAGTGGCAAAAAATGCAAAGAAACCATTCGTGGTAAGCACCACTAAATTTTCAGTACAGGTTTTGGGAACTACTTTTAATATATCAGCTTATTCAAACGAGAATTCAGCTGATGTCACACTCGTTGAAGGGTTGGTGCAAATCAAATCAGGGGAAAATCATGAATTACACAAAATAGTTCCTGGTCAAAGTGCAACAATTATCGATGGTAATTTAAAAGAAATCAAAGAGGTAAATACTGAAACATTTACGTCCTGGAAAGACGGAAAAATTGTGTTTAAAAAAGAAACCCTGGAGAATATTTCAAAGAAGCTAGAAAGGTGGTATAATGTAGAGATCCGTTTTACTGACGATGAACTCAGACAACTGATTTTCTCAGGAACCATATTGAAAGATAAACCGATAGAACAGATATTTAAATCATTCGCACTGCTGAATAAAGATGTTGATTTTATTTTGGAAAAACGGACTGATCAGAAAGATATTATAACCATCAAAAAACGAAATTCTAAAACAAAAGATTAAAGTCTGCCTGATTAAACGAAAACGATGGAGATATTAGATATCCCCATCGTCAGAATTGTAATCAATGCCGTTGACGCGGCTATTAATTAATTTCAAATCAACACAAAACTATGGAAAATAAATCGAACATTTCATAGCCTGGAGCGACAAAGGCAAAATAATTACGAGTTATGCGGTTAACACTCTTGCTTCTTTTATCATTTTTGGTTGGTGTTCAGGCAGAATCATATTCGCAAACGGCAAATCTATCTTTGAATTTGCCCAGAACAAAGTTATTGAATGCTCTAAGTGAAATTGAGAAGCAAAGTGACTACTATTTTTATTACAATCTTAATCTTGATAATTATGTAATTGGCCCCGTTGTAGTGGAAAATAAGGATCTCAAAGAAGTCCTGGATTTGCTGTTAAATGAGTTGGGACTTACCTTTGAAATCATTGACCGTTATGTCGTTATTAAACATGATGAAAATGGTTCAACGGGAACTATTGCAAAACCATCCCGGCCACAAAAGTCCATTTCGGGTAGGGTAACCGACAATACCGGCGCAGGATTACCCGGGGTTACTGTTATAATCAAAGGAACCACGCTAGGGACGATTACTGATTCCCATGGGGATTATACAATTCCCAATTACCCTGAACTTTCAAGTATTAAATTTTCATCTATAGGCATGGTAACAAAGGAAATTGTTATTGATGGTAATACAACTCTAAATGTTGTCCTTGATGAATATATATATGATATTGAGGAAGTTGTTGCGATTGGTTACGGGATACAGAAAAAGAAGTTAGTTACTGGTGCAACTTTTCAGATTAAAGGGGAAGAACTTCAAAAACAGAACACAGTATATCTGCCTACTGCCATGCAGAGCCAGTCTCCAGGAGTTTCAATTACTAAACTTTCAGGAAAGCCCAATAGTGATTTTGATATAAATATCCGTGGATTAGGTACCATTGGTAATGCAAGCCCACTTGTAATTATCGACAATGTTGATGGTGGCGACCTGAACCAACTAAACCTTGGAGATATTGAATCAATTGATGTATTAAAAGATGCTGCATCGGCTGCTATTTATGGAGCACGTGCTGCAAATGGCGTTATCCTGATTAAGACTAAACAAGGGAAAAAAGGAAAGCCTAACATAAGTTATGATGGATATTATGGTGTTCAAAATGTAGCAAAATACGTAGGGGTACTGAATGCCCAACAATACATTGCCATGGAGAACGAATCTTTTCAAAACGGTGGCGCTTCAATTCCGGATTGGGCTTCACTTGTGCCAGCATACAGCAAGATACAGCAAGGATGGACAGGCACAAACTGGCAGAAAGCATTTTCCAACCCGAATGCACCGATTCAAAACCATACATTTAATATGACAGGAGGATCTGATTATTCCACTTTTTCGATGGGTGCATCCTATACATCACAAGAGGGAATTTATGGACAACCGGTAGCGCCAACTTACAATCGTTATTCATTCCGATTGAATTCAGAATATATTATTCTCAAAAATAATTCTTTTGATGTTATAAAGATTGGTGAAAATATGTTGTGCAACTATATTGACCAACAGCACAATGGATTAGCAACAGGTAATATTTCATGGAATGATCTTCGTAATGCAATAGTAACGCACCCATTAATGTCAGTGTATGATGCTAGCGGTAATTTCACTCAAGCAATACCATGGTGTCAAGCTGTTAATCCGATTGGAAGTTATTCGGATGTCAGGAGTAATACAGAATCAAAAACATACAGCTTGAGGGTAAGTCCCTATGTTGAAATACAACCTATCAAAGGATTTATATTCAAAAGCAATTTTGGTTATAGATTCAATTCTACTGAGTATCGGGGATATTCACCAGTTTATGATTTAGGTGGGGGTCAAGCACAATCTCTCGACAAAGTGACCCAAAGTGTATCTTCAGGCTACGGTTTTCAATTTGAAAATACAATTAATTATGTGACTAGAATTGACAATAACCACAATATCAATGTATTGGTTGGTCAGTCAATCGAGATGGATGGCTATGGTTCATCCGTTAGTGGCAGTAATATGGGGTCTATTTTCAACTCATTTGAATATGCTTATTTAAATAATATTAAGACATTAAATGCCAATACGTTATCCATCAATGGAGCTCCTTTGGAACAAAGTTCATTATGCTCGTATTTTGGTCGTATCAATTACGACTATAAAGAAAAATATATGACCTCGTTGATCATGAGAGCTGACGGTTCGTCTAATTTCGCTCCAGGCAAACAATGGGGGTATTTCCCTTCAGCATCGGCCGGTTGGTTAGTTACTGAGGAACCTTTTATGGAACCATTACTCAAAGTGGTAGATTATTTTAAAATCCGGGCTAGTTGGGGACAAAACGGTAATCAGGCAATCGCCCCATTCCAATATATGTCTACTTATAGCTTTTCCGGTGCCGATTACTATTTTGGAGCGGACAAAAATACTCCTTCTGTAGGTTCATATCCTAGTATTCTTCCCAACAAGGATGTAACATGGGAAACATCAGAACAATTGAATTTAGGATTAGATTCCCGATTTTTTGAATCCAGGTTAGGGATTAATTTTGACTGGTATAATAAAAAAACTCTTAACTGGCTGGTTCAGGCGCCAGTTCCTGCAACCTGGGGTGCAGCAGCCCCTTATATAAATGGAGGCAATATTGAAAATCAGGGAGTTGAACTGGTTTTGTCCTGGAAGGATAAGCTTGGCAATATAACTTATAGTATAAATGGGAATATCGCATTTAATAAAAATAGAGTGACGCGGATTGCAAATGGCTCAGGTTATATCGATGGTGCTAATACAATTTTCTCTACTGCAGACCGAAGCAGCTTTTACCGTGCACAAGTCGGCTATCCTATTGGATACTTTTATGGTTATAAAACGGTTGGAGTATTCCAAAATCAGGCTGAAATTGATGCTTATAAAGGAGCCAAACTGGTGGGCACAAAACCAGGTGATTTAATTTTTGTAGATATGAATCATGATGGTTTTATTGATGCAACCGACAAAACTATGATTGGAGATCCAAATCCTCACGAAACTTTTGGCTTAAATTTCAACCTTGGTTATAAAGGTTTTGAAATCTCAGTATCGGCTAATGGTGTGGCCGGAAACCAGATTGCTTCAAATTTAAGGCCCGCCGATCAGACTTATGCTAACTGGCCTTCTATATATTTAAACCGCTGGCATGGTGATGGCACCTCAAACAGGTATCCAAGAGTGGATATGTCAAATACAACAAATTGGGGATGGAATAGTGATATTTATATTAATGATGGTTCTTATCTTAGAATATCGAACGTAACACTGGGTTATGACTTTAAAAAACTTATTGCCGGAATCCCTTTATCACAAGCGCGTTTGTATGTTGCAGCAAACAACTTATATACATTTACCAGTTACTATGGTGCAGATCCAGAAGTGGGATATGGGAATGACAATTGGGCAAAAGGGATAGATTTAGGAACTTACCCAAGTGCACGATCTTTTATGGTAGGAATAAACCTTAAATTTTAAACAACTATTGAATATGATTTTTTAAAAAATACTGATTATGAAAAATTATATTTATATGATGTTAGTAATTTTAATTGCAAGCTCTGGGTGTAATAAATTGCTGGAAACAAATGATTTATTGAATAAAAATGATCAGAATTTTCCCGCGACTGTGTCCGATTTGCAAACATCATTGGCAGCCGTTTACGAATCGATGGCCGCCGAACAATGGGGGGAAATGTTTATTGGAACATTGGCTTCCGATGAAACTTTTGGCGGTGGAGGCCCAAATGACTACGAGTCTATGGCGGTTGATCAAATCAAGAAAAATGGCGATAATATGTTTCAAACAACTTGGGCAAATTATTATCAAGGTATTTTTCGTGCCAATAAACTCTTGGAAAATATGGGAAATGTTCCGAATGTTCCGAATGCTACAAAAAATCAGGTAAAGGGCGAAGCTCTTTTTATGCGTGCATGGTTTCATTTTAACCTTGCTCGGATATTTGGGCAAGTTCCAGTTTTCATTAAAGCTGAAAACGTAAACAAACCAAAGGCCACTCCATCTGAACTTTACGGTCAAATCACATTAGACCTTAAAACAGCTATCGATTCGTTTCCTTCAACTAATTATGCTGCGATACCTACGACTCAACTTGGTCATGCGAATAGATGGTCAGCCGAGGGAATGTTAGCCCGGGTATTCTTGTTTTATACGGGTTATTACCAACAAGCCGAGCTTCCTTTGGCTGGAGGTGGAAGCCTTACAAAAAGCCAGGTGTTAGTTTATTTAAAGGACTGTATAAACAACAGCGGGTATGCTTTGGCTAGTGATTTCCGTAATTTGTGGCCTTACACGAACAAGTATACTGTTGAAGATTATGCTTATACAAAAGGTAAAAGCCTTCAATGGCTTGCTGAAGAAGGAAATAACAAGGAAACAGTTTTTGCAATAAAGTTTGGAAACTTGGGTAATTGGGGAAACTCAGCTCTCAACGAATTAAATGTAGCATACGGTTTACGTGGTCAGGATAATAACAATGTTGGGTGCTTCCCTTTTGGAGCAGGTTATGGACAGGGCACTGTTAATTCAAATATGGTTGCTCAATGGAATCAAGAAGAACCGGGTGATCCTAGAATTAAAATGTCTGTTCTTAATGTAGATGATCCCGTGGAAGGAATTGTTAAATACGAAGATAATGGTTGGACTCAAATTAATGATACCCATCATTTTATTAAAAAATACACTACTATTATGGCTTGGAAAAATAAAGCAATAAAAACCGTTTATGAAAGCTATACTAACATTATGTACGGTTCAATTCCAGCCCAATTTATCCGGGAGAGTCAGGATTTAGTATTGCTTAGGTTTTCAGATATACTATTGATGGAATCTGAACTGACGGAAACCAATACCAGTATGAATCTTGTTCGTGCCAGAGTAGGATTGCCTCCTATTGCTTATTCGCTTGATGCTTTGAAAAAAGAGCGCCGCCATGAACTTGCGTTTGAAGGAGTTCGTTATTTTGATTTGCTCAGATGGTATGGCAAAGGCGCAGGGGAAATTTTGCAATCAAATCAAAATGGAGTCTCGGTTTTAAACTCAAATGTAAGGTCTACAATGAATTTTACAACTATTTCTGACCGAATTAATGCAACCGGAGGCTTTTGGCCAATTCCCAACAGCGAAATCCTGCTGTCCAATGGAATGTTGATACAAAGTCCGGGATGGGATGGAACTGGTTCACTTTAAAATATAGATTAAATAGGGTCTGCTTAAAAACTCATAATATTCAGTTATTCAATTAAATGATCCCATTAAACTTAAAATAAGTGCCAGGAAATTTGAATTGAAACTGCAATATCCAAGCACCGACATCGTGTGGTGTGATCTACCAAAATATTTCTTCTCAAAATGCAATGCACTTCTTCCCTGTTATGTCGCTTTCAATGAGCCTTTGACTCTTTAAATTATTCGAAGGTTATTCGAAGATGATTCGAAGGTTATTCGAAGATGATTTAATTCTATTCGAATAATCATCGAATAACCTTCAAATTACTAATGAATAAGCTTCAAATAATTTAAAGGGTCAAAGGCTGTTCGGTAAATGGGAGAACCAAACAACACTTTAATCTTGAACAGACAATGGTTTTTAGAATCAATACAAGGTCAGGATGGAATCTGATCCATCAATTTCCACGTTTTAATGCCGTTTCAATTGTAATAACTATTTGGATCCATACGGTTTTTTCAGCTGCCCTAATTAAGAATTAGATTCCGATTAAACCGGATAAGGTAATTCGTTTTTCTTTTTTCGAATAATCCCCAAAAACTGTCACCCTTATTAATCGGCTTTTCGTCAATAACAAAATTGGTTATTAAATATCCTGACTAAACCTATGGATATCGTTTATCTCAAAAATCCATTTTTTAAATAAATTAGGCATACCAACTAAAACTATTAATCGGATGAATTATAAGGCACTATCGATATTTATCGTTCTATTTTCATTTCTAAACACACTCGCTCAACCAGTTCCAAAAACTTCTTTGAGGGAAAAATTTAAAAATCCACCTTTTGAATACAGGGCTATATGTCCGTTTCAGGGAGCAGGTGGGACAAATTATCAAGAAACTGAAAGTTTACGGAAGCAATTAGATAACATTTACATCAAGTACGGTTTTGGCGGCATCATTGTATCTCCAACAAGTGATAAACCATTTGTAGGTAAACAAAATCTAGAACCAGGATACACGCGGCATATTGGCAGTGGTCTTCAGTCTACCCTTCCTGCTGGTTCTTCTCCATGGCTTATGACACTAACTCCTGGGGCAACTGCATATAAAAATGAAGATTCTCAAGCGGTTCATGGGAATTCCAAGCCTGCACCACTCCCCGCCTATTTAAGCAAAGAATATTTCGAACAGCTCAGATTGATATTGGCTTACTCGAAGGAAAATGGGCGAAAGGTGGTATTCTACGATGAGATAGGATATCCAAGTGGAATTGCAAACCACTCTACCCCTGAAAAATTTCGTCGAAAGATTCTGGAAAAGAACGAAGAAAGGGTTACCGGACCCAAAGAATACAAGAAAACTATTTTTGACAAAGGAAAACTCATGGCCTTAGTGGGAATGAATATTTCAACTCATGAAAGAATCGACCTCACATCACTGGTGAAGAACAATACCTTGAACTGGAAGGTTCCGCCCGGTGAATGGAAGATCATGGTTTTCAACTGCATTACGGCCAGAGTAGCAGGTGGAGAATTGGATTATTGCGCTGCTACCGACTATCTAGATACTGAAACAGCCCATTGGTTTGTTCAAAAAGTTTACGAACCCCTTTCAAAAGAAGTGGGCCAGTACTTTGGGAATACCTTGTTTCAAACCTTCTTCGATGATGTGGGTATTTTTGATGAAGAACGAACATGGACGACAAAGTTCAATGATAAATTTAAGGAGCGTTTTGGAATAAATCCTGTCCTTTACTATCCTGCCCTGTGGGAAGATATCGGACCTGAAACGGACGCTGCACGGGTAGCATTCTTCGATACCCGTGCAGAATTACTGGCAGATGGATTTCCAAAAGTGATCACTGATTGGGGTGTTAAGAACAAAATTGAAGTTTCAGGGCATTGTCCGGGCAACTACGATCCACAGCCAGTTGACATGAATGGAGACCCATTCAAATTCTACAGGGCTCAGCCCATTCCTATGGTTGATGTGATCTTCTCATATCCTACAGGTCGCGATGGCTTCAAACTGGTAAGCGATGGAGCTAATTATTACGACAAACCTATTGTTGCAGCGGAGACTTTCAGTTCATTCTCCCCCCCTGGACAGACTGCCGGTTATCGAAGAATGATGGAATTATATATTCGTGGGATCAACAGGCTGATTGGATCAGGTATTCCGAAATCAGATGCACAGATTAGCACAACCGATTTTACTGAATGGGTGGGTCGAAGCTCCCTGATGCTCCAGGGAGGGAAACGCGTTTCTGAAATAGCAATTTTTTACCCAATCAATGATCTTGAAGCATTCTATCATTTCGATGCTTCGGAGTATACAAAGGATATGCGTTGGGGTACTTTTGTTCGCTATGACAATGACTTTCTGGCCATCGGAGAAATGTTACTCGGACAGGTCCATCGCGATTTTACATTTATACATCCTGATTTTCTATTAAGCGACAAAATTAAAATCAAAGGATCAAATCTCGTACTGGAAAATAAAGTGAACAATCAAAGTTACAAAGTACTTATTCTTCCAGGACAGAAAGTGATTTCACTTAAAGCATTACAAAAAATCAAAAATTACTATGATCATGGAGGTGTAGTATTGGCAACTTCGCTTCTACCATCAAAAGCTTCAGAACTTACGGGAAGTGATAAAACAACTCATTTTAAAAATCAACAAGTCCAGGCAATCATCCAGGAAATGTTTGGAATTGATTCCTCACAACCAATGCCTGAAGGAGTATCTGAAATTAGAGCTAATAAAATGAACGGACGGGCTGTGTTTATTCGTAAACCCAATGGGAATTTGCTTGCACAAACAATTGAAAAGCTAAATATTTCAGCTGATGTAGTTTTCGAAGGAAATCCAAGTCCTTCGAGTGGTGGAGGTATGTTTTCATATATCCATAAGAAAAAAGATAATCGGGACTTATACTTCATTGCAAACTCATCAGATGCTACAATTGAAACCTTTGCCGAAGTTCAGGGGAAAATTATTCCTGAATTATGGAATCCTGATACGGGGAATACAATTGCAATAACAGCGGTAGAGTATATGAAAAAGAACGGAATGGATTATACACGTTTTCCTTTGAAGTTAAATGCCGTGACTTCCACTTTTGTGGTTTCAGCAGATTAAATACACGGGCTGTTTGTTAGCTAAGCAGACTGTTTTCAAGTTGAAAGAAAGAATAATAAAAGGAGCAAGCTCTATATGGAACTAAATTTTACTAACTAATTGACCATGAAAATAAAACAACAAATATTTCTACTGACGTGCTTGCTTCTGACCTTTAATGTCCATTCACAAACCTTTAATTTGATCTGGTCCGATGAGTTTAATGGGACAGGTGCTCCTGATCCGTCAAAATGGGGATATGAGTTAGGATACATTCGAAATAACGAATTACAGTATTATACTAACAGTACTAATAATGTCCGTCAATACAACGGGAATTTAGAAATTACAGTTCGCAAAGAGACAGTTCAAGGCAATAATTATGGAACACCCGCTACATTTAATTATACTTCGGGTAGTGTCATAACCTTACATAAAAACGACTGGGTGTATGGTAAAATTGAAGGTCGCTTTAAAATGCCTAAGGGTAAAGGTTTATGGTCTTGTTTTTGGACTTTGGGTGCAAACTATGAACAAGTCTGGTGGCCACAGTGTGGCGAAATTGACATCTTTGAACATATAAATAGTGAGAATTTAGTTCATGCCACAGCGCATTGGGCTGATGCTTCCGGTCAACATGTAAGTAATGGTAATGACTCACCCAACATAGATGTAACACAATGGCATACTTATTCTATTCAATGGACACCTGGTAGCATCAAATGGTTTGTAGATGATGTGCAATTTCATGAGGTAAATATTTTGGATGGAGTAAATAGCACTGAGGAATTTCATAAGCCACACTATATATTGATTAACCAACCTATTGGCGGAAGTTGGCCCGGATCGCCTGATGCTACTACTGTATTGCCAGCAACAATGTATTGTGATTATATCAGGGTATCTGAATATGTTCCTGAAGGTAGTTTAACAGGTAATCAATTCATTAATTGCGGTGGTGCAGAAGTAGGTGGTTTTGTTGCAGACAAATGGTATTCAAATGGAGGAACCTATTCCTACAATAATACAGTTAATGTTAGTGGTGTTGCCAATGCGGCACCTGCAGCTGTTTACCAATCAAACCGTTCAGGAAATTTAACCTATGGTATTACTGGGTTAAAGCCAGATTCAATCTATACAACTCGCTTACATTTTGCCGAAAATTCTTTGAGTAGAGCTGGTGCAAGATTATTCAATGTGAAAGTAAATGGCATGCAGGTTCTTACTAATTTTGACATTTTTGTTGCTGCAGGCAATGCTTCCAACAAAGCTGTTGTAAAAGATTTCAGTGTTGTAGCCGATGTTTCGGGCAAAATTGCCATTCAGTTAATTTCGATAACTGATAACGCCCAGATTAATGGAATTGAAATTTTTGCAAAATCAAAAAAATCAATTTCAATAACAAACATAACACTTCCACCTTCAGTTACCTTATCTTCTGTTGGAGAATTCACCTCAATATCTGCAATTATTTCTCCAGAAAATGCAACAATCCAAAATCTAAATTGGTCGTCCTCAAATATCGCAGTTGCAACTGTTTCAAACACTGGCGTTGTAACAGCCATTTCCGATGGGACTTCGATAATAACTGCCACTTCAACAGATGGTAGTAACATAAGAGGTGAATGCATAATAACCGTTCCAACCGGCATCAGCGCCAATAATTCTAGAAAGATTGATCCCAGTTCTATAAGTATTTATCCAAACCCTGCTAAAGACAATATATCAATTGATTTCAATGATTTTGATGGAAATAATCCAGTTGATGTTTGTATTTTCAATATAAACGGCAAACTGATTATTCATGAAGTAATAAATGATGAAAATCACATTACCATTAAAATTAATAAGCTTTTAAATAGCGGTCTGTATTTTATAAGAGTTCAAAGAAATATAAAATCCATTATCCAAAAATTAATTATTAATGAAAATTAAAATTGTATACATTTTATCCCTCTCTAAATTAAGCTAACGTTTTAAACTATTAATTAAGACTAATTATGAAAAAAATGAAAGTACTTTTTGTGTTGATATGCTTGTTTTTAACTGTTCATGCAAATTCTCAAATTTATCGCTTGGTTTGGTCTGATGAGTTCAATGGCAAAGGTGCGCCAGATCCTGCGAAATGGGATTATGAACTGGGATATATCCGCAATAATGAATTGCAGTGTTACACTAAAAGCACGGCCAATGCCCGTCAACACAATGGAAATCTCGAAATTACAGTTCGGAAAGAACATGTAAAAGGAACCAAAGAGGGGAAAACTGAAACTTTCAAATATTCCTCAGGCAGTATAATCACCTTAAATAAAGCAGACTGGAAATATGGTAAAATTGAAGGCCGATTCAAAATGCCTCAGGGAAAAGGTTTATGGGCTTGCTTTTGGACCTTGGGATCCAACATACCTCAAATTGGCTGGCCCAAATGTGGAGAGATTGATATTTTCGAACATATCAATTCCGAAACATTGATTCATGGCACCGCACATTGGGCAGATGAATCTGATAAACATGTCATGAAAGGTGGAAATTCAAAAGAAATTGATGTTACCAAATGGCACAATTATTCCATTGTTTGGTCGCCAGGCAGCATTAAATGGTATGTAGATGATGTACAATTTCATGAGGTTTCGATTTTAGACGGGGTGAATAGTACACAGGAATTTCACATGCCTCATTATATCTTAATCAATCTTCCAATCGGTGGCAGTTGGCCTGGATCTCCTGATGCAACTACCAAATTGCCATCAACTTTGTATTGCGATTACATCAGAGTTTATAAGATGGAATAGCTAGGTAATCATCAGAATTTCAACACTTAATTGACTAAACCGATCATGAAATATCTTCAATACACACTTCTTTTAAGTCTCATATCGACTGTCTTTTCAGTTGCCCAAAACCCGATATCTCCTCCAGGTGTATATGTCGCCGACCCATCTGCACATGTTTGGGCAGATGGGAAGCTGTACATTTACGGATCAAACGATGAGAGTACAACATACTTCTGTTCATGGACGCACCATGTACTTTCAACTTCTGATTTAAAAACCTGGGAGCTCACCCGTGATGTATTTTCTTCAAAAGGAGTAAAAGATCAGGTTCCATATAACGACAACATCCTTTATGCGCCGGATTGTCAGTATAAAAACGGGACTTATTACATGTATTATTGTCAGCCGGGCAATGATGCTGAAGGTGTAGCTACAAGCAAATCGCCGGTTGGTCCATTTATAAATGGGAAAAAGATTTATACAAAAGGCATCAATGAAATCGATCCCTGCGTGTTTATCGACGATGATGGTCAGGCATACTACATCTGGGGACAGTTTACTGCAAAGATGGCCAAACTGAAACCGAATATGACTGAAATCGATTCTTCTACAATTAAAGACAATATCGTTACAGAGAAAGAACATTATTTCCATGAAGGTGGATATATGGTCAAGAGGAATGGTATCTATTACTTCATTTATACCCACATGGGACGTTTAAATTCACCAAGTTGTATTGGTTATGCTACCAGTAAATCACCTATGGGACCATTCAAATATAGAGGTGTTATCATTGACAACAGCCACTGCGACCCGAATAACTGGAACAATCATGGTTCAATCGTTGAATTCAAGGGGAAATGGTATGTGCTCTACCATCGCGCTACCCACAACAGTTATGTCATGCGCAAGGCTTGTATTGAGCCGATTACTTTCAACGAAGACGGAAGTATCAATGAAGTGGAGATGACCTCACAAGGTGCTTCTGGCCCATTGAATGCAACAACTAAAATTGAAGCTGAATGGGCGTGTCTCCTTTTCGGCAATAGTTATGTTTCCAGTTTCTCTCCAACAGAAGATCAATTAACGAACATGAAAGATGGTGACCGGGTAGTGTATAAATACATTGATTTTCCTTCGAGTATCAACAGAATTGAAATCAGATTGAAGCCCGGTAAGAAGGCGGGGAAAATACAATTGGTATTGGATCAAACATGGTATTCGTCATTTGCATCAATAGATATTCCCGAATCACCAAAATCTGATGAGTGGATGACTGTTCAAGCCAATGTAAAACCTACGTCCGGAGTTCATGGCCTTTGGTTAAAATTTTCAGGTGATCGTGATGCCAGGATTGATATTGATTGGTTCAGATTTTCGAACTAATTTCAAATGTAATATATTGATAATATGTATTCTAAATAAGAATCTAAAATGAGAATTACTCTAAGTTGCTTTCTGATACTTTTCTTGTTTGCATCTGTTTTGGATGCACAAACAACCTTAAATAGATCAGAATTCCATGATCCGCCAATTTCATCAAAAGTTCATACGTGGTGGCATTGGATGGGTGGCAATATTACAAAGGACGGTATTACCAAAGATTTGGAAGCCATGAAATCGCATGGTATAGTACAGGCAACGATAATCAATATAGGAGAAATTTACACCAAAAAAGTTGATGTTCAAAAGGTTAAATTCAATTCACCTGAATGGATTGAAATGTACCAATGGGCCTTGAAGGAGGCAAACCGACTAGACATAACCATTGGCATTCAAACCATTGACGGATATGCCACTGATGGAGGTCCATGGATAACACCCGAAATGTCGATGAAACAATACGTTTGGACTAAAACATCTATTGACGGAGGGAAAGAAGTATGTGTTAAACTTGCGGAACCAATAAAAGTGGAGAATTTTTACAGCGATGAAGCAGTAGTAGCTTTTCCAATGAAGGAAAATACAAATTCATTCAAAAGTTCTTCTCCTAATGTTGTTGTAAATAAAGTCGCAACAGGGAATGTTCTTTTTGATGGAAATCCAAAAAGTGAAATAGATTTCAAAAAAAACTATGTGGTTGATGTTAGTTTTAATGATTATTTTATTGCAAATAAATTATTATTGTTGCCTCATTTATCTTTCGGCTGGGATCTTTGTCTGGTGGATAATGGTAAGATCAAACTCCTTTTTGCTCTATCAACTTCAAATGATGGAAAGGTTTATTCAAAAGTTGCTGATTTGGAATGTGTAGGTGTAAATAAGGTTGTTACAGCATCGTTTCCTGCAACAAAAGCTAAATACTTTCGTCTTGAACTTATAAATACAAGTTTTGTGTATTTTGATACACTTCCGATTGCTGAATTTGAATTACTGAAAGAGAGTGAATTGCCACTTTTTGAGCCTCCTGTCACTTCCTTTTTTGAGAAAACATCTTCGGTGTACGACTTGAACGAAAATGCCTTGGATTTAAATATAAAAAATACGATTAACCCAATTCCGGAAAGTTCAATTATAGATGTTACAAGTTATATGTCTGCCGATGGAACGCTGAAATGGACTGCGCCAAAAGGACGTTGGCAAATTATTCGGTTCGGTTATACCTCGACTGGAGTTAAAGTTGATCCCGCATCTCCTGAAGGATTAGGATTAGAGGTAGATAAAATGGACACAACTGCGCTAAATGTACATATCAACAGCTATGCAAAGAAACTGGTAGATGCAGCCGGCATTTACAAAGGCAATACTTTGAAATTTTTCTTGATGGATAGTTGGGAAGCGCAATTTCAAACATGGACGAAAAATTTCGCAAAAGAATTCAAATGTCGCAGAGAGTATAATATTATTCCTTGGATACCTGTTTTATGTGGCGAAACAGTTGGAAATACTGAGCTTTCAGAAGCCTTCTTGTTCGATTTTCGCAAGACCATTGCCGACCTGCTCGACCAAAACTTCTACAGACATTTTGCTGAATTAAGCCACAGAAACCAGATGGAATACCATGGCGAAGCCATTTATGGTGGATGGGGTGCTTATCCTCCGATGGATGCATTGAAGTCGAATGAATATATTGATATGCCAATGACCGAATTCTGGGCAGGCGCAGATTCAAATAATCTGCTTGATTATCAACCTGCAAACAAGCCAGTCACTACGATGCCAACTTCATCTGCTCTTGCATTCAACAAACAGATTATAGGTTCTGAAGCATACACGGGTAATGCGCATTACTCCGAAGCTCCCGGCGATTTAAAGCCTTATGGCGATGCTGCTTTCTGTTCAGGTGTGAATCAGATTATTCTGCATAGTTATGTACATCAGCCATTTGACAAAAAACCGGGCATGACTTTGGGTAAGTTTGGCGGTCACTATAACCGCAACAATCCGGTTTGGGAATTTAATCAGGATTGGCTAAAGTACCAGTCACGGGTTCAATACATCCTTCAAAAAGGAGAACCTGTTGTTGATGTCCTGTATTATACCGGTGATCAATTGCCATGGTTTTACACCAAAAGTTTTGTAAACGATTTACCCTATGGCATCCGGCCCAATGCATGTAACATCGATCTTTTGAATCACAAAATCAAAGTCATTGACGGGAAGCTGTCACTAGGAGGCAACCAACGTTTCTCATTGCTGCTATTGCACAACAGCACCAAAATGGAATTTTCAACCTTAAAACGGATTGCCGAATTGGTGAAAGCTGGTGCTGTGGTTTACGGTCCAAAACCGCTGGAGATGTTGTCGGTGACCGATATTAAAAATGAAGTTGCTGCCTTCAAACAATTAGCCGGTGAAGTATGGGGGAAAACATGCGAAAATAGTTATGGCAAGGGAAAAATGTTTTCAGGAAAACCTCTTGCAGAAGTAATAAAACAGCTGAATGTGATTCCCGATCTCACAACCAACACCCAAGACCCAAAAGAAATCATGTATATCCATAAAAAGCTGGATGATAAGGATATCTATTTTGTATTCAATCAGCAAAACAGGGCTTTGAACCGTGAATTGTTATTCCGTGTTACCGGCAAAACTCCTGAAATCTGGAATGCTGAAAATGGCGAAGGAACAAAACCCGCCATCTATTCCATGGAGAAAAACCAAACCCGGATACCAGTTTCTTTCAAACCCTTTGAATCCAAAATATTTGTGTTTAAAAATGAAGTCCCAACTCAATTCATTGAGCAAGTTTCATTGGCCGGAAAAGAAATCTTTCCTCTTAAGCAACTTGCTGACACTTCACTCCAGATTCCTCAGGCTTTTTTAAAGCAGGGTAAATTCTCATTTACAAGTGAATTGAATGGAGATTATGCTTTCAAAATCAATAACAACAAGGTTATCAAGACAAAACTAACTCAGCCTAAAATCCTTGATTTGGCGAATGCGAAAATCCGGATTGAATTTTTTCCGATTTCCGATGAAGTGATTCAGCCTATTGAAGTTATAAAATTGAAATCATTGACCGAATTCGACAATCCGACCATAAAATACTTTGCTGGAAAAGCGAAGTATACGATTAATTTCAATACTCCTGACTTTGTTTCCGGAAGTGATTCAATCCTTTTGGATTTGGGTAAGCTCAGCGCAACTTCGGAGGTGATCTTTAATGGAAAATTGCTGGCATTCCCTTGGCAATCCAACACCCGTTTGGTTGTTACCGGCTTGCTGAAGGCTGAAAACAAGCTGGAAATAACTGTGGCGAATGTTTGTCGCAACCGCTTTATTGGCGATTTAATCCAGTATGGAAGTGTCAAAAGTTTGTGGACAACTTCTCCCATCGAAACCATTTTGAACAAGGATATGCCTTTAAAACCTTCTGGATTGATGGGACCGCTGAAGTTGGTTGGATACAAAAAACAGTGAAAAACTGAATTTCATATATCACTGAAATTATATCAATATGACTATTAAAAAGCTGCTTTTCCTATTTGTTGCGACGATCTGTATTCATTTTTCTTCTTCTGTTCAGGGGAAGAATACCATTTCAATAAAGGATACCCGTTTTGTAATGAATGGAGAACCTTTTGAATATACTGGTCTTAGTTTTTTCAATGCGTTGTACAATCCTGAATTCAATAAAAACAGCGAAACCCGCCAGAAATATATAAAGCTATTTAAAGAAAACGGGATCAGTGTTTTAAGAATTTGGTGCCAGTGGGACAATGGGACTGGGTTTGTGGATTCAGGACCTTCACAAACGATATACAATCAGGATGGTTCATTAAAACCTGAATTGGTTGTGCGTATGAAAGATATATTGACAGATGCAGATAAGGACGGTATGGTGATCTTGTTTGTTTTGTTTGCGCGCGAAAGCTGGAATGCAAATATCCGGTTAAGTGATCATGCCTCAGAAACGGCAGTTGAAAATATTACAAAAGAATTGCTACCATATAGAAATCTGGCTTTTCAGGTTTGGAACGAATATAATAATCGCACCTTAGAATATTACAATATCATAAAACAAAAAGACCCGGTAAGGCTTGTAACCAATTCTCCTGGTTATGGTGGTGATTTAGGATCAGATGAGGAAAACCGGAAATTGGATTTTCTTTCTCCACATACCACCCGGACAGATGACCAGCATTGGGAAGTGGCAGCCAATGAGATTAAGCAACTTATTCTAAAATTCAAAAAACCAGTAGTTGATGATGAACCATCGAGAAGAGGAACACCTTTATTCGGTGGTCCAAAATCGCCAACATCACCAAATGACCACATTCTTCATATGTATAATGTCTGGAAAGTCGGTGGTTATGTAATTTATCATCATGATATGTTTCAAACCGGCTATGGTTCATTTGCTGTTCCTACAAATGGAATACCGACACCAGGCTTCAGCGCATACCATGACCAAGTATTTGATTTTTTGAAAAATAAAAGCCGTTACCTAAAACAAATCCGATAAAGATGCCGACAAAAAAAATTACACACATTCTGTTTGCATTGTTTTTCGTTTTTGTTTGCTTTTCAAGTAAAGCCCAAAAGGAAGGACTTCCGGTGATTGGTGCACAGGTATTTATAGAACCCGGTCAAACTAATGAGGAGGTTGAGAACTGGTTCAAAATTTTAAACGAACAGAAAATGACGGTTTGTCGTGTTTTTATGATTGAAAAACACATGCACAAACCAGATGGAACATGGGATTTTGAACGATATGATTTTGCTTTTAAAATGGCTGAAAAATATGAGGTTAAAGTATTTGCGACTTTCTATCCAAAGGAAATTGCACCAGACTGGAGACTTGAAAAGCTTCCTCAAAGCATTGAGCACTTAAAGGCGCTTGAAGATTACATCAAGAACATGGCTTTACATTTTGGCAAATTCAAATCGCTTTATGGCTGGGTAATTCAAAATGAGCCGGGTTCGTATGGTATGTATCCTAAAAGCAATCTTGCGGATAGCCTTAAAACCGAATGGAAGAAACAACAAGTTCCAATTGCTTATCAAAGTAAAGGCTATAAGATTGATAATCCATTGGATGATAATATTTTTCAGAGGAATTATATTACCTGGTATTTGTCTTGGATAACCGACCAAATCCACGAAACAGGCGATAATCATGAAATACACGTTAATAATCAGGATATTTTCTATAACGCACCGGAATACGATTTTGTAGCATGGCGCAAGTTCCTTACCATTTTTGGGGCTTCCTGTCATCCGAGCTGGCATTATACATTTTTCAACCGAAACCAATATTCGATGGTCTTATCTGCCAATTGTGACATGATTCGTATGGGTGCTGGAAACAAACCATTTATGGTCACGGAGTTGCAGGGCGGAAACAACACCTACAGCGGTTTTTTCCCGATGTGTCCTACCAAAGATGAAATCACCCAATGGTTATGGGTTTCCATCGGTTCCGGCTCCAAGGGAACTATATTCTGGACTTTAAACCCAAGGGCTGTTGGTGGTGAGGCCGGCGAATGGGCCATGATTGATTACCAGCAAAAACCGTCTGCCCGATTACTGGCTGCAGGATCTGTGGCAAAGAAATTAAGCAAAAATCAAAGCCTTTTCGAGCATGCAAAACCTTATGAATCTCCTGTTTACATTTTATATTCCAAAGAGTCTTTTTGGTTCGAAAAGATGAAAGCTGACAAAAAAGAGACGGCTCTTATTGAAGGCAGAACTGAAGGAGCAATGATTAAATCGGTGATTTCGTGGTACGAAGCGTTGACCGAGTGCGGCATTTCTACCAATATTGGAGAGATGAGTCAATTTAATTGGGACAAGCCCAGTCATGAAGATGAAACCATAATTTTATCGCATCAATTGTCCATAGCTTCAAGCTACTGGGAAAAGATAAGGCATTTTGTGAAATCCGGAGGAAAACTGATTGTGGATGGTCTGACTTTTTATTTTGATGAGAATCATTTTGCGGTGATGCAAACCGGTTTTCCACTTGAAGATGTGATGGGCGGATCTTTGGCTGAAGTAATTACCGCGCCGGGCGATTTTACAGTGAAACTTGGTTCAGAGACCCTTCCTGCACATCTTTTTAAAGGTGTACTCAATAACACAACTGGCAAAATACTTTCAAAAGATGGTGATAATATCATTGCCCTGTCCAACCAATTTGGTAAAGGTAGGACCATCTGGATTCCTTCCATGCTTGGTTTGGGAGCAAAACGAGTTGACAATGGGCCACTTTCAAGATTTTTGAGTGCTGAACTTTCTGAAACAATCAGTGCTTTCCCGGTTCATTTCGATAAACCTCAAAAAGGTGTTCTGATGCGCACCATGGAGTCAGGATCAAAAATCATTACAATAATCTTTAACAAGTCGGCTGATGAAAAAATCATTACGCTTGTCCTGAAAAATAGTAATGCAAAATCCAATGTGTTGGTTGCTAGCAAACAGGGAAATATTTCAGGCAATACAATTAGTATTAAACCTGAAGAGACCATGGTAATTGAGTGGAAATGATGCTAACAAAAGTACCAAATATGAAAATAAATAAGAAACTCATTTTTTACCTACTTAGTTTCATACTGATAATACAATGCCTAACAGCCCAAGGTCAGACTTTTAAAGGCTATAAATGGCAAACCTTGAATTGCCATGGTGAGCCTGTAGCACGCCATGAAGCTTCTTTTGTAGAAGCCAATGGAAAGTTTTATTTGTTAGGTGGTCGAAGGATTCAAGAAATTTCCATATTTAATCCTGAAACAAATACCTGGACAAGTGGAGCCAAGCCACCCATCGAATTGCATCATTTTCAGGGATTTTCTTACAAAGGCGATATTTATTTGGCCGGGACACAAACGGGTGATTATCCAAGGGAGAAATCGTTGGCAGAAATGTATGTCTATAAACCAGCTACCGATTCATGGAACAAAGGACCCGTTATTCCTGCCGACAGAGTGCGCGGTTCTGCCGGAGCTGCAGTATATAAAGACAAACTTTATATGGTTTGTGGAATAATTGACGGGCATTGGGATGGACATGTAACCTGGTTCGATTGTTACGATTTCAAAACAGGTAAATGGGAAACTTTACCGGATGCTCCGCATTTTCGCGACCATTTTAACGCTGTAGTCTGTAACGATAAATTATATCTCATGGGCGGAAGGGTTTCTTCCGGTTCAAAAGGAAAAGTGTTCGATCTTACTGTTGGCGAAGTAGATGTATTTGATTTTAAATCTGGAAAATGGAGTACACTTGATAATTCAATTCCAACTCAAAGGGCTGGATGTACTGCAATTTGCATTGACAACCAGATTATTATCACTGGTGGAGAAAGTATCAAACAACAGATGGCACACAACGAAGTTGATTGTTTCGATACCAAGACAGGGAAATGGAGAACTTTACCTTCACTCATAACCGGAAGGCATGGCACACAGCTAATTTGGTATGAAAAGAAACTTTTTATTGCCTCCGGATGCGGTTCTATGGGAGGTATACCAGAGTTAAAAAGTATTGAATGCTTCAGCAAAAATTAATAATCTAATACGGAAACCAAATGAGATCCATTTTCATTCAAATTTTATTGTTCATTTCGACAGTTGGGATTCAAGCCAAACCAGTCAGAGTAATGCTGCTTACCGGGCAAACCGATAAATACCATAATTGGCATGTTACATCCTCTCATTTAAAAGCCATTCTTGACAATAATTCCACTTTTAAAACCGACGTGGTTTTACTTCCAGCTAAAGGAGCTGAATTAGATAAATTTAAGCCTGAATTTTCAAAATATCAGGTAGTTGTACTTAATGTGAATACACCGGACTGGTCGGAATCGATGAAAAAAGAATTCGTTAATTTTGTAAAAAATGGAGGCGGTGTGGTAGTTGTTCATGAAGCAAATAACGCTTTCCCCGATTGGAAGGAATACAACCTAATTACGGGTTTGGGCGGTTGGGGAAACCGGGATGAAAAAGCCGGGCCCTATTATTATTGGAAAGTTGGAAAGTTTATTACTGATAATTCACCTGGTATCGGTGGGTGGCATGGTGATCGTGTGCCTTTTGTGATTCAGGTTCGAGATTCGCTTCATCCAATCACAAAGGGTATTCCAACGAAATGGCTTCACCAAAACGATGAACTTTATGGCAACTTACGTGGTCCGGCTCAGAATCTACATGTGCTTGCAACTGCTTTTTCGACAAAAGAAACGAAAGGTACGGGCAAGGAAGAACCTGTGTTGTTTACAATTACTTATGGGAAAGGGCGTATTTTTCATACCGTTTTGGGTCATACTGGTGCCGATTTTAGCGATTCCGTAAAGGATGTTGGGTTTCAGGTTACTTTTTCAAGGGGAGTTGAATGGGCCGCAACAGGCAAGGTAACACAAAAACCACCGGTTGAATTTCCCTCTAAGAATTCGGTATTACTTAAAAATTTAGTCCAGTGAAGTTAAAAACTAATATTCAAAAGTTTGTTTCATGGCTTCTGCTGATCGCATCTTTTTCATTTAGCTTAGCTTCTTTTGCCGGGCAAACAGTTGTTGAAATTAAAGGTGACCAATTCTATATTAATGGCAAACCTACTTATTCAGGCAGGTACTGGAATAATTATAAAATTGAAGGACTGTTGATGAATTCACGGATGGTTCAGGGTATTTTCGATGATTTGAATCCTGAAACAGTCAATTCCTTTGCATATCCGGATACGAAAAAGTGGGATGCCGAAAGAAATACGAATGAATTTGTCGCGAACTTGTCGCTTTGGAATTCATATGGACTGAATTGCTTTACAATCAATATGCAAGGCGGTAGTCCGGTTGGTTATGGAACTTCAAAGTGCATCAATTCAGGATTCAACAATGACGGTTCGTTAAACCCAGCCTACTTAAATCGTTTGGATAAAGTTTTAAAAGAAGCCGACCGTTTACAGATGGTGGTAATTTTAGGACTTTTCTACTTCGGTCAGGATCAATCTTTAATCGACGAAAAAGCCGTGGTAAATGCTACTAAAAACATGACTAACTGGTTATTTCAGAAAAGCTACCGAAATGTACTTATCGAAATTGCCAATGAAACAATTGATAATGGAACATATAACCACAAAATACTTCTGCCCGACAGAATCGATGAACTTATAAGTTTTGTTAAAGGAATCAATAAAAAAGGATACCGATACCTTGTCGGAACAAGCTTTGCAGGACTTGTCGTTCCTACTTCAAACGTAGTAAAATCTTCTGATTTTCTCTTAATTCATGGAAATGGTGGTTCAAAACCAGAACAGATTCAGGAATTGATTGACCAGACAAAAAAAGTTGAAGGCTATCGGGGAATGCCGGTTGTGATTAATGAGGACGACCACTTCGATTTTGAAAAAGCGACCAATAACTTTACTGTTTCTGTAAAAAACCATGTTTCGTGGGGATATTTCGATTTCCGTTTCCCGGGTGAAACCGATTTCAGGGAAGGCTACCAGTCAGTACCTGTCAACTGGGGAATCAATTCAAAAAGAAAGAAGGCCTTTTTTGAAAAAGTGAAAGAAATAACCGGAGGGATTGAAGTCTCACCTGAGCATAGTAACAAATGGACTTTTTTGTTGGATGATAATCTAAGCAATTTCGATAAGTTTATGGGGGTGCCTCATTACAGCATTAAAAACTTACCAAATGCTCCGAAAGGTGATGGAATGAATGGCTCGCCGTTAGGATTAAATACTGACCCATTGAATGTTTTTTCAGTGATTAAGGAGAATAATGAACCTGTACTCCATATTTCAGGTGAAATATTCGGGGGATTAAGCACCAGGAAATCATATAGTAATTATCATTTAAGCGTAAAATTTAAATGGGGCAAAAAGAAGTATGAACCTCGGTTAACCCAACTTCGCGACAATGGCATCCTGTATCATTCCAGTGGTGATTTTGGTGCGTTTTGGAATGTCTGGATGCATTCAATCGAATTCCAGGTTCAGGAAACCGAAATGGGTGATTTATATATTTTATCCAGAAGACATTTACAGGTTCCATCTGTATTAGGAAAAGATAGTGTATGGGTCTATTTGCCTAAAGCAGAACTGGTTGATTTTGGCTGGTTCTTGCCCAATGGAGTCAACAGAGGACGATGCAAGTCAATTCCACATACCGAGAAACCCAATGGTGAATGGAATTCGCTTGAATTGATATGTTTTAATGATATCAGCTTACATATTGTTAACGGACAAGTCGTTAATGTGATTCGCGAGATTCCTGATGTTGCCGGTGAAAATAACGAAAATTATCTGAGGGAAGGGAAAATTCAGTTTCAATGCGAAGGTGCCGAAGCATTTTATAAAGACATTAAAATTAGGGCAATAACAGGAATTCCGGATGAATATTTAAAGCAAATGAATAATAAATGAAAACAAACCTTCTTATTTTACCATATATGAAAAGCCTAATTATTGTATTTGCTTTCATGAACTTAGTACCACGTTTTGTTCTTGCCCAACCAGAAAAACCATGGGAAGGTCCTACCCAAGATTTTAACCATGGGAAAGTATTGGTGAGTGCAAACAAACGATTTCTTCAGTTTGAAGATGGCACGCCTTTCTTTTGGCTAGGAGATACAGCTTGGGAACTATTCCACAGACTAAACAAAGAAGAAACCGAAATGTACCTTGAAAATCGCAGAGCTAAAGGATTTACTGTTATTCAGGCTGTAGCTCTTGCCGAATTAGATGGTTTAAATACGCCAAACCGTTATGGAGAAAAACCTCTGATTGACAACAACCCGATTACCCCAAATGAAAAATATTTTGAGTATCTGGATTGGGTAATTAAAAAAGCAGCAGAAAAGGGAATTTTTATTGGCTTACTTCCCACCTGGGGCGATAAAGTTGATAAAGCATGGGGAACTGGCCCGGTTATTTTCAACAAAGAAAATGCGTATAAATATGGTCAATGGATTGCAAATAGGTATAAAAACTTTCCAAATATAATTTGGATTAATGGTGGAGACCGAAATCCAGACTCAACAACAATTGACATTTGGAACGCACTGGGATCAGGCATTAAATCAGTTGACAAGAACCATTTGATGACCTTTCATCCAAGCGGGGGTAAAACATCTTCCCAATGGTTTCATAATGCGGATTGGCTTGATTTTAACATGAGCCAAACCGGACATTGCGACCGTGGATATTATCCTTATAAGCAGATAATAACTGTCGATTACAACAAAAAACCAACAAAGCCCTGTTTAGATGGGGAGACCCGTTATGAAGATCATCCTACCTGCTGGAATCCGGATGTTTTGGGTTGGTTTAATGATGTTGACGTAAGGCAGGCTGCTTACTGGAGTTTATTTTCAGGCTGTTTTGGTCATACCTATGGTTGCCATCCAGTTTGGCAGTTTAAAACTAATGATTTAAAACCTGTTGGTTATGTCAGACACAATTGGACTGAAGTATTAGACCTGCCTGGAGCCTGTGATATGTTGATTATGCGTCGTTTGATTCAATCGCGGCCCATGTTAGATCGTATGCCCTTTCAGGACTTAATTGTAAATGAAAATGTTGCTGAAAATGATTTTATAATTGCCACCAAAGGGAAAGATTATGCATTTATATACATACCAACAGGCATGGTCACAAAAATCAATTTAGATAAATTGGATTGGAAACAATCGGTAGTTTGGTGGTATAATCCACGAACTGGTGAAGCCAGCAAATTTAAAGAGATCAGCAATCTGGGAATTCAGGAATTTAAACCTGAAAACTCTGGTCGTGGAAATGATTGGGTTTTAGTTTTTGACGATAAAAATATTGGTTACGAAGTACCTGGAAAATAATAGAAGGGAAAAAGGTGATAACATTTAAGACCATAATACTAACCCTAATTTTCATGCAGGTTATATCCGTTTTCGGACAGATTAAGGATTCTTTTCCAACTGCTCAGGATGCTGATAAACCTGCTGTTCTGATAGTAGATTTGTCGAGAATTACCCGGACAGGAAAACCAGAGCCAAAACAGGCATTTATAAGTCAACCGTAAAAGAAATGGAAGAGTCGTATTTGCTTCCGCAGGATTACGGACTTCGGACTGACAATCGATGGGTTCGGGTGGAAAGTAAAGACGGCTATGGACTTGAATTCACAGGAGAAAAATGGTTTAATTTCAGTGCCCAGTCCTTTGATACCGATCAACTGACACGAGCAAAGTATCCTTTTCAATTAAATGCGTCGAATAGGATCACTTTTAATTTCAATTATGCAACAAGTGGTGGGGGATGTACTTCAATTTCAGTATTAAACCAATATCGTGTAGTGCCTCAGAATATCAACTTCAATTTTAAAATCCGTCCATATATCAGAAATTAATGCACTAGTCGTGCCCAAACAGTGAGCAAAAAGACGACTGTCATTTTTAAAATCTGGCGGATCTTACTTTTCAAAACAAGTAGCATGAATTTGTTCCACAGAGGAAAAACTACCTTGGGACATCAAAAATCATAGAGGGTATAAGCCTGGATATCCAGATTCGTAAAAGATTCAATTTATTTAGGGTCTGCTGAAAAACTCATAATATTCAGTTTTTCAACAAAATGGCCGCATTAAACTTAAAATAAGTGCAAGAAAATTTGAATTGAAACTTCAATATCCATGCACCGAACTCGTTTCGTGTGCTATGCCAAAATACTTCTCACCAAAAATGTGAAGTACTTCTGCCCTGTTATGGCGCCTTAATGGAGCCTATTTCCCTTTAGGTTATTCGAAGACTATTCGAAGGTTATTCGAAGATTGTTCAATTTTATTCGAATAATCAACGAATAAGTTTCTAATAACCTTCGAATAGGTTTCAAATAATTTGAAAGCCTGTTGGATGGCCGGTAAATGGGAGAACCAAACAATACTTTAACCTTCCCGCCTGCCTCAGCTCAGCTAGGACTGAGTGGCGGGCAGGGAACAGACAATGGTTTTTTGAATCAATACAAGGACCGGATGGAATCTGATCCATCAATTTCTGAAAATAGGAATAAGAAACAGTCCTTAAAGTCACAAGAACAATTTATACGTCAGGACGTCAGAAAGCTAATTCAAAGCATTCAAATTATAATCCTTTGTTTCGGTTCTGGATTGAAATGCCAGGATTTAATACCGCTTCAAATGTAACTACCTGCCCGACACACTGGCATAACAGTGGCAGGCGGGTTTGGATCCATCCGGTTTTTCAGCAGACCATATGTAGATCCATTTTCATTAGTTGATACATGTCGATAGAACCTTCTTTTGTTACCATATCAATTAATGTTATGGCAAAATAATGGAATATCGATCTAATGGCATTTGAGATTAGATTTTAATGTTTCACAAAAAGGTCTTTATGCATTTGGGGTCGTTTCGTTTTCATGATAAAAATCACACTAATCAGTACTGAAATATTTTTTTTGAAAATAATTTAAAAATCTGTCACCCTTCTTAAATGGCTTTTCGTCAATTGTAAAATTTAAAGTGTTCACAAAACACTTAAAGAGCAGTAATTTGTACTTGTAAGAATTGCTTTCGTTGGTGATACCGGCATTCAAGTTACAGTTGATTAACATATACGTTTGTAATATTTAGACAGTTACTAATTATATTTTATTAAAACACCTAATTTAAATTTTAACATTATGAAATTAAAACTACTACTTTTATTTCTTGTTGTGGCAGGTTTTTGCGCTTTGTCCAAAGCGCAAACAACAAAACCTTACACTAACTTAGTTATTACAGAGGCAGTAACTGCCTCACAACCTAATAACTATGTTGAATTTACAAATATGGGGACAGAAACGATTGATCTATCTAATTTCGAATTTGGGTTGATTACTCCATGGGAAGATCCTTGGAATCCACTCCCAACTAATCATTTTTTCTTGCCGAAAAAGACATTGGAACCGGGAAAATCGTTTCTTATGTCAGCCGCAATGGTATTTGGACCTAAAATGTGGCTTAAAGATCCGTTACATTATAATGAAAGGCTAACAAAGCCGGAGATGTTAAAGATTGCTGACAAACTGATATATCTCCATGAACCTAATTCTACAGCTAAGGACACAGTAACTCCAAATTATCAGACAATGGACGTTATAGGTGGACGAGACACATGGTATCTAAGACATCATTTTATTAATGACGCTGGATTAAAAGATTCAGTTGTAATTGACCAAGTTGGTGGTGTGTTTGATCAGGCCAATGGTCATAATCATGATGGACCTTATGATGTCGCAGGTGTAACAAATGCAACCGTTAACAGTGTTTTGATTCGCAGAGCATCAGTAAAAACCGGAAATGTAAATTTTAACAGTGGAAGAGGACTTGACTTTGGTGATTCAGAATGGATCCCGGTTCCAATGATTGATGCCTATGATTGGCGGGCAGTTTTTTGGACAGCTGGAAATCAGGTTGTAGGTGCAAAACTTGATGATAATACCTTGGTATCAAAGACAGGAAAAGTAAAGGTTGATATATCTGCAGGTACCATAACTGTTCCCTGGGGTATACGAAGAAATGATTCTATTATGTATCAGTTCAATAGAAAGCCAGGTTTGGCCTGGGCATATTCATTGTCCCCAAATTATGCGGATTCTGCTTTTATTTCTATGCGTAATGGTGATAAGCTTACTCTCTATGTATGTAGTGATGAAGTAACTGTAAAAGATTTCAATATTATTGTTCAGGATCCAACCCCATCCGACAACATAGTCATCCCCAAAATGTCCTTAAATTACAAGAATATGCATTATCCTGCAAAACTTCCTGGGGGTTGGGGTTACAGGGTTACCGATGGGGTAAAATTGATCGATACCATTTTTAATGTTCCATTTGCCACAAGAATTGATACCTTGTACAAGTTTCTGGAAAAGCCTTCAAAAGCGACCTGGAAGATTGTTTATAAAAATGGCGTAGTACGTCCTGACCTACAAAATGGGGACAAGCTTTCAGTAACTTCAGAAAACGGAAAGACAAAAGAATATTTTCTAAAACTTCAGAAATTTGAACCAAGTGCTGATTCATATTTAACTTCAATTACATGGCCTGATATGCCGGCTGATTTTAAGGGTAGTATTGCTAAGGCATACGGATGGGCAGGAGATACCATACCTGGCTTTAGAACATCCACGAAAGATTATATTGTTAATATTCCACTTGAGTATTCCGGAATACCAGCTTTAGTATACACCAAACAGCAAGTCAACTCTAAAGTTGCTGTAACCAGGGCTAAAACATTAGACGGAACTCCTGAAGAACGCACGGTAACCTTTACTGTTACTGCCGAAGACGACACAACCAAAAGTGTTTATACAGTTCGTTTCGAAAGAGAAAAAGATCAAGCCAATGTACAACCATGGAAAGGTGAACCATTTATTTCTCAATTAGTTGCAGAGGAGTGGTGGGGCAATAATTTTGTAGAAATCTGTAATCCAGGAACAGAACCACTTGACCTGAGTCATTATATGATCACTTGCGGCTATTTTGGTTTAAATGGTTTTAATTTATACAATGATAAAACCCAATATAGTGAAGAATACCATAAATATGTACCAGGAAAAAAATGGCAAAGCCAAGCAGACTGGCAAGTGCAACCACGTATCCTTGAACCTGATTTAGCAGTTAATGCCATCGTTTACCCGGGTGATGTATTTGTTATGGCAAATAATGGTAGTCCTGATGCATTAGCTAAATATGGAAAAGAAATAGATGTAAACTTTGGAACAGGCAAAAACCCCTGGGGGTTCACAATGCCTGGATCAAATGCCATACAGGATTGGATTGGAGCGACTTTTTATCTTTATAAGATATTAAATGATTCTGTTCGAAACGGACTAAAACCAGCAACAGACATTAATGATTTTAAACTGATAGAAGTATTTGGAGCTGGGGATAATACGAACTGGGTAATTGGAGGTGTACAAGTTGATGTAATTACAAGCTATTTTAGAAAACCAAATATTTATAAACCAAATCCAGTATTTAAAGGTTCGTTTGGTACAAATAAAGATAATAGTGAATGGTACTGGACAAACTGGGGGACCTATCAGGCACTTAATTATCCATGGCCATTATCTGTAATTTCTGTTTGTGAGGGTCTTGGTTCTCATGTTATGAATAATGTTACCGTATACCGATCAACTGTAACTTCCAAAGTTTATAAAGTAAGTCCAGGATATTCCAAAAAAGAAACGATCAAAGGAATGACATCTGGTACAACAGTAACCGGATTCTATCAAAATATAATTAAACAAGATCCTCTGCAAACCTTGAAGGTAAAATCTGCTGCAAACGGAAAAGAGCTGGCTGCAACTGATCTAATTTCAAAAGGAGATTCATTAATAGTCTTATCTGCTGATAGTATAAACACTTCAAAATACATCCTTGATGTTAGTGCATATGGGTTAAGCTCAGACGCATTATTGACTTCTACCAAATACATTATTAATGTTACAGGCACAACAGGTAAAATCAGTGGAATCAATCAAGGAGAATTACTGAGAAATGTATTTAATGGTGTAGTTGTTCCTGCTGGAGCGACCTTGACCATAACAGATGAAAATGATGCTTATATGTCATTGACTAAACTAAATTATGACACAGCCTATGTAAATGTAATTGCGACTGATAAAATCAACTTCGAAGTAATTGCTGAAAACGGAATAACCAAAATTCTTTATCAGCTGACACCTATCGTTAATAAAAGTGATGCCTACGTAACATCTGATGTATATAGTGTTGACCAGTTTGCTTCATTGATTCAGTATGTCCCGGCTGGAACTTCTGCACAAAGTTTACTCAACAATGTTAGTCCTTCTGCTGGAGCTACACTTCAAATCTTTGATAAAGCCGGATTTCAACGTGTTAGTGGAGATATTTATAAAGATGATAAGCTTATTGTAACTTCTGCCGACGGCACTACAACAAAGGCATATTACTTCTCAATGCTCAACTTCTATGTAAATACTTATCTGGCATATGTAATTTCTGATGAATATGCGATTGATCAGGTAACACTAACAATTACTGGAGTTGCGACACCAACAATTAGTGAATTCTACGATAAACTCTATCCATCATTTGGAGCTACCTTATCTGTAATTGATGCAAATGGAGTCCCAAATACAACAGCTAACTTCAATAAAGGTGACAGGTTGTTAGTAACTGCTGCTGATGGTTCAAGCACTGCTATTTATAACATTTCAGTTATAACTAAAGCGATTAATACTGTTGCGGAGTCTGTCAAGATGTATCCAAATCCAACTACCGGCAAAGTAATTATCAACGGTCTTGCACAAGGCAATAGAGTTCAGGTATTTAATGCAGTTGGTGTAACGCTTCGAGACATTATTGCTAATAATTCGACTGATTACGTTTCTCTTGAATCACAACCTGCAGGAATTTACATATTTGTTATTTCTGCTGGAGGTAAACACATCAATATCCAAAAAATCATCAAAAAATAACTGATTAAATGAGAACAGGGGTCATTGCATGTCCCTTGTTCTTAAATTAAACTTATACACTCATTTTGTCTCTTTCTGATGGAGTAATCAGCATAAATTCGATTACTCTACTATTACTTTTTATTTTCTATCTTTTAAATTATGAACAGATATTTTATTTACTTTATTAATATACAATTTGAAGTTTTAGTAGAATAAGATACTTCGTTAATGTGATGCGTGTATGACAATTAATAATGAAAAGTAGAGTAGTTTTAATAAATAATGGTTCATTTCTCCGTTTTAAGTGGCGGGTAATGTTAGGTCTAAGTTATGTAAGCTAAGTGGTTATACTACCCTTTCGTAAATGAAAGGGTAGTTAACTCTTTACTTCACATAAGTCTACTAAGCAATAATTTACAAAAGTATTATTCTTTATCTTCAATTTTTGCATTTATAAGCCAGGGAGGCGAAGTCATTTTTGGAAGTTTGAAAATTCATGCCATTTATAATTTTTTGAGATTGGTCTTGGAATCTATTTTGAATATGGCAATTAGTTCTCAACTCTTCAAGTTTTTCTATTAACCAGGATTTGAATCACAACGGCATAAATAGGTCAAGCAATTACACTGTTATTAATCAAATAAAATCTTTACTATCAACCGCAGGTATTTATTTTGAGATTAAAAGCACAAATACTTTCCACAAATTATGAACACGATTCAGCTTGTAAATAAAACTTATCAGTGAAATGATTTAAACAATACAAATATGAACCCTGTTTTGAAAACTGAAACTGGTTGGATATATCGTAATTTCAATTATCTGCTCACGCTTATAAAAAAGCTTTTAGATTTCAATAAGAACAAAAGGCAATTTCAACATAATATTCATAAGACCAATATTTCAGGTATAGAAAATAGCCTTTCGCTTTCAACTAATGAAATCGAGGTATATGATCTGTTTAATAAACATGAGAAACATGATTTTTTATGTTGCGAGGAGGATCAAAACAGCAAACTGGACTTAAGTATAAAGAATAAAAACGAAGATATAACAATTGCTATTTTTACAGACAATCCTGATTTAAGTAAAATTTTGAGTAATTCCTTGTCCATAACTTACAATTGCATTGAAATCAGCAATATTAAAAAAGGGTATGACCTAATAGTCCGAACCATTCCTGATATTATAATTTCCGATGTCGTATTACCTAAAATGAATGGGTTTGAGCTTTGTGAAAAAATAAAGAGCAACAGCAAAACATGTCATATTCCAATCATCCTTCTCACTGGACAAAATGCCATAGAATACAATATTGCGGGATATGAAAAAGGTGCTGATGTCTGCATTAATAAGCCTTTTAAGATGACTATCATAAATGCCCAGATTTTACAGTTGATAAAAAACCGTAAATTAATAAAAGAAAAATACCTCACACAGAATTTTATGGTCGAAATATCTCATTCCAATCTGACAAGGGATGATGAATTTATAATTCAACTGCGACAATTACTTGAAGATAATATTTCCAATTTTGATTTCAATGTAAATGAACTTTCTTCCAGATTAAATATGAGTAAAACAACATTATATCGAAAAATAAAGATGCTTACAGGATTCTCTCCGATTGAATTCATGATGATTTTCAAGATGCAAAAGGCTTATAATTTATTATGCAATTCAGATTCTATCAAAGCAATTGGGTATAGTTTGGGGTTTAGAAATCCTTCCTATTTTAGTCGGTGTTTCAAGAAACAATTTGGCGTGACTCCACTTATTTTTCGGCAAAAAGGATTAAAATGTTTTGATAAAGAAATAAATCAATATCAATCAAATGTAGCATAGGTAAGTCGATAATTCGAAAGAAACTAGAATTAGTATCGAGCCAAAAAATGGTGCTACTGTGTTTAATGATGAAAAGAAATTGATACAATGCAGAATTCATCGGCATAAGACATTGAAGTTTGCTTTTCTTTATAATCCGGACAAAGTTCTTGACAAACCAATAATGCAGATTAGGATGATAAAATTGTCAATATTGACAAAAATGCAGGTATTTTGATTACTATTTTATAGGATTATTCATTTTTTCTTGAATGAGAATTAAATAATCGCCCCTAAGCAATTCCTGCGGGTTCCCTTCAATTTTCTTTTTTGAAATAATGCAACCATAGCCCAGGCAAATGAACTCTTAAAACCTACAAAAATTCAAACTCTAACTTTAGAAGACTTCCAAAAATATAACCGATTAACATTGTCGTGGAATTAAACAGAAATCCGCTTAAAAAATCCAAACGGGCACTCAAGGGCACTCCAGATGGGCACTCCAGAAAATCAAAAAGACCTTACGTAGCCGTAAAGTCTTGATAATCAAAGTGGAGAATATCGGAATCGAACCGATGACCTTTTGACTGCCAGTCAAACGCTCTAGCCAACTGAGCTAATCCCCCAATAGAGGCGACAAATATATAAATATTTTTCATTGGCAAGGAGTTGGCCCAGCCTAAAATTGGATTTCTGTTTCAAATAATCTGGATCAAATCCTCAATCTGCCAGTTTTCTGCCAGCGAGAAGTTGGTAATGTGATAATTTAAGTCTGATCTTAATAGATTTAACTTCAACTATATGAATTTTACCCTTCAATTCTGAATTAACAAAATGGCCATCAAAGCATGAGCTCAGATTGTTTATTCGAGGCTTTCTACTAATACTTTTTAAATTTACTTATAATTACTTCAACAGGAGCATTATTGGAAGGGGCATTGCCCCGAAACAGCCACAAGTTCATGTGAACAGGCTCGGCTTTCTGAGGAATATAACTATTTGCCTTTGTACGTGAAGGCGTAAATGTTTTTGAAGAAATTAGATTACTATTATCTGTAACCCAGCCATTCAGGCTTTGGAAATTTACACTTCCTGAAGTCCACGTAAACCGTTGCGTAGTGTATGTGCCTGTTAGTGAAACAGGAAAAGATATAGTCCAATCCTGGTAATTATTAATCAATTTTGCCGGCCAAACAGTAAAATTCCCAATATTGTTACCATCCACTCCCCATTTGGAATATTCAATATCAATTTCATTGGTTCCATCCGGACCGATGTTTGCAGTTGGATAACTGAATAAACCACACACCACGTTTTTATCCAATAAGTCAATTCTTCCTTCGACAAACCATTCATATTTTCCAAAGCCCAATGAGGTGGTACTCCATACTTCTGCACATTCCCACTTTTGCGTCACGATGTTAAAGGTTATGGTAAGATGAAGTTTACCTGCCGAATCAACCCATACATTTTTGGGATTCCAGTTATTTGGTCCTGGTCCCTCACCTGTTACATCTTTTACGTACCATTTGTAACCGGAAAATGAAATAGTTGTTACAGTACTTTTTAATTTAACGGAAAAAGAATTGTCCGTTTGAACAGCCTTGAGTTCCGAATCAATACTCTCGTCTTTACTACAATTACTTAGAAAAATAAGGAGACATGAACAGTATATAATTATGGAATATTTATTTCTCATCGAATTATACTCATTAATTCATCTTATTAATAATCAAATGCTTCACCATTTAGGCAAAAGTTATCGTACTTTCTAAAAGTAAATATTAAATCAATCATTTGATCACTTGCTAATGTTTTATTTTTATCTCTATAATAACACCTTGTGTTTGTTGCCATAAATCACATCTGTATATCAGTTTATTGATAGATTTCCTATGAAAATAAACAATTCAAAACTTCAATATTGTATTAAAAAATAATCCCCTTTTGATGATTTATTACCGGGAGTTTCATAAATTTATAAAATTAAGTATAATGGCAATCAGACCTATACATCCATAATCAAAATAAAGTTCAATTTCGTTAGATCTTTAAGTTAACGGTTATTCTAAAAAACCTTAATCAATAATTATGAAGAATAACACCAGACCTGAATTTCATCAGGACAATGAATTTACTCTTGCCACAATCAAAAGAAGATTTATTGCTTTCCTCATTGATTGGATCGTAATTATTTTAATTTATTGTTGTATAATCATCCTTTTTGCTTTATTCAAAATGAACATTTCGAAGATAAATGTGCATGGTATTTTCGATGTTGAAATTGAAATGGACAATACTCATCCCTATTTAATTACCTGTTTAAAATTTCTATTTGGACTTTTACCTGTCATATATTTCACAATCTCGTTTTATTACTTTAAGGGACAGACCATTGGAAAATATTTTCTTAAAATAAGGGTACTTTCTTTATACCATGAGCATCTCGAATTATGGCATTGTATCGAACGTAGTTTGGGCTATTTTGCATCTGCACTTGAGTTTGGATTTGGATATATACAAGCCTTCTGGAATCCAAACAGGATGACGCTTCATGATAAAATTGGAGAGACTTTTGTAATACAGCTTCTTGTTAAAAACATAAGGAACAGGAAGAATGAACTGTAATAAAAAACTAATAGAAGCCTAATTAGTGTCCTTCCATACAGTCGAAGGTCTTAAATAAGAGTGTCATTGCGAAGGAGTTGGAGTGTAACGGAAACGGACTGAAGCAATCTATTGGGCATAAGTAATTTGAGATTGTTTCACTTCGTTCGCAATGACGCATTGATTTACTTTTTACCTAATTTATAGACAGACTAAATGAAATAAATTATAGAGCACATTATCCTCTAAACAAAATGTAATATAAGCAACACTTATACTTATCACCTTGTGTCGAATTAAATTGATCAGGCATTTCCGATTCAAATTAACTCCTCAGAATCGGTTTATTGATGGATTTCATTTAAAAAGAAATGTTTCTTCCCATTCCATCTTGAAGTGCAAAACTTAGATTCCTATAAACATATTCTGCATAATTGCCCACCCAGAGAATAAAATTAATCGGTTTTACACATGTCCAAGAACCGGGTGTGGCTGGTAAAGTTCTTCCAGATGAGTAATTTCGTCGGAAGTTAAACGTACTGAAATCGCTGCGACAGCATCATCCAAATGTTCCATCTTGCTTGCTCCGATAATAGGAGCCGTGATGGCCGACTTACTGAGCATCCAGGCCAGGGCTATTTGTGCATCAGGAAGTCCTCTTTGAGTGGCTATTTCAGATAGCCTGTTAACTATGACAAAATCAGAATCAGCATAGAGCTTTTTTCCAAATTCGTCAGTCTGTGCTCGCAGCGTCTCATTCCGATCCTTCGTTCTTTTTCCTGTCAACAGTCCCCGAGCTAAGGGAGACCACGGAATGACAGCGATCTTTTGATCGAGGCATAACGGAAGCATTTCCCTTTCCTCTTCGCGGTAAATCAGATTATAATGGGGTTGCATAGAAACAAAACGGGTCCATCCATGAAGGTCGGAAGTGTAAAGGGCCTGGGTAAATTGCCAGCTAAACATTGATGAGGCCCCGATGTAACGTGCTTTTCCTGCTTTCACAATATCATGAAGGGCCTCCAGTGTTTCTTCAATGGGTGTGTTGTAGTCCCAGCGGTGGATTTGATACAAATCGACATAATCAGTCTTTAATCGCCGGAGACTGGCATCGATGGAACTCATGATGTGCTTACGCGAAAGTCCTGAGTCGTTGGGCGCATCGCTCATGGCACTAAATACTTTGGTGGCGATTACAACTTCATCGCGTTTGGCAAAATCTTTAAGTGCCGAACCCAGCACTTCCTCACTGGTTCCAAAGGAATAGACATCTGCCGTGTCAAAAAAGTTAATTCCCAACTCCAGTGCCTTCCTGATAAACGGCCTGCTCTGTTCTTCATTCAAGGCCCACTGCCAGCGTTCTGATATTTTGCCGTAGGTCATGGTGCCCAGACAAATCCTGGACACCTTCATTCCTGTATTTCCAAATCTTATATAGTCCATAGGTTTAATGATTTAAAAATGTTTGACTAATTTTTTTTGAGTTGAAGGAAAAGCTTCGATCAAAATAATCTTGAAATTCTGCTATAAAATTAACATGAATTCATGTCTGATTGTTCTGTCAAATGAATGGTTCTTTGATGGATTTTATTTAAGTTAGCATTTAAACAGGAAATAGTCATTCGTCATTCGGAAAGTCTCTTTTAAACATTTTTCGAATAGCCCATGATTCTTTCCAAATGTCGATCAGTCAGGTATTGCTTTTAGTCCGTCAAATCCGGGACTGTAATGCTTATGACTTTCCCACTATCCAATTTCCTTTTTCCTTATTCTCAATGACTTTTTCTTAATAAGACGAGATAGGGATTTCCAGTTACAGGGGTCGTATCCGGTCTTCAACTTAAGTATAAATTTCGTATACAAAAAGTATAGGATAACTATACCTTATGTGTTTCTGAACACATAAGGTACACACAAGGTATACTCAAGGTATACACAAGGTATACACAAGGTGACTCTTTGGGGGCACCCGTTTAAGTCCTGAAGTTATACCGATGGCATTACTAATTCTAAACATTGGTATTGGAAATTTAAAGATTGCTGATTTTCTCCTTGATTGAACTTTCCGTGTATATTCAATTATACTTATTTTGAAAGTATTCTAAATCAGATTATTTTATATGTTTGAATGATACAGTTGAGATGTTCTTCACGATCAACGTTAATCTTGAATATTCATACGATGAAAAAACCATACAAATATTTGTTTAATTTGTAAGTAACTTTATCAAAAATATTCTATGTATAGTGCGGTAATTATTGATGATGAAGATGATGGAATCAATGTGTTGAATCAGTTTCTGAATGATTTCACTTCAGTAAAGGTAAAAGTCACTGGTACAGCGACTAGTCTTGATGAGGGAATTCAAATCATTAAGAATACCAATCCTGATCTTGTTTTTTTAGATATAGATATGCCAGGAAAAAATGGGATGGCCATATATAACTATTTTAATGAACCCACCTTCAAGATCATTTTTGTCACCGCTTATCAACAGTATGCTATTGGTGCATTGAACCATTCTGCATCAGGCTATTTACTCAAACCGGTCAGCTTTATAGATTTACGGGAATTGTTGCAAAAGGTCTTCAAAGAACTGATCCATGAGCAACAACAACGTGAATTGGAAGACCGATTAAACATACTCTGTGCGGCTGATATTGTTGGAAAGAATATAATACTTGATGTGGAGAATGGATTCATTATGGAGAACACCAAAAACATAGAATATTGTTATGCCAGTCAATCCTATTCAGTAGTAGTTTTGCACACCAAAAAGGAAATTATTGTCACCAAAGCGCTCAAGTCACTTCAGGAATTACTCCCGAATAGCCAATTCTACCGCACCCACAAATCATTTCTAGTAAATGTGTTTTATATCCGTAAATTCTTCAAGGGAAATGAAAGTTATGTCATACTTAAAAGTGGGGTGAAAATCCCGGTTTCAGTAAGAACAAGTACGATTATTTCGAACGACATTAAAAAAATGTTACTCCTGTGAAGCCCGGTTATAGATTGGCCATCATCTTATTGATCTGGCTGCCACTAACAATCTTTTCTCAAAACAAGCCTTATCTGCTCTTCACCGAAGATGATGGTTTGGCAAATAATGGGGTAAGAAGTATTACAAAAGATCAGGATGGAATTCTTTGGCTGGGTACTGAAAATGGTATTTCAAAATATGACGGACAAAAGTTCATGAATATCCGAAAATCCAATGGACTACCCGGGAACCGGGTATGGGCAATTGCCTCAGATCATAAAAGCAAGATTTATGCCGGTTGTTACAAAGATGGGCTTGCGGTTATCGAGAAAAATAAGGTAATAAAGACCTATCATCTCAAGTCTAAATATCCAGATTCAATACGACGTCTTTATTACAGCGAAAATTTTCATACGCTATTTGTAGGAACTGATTTTGGGTTATATGCTTTCAAAGATTCAGTATTCTATGAAATGAAATATGAGAAAGATTCAACTGTCAAATCAAGTGTTCTTGCAATCATTGAATATAAAAATCAAATTTATTTTACTTCCCCTTCAGCAAATGTAAGTAACCCATACGGAATTTATAAGTTAACTGTTAATCTGGCAAATATTTCAACTTCGACAGTTACAGGAAGTCATAATAATACAAAATTTGGATTTGCACTGGCCGCTTTAAACGACACCTTATATTCCAGCAATGTGTTGGAAATATTTACTTGTCCAACTGCAAAACTACCACCATGGCAATTATTGACCACGACGAAAGATAATTTTGTGCCTTGGGTGTGTTGTCCCATTGGGAAACATGAAATACTAATGGGAGGTTTTAACAACGGGAATGCCATTGGTGGTTTGCGAGTTCTAAATACCCGAACTGGCACATTGGACAAAACAACCTACCAAATTCAGGATGGGCCTATTAACGACTTATTGAATGACACTGAAACCGGCATAATTTGGGCTTGCGCTGATGATGGTTTAATTGCATTGACGATTACTCCATTTGAATACACAAAATTCAAGGATATACCTCTTGTAATTGATGTTGAACAATTTAACGATGTTTTCTACGTCCTTGCAGCCGATGGTTTTTATAGTTACAGCAAAGGGAAAATCAACCATATTCTAACAAAAACGGATATTGCAAATCATGTAGTTGACCAGGCAATTGAATATTCCAGGAACAATGCCTATATGAATAGCAGTTATAAAATTAAATGGAGTTTAGTATTAAAACAACTATATATAACAGATAATAAACTATTTATAGTTACAAGTAATGGGAGCATCAGTTTCCCGGATTTTAAAACTTACTATCCGTTTACTTCTGATAAATTTATCCTCAATGATCAGGGAGGTGCCTATTTTGTTCAGGATTACAGCCCTCTTTATTACTATAAAACTGTAAAAAATGGTCAATATCGCATGTTTGACGGAGGCCATGGTAACATAAAAGATATTCTAAAAGTCATCAGGGTAAAGGACTTGTTCCTTTTCGCTTCCTATTTCAATGGGCTGTATGCCATTAAAGACGAAAAAATCTATTATTTGAATGAAAGTAATTCTGAACTGAATAACTATCTGACAGGTATTGATACCGACCGGAACGGTGAAATTTGGTGTACTTCAATAGAAGGCAATCTGTTTAATATAGGTTTTGATGATAAGTTATTTATCAAAAGAGAATTGAACAAACAAAACTCGGGAATACCTGGAGATGCCTATAAGTGGTTGAAATTTAATGAGAAAAACTTGTATGTAGGTACGAATGAGGGATTGGAAGTTATTCCGGTTTCACAATTACTTGAGGAGAAAGTTGATTCGGTTTGCTTTTTTAATAAGGGAAACGGATATGATTTTATTTCAGCGGATAATCCATTTTCGGATAGCAAAGGGAATATTTATGTCCGCGCAAACGACGAACTGATTAAAATATCGGAACCTTCAATATCGAAAGCTGTAGCAAGATTATCAGTCGAGAATGTGAGAGTAAATAATAATCAGGTAAATATTCAGACTCTCAATGATCAGACTTTATCTTCATCAACAGAGACAATTAACCTTGATTTTTTACTCATCAAATATCCAACATCAAAAAACTCAAGCTATCGTTACCGGGTAAATGAAGGAATGTGGAATCAGGGAGGAAAACTAACATTTGAATCATTAAAGCCTGGGAACTATAAAGTTGAACTTGAAGCAAAAGATGTTGAAACGGACAAAATCTATACAAAACAAATCCAATTTCAAATTAGTTATCCATTACAGCAAAGATGGTGGTTCATTTCTTTAATGATTTCAATCTTGTTGTTAATAACATGGGTTATTTTTAAATTACGGATGAACGCTGTTAATAAACAGCATCTGGAAAAATATCGTTTATTAAGGGAAAATTCGGAATTGCAGATACGTTCACTTCAGGTACAAATGAATCCTCACTTTATCTTTAATATCCTCAATTCGATACAAAGCCTGGTCATGCAAAGTAAAACCAAGGAGGCATTGCAATACCTTGGATCTTTGGGTAGCATTATTCGGATGAACCTTGAAAATGTGTCGGAAGAATATATTCCAATTGAGGATGAAATCCGGTTCCTGAAAAAATATATTGAGATAGAAGAACTTCGCTTTAGGAAGAAATTTCATATCGAAATGAGGAATGATTTGCAAAATATGAACCTACTGGTGCCTCCCATGCTCATTCAGCCAATCATCGAGAATGCCATTAAACATGGCGTAAGGGGAATGGATGCTGGCGGTTTAGTAATCGTTAGTTTCATAATTGAAAATGACAAACTTGTGGTTACGGTTGAAGATAATGGCATTGGACGAATTGCATCAAATGAAACTAAAATTCAACAGCATCAAAGCAAGGGTCAGGAACTGATAGAAAAGCGGTTGAACTTGCTGAATGAAAAGAATAAAACAACTTTTAATTCAATTACGATAACTGATTTGGAAGAGAACGGCCATCCTTCCGGAACAAAAGTAATCGTTACCCTCGAACTTATCTGGGCAACATAGATTTCATCTCCAAATATCAATACTTTTCCTGTTGATCCTGCTACGATAATTCCCAATATCCATACGTTAAAAAAATGGATTTAACGGAATAGTTTATAAAAGTTAGTTTCGACAAAGAAATTCTACCAGAGTAATAATCTTTGGTGGGCCTTTTTCCAAATACCAATAAAACGTTTTACTTTTTCCATACGCAATGAGATCTTCTGGGCCATTCGTTGGTAGAAAAGTTAGTTGATATTAATAAACCAAAATGACCAAAATGAAAATTCTGATTTTAGCTATTCTTATTCTGATCTCTGTAATAGTCAAAGGGCAAGTTGTAACACAAGTTTCGACACCTTCACTTCAGTTACTTGGATCTGCTGGAGGTACTTACTATAATACAAGCTACCAATTGGACTGGTCGATTGGAGAGATATTAACCGAAACATACACTGGATCACAAAATTCACTAACACAAGGGTTTCATCAAAGTAATTTCACCATTACTGCCATTGCGCAGATGAAAGACTCACCCTATGAAATTACTGCTTTTCCAAATCCCACAACTGATTATGTCATTCTGAAGATAGAAAGCGAGAAGTTTATTGATATGAATTATTTACTTACGGATATAACCGGAAAAGTTTTACAAGAAAGCAAAGTTGGAAACAATACTCAACTGATTAATCTAACCGGATTGGCATCAGGTGTTTATTTTCTAGCTGCACAAACAAAGAAAAAGACAGTGAAAACATTTAAAATCATAAAATCAAATTAAATAGAAATCCATAAAAGTATATACACATGAAAAAATATTATTTATTGGGGTTGATATCCTTTTTATTATTCAGTTTAATCATAGAACTTTCCACGGGACATGCTCAAAGTTCGGATCAGTTTAAATATCAGGCTGTTTTACGTGATACAAATGGCAATATTCTCGCTAACCAGCAAAAGGATGTTAAAATTGATATTTTACAGGGTAATGAAACTGGACTAATTGTGTTTACTGAAACGCACAATGTAATTACTTCTGCACAGGGGGTTATTAACCTTAATATTGGCAGTATAAATTCTACTGGCATTGCTGCCATTAATTGGAGCAACAATACCTATTATATCAGGATTACTGTTGATGGAGTTTTAATGGGTACTTCTCAGTTAGTTAGTGTTCCGTATGCTTTAAATGCCAAAACGGCTTCAACATTTGATTATTTTAATCTCACTAACAAGCCTTTCTTGTTTAGTGGAGATTACAATGATTTAACAAATAAACCAATTCTATTTAGCGGCACTTGGTCTTCATTAACAGGTAGGCCTACAACAATTTCAGGCTACGGTATTACAGACTCTTTTGATGGTAAATGGACTAGTTTATCAGGAAAACCAACCTTTGCAATTGTCGCTATAACAGGGAGCTATCAGGATCTTATCGACAAACCACTAGGCAATAACGTTGGAGACATGCAATACTGGAATGGTAGTACTTGGATAAATGTTGCAGTTGGATTACCCGGGCAATACCTACAGTTAAATACTTCAAATATACCAACATGGAGTGGACCGAGTTACCCTATTATTTCATCAACAGCAATTTCTTCAGTTACAACTAATACAGCGATAGGTGGTGGTAATGTAATTAACGATGGCGGAGCCTATATATCATCGAGAGGAATATGTTGGGGAACATCACCCAATCCAACTATTGCAAATAATAAAACTTCAGATGGACAAGGAGTTGGTAGTTTTTCCAGTAATTTAAGTGGATTAACTGCTGGAACAACCTATTATATAAGGTCGTACGCCACGAATAGTGTTGGTTTGGCTTATGGCAATGAAGTTAGTTTTAATACTTTGGATGTACAAAATATTCCAACATATGTTCCTAAAAATGGCTTGGCGGGATGGTGGCCGTTTAATGGAAATGCTAATGATGAAAGTGGAAATGGAAATAATGGAACTGTAAATGGACCTACGATAATATCCGATAGGTTTGGAAAACCAAATAGTGCTTATAGTTTTGATGGAATAAATGATTGGATAAATATGCCATCAGGATCTAATACTTCAATAAATATTACTAGTAATTTTTCCTTGAGTTTTTGGTTTAAAACAACTCAAGGAACCAATGCTGGGATAATTGGATTTGGTGATAATATAAATGGAACAAAAGGTGGATATCTTGCTGCAATTGGAAATGGACAAAACCCTGTTAATAGCGCATTAGGTAAAATGACAGTCTATTCTAAAGATACGTGGTATACCGGAACATCTATATTAACCGACAATGCATGGCATTTTGCATGTATTACCCTAAATGGTAACATTCTTACAATTTTTATTGACAATAAATTAGATGCAACATTTAGCAATGCTAATGCTCCATTATCATTTAATGGATTAAGGTCTATTGGGGCGCAAAATACAGGTCTTACCGGGTATTTTAAAGGATTGATAGATGACATTGGAATTTGGAACCGGGCATTATCTCAACAGGAAATTAATGACTTATATAATTCTTCAACATCACCCTATATTTCAACAACAGTGATTACTAATTTGACTTCTTCAACTGCAACATGTGGAGGAAATATTGTTAGTGATAGTGTTGATCCGATTACTGATAGAGGAGTTTGCTGGAGTACAACATCAAATCCGATAATTTTAAATTCAAAAACTTCAGATGGTACAGGTCTGGGTAGTTTCACGAGCAATCTGAACGGACTTTCGGCAAATACAACCTATTACGTGAGAGCTTTTGCCACTAATAGCCAAGGAACTACATATGGTAACGAAGTGAGTTTTACAACCAGTATTTCTCTATCTTTAGCAAGTTTAACAATTAATGAAGCATCGGGTATAACAAGCACAAATGCATTTTTATCGGTAAACATTACCAGCGATGGAAACATGCCAATTACTGAGCGCGGTATTTGTTACAATACCAGTACCAATCCAACAACAAGCAACAACAAAGTAGTACAAGGCAGTGGATCCGGGTATTTTGGCAACACCATTACAGGTTTCTTAGCTAATACAGAATATTATGTCAGGGCTTATGCAATAAACAGTCAGGGGACTGCTTACAGCAATGAGATAAATTTTCGAACATCTGAATTAAACACTATTACTGATATTGATGGAAATATTTATCATACTGTAACAATCGGAACACAAGTTTGGATGCTTGAGAATCTGAAAGTAACTAAGTATAATGATGGGACTGCAATATCAACTGAAACCGATAACTACTTGTGGGGCCATTTAACTTCAGGAGCGTATTGCTGGTACAACAATAGTATTGCAAACGGAAATGTGTATGGTGCTTTGTATAACTGGTATGCAGTGAATACTGGTAAACTTGCACCTATAGGTTGGCATGTTCCTTCTGATACTGAATGGACAACCTTAACCGACTATTTAGGAGGTGAGAGTATATCCGGGGGTAAGCTAAAAGAAGTGGGTACGACACATTGGACAAGTCCAAATACTGGGGCATCCAACTCTAGTGGATTTACAGGTTTACCTGGTGGATATCGTGGTGCCTTCGATAACATTAATAATACCGCTGTCTGGTGGACATCTACGGCAAGTGATGCGACTAATGCTTGGAATAGAGATATATTTTATAATTCCAATGCTATTAATAGAAATTCCCAACGTGGTATGGTGGATGGTTATTCTATACGTTGTATTAAGGACTAGAACAATGAAAAATAATACAGAAATTAAGGTAAATATGTTATAACCATACAAGGGAAACATATACCATATGTTACATCTGTATAAAATGTATAGGGTATCAACTCCATCCGATAAATGATGCATGCGAAAGTATTGAAAACAAACTATCAACTATTTCACTTTCTGCGCAAATTGATAATTTATACGCAAAGATGTTAGAAAAACTGTTTGATAAGGGAGATACACTCAGAAAAGATGAAATTACCAAATCTGAATGGGAATTTGAAAAGATTAGGAGTCGTATTACAACACTACAAGATCAGTTTATGGATGACCAGATTTATCCAAATGACTATAATTTGATGAAACAACAGGTTGAAAAAAGCTAGACGGAACTTAGTTGCAAATTCAAACAATTGAAATCAAACAAATTGCCATTCAAGGAATATATTAAGCACAAAGTTCTAATGTTGGAGAACTTGGAGGACTATTATAGAAAGTCGGATGAACACGCTAAATAATTCCATTCAATGTCGCTGTTCTCAAAATCAAGCAGGTTTATTGATTCCAACTCTAATTTACTGAATTCCCAACGATTTTTGACACCAACTATGCAAAACACGCCAAAGGAAAGCAATCGCCTCCATTCTCTTGTTTTTCTGTTTAAATGTTCCGACCTTATCGTCCGATAAGGACGCCAATGGATTATAGTTAGAATGAACCAATACAATCCTTCGACATAAATCGGGTGTTTCAGTTTTTGCAGGATTATTCTGTATCTTTGACCCCTGAACAACTCAACAAAGATTCAGGAAAGGGTTCATGACAAGAAGGATTTTTGTTGGTAAGGAATAAAAATATGATTGATAATTCATCCGTAATGGAAACGGCAATTCTGGTTGGCCTGATCACAAAGAATCAGGATGAATCACAGGCAAAAGAATATTTGGAGGAGTTGGCGTTTCTGGCCGATACAGCTGGAGCCGAGGTGAAGAAACATTTCCTGCAGCGATTGGACATCCCTAATCATGCCACCTTTGTGGGAACCGGTAAATTGGAGGAAATTGGGGAATACGTCAAAGCGCACGAAATTGGATGTGTCATTTTTGATGATGATTTGAGTCCCACCCAACTGCGCAACATCGAAAAAGCCCTTGAAGTCAAGGTGCTTGACCGTACTTTCCTGATTCTGGATATTTTCGCGCGGAGGGCACAAACTGCCAATGCCAAGACCCAGGTTGAACTGGCTCAATACCAATATATGCTTCCACGGTTGACCCGTTTGTGGACCCACCTTGAACGTCAGCGAGGAGGTATCGGGATGCGAGGACCCGGTGAATCACAAATTGAGACTGACCGCCGCATTATTCTCGATAAAATAGCCCTGCTGAAAGAGCAGATGATCAAGATTGACAAGCAGAAGTCGACCCAACGCAAAAACCGGGGAAGAATGGTTCGGGTTGCCCTGGTTGGTTATACCAATGTGGGCAAATCAACCATGATGAATCTGCTTTGCAAATCGGATGTTTTTGCTGAAAACAAACTCTTCGCCACACTCGATACTACAGTGCGCAAAATGGTTGTGGGGAACCTTCCTTTCCTGCTGGCTGATACGGTAGGATTCATCCGTAAATTACCACACGGACTGGTTGAATCGTTCAAGTCGACACTGGATGAAGTGCGTGAGTCGGATATCCTGATGCATGTGGTGGATATTTCACACCAGGGATTCGAAGAACAGATCGAAGTGGTTAACCATACACTGAGTGAAATCAATGCGGGAGATAAACCGATGATTTATGTCTTCAACAAGATTGATGCTTTTACATACGTTGAAAAACACCAGGATGATTTGAGTCTGCGTACTAAGAAAAATGTATCACTCGAAGAATGGGAAAACAGCTGGATGTCGAAAAACAATACCCCTTCACTGTTCGTTTCGGCCACCAAAAAACTGAATATCGAGGATTTGAAAAGAACCCTCTACGAAGAAGTGAAGAAAATACACATCACCCGATTCCCATACAACGACTTCCTGTATGATGAGAATTGGACGGTAAAGATTGAACAGCCAGAATAGAAAAAGAAGCAGGGAGCGTGGAGCAGGGAGACCGGAAAAAGGAAAAGCCTGTTGGATTGAACCGACAGGCTTTTCTTTTTTCTTTTTCCTATTTCCTTGTCTATGTGTTTATTTGATCTCCCCGTTTTTGATGAGCCATTCGGCTATCTGAACAGCATTCAATGCAGCGCCTTTTTTAATCTGATCACCCACACACCAGAAGGTCAGGCTCTTTGGGTTCGACACATCCTTGCGGATACGGCCTACATACACATCATCCTTTCCTGAAACAAACAAAGGCATAGGGTATTTTTTCTCTGCAGGATTGTCAAGAACAGTAAGACCTTCTGTTTTTTCCATAGCTGATTTTACTTCCTGAATATTCAAAGCCTCTTCGGTTTCCACCCAGATGGCTTCTGAATGTGCGCGGGCCACCGGAATACGAATACAGGTAGCGCTCACTTCGGCATTGGTGTGCATGATCTTCTTGGTTTCCCAGTTCATTTTCATCTCCTCTTTGGTATAGTCATTTTCGAGGAACACATCAATCTGGGGGATCACATTCATGGCCAGCTGGTAAGGGAACTTCTTAATCGTTGGTTCCTCACCGGCGGCAACCTGCTGAATCTGTGTTTCCAGTTCGGCAATGCCCTGTGCACCGGCACCACTTGCTGCCTGATAGGTAGCTACATGAACACGAACGATTTTAGACAAGTCGTTTACCGGTTTTAGAGCCACCACCATTTGAATGGTTGAGCAGTTGGGGTTGGCTATGATATTACGCGGACGTACTTTTGCATCTTCAGGATTCACTTCAGGAACCACCAGGGGGACATCGTCATCATAACGGAAAGCGCTTGAGTTATCGATCATGATGGCACCGTATTTGGTGATGGTATCGGCAAATTCCTTTGAGATGGATGCTCCGGCAGAGGTTAAGGCAATATCGATATCCTTAAAATCATCATTATGCTTCAGTTCCTTCACGACCAGCTTTTTCCCTTTGAACTCATATTCATTACCGGCCGAACGGCCTGAACCAAACAATACCAACTCATCGAGCGGGAAACTTCTTTCAGCAAGAACTTTTAGGAATTCCTGACCCACTGCACCACTTGCACCTACTACAGCAACTTTCATTTCAATAATTTTTTAAGAAAGATTAAACTCCCTTTCGTTTGCTTTTGGAAATGTGATCAAATCTTATTAACTTAATACCTATTCCCAAAATCGACTAAGAGAGGATGTAAAAATAATTGTTTGCTTTTAATTTATCCCAAAATGGCAAGATTAATTTTTATTTTAGCAATAATCATTGTCTATTTTTTAACAATTGTAAGCAAAAATACATTTGCCAACAAATATACGGTTTTTGAACCCACGCCAGTGAATACTGTTTTGGCCGATAAAGATACCATCTTTACCATCTTTCAGGATGATTTTGAGAAGGGAAATCTTTTGGGATGGAAACAAACAGAAGAGTGGGAAGTTTCGTCCACGGAGAAGATTTCAGGAGTATATTCACTCAAGCATTTGTCAAAAGCTACCAGTGATTTGAGTACTATATTTCATTCGATGACTGCAAATTGTAATGCGTTTGACTTGGAATGGTCGTTTAAACTTAAAAACGGGAACTGGGATCCTTCAGCCTCCAACCGATTCTGGTTCTACCTATCTGCCGATACCATCCAGACAAACCTGATCAATGGTTGGGCGGTGGGTGTAAATCTCACCGGGAACAGCGATCTGCTTGAACTCTGGCGAATGCAAAAAGGCCAACCCGACAGCCTCATCATACAAACAGACCTGGATTGGAACAATTCCATGCTGGTTACAATTGACGTAAAAAGAAGCGCTCAGGGGATTTGGGCACTTACCTACAGGAAGGCGGGAGAAGCCGTAAGCAGTAGCTTTTCAGGAACAGACCTGATGGTTCCTGATTTCAGGAATATCGGGATTTGCTTCAACTATACCCCTACCCGTGCGGGATTATTGTGGGTCGATGATATCGTCGTAAAAGCCAGCTCTGCTGATGTTTTCATTCAAAAGCTCAGGGTTGTAAATTCACATACTATTTCACTGACCTTTAATAAGTCCATCAACCAATCATCCCTTCAACTGAATAATTTCAAGCTTACGGATGAAAATAATCTTGCTATTCCCATTCTTGGGATTACTCTGGATAAAGTTACCAGTCAGGTTATTGAAATTCAGCTGGGTCAGGTCAGTGGAGTTCAGCTTAGCCTGTGTGTTTCGGGAGTATCCGACCATTCAGGCAAAACAATAAGTCCAGTAATCTGCTCCTTTCCCTTTAGCTTTCTACCTGAGGCAGGTTCGGTGCTGATCAACGAAGTATTGTTTAACCCGCCAACAGGAGGAGACGATTTTGTTGAGCTTGTAAATGTATCCACAACACCTGTATCCGTTCATCACTTAAAACTTGCAGCCCGAAACGACACTCTGGCGCTGAAGCAAATTTATGCAATTAGTACAACGACAAGGTATTTATATCCTGGCCATTACCTGACCTGCACAAAAGACCCTCAGTTGGTCATTCCATTCTATATCTCGAATGATCCGGAGACCTTTTGTGCCATGAAGTCCTTTCCAACTTATCCAAATGACGCAGGAACAGTGGTTCTTTTAAACGATTCGCTGGAAGTGCTCGATGAATTCAGTTATACAGCCAAAATGCACTCCCCATTCCTGGCAAACGTTAAAGGGGTTTCGCTCGAACGTATTTCCTGGACTAAACCAACTTCTGATCACAGTAACTGGACCTCGGCGGCAGGTTCCGCAGGATTCGCAACTCCAGGGCTGACCAATTCGCAGACTGGAGTTAATACTGAAAACACAGAGAATATTCTTGTCGAACCTATTGTATTCTCACCCAACGGTGATGGGTATAACGATCAACTGACTATTCGTTTCAGTCTGGATAAGCCGGGATACATTGCCAATGTCAGGATTTTTGATGTGATTGGCCGACAGGTGAAGTTCCTTGTAAAGAACCAGTCACTGGCGCAGGAAGGCAGCTGGATTTGGAAAGGAGACAGTGATTCGAATCAGCGGCTTAAGCTCGGTGTTTACATCATACTTGTAGAACTATTCGACAGCGATGGGCACACCAGAACATTTAAGAAAACATGTACACTGACTGACCGGTTGAATTAAAGATTTTCTCTTTTTTAGAAGATTACCTAATTTTTCCTTGCAAAATACTCCAATGCATAAGTTATTTATGTATGTTTGTTCTAAATTCAATTCCATGGGAACAAATCAATTGTATAAAGGGAGCCTGTCAACCATTATCCTCAAGCTTTTGGGTGAAAAAGGACGCATGTATGGCTACCAGATTACTCAGGAGGTGAAAGCCATTTCGGCAGGTGAATATGTGATTACTGAAGGTGCGCTTTACCCCATGCTGCATAAATTGGAGGCACAGGGAATGCTTACTGTCGAGATTGAAATGACAGGAAACCGGATGCGCAAGTATTATTCGATTACCAACAATGGGAAAATAGAAGTAGTCGATCGCATGACTGAGATGGAATCGTTTATCCGAAATATGCAAAGTTTGCTGAACCCCAAAATAGAGCTGGCATGACTGAACGAAAACTAACCGCTGAACAAATTGAATACCTGTTTACTTTTGTTAAGGAGCTTGATGTAAAATATTACGATGTGCAGATGGAACTGGTTGATCATTTTGCCTCGGCTATAGAGCAGAAATGGGAAAACGATCCTGAATTATCTTTCGAAGAAGCGCTCCGTAAGGAAAACTGGAAGTTCAGTCGTTATGATTTTACACAAATTATTGAGGAGAAGGAAGAAGCCCTGAGAAAGAAGTACAGAAAAATAGAACACCATTATATCGGTGATTTTTTCAGTTGGCCTAAGATAGTTGTTACTTCACTGGTAACTCTTTTAATTTATCAGTTTTTCTCTTTATTCATCAACTACTTCCGTTTTGTAAATTCTGTAGTTCTTGCTGATTTTCTTATCGTTGCAGCCTTTTCTTTTCTTATCTATCCAAGGAGATACAAGGTTGATTTAAACGTAAATAAAGAGTTTCTGCTGCTTCAACAGTTAAAATCGGGACGAAATAACTTTATGAGTGTTGGTAGACTTCCTGCAACTCTGTTGATGAATTTTTTCTTCTGGAACCAAACATTTCATTTCACATTTATTGATCATCCGACGTTCAAGCTTGTTGTTGCATTTTTAATCTCATTATCTGTCATTTTCTTTGTCGCAACTGGGTTTTATGTTCCCAAAAGAGTTAAAGCGGACTTCATTCGTGAATTTCCTCAATTCGTAAAATCCTGAGTATGGAAACTCGTAAACTATCCCAGGAACAGATTGATAATCTTTTTGAACTTTGCGAATTTCAGAATGTATACTACTACGATGTTCAAATAGAACTGGTCGATCATATGGCTTCAGCCATTGAAGCAATTTGGGAAATCCATCCTGAAATGCCCTTTGAAGAAGCAGTATTTCAGGTCTGTGAGCAATTTGGAGTTGATCCTTGCTTCAATGCCACCTATCAGTCACTGCTTCCACCAATCTCCGGCGATCATTTTACGAAGGGAGAATCCGTTTTTGATACCATTAAGGAAGCAAAGGAAAAGGAGCTTCGCAGAAAGTATGACCGTTTGCAATGGAAATACATCGGAGAGTTTTTTCATTTGCCCAAAATCATCCTGACCCTTGCAATAACATTTACATTGTATTTCATTCTCCGGCTTTCAAACAATGGAATCATTGTTAACTATGCCATTCAGTGCTTATATCTTCTTTCACTGGCAGTTTACTTAATCTTTATCTATCCCAAAAAATTCAGGCTCCATATTGTTGATGGAAAATCCTTCCTGCTATACGATCAATTCAAAAAATTAAGAAGAGCAGCTATTGGCACTGGCCTTTCTGCCTATAATATAGTCGCTTTGTTTAGTAATTTCAGCCATAATAAATTCTTTTCGTCCATCTCAAATTACATTAACTTTGAACTTTTAACCGCCTTTCTATTCACTTTATTAGGTATTACGATTTTCGCCTTGTGTGTTTACACCCCCCAACGTGTCAAAGAAGACTTTACCCTTGAATTTCCTCAATTTGTAAAAATCTAAGAATGGAAACCCGCACACTAACCCCAAAGCAGATTGAAGACCTCCATGAATACTGCTACTTCCGCTCTGTTTCTCATTACGATGTTCAGGTCGAAATCGTAGATCATCTGGCTTCCTCCATTGAAAAACTATGGGAAACCAATCCCGAGATACCATTTGATGAAGCAATGTACAAGGTTGGTGAACAATTTGGTGGCGATCTGGGCTTCTCAACCTATTGTCATGAAAAAGAAAAGGCAGTGAGAAGGAAATACCGAAGATTACTATTGCACTATGTGGCCGATTATTACAAATTTCCCAAAATCATGATCACCCTGATGTTGACTTTAATTTTGTACTCTGCACTATACTTTACGAAAAACGACCAATCAATTATCGTTACCTTGGTGGGCATGTTCTTTGGCTTTTCATTGTTTTACGGTTTGTATTACAGACCCAATTATGTGCAGGTAAGAACAAAGAAAGGTTATTCCTTTTTGCTCAATGAAATATCAATCAAGGGATTGCTTTATAAAACCGGCATACTGTTTGGCGGTTATTTTATACAACAAGCAACTCGTCAGATACAATTCTCATCAACTGGAAAGGTCTTATTCTCAGTGCTAGTATCCTTATATGTGGTTCTGCTTTACGGCGATTGCTTTTTTATACCCCAGAAGATCCGTGAACATTTTGAAGAACAATTTCCTCAATTTATTATTCATTAAACTGTAATTATGCTTAACATTTGCTAACCAATAACCCAAATCAAACGAATACTTCTATGAACCAAAACCTCTTTTCATTGGCATGGCGTGAAGCCGTCCGATCGGCTTACTGGGGCAAAAGCCTGGCAACGACTATCGGGTTGGGTTTTCTTGCTGTCTATTTTTCGGTATGTTTTCTCGTTTTCGGATTTGCCATCCCTGAAATTCTGATAAAGAGTTTCCCAAATATAGATCCTGTCAGCAAGTTCAACAGCATTATTCTGGCCTACTTTGCCGTCGACCTGATCATTCGTCAACTGATGCAGAAGCTGCCTACGGTTAGTTTTAAACCCTTACTCTTACAGAATATCCGTCGCCGGAAAATAGCTAATTACCTGTTGACACGGTCTGTATTCAGTTTTTTCAATATATTGCCATTCTTTTTACTTCTCCCGGTTACTTTTACCCTGGTTGCTTCAACACATTCGGGCCTGTCAACCCTGTGTTGGTTCCTGTCCATAGGCATTCTGATCTTCTGCAATCATTTTCTGGCCATTTATCTGAAATGGCGCTTTAATGAAGCCGAATATGGATTCTTTATTTTCCTTGCATGTCTCATTAGCCTGTTTGCAATCAATCATTTTGGAATAATCGATTTGTCAGGAGGAATGGGCAAATTGCTTGACCTTGTGTTGATTTATCCGACATTGGTCCTGTTAATCGCTGTATTGCCTGTTCTGCTCTATTTCATGAATGTGCAGTTTCTGTCGAGTAGGATGTTTCTGAATCTTGTGTCAGAAAAGCAGAAGGCTGAAAAGGTTCGTGACTACTCGTGGCTGAACCGTATGGGAGAAACAGGCCGTTTTATCGCTCTCGAACTTCGGCTGATCTGGCGCAACAAACGTCCCCGGTCGGTTGCTATGATGACTGTGGTCATGATGTTATACGGATTACTTGTTTACAAAGACCAAAATGGACAGCCACCACCCGAATTCATATTTATATTGGGAGGAGTAATCCTGGTGGGAATGTTTTCCATTTCCTACGGGCAGTTTTTCCCTGCCTGGCACAGCAACTATTTTTCGATGCTCATGTGTCAGCGCCTGAAGATGAAACAATTTCTGCAATCGTTTTACATGTTGGTTACCGTTGTCTCTGTAGCCTGCTATTTCTTAACACTTCCCTATGCGCTGATTTACTCCAAGGTCATTTACACGCATCTGGCCATGTTGCTTTACAATTTGGGGGTAAACATACCGATCATCTTCTTTATTGGCTTATACAGCAAGAAAAGGATGGATTTGAATCAGTCCTCGGTGATGAATTACCAGGGAGTGGGCGCTTCGCAATGGCTGGCTGGGTTACCCATGTTGTTGGGACCAATCTCTTTATTCTATTTGTTTAAACTGGCATTTGGTAACACCGGAGGCTATATCGGACTGGGAGTTTTGGGGCTAATCGGAATCCTGCTTCATTCAGTAATCATCGATTATTTCTCTAAACAATACCTTAAGAAAAAACACGAACTCATTAAAAACTACAAAAACTCCTGATCATGATACAGATACAAAACCTCATTAAGGCTTACAATAAAGAAATTGTACTGAATATTCCAGAACTGACTATTGAAACAGGAGAGATCTTCGGACTGGTTGGCAACAACGGTGCCGGAAAGACCACCATGTTTAACATCGTGCTTGACCTGATTACAGCCAGCAAAGGACAGGTCATCAGCCAGGGAATTAATGTACGCGAATCGGAAGACTGGAAAGATTTCACCGGGGCATTTATCGATGAGACCTTCCTGATCGGTTACCTGACCGCTGAAGAGTATTTTGGTTTTATTGCCGGGTTGCGGAAGTTAAGCAAAGCTGAAACAAGCGCATTTCTTGAAGGATTCTCCGACTTCTTCAATGGAGAAATCATTGGGAAGAAGAAATTCATCCGTGACTTCTCGAAGGGAAACCAGAAGAAGGTAGGCATTGTAGCTGCTCTGATGGGCAAGCCCGAAGTTGTTGTGCTCGATGAGCCTTTTGCCAATCTCGACCCCAGTTCGCAGTACAAGCTGCGGAAACTGATCAAGGATTTTGCCGCTCAAAATGGCTCAACCTTCCTGATTTCGGATCATACACTCGAAAACATAGCCGATGTCAGTACCCGTCTCATCATCCTCGAGAAAGGCAAGATTGTACGTGATGTTCCCAAAACAGCCACCACCCTACAAGAGGTTGAAGCATTCTTTAAACCTGTGGTTGAGGCAGATATATATTAGTTAAAGCAACCCGAAAGCGATAACAGACAATGAGCATATTCAAAAGAATATTTGGTGAGTCGGATAAGTCAGCCAAAGAAAATGGGATACAAAGACCTGAAATAGAAAAGCTTATTACGTCAGAAGACAAAAACAAAAGCATTATAGAAATAGACAATTTCATTTGTAAAGAATGCGTTTGGGGTAACGAACTTGATAAGCTTACTGAACCACAAAAGAATTTCTATTATATTCAGGAGCTGGAGAGGGAAGTTAATAATGGTGGTTTTAGTTTATATTTTAATAACTCATCTGGTGCTTATGCACATGAGACAATTCTGTCGCTAAAGTTAATTGGAGCAATCAAAACCGCCGACATTCTGCAAAGTGCAATTGACCAATTTCCAGGCAAATCTGTCCCAATCGACAGAAACGAACGGCAAGAAGCATTGGAGAAAATACAAGAAAATGTGAATGAGATTTGGGATAAGCTTGATCAGAAGTTTTATGCTTATGATGATGACCTGAATACTTTAAATATTGAGTATGTCAGACAAAATAAGGACAAATTCTAATTAGTTTACCGAAAGGCAGTTCTAAGCAGCAATCTGATAGAAAGTCAGATTGCTGTGTTTCATTGAAAGGATATCTACAACTTTCAACCAATACCCATAGAATTGATTCTCTCTCTTTTGCAGCAAGATTCCCAAAATATTGTAATTTTGTAGAAAACCAGTTGAATGGCAGACAAGCTCACCATATTAAAAGAATTGAAAAGCTGTTTACAGAACGGATATAAAGATTCTGTTCGGGATATTATTTTGTTTGGTTCTCAGGCCTATGGTGATCCCAATGAAAACTCGGATTACGATATTTTAATTGTATTGGAGAATGATTATACGGCAAGGGATGAAAATCAAATCTATGACTTGTGCTATGATATTAATCTGAAATACAACATCATCATTGATGCACACCTCATTTCTGAAAGACAGCTTAATACCATAAAAGGTAAACAGCCCATTTTCACCAAAGCTATTAAATCCGGAATATACGCATGACTCTTGAAGAGAATCAACGAACTGAGTTAATCAGGTATAGGCTTGAAGAAGCTATCGAAACCATTGCTGACGTTCAGCTTTTGATTGACAATGACCGCTTAAGGGCTGCTGTAAACCGAATTTATTACGGAATGTTTTACTCTCTTTTGGCTCTTGGTCTAGCCTACCAGTTTGAAACATCAAAGCACCAGCAATTAATTGGCTGGTTCAATAAGAGTTTTATTCATGAGGGATTGATAGATCCCAAATTTGGGAAAATAATATATAAGGCTTCGACCAGGAGGACACAGGGAGATTACGAATCTTATGTTGAGTTCAACAAAGAAGTCATTCTTGAAATGTTTGATGAAATGAAAGAATTTATCATTGAAATTGAACGATTTCTATCGTTAGAATAAAGAGCATTCCATAATTTCAATGATGAACAGTCTCAAACAGTTATTTTTTCTTATATCATTCTCAGGACTTTTCGCCTGCACCCAAAACAAACCCATGATCAAACTTCAGTCTGGCGATCTCTTGTTTAGGGTGAAGTCATCTGAAAATATTTCAGAGGCAATAGATAAAGTAACCCAAACATCAGCACAAACACATTTTTCGCATGTGGGCCTGGTTGAAGTTACCGAAACCGGGATTGTGGTGTTGCATGCCAATCCCGAGGGAGGAAGCTGCATTGTTTCCCTAAAGGAATTTATCCATCCAAAAGGCAATTCGGTGAAGGTAATTGCCTACCGGTTAAAAGAAGATTGGCAAAAAGTAATTCCAGCCGCCATCAAAAAAGCGCATCAGATGTTGGGCAAACCTTATAATTTCAGCTATATATTATCGGACTCTACCCATTATTGTTCGGAGTTTATATATCTGGCCTTTGCTGCCGACTCGGTTTTCAAGCTTGAACCCATGACTTTCAAAGATCCGAAGACCGGCAACTTTCCTCAGGCTTGGGTGGAATATTATCAAAAACTGGGACTCGGAATACCTGAAGGCTTACCAGGCTGTAACCCCAATGGACTGGCAGCTTCCAACAAATTGCTCCGGCTTGGGATTATAAAATAAGACTTCTCCCTTTAAATCCTTTTATTTTATCTCTGTAATCGGTTTAATATTTTCTGCAAGACTTGCTTTCAGGGCATTGTGCCTTGCCGATACATACAGTGCAATAGCGGCGGTACAAAAATAAAAACTCATTTGAAGGAGCAACTGGATATATTCATGACGTATTTCATACAATCCGACTCCCATACTCCTTACACGCAGATAGGCAGGGATCATGAGCGTTGATGGAAACAAATGCGCCACGGAATAAAGGATGGGAGGAATAGACGATGCAGGCCAGGAAATCCCGCTCAGGAAGATAACAATCGGCGACATAAACACCATAAACATGATGGAGGATTCTCTCCGCTTAAACAAAACAGAACAGGTAATTCCCATGAAAATGACAGATAGAAGGAATGGCAGGGTCAACATCAAAACAGTGAGGTAACTGCCCTGATTGGGATAACTGAACCACGAATGGATCCAAACCATCGTAAAGATACAGTTGACGGCATAAATGGTGAGATAAGACAATGATTTACCAAACAGCATCGGCAATACTCCGCCTTTCTTAAGTGACACCGGGACAAAAAAGCTATCCTGTTTCTTTTCTTTGGCCGTTCCCCCAAGCATCCCGATGCCGATAAATAAGGTCTGCTGCAGAATGATAATGATAATCCCGGGCATCATCGATGATCCATACCCGGAGGATGGATTGAACCAATAATGAATATCCGCCGTCAAGGGATCGCGCAATTGAGCCGCCTGATTATAGCTTTTCCCTTCCATCATTAGCTTTTTGATCTCAACTCCTGCGGAAAATGTACCCACCGTCTTTACCGACCCGCTAAGCAACTGGCGGTATATCAGGAAATAGCTTCCATCGGCAAACACAGAAACATTCGACTGTTTCCCGTTCAGGATGTCCTTTTCAAAATCCTGAGGGATAACGACAATTCCGCCAGAATTACCTTCAAAGAAATCGCTTTTCGCCTCATCCAGACTACCAGCTACACGGTTGATCTCAATCTGTTCGGCGCCTTCAAGCATTTTAATCAGTTGGTGACTGGTGGTCGTTCGGTCAAGATCAACAATAGTGGTTTTCAGTTCACGAACCACCTCGTTTTGATAGGCAATAGCATAAACAATCGGGTAAATTATTAAAGCACCGACCAGGATCAGGATCGCTCCGCTGTCTTTGCGGATATCCCTGAATTCCTGACGGTAAAACCGACCTGTCATTTCAATGCCTTTGTATATTTTCCTGAACATGATTGAATTATTATTTGTCGCCTTAAATCCCTCTAGTTTGAAAGAAGGGATTTTTATGACCTTATTGTTGTGTCTGTTAACTTACTACACCTTGCCCCAATATTTTTCCTGTGTTAATACTCTTTTCAGGCGTGGTAAAAAACACACCGACAGCAAGATGAACAATACAAAAATGGCCATTGGAATCAGCGCATGAACAACGGCTTCACCACGAATAGCCTGCGAAATAAAGATCTTCACCCAATGGGTAAATGGGAAAAGATATGAGAAACCCTTTGCTGCGTCAGGCATTGCAAACTGCGGAAAGGTTAATCCGGAGAATGTGAGGGCCATCATGGCATAGGCGCTTGCCAGCGAAAGGGAAAGCCGCAGGTTTGCCGTAACCGAAACCAACAGAACGGCCAGCATCTGGTAGGTAAAAATCAATACCAGCTCGCCCAGCACAAGGAGGGCAAAACTACCATGGAGGGGCGTTCCCATTCGGATAAACAAGACCACATTCATCACCACAACATCAATGGCCAACAGCAGGGTATAGGGCAGCAGTTTCCCGGCCAGACCAACAATAAGACTTCCGCCAGAATGTTCAAGCCATTGCGGACCAGTTCCTTCACGCACTTCGGTACCCAATGCAAATACGTTGGAAAGCAAGGTGAAGATGACGATCATCAGCGGCAACAGCGCACTCAAAAGGAAATAGGAATAGTTTCCGAAGGGATTAAACAGGATGTGTTGCTGAAGCCTTACCGGCTGAACTTTCGCTTTTGCCTGACGTTCGGGCAGGCCATTCTTCATCGTTAGTTGCAGTTTTATGCCCCCGGAGAGTGTGGCCAGCGATTTGTAAATCCCTTTTTGAAGGTATCCCCCTTTCAGGATATTGGTGTTGTTGATGAATACGGGTATTTTCTGATTGCTCCCTTTCATGATGTCTTTCTCGGTTCCTTCAGGAATGATCACGATTGCATCCAGTTTTCCTTCCTCCATCTGCCGATAGGCTTCTTCCTGACTGGGAAAGTGCATCACGATTTCGGCTTCAGGAGCAGCCCCGATCCACATCGCTATTCTTCGGGATAAGGCTGAATGATCGAGATCGACAATGCCAACAGGAAGGTTGCGCGGAACCCCTTCAGCAAAGATCGATAGCAGTATCACAAATGAGATCAGCGGTCCGATCAGGGTCGTGAACAGGTAAATTGTTGAGCCCGACATGCGGTCGATCTCGCGAAGGAACACCCTGAAGAAGGGGTTCTTCTGAAAGAAGGATTTGCTGTTTTCAACAGAATCAGAGGCTATATTTTGTTTTTTCTTCATTGATGGTATATAAGGAAAGAGGAAAAAGGAAAGGGGAATATGGAATAAGGAAATACTCATTACAAGCGCCTTTATCCCTTTTCCTCTTTCCTCTTTTCTAATTACTTTTTCCTGAATTGTTTCCAGTTAACCAGAACGCTCATGCCGGGGCGGAGACCAGTGATTGGTGAGCTTGGGACGGCATGTATTTCGAACGATTTCATGTCAAAGCCACCTGAACTCTTGGTTGCGGTCCAGGTAGCAAAGTCGGCCAGTGGACTGATGTAATTCACATTCAGAATGATTTCTTTCAAGCCCAGGGCAGGGATGTCGGCTTTAATTTCGCTTCCCATACGCACATCGGCCATCAGGTCTTCACGAATGTAAAGAGTGGCCCAGCTGTCTTTCAGATCGACCAGTGTAATGACGGGATAACCAGTTGGAACCAGTTCTCCGCGTTCAGAAATGATGTTTGCAACTTCACCCGAAGCCTGAGCTTTAACCTGTGTTTCGGCAAGATAAGCTTCCACTTCCTTTATTCCTCCTTCGGCCTGGTTAACCAGTTCCTGTGCCGAGCGTTTATCTTCGAAACGGGCACCTTTCACCGCTTTCTCCCATTGTGCTTTGGCTGCATTGGCTGTTTCACGGCCAGCCTTACTTTGGGTCTCAGCTTCGTCTCTTTTCTGTTCAGACACTACTCCGTCTTTAAAGAGATTATCAACCCGCTGCAGAGTCTTTTCGTAGAGACGGGCAGCAGCTTCAGCCTTGACATACAAACTATAAGCCGCTGAGATATCTTCGGTCTGGGCACCATTCTGAGCCTTCAGACTCTGAGCCTGTGCGGCATTCCGGAGCGCAGTGACCTGCATTAACTTTGCATCAATCTCAGGGCTGCTGATCGAGAACAGAAAATCGCCTTTGGCTACTTGCTGACCACGTTTCACGGCGATACTGTCAATCCTTCCGGGAATTTTGGAGGCCACCCTGAACTGGGTCGCTTCAATCTCGCCCTGCACTTCGAGTGGCAACGGACGGGTGATTAGCCAGGAGGTATAAAGAGCAAAGATCAGCAAGGCGGTGAAAAACAGGCCTATAATAAAATTTCTTGTCTTCTTCATTGTATTCGGTATAATACTGTTTTAGATTGATTCGGTAATAACATCAGGGCCAGACTGGTAAACCATAAACCGGTCGGGGCTTCCGCAGATCTGAAGCAAAGTGGCAAGTGCCACATCGTAGTTATACATGGCCTGCAAACGATCGATCTTCACTTTTGCCAGCAACAGATTGGCATCAACCAACTCGGTTGAAGTGGATAAGCCTTCATGAAATGCTTTATCCCGGCTTTCAACATAGATCTTTGCAAATTCGAGGGTTTTATCGAGTTCCTCCAGCTGCTCCACCTGCATTCCGAGTTGCTGGTACATTTTTCGAATCATGGTTTTTATATCTTCTGCGGCTTTCAATCCGGCTTGTTCCACCTGGTCTTCCTTTAACTGTGCTGACTGAAGTTTACGGTGACGGGCATTCCCTTCAAAAAGCGACCAGTTCAATCCCACACCTACCATCCATTGAGGGACATATGGAGATAAATCCTTATCGGCCAGATCGTAGGTACCGGTAAATGCGACGGTGGGAAGAAAATTGCTCTTTTCAAGCTTAATGCCTGTATTAGCCAGATCCCTTTTCGAGTCAACCTGTAGCAACTGCGGATTGTTTTTCAAAGCCAAAGCGATAAAGAAGTTCTCGTCTTCAATATTTTTAAGGATAAATAAGCGGCTTGCCGGTGTAAGATCGATACTGTCGTTCACTGCCATTGTATTCTGAAGTGCACGCTTCACAACTATTGCTTCGCGATTGACCTTCTTCAGTTCGCGTTCGGCATCCGAATTGGCAACCTGTGCATGGAGAAACTCAACTTTGGCAATCTGTCCTTGTTCGCTCAGTTTCTGTGAATCGAAAAGGTGTTTCTTCATGGCTTCTGCCACCTGAGCACGAACTTTACAAGCCTGTTCAGCCAGGACAAGGCCATAATATCGGGTCGCAAGCTCACTCAGCAATTCGCCTTCTTTTTGTTTTTGGCGAAGACCAGCTTCTTCCTCATAAATCTGTGAAGCTTTGTTGGCTGCATTAATTTTCCCCCCGGTATAAAGTGGCCAAACGAAGTTGGCATTTACCGATGCAAATTGTTTTTCCTGGATCATCTGGTTCCAATCAGCAGCATTAAGAGCGGCCTGCCCTTCCTGAATTTTTCCTCTTAATACCTGTGTACTGATGTTATCGGGAAGAGTAGGCATTAGACCTGAAGTTTTTGGATCAGGATTTGGCACACCGGAGAAGTTTCCATATTTTCCCAGGACATCATAAAGCGGATTAATGGCATCGCGCACCGGAGTGAGGTCTAGCGTGATCGGGTCAGCCATCTGAACGGCGGTGGCGGTAACAAAAACCCGCGGAGCATGCAATCCGAAGGTGGCTTTCTTATCGGCTTCCTTTTCTCGAATCTCGAAGCCTGACTGCTTCAGCACATGACTATTCTGATTCATTTGCCCGTAGGCATCAGAAAAGGTAAGCGATACAGCAGCTTCTTTCTGTGCAAAAGCACTGATATTTAGCAGTACCAGAAAGAGGATATAAAAAATTAGTGAATGTTGTTTCATGATTGAATTGATTACAGACACAAAGAAACTAACTTTATAGAACATTTTGGTATTACAGTCGAATTAATAATTCTTATACCTCTTAAATTAAAACTGGCTTAATATTGAATATGACAGTTAATTACCCCGAAGTCAGGGTAAGGCAACAGAAATTGTATCTTTGAATAAAAATCAAGCGATGGAATACAATCAGGAACAAAACATAGCCTATGATAAAGCAGCACTATTGTGCAGCAAATCAGAAAAGTGCACCTCAGAAATTCAGGAGAAACTGAAATTGTGGGGACTTTCAGAGGAGGAGATGGAACCGGTTATTGAGCAGTTGATTGCAGAAAAATATCTGGATGACGAACGGTATGCCCGTGCCTTTGTGAAAGATAAGTTCCGGTTTAACCATTGGGGGAAGCAAAAAATTGCCCATATGCTCCGTGCAAAAAACATTTCCAGTGAAATACTTGAACTCGCCTTTGAAGAGATTGAGGAGGATGGTTATGCTGATGAACTTCGTAAACTTTTGACCGATAAAGAGAAATCGGTTAAGGCAAAAGACAAGTATGACAAACGGAACAAACTGATGCGTTTCGCATTGGGCCGGGGGTTTGAATCGAATAAGGTTTATGAGATCTTTAAGGAGTTGGGGATTTAATTATTTAGAAACGATCAGTAAAGGTGGTGAAGTTCTTTCTTATATCTTACTATACACTGAAGAGTTGTTGAACGATTGGGAATTAGCACAAAAGGGAGAACCATTAAATAGAATTGAACCATTAAAATAGAAAGTAATGGACATGTTTTTAGAAGTTAAGGATGCAAAATATATTAATAACTATAAGATTCACTTGATTTTTAATAATGGAGAACCTAAAACCGTTGATTTGTGGAATCAACTTAACGGAAAGGTTTTTGAGCCATTAAGAAATTTAGATTACTTCCAAAGTTTTAAAATCCGGTTTAACACCATAGAATGGGAGAATGGAGCGGACTTTGCACCGGAATTCTTGTATGAAATAGGCAAATAATAAATCACAAGGCATGTCCGACTACTATATTTGCAGCAGCATTTCCATTTATGGGATAGTTAAACTCATCAGGGGAATCCAGAAAACTTGCCAGGTATTTGCAGCTAAGAAAAACATACCGTCTGAGCGCAAAATTCACAATTATCTTGTTTAGTAGTGTTTTCATATTTACATTTATTGCATAAATGTAGATTGAAGGATTTATGTACTCAAAGTATAATAAAGGATGCTTGCTTTTTCAGTAATTTAACTCCTTCTTCTGAAAAAGTTTTCTAATTTTATCGGGCCTTAAAAAGGTACTCAAATCATAAACCAACTAAATAAATTCAATATGATGAATCGTAAATTGCGCATGGGAATGGTCGGAGGCGGCAGTGATGCCTTCATCGGGGCCATACACCGTCTGGCAGCTTTTATGGACGGACAAATCGAACTGGTCTGTGGCTGTTTCAGTATCAATCCTGAGATTTCACTTTCTTCCGGAAAATCATACTACCTTCCTGATAATCGGGTTTACAAAACCTATCAGGAAATGTTTGAACATGAAATCACTTTGCCCGAGGGAGACAGGATGGATTTTGTAACCATCGTTACTCCAAACTTCGCGCATTTTGGTCCTGCGATGATGGCTCTTGAGAATGGATTTAATGTGGTCATTGACAAACCTATCACTTTTACTTTGGACGAAGCATTACAGCTTCAGGCTAAATTGCAGGAAACAGGTTTATTGCTTGCCCTTACCCATACCTATTCGGGCTACCCTGCCGTGAAACAAGCTAAACAAATGGTGGCTGAAGGTCAGTTGGGCAAGATCCGAAAAATATATGTGGAATATCCCCAGGGCTGGCTCTCCGAGAAGCTGGAGGATGCAGGCAACGCTCAGGCTTCGTGGCGTACTGACCCCAAACGATCGGGGAAAGCGGGTGCCATGGGTGATATCGGTACACATGCACACCACCTAGCTGAATATATTACCGGATTAAAAACTACTTCACTCTGTGCTGAACTGAATGTCTTTGTTCCCGGGCGCTTGCTCGATGACGACGGCGCTGTTTTGCTTCGTTTCGATAATGGAGCCAAAGGTGTTCTGATGGCCAGCCAGATTGCCGCCGGAGAAGAAAATGCATTGAAGATCCGTGTATATGGAGACAAGGGCGGACTGGAATGGGCACAGCACGAACCCAATACCCTGATTGCCAAATGGGCTTCCAAGCCAACTGAAATATACAGGGTAGGAACAGGTTTTATGGGTTCTGCTTCAGCAGCCAATACACGAACTCCTGGAGGTCACCCTGAAGGCTATTTGGAAGCCTTTGCCAATATTTACCGCAATTTCTCGTTAACCCTTCGGGCCAAATTGAATGGTGAACAGCCAAAACCTGAATGGCTCGATTATCCGGGAGTCAAGGACGGCATCCGTGGAATGCAATTCATCGATGCTGTAGTCGAATCAGGCTACAACGATGATGTGAAGTGGATTCCTTTCGGATAACACTAAGTTAAAAGTTTCAGGTTCAAAGTTCCAAGTTTCAGGCGCTTCCTGGAACCTGGAACCTGAAACTTTAAACTTTAAACTTTGAATATTAAACATATAACCAAAAAATACTAACAACATGAGCAGACCAGTGACACTATTTACGGGACAATGGGCCGATCTTCCCTTTGAAACCATTTGCGAAAAAGCATTAGAGTTTGGCTACGACGGTCTTGAACTCTGTACCTGGGGCGATCACATGGAAATCGACAAGGCCGATCAGGCCTATTGCGATGCCCGCAAGGAAACGTTGGATAAATATGATCTTCAGTTGTTTGCCATTTCAACTCACCTGGTAGGACAATGTGTATGCGACCGTATTGACGAACGTCATCAGGGAATTTTACCAGCATATATCTGGGGTGACGGCGAACCGGAAGGAGTACGTCAGCGTGCAGCAGCTGAAATCATCAAAACCGGTAAAGTCGCCAAGATGCTGGGACTGGATACGGTAATTGGATTTACAGGAAGCTCTATCTGGCATATGCTGTATTCGTTCCCGGCAGTTAGTCAGGAAATGATTGACAAAGGCTATGCTGATTTTGCCAAACGTTGGATACCCATTTTGGACGAATACCAGAAAATGGGAGTTAAGTTTGCCCTTGAAGTACATCCTACAGAAATAGCATTTGATATAGCAACTGCACGTCGTGCGCTAAAAGCAGTGAACAACCATCCTGCATTTGGATTTAATTACGATCCAAGTCACCTGGGCTATCAGGGTGTGGATTACGTAAAATTCATCTATGAGTTCTCTGACCGTATTTTCCATGTGCACATGAAAGATGCCTATTGGAGCGAACATCCCATGGATATTGGAGTTTTCGGAGGACATACCGAATTTGGAGACAACCGCAGGTATTGGAACTTCCGCAGTCTGGGTCGTGGAAAGATTGACTTCGAAAATATCATTCGTGCATTGAACGACATAAAATACCAGGGTCCTCTGTCAGTAGAATGGGAAGATAGCGGTATGAACCGTGAAGCAGGAGCCGTCGAAGCATGTGATTTTGTTCGTTACAGCGACTTTGACCCTTCGGATGTGGCCTTTGATGACGCCATGCAGAAATAGAGTATCAAGTTCCAGTTTCAAAGTTTAAAGACTGATTTAGTCTTGTTACTTGTATAAAGATTCTGAAATTATTAGCTAGCCATGCAGATTGAAAGAATACAATCCAGAATTTACGAGATACGGGGTCAAAAGATAATGCTTGATTTTGACCTTGCCGAATTATATGAGGTTGGGACTAAAGTGTTGAATCAAGCAGTCAAACGTAACCCAGAAAGGTTCCCGACCCGTTTCATGTTTAGGCTTACTGATACGGAATGGGAAAACATGCGGTCACAAATTGTGACCGCATCAGATCAGACCAAGAGAAATATTGGCACTACACCTTTTGCTTTTACCGAACATGGGGTTACCATGCTTGCCAGTGTTCTACATAGTGAAAAAGCTATCAAAATGAACATTGCCATTGTTGAAGTATTCATTGCTCTAAAGGAGTTTGCTATAACTTATAAAGAACTGGCCGAGAAATTGAACGAACTTGAAAGCAAGTATGACAAACGGTTTAATGATGTGTACGATGCCATAAACTTCCTACTGCAAAAAGATAATCAGGAAACAAAACAAAAGCAGCGTAAACGAATAGGGTATAAAACTAAATCTGAATAAACCATTTTAACAAAGAATAGCACAATGCAGAAAATCAATTGTCCAGGTTTAAAATCTATTATTCTTTGACCTGGTATCTTGATCCTTGAACACAACTTAATATCTAATTCAACAATAATGACCAACAGAAGACAATTTTTAAAAAGTACTACCACTGCTGCAGTAGGATTAACCATGGCAGCTGCCATGCCAATACCGATGAGTGCCTGTAAGGGCGCCAACGAAAAGCTTCGTTGTGGTTTAATAGGTACAAACGGAATGGGTTTTGCAGACCTTACGGCCTTCCTTCATCAGAAAAATACCGAATGTGTAGCTATGTGCGACGTTGATAGTAATGTACTGGCAGCGCGTGCCGCCACCTGCGAAAAGATGCAGGGATTTAAACCCAAGTTATACAGTGATTACCGCAAACTGCTCGAAGACAAAAATGTGGATGTGGTCCTCATCGGAACTCCCGACCACTGGCATTGTCTGCCTATGGTTGAAGCCTGCCAGGCCGGGAAAGATGTTTATTGTGAAAAACCGCTGGGTAATTCCATCGAGGAAATCAACATCATGGAACGTGCGGCCAATAAATATAATACAGTTGTTCAGGTGGGTATGTGGCAACGCAGTGATCCGCACTGGAGAGCAGCAGTCGATTTCGTTCAGTCAGGCAAACTGGGTAAAATCCGTACCGTGCGCACCTGGGCCTATCAGGGATGGATGGAACCAGTACCCGTAAAACCAGACGGAGAAGCACCGGCAGGAGTTGATTACGACTTCTGGCTCGGACCTGCAAAGAAACGGCCGTTCAATCCCAACCGTTTCCATTTTAATTTCCGATGGTACTATGATTATGCCGGTGGTCTGATGACTGACTGGGGGGTTCACATCATCGACTACGGTTTATTTGGAATGGGCGATAAAGCTCCTAAGTCAGTGATGGCTATGGGAGGAAAATTTGCCTATCCCGATGATGCAGCTGAAACTCCTGATACCTTGCAGGCCTTATACGAATTCGACGGTCACACCCTTCTTTGGGATCACGGAACCGGCATTAATGGCGGATATTACGGACGCGATCATGGTGTCGGTTACGTGGGAAACAATGGAACGTTGGTTGTAGATCGCAATGGATGGGAAGTCATTCCAGAAAAGAAAAAGAATAAAGATCTAATGGAACCGGTCACCTTGCAGAAAGGCAATGGCAAAGGTCTCGAACTTCACATGGCAAATTTCATTGATGGGGTTAAAAACCGTAACCGTAATCTGAATGCAAGCATCGAAATTGCTGCAAATACAGCCCGTGTTGCTCATTTGGGAAACATTGCCATGCGTACAGGTCGTCGTCTGTATTGGGATGCTGAAACCAGCAAGTTCATCAATGACGAGGATGCCAATAAATTCCTGGTGCCACAATACCGTGCGCCATGGGTTTTACCTGTGATTTAAATCAATGAATAGTGATATATTAAAACCCGGCCAATAGTCGGGTTTTTTATTGATGATATTTAAATTACAACTTAATTAAACTGTATTGAAGATTTTAAGTCTAAAATCTCAATTCAATGTTTGTTGAAGCCTGGTCGACCCTATAGATAACAAGCCAATCCGAATATTTCATACAGACGAAATAATCTACCAGACCCATGAATACTATTTTCCGAATAAATCTACATCGTTTTATCTCCAACCTTATTCTGATCCTTGCTGCAACCCAAATATCAATTGGACAGAAATCCTACTCTGTTCCGTACCAATGGAAAAGCGTTCAGATGGTTGGCGGTGGTTTTGTTGACGGAATTATATTTCACCCGACAGCTAAAGGCGTGTGCTATTGCCGTACCGACATGGGTGGAGCATATCGGCGGAATCCCAAAACACTGCGATGGGAACCCTTGCTGGATTGGTTATCCATCAAAGATGTCAACCTGATGGGGGTTGAGAGTATTGCGCTTGATCCATCCGATGCTGATCGTGTTTTCCTGTCATGCGGGACGTATTCAAACGACCGCTCACCCGATGGGGCCATTCTTCGTTCCGACGATCGTGGCAAAACGTTTCAGCGCACCGATGTGCTGTTTAAAATGGGTGGCAATGAGGATGGCCGGGGTAATGGGGAACGTATGGCGGTCGATCCAAACAACGGGAATATTCTATATGTGGGCACCCGTCATGCAGGTCTCTGGAAAAGTACAGACCGGGCAGTGACCTGGAATAAAGTGGAGAACTTCCCTGATATAAAGGAGAATCCTCCATCCAACATGCACGATCAGGACAGCATCATGCGCTGGCGAAGAATGAACTCGGGCAGCGGAGTCATCTTTACCCTCTTTGACCCTAAAAGCGGATCAAAGGGAAAAGGCAGTTCAACAATTTATGTCGGAGTTTCACTCATGAATCATGAGAATCTGTACCGAAGTAAGGATGCCGGGATAACCTGGCAGTCCGTTCCGGGACAACCCCTGCAATATCGCCCCATTCACGGGGTACTGAATTCTGACGGAGCATTGTATCTGACCTACGGTAATTCTCCTGGCCCTTCCCGAATGACTAACGGAGGCGTATGGAAACTGAACACCAGGACTGATGAGTGGACCGAAATCACGCCTGATAAGCCTGATCCCAAAACAAGAGCTTTCGGTTACGCCGGAATATCGATCGATGCCCATAACCCAAAAGTCCTGATTGTCAGTTCATTTAATCGCTATGGTATTGAGAAAGGCGATGATATTTTCAGGAGTATTGATGGCGGAAAAACATGGAATAAGGTATTTGTCGGAGGTGGGACATACGACTATTCATTAGCTCCTTATATCCAGAAAACAGGCATTCACTGGTTGTTCGATATTAAAATCGACCCGAATAATTCCGATCACGCGATGTTTACTACCGGTTATGGAGGTCATGAAACCTTTAACCTGACTGATATGGACAAGGGTAAACCCACCAAATGGAGTGTGATGAGCACCGGAATAGAAGAAACTGTAGCGCTCGAACTGCTTAGTCCTCCCAAAGGTGCAAATCTGATTACGGCCATTGGCGATTACGGTGGTTTCGTGCATTGGGATCTGGATAAGCCTGCTCCTGAAGGAAGTTGCGACAACCCCCGTTTTGGCAACACCAATGGCGTGGCTTGTGCTGCAGCTAATTCGGATATCATTGTTCGTGTAGGAAGGGCAGCAAATAATAAGACAGATAAAAATATTGGTTACACAACCGACGGAGGAAAGACCTGGCAACCAACAGCCACCATGCCCACTCCTGAAAGCAGTCTGGGGACTATAGCAGTCTCTTCCAACGGATCAACATGGATCTGGGCTCCTGATGCCGTAAGAGGAGGTTTTGGACCAAACAGTCGTGCACCCAAAATGATTCCTGTTTTCGCTACTTCCGATCAGGGAGCAAGCTGGACCGAATGTAAAGGAATACCAGCCAATACCCGTGTCATAGCCGACCCCGTAAATCCAAATAAGTTTTATGCCATATCACTCTTCGAAGGAAAACTGTATGTCAGCAACGATAAAGGAAGTAGTTTTGTTGAACAAGCATTGGAATTACCAGGTGGATTGCCAAAACGTGAAGGTAACCGTGGAGATAACCGCGGTGGTCAAGACCGTATTTATGCAACTCCTGATCTGGAAGGAGATCTCTGGATCGCAGCATTCGACGGTCTTTACCATTCATCCGATGCAGGGAAAACCTTTGTTAAAACCACCGGAGTGGATGAGATTCACGCTTTTGGATTCGGTAAAGCAGCTCCAACTGCCAATTATTCTGCTTTGTACCTAATCGGCAATGTCAATGGAGTGCGTGGGATATACCGGTCTGACGACAAGTCTCAAAAATGGGTTCAGATTAATGATGATCAGCATCAATGGGGCTTATTGCTTCACATTACAGGTGATCCCAAGAAGTACGGACGTGTTTATGTTGGTACCCATGGCCGCGGAACATTATACGGTGACCCGGTGAAATAATTGGACAATCATTCTAATCAGAAATAGAAAAAAGCTTCATGTAAATATTCACCTCCGGCCAGGCCGGAGGGAATATTTCCGGTATATTAACTGCCAGTGCCTCTTCTGATTTTTTATTCCACGATGTCAAAGAACATCTTTCAGCTATAAGAAACAACATTGTGCATATAAGTGATCCCCAAATCCCAGGAACCAGTCAAAGAACCAGGAACCTTACATGACACCATTTTAGACGGCCGTTCCGACCATTGCCAAAAAAACCAGCCTTATACCCAGAATCTGCCGAAAACTCGAAAGATCTCCTCTTGTTAACCCGACAGCCTTTATTTGCGAAGGGTAAGATGAACCCGGGCCTGCTATGCCAAAAGCCTTCTTCCCCCAAAAGTCATGTATTTCTGCCCTATTGTGTCGCCCTCACCGAGCCAATTTCCCTTGACGTTATTCGAAGGTTATTCGAAGATTATTCGTTGATAATTCAATTCCATTCGAATAATCATCTAATAGTGTTCGAATAATTAAGGAATAAGTTTCAAATAATTTCCAACCCTGTTCTATGCCCGGTAAATGGAAAAACCAACCTACACTTTAGCCTTGAACAGAAAGTGGCTTTTAGAATCAATCCAATGACAGGATGAAATCCTGATCCGTCAATTTTGGGGGATTGAAATAAGAAGCTGTCCTCACCGTAGGCATTCTCAATTTTAACATTTCAATCAAAATCCTTAATTACTATTTTTACGTTCGTATTGATTTACAACATACTAACCTCTATTATACGTTTTGTTTTTTAAAATTATTTAACTAGAATACAAGTGTAATCAATGCTATTTAGGCACAATAATTGTAGATAAACAGACAATTAAAACGAAATATATAGTATTTAAATAGTAAAAGGAGGGAAGAAAAATGAAAAATCTGATGAAATTTAGTCCAGCGATTTACTTATTTATCTTGGTTCCTATGGTAGCTCTCTTAAACAGTTGTGTGGTGTATCGCCCGAGTTCCTTTACTCCGCTTACGGTTCCTGATATTGTTCAAATGAGTCAGGATAAAGTTCCGCCGGGAAATATTATCAACGAAATAAAGCGATCGCATACGGCCTATATTCTTAAGGCTGATGAGCTTGCGAAGCTTCAGAAGGCGGGTGTTGCCGATACGGTGATCAATTTTATGGAACAAACACACATTGATATGGCCCGCCGTGAACAGCAAGTGCAGGATTCCTATTACTATTATCCCGGATATGGCGCTTATTGGTATGGAGGTTATGGCTGGCCCTGGGCTTATTGGGGCTGGG
>TBL_comb47_HYPODRAFT_10000103_pt1 | contig 106240 bp, 94 predicted proteins | sample TroBogypolimnion_40_FD_10682 | JGI IMG/M metagenome (IMG submission 10682) | reverse complement strand
CGGGCCGGTTCCGCCACAAGGTAACGATCATGGATACTCAATACAATGCGACCCTCGAGACATTGGAACGGCTGCGCGCGGAATCGGTTACGGCCGGCGGAGAGAAGAAGAAGGCTGATCAGCATTTCAAGGGCAAACTGACGGCGCGTGAGCGTCTGGATCTGTTGCTGGACGACGGTTCCTTTGAAGAGTTTGATGTGCTCAAGATCGGTCGCGGCGGCAGCTTGGGCGAGGAGAAGAAATATCTCGGCGACGGCGTTATCACGGGTCACGGTGCTATCGATGGTCGGGAGGTTTTTGTCTTCAGCCAGGATTTTACGGTTCTTGGCGGCTCGCTGGGAGAAGCGCACGCCCAGAAGATCTGCAAGGTCATGGATCTGGCGGTGAAGGTGGGCGCGCCGATCATCGGCTTGAACGATTCTGGCGGTGCGCGCATCCAGGAGGGTATGGATGCCCTGGCCGCCTACGGTGAGATCTTTCACCGCAATGTCCGGGCCAGCGGCGTTGTCCCGCAGATTTCCTGCATCATGGGGCCCTGCGCCGGAGGTGCGGTCTACAGCCCTGCGATTACTGATTTTGTGTTCATGGTCGAGGACTCGGCCTACATGTTCGTCACTGGGCCGAGCGTGGTCAAGACCGTCACTCACCAGGACATCACCTCCGAGGATTTGGGCGGTGCGCGCGTGCATTCCCAGAAGAGCGGTGTTGCCCATTTCACGGTGGCCAACGATGTGCTTGCCCTGCGCGAAGTTCGACGTCTGATCAGCTATCTGCCCTCCAACAACCGGCACCGCTCCCCTATCCTCGACTTAAGCGACTCACCCAGCCGTACCGATCCAGCGCTGGACTACCTCATTCCGAGCAACTCCAACCAGACCTATGACATGAACGTGCTGATCCACAGCATCCTGGATGGTGCTGAGTTCATGGAGGTCCATGCCGGATTCGCCCGCAACATCATCTGCGGCTTTGGCCGTCTGGGCGGGCAGACCGTGGGCCTGGTGGCTAATCAGCCGGCGGTGCTTGCCGGTGTGCTTGACAACGATGCCTCGTTCAAGGCCGGACGTTTTGTCCGCTTCTGCGACTCGTTCAATATCCCGCTGATCTCGCTGGTAGATGTGCCGGGCTTCATGCCCGGTCCGGACCAGGAGCACGGCGGCATCATCCGGCACGGGGCTAAACTGCTCTACGCCTTTACCGAGGCGACGGTTCCCCGGATCTCGGTGATCATCCGCAAGGCCTACGGCGGTGCCTACCTGGTGATGAACTCCAAGCATATCCACTGCGATGTCAATTACGCCTGGCCGACGGCGGAGATTGCGGTCATGGGCCCCAAAGGGGCGGCCGAGGTCATCCATCGCAAGGAGATCTCGCAGGCCGACGATCCGGAAGCTGTCCTTGCGGAGAAGATGGAGGAATATCGGCGCACCTTTGCCAACCCTTTTATTGCCGCGCAGCGGGGTTATATAGATGACGTCATCTTCCCCCGGGATACTCGTTCGCATCTGATCCGTACCTTGCAGATGCTGGACAGCAAGAGGACCAAGGGTCCTGACCGTAAACACGGAAATATTCCCCTGTGAGACACGCTATGTTTAATAAGATTTTGATCGCCAATCGCGGCGAAATTGCCATACGCATAATCCGTACCTGCAACCGTTTGGGCATTGGCACGGTGGCGGTCTATTCCAATGCCGACAGCCGCAGCTTGCACCGGAATTTGGCGGATGAGTCGGTGCATATCGGCGAGTCGCAGTCGCAGAAATCCTATCTCAATATCGACAAGATCATTGCCGCCGCCAAGGCCACTGGTTGTCAGGCCATCCACCCGGGCTATGGTTTTCTCTCGGAGAATGCCCAGTTCGCCCAGGCGGTAGCGGCAGCGGGCATGGTCTTTATCGGTCCACCGGCTGCGGTGGTTGATTTGATGGGTGACAAGATCACCTCCAAGGAGCTGGCTAAAAATGCCGGTGTTCCTGTCATCCCCGGCCATATCGAAGCGATCGCGGATGAAGGTGAGGCCTTGGTGGTGGCTGAAGATGTCGGCTACCCGGTGCTGCTCAAACCGGCCGCGGGCGGTGGCGGCAAGGGGATGCGCATTGTCCATAAACCCGAAGAGATGAAAGCTGCGCTGGCGGCGAGCCGTCAGGAGACGCAAAAGGCCTTTAACGACACCCGCATCTTTGTCGAACGCTACATCGAGCAGCCGCGGCATATCGAGATTCAGATTCTGGCCGATAGCCAGGGGCATGTGGTGCATCTGGGCGAGCGGGAATGCTCGATCCAAAGGCGCTATCAGAAGGTGATCGAAGAGTCGCCGTCGCCTGCGGTGTCCCCTGACCTCCGCGAGCGGATGGGCAAGGCGGCGTGCGATCTGGCCCGTCAGTCGGGGTATGTGAGTGCGGGCACGGTTGAGTTCGTCATGGATTCCCAGCACAATTTTTATTTTTTGGAGATGAACACCCGCCTGCAGGTGGAGCACCCGGTCACCGAACTGGTTACCGGGCTTGATCTGGTGGAATGGCAGTTGCGTATCGCCAGCGGGGAACCGTTGTCCTTTGACCAGAGCGGGGTTACGTTCAACGGCTGGGCGATCGAGGCGCGGATCTGCGCTGAGGATCCCACCCGCGGTTTTATTCCTTCTACCGGCATGATCACCCGTTATGCCGCCCCTCGGGGCAAGGGTGTCCGGGTTGACAGCGGCGTTAATATTGGCGGTAAGATCGACGTCTACTATGACTCGATGCTGGCCAAGCTGATCTGTCACGGCAAGACGCGTGAGGATGCGCGGCGCGGTCTGATCGAGGCCCTGAACGGCTACCATATCGAGGGCGTGTCGACCAATATCGATTTTGTTACCAGCGTGCTCTGCCTGCCTGAGTTTGCGGAGGGCAATCTGAGCACCGGGTTTATTGACCAGCATTTTGAAGGCGGTCTGTCGAAACGTTCGCCTTCGCTTCAGCATCTCCAGCTGGAAGCCATGGCGGCAACGCTCATCTATCACACCCGCACAGTGGCTGTGCGTGAGTCGCTGCGCCACATGATCTCCGACATCGGCGGCAGGCGGGACATGGGCAAAACCCATCCGTACAAGGTCCGTTCCCAGGGGGAACTTTTTGAAGTGACTCTTAATGGGACGCCGATCAGTGGTGAGATTTGCACCTTCCGGGTGGACGGTACTACCCATCAGATCGAGATCCCCCAATTTGAGTTTTTTCGCCGCCGTCTCAAGCTTATTGTCGACGGTCAGGAATACCGGTTTCGGGTGCGCTTTGAAGAATCGTTCATGTTCATGAGTTTCAATGGCATCTCCCGTCTTTTCGAGGTCTACACGCCGAAAGAGTGGGCCATGATGAAGTACATGCCAGAGAAGGCGGACAAGGTGGCTAACAACATCCTAGTCTGCCCCATGCCCGGTCTGGTGGTGGATGTGCTGGCTCAGAAGGGCGAGCGTGTCTTCCGTGGTCAGAACCTGGTGATCCTGGAATCGATGAAAATGGAAAGCGGCGTTGCTTCGCCGGTGGACGGCGTTATCGCCGAGGTCCGGGTCAGCAGCGGCCAGGCGGTTGAGGCCGGCGAAACCCTCATCCGCTTTGAGGTGTAATAGGCCTTGGTGGATTTGCCCTTTTCCGTCGCCGGCCCCCGAAGATCAGGCAGGACCACCGGACGTTGGTCGTCCTCTCGCCTATTTCTGAGTTACCATCCGACGTTGTGATCTGATGCAATGCAGATAGCGATCACCCATAGAAACACCGATTTTGACGGTCTGGCTTCCATTATTGCTGCTACCGTGATCTATCCCGGTACGGTTGCAGTCTGTCCAAAAAATGTCAATCCCAACATTCACCGGTTTCTGTCCCTCCACAAAACCGCATTTGACCTCATCTTGTCCGGGGAAGTGGATCTGGCTGCTGTGACCCGGATGATCGTTGTTGATACCAATCAATGGCGACGGCTGGACCGGTTTGATCAGCTCAAAGACCGGGACGATATCGAGATCCTCCTCTGGGACCACCACATGGGGCTCGGTGATATCACTCCCCATTGGCAGTGCGTGGAAAAGGTGGGAGCTACCATCACCCTGCTCCTCCGCGAGATCCAGCGACAGGAACTGCCCATTACCCCGCTGCAGGCGACCCTGTTTATCCTCGGGTTGTATGAGGATACCGGCCAACTGACCTTCAGCTCTACCACCCCCGAAGATGCACGGACTGCGGCCTTTCTCCTTGAGCAGGGGGCGGACCTGAATATTGCCGTCGATTTTCTCAACATGGCCTATGGCGAGGTCCAGAAAAAGGTGCTGTTTCGTTTGATGCGCGATGCCGAACAGCATGAAATCAAGGGCAAACGGGTCGGTATCGGGGTTGTTACCATCAACAAACATGTCGAATTGGCCATGGTGGTGCAACTCTATGGCAAGATCGTCAATGCTGACGCCGTCTTCGTCATTTTTGTTAATGAAAGCGGTGGTTTTTTCGTTATTGGTCGCAGTGGTGCGTTGGAGATCAATGTTAACACCATCCTCCATCGGTTTGGCGGCGGCGGTCATCCGGGAGCCGGGTCGGCCACCATTAATGACACCCATATCACCTCCGGCGAAATCAGGCAGAAAATTATTGCCGCCCTCCATGAGGTTCAGCGTGGCGGCGCCTTGGTGGCGGATATGATGTCCTTTCCCGTCACCAGCGTGGATCCGGATACACCGATGCATGAGGTGCAGCATATCATGGAGCTGGAGAAGATAAGGGGGGTCGTGATCGAAGAGGATGATTGTTTGCGCGGCATCGTGGTGCTGTGGGATCTAAAGAAACTGAAGCTGCGTAAACAGTGGGATAGCCCGGTTAAGGCCTTTATGAACAGGAAGGTGACGACCATCACTCCCGATGCCCCGGCCGGTGAGGCGGCGGAGCTGATGGTAAAGAAAAGTATCGGCCATCTGCCGGTGGTTCAAGGGGAAAAGGTCATCGGTATTGTCACCCGTACCGACATCATTAACTATCTTTACGGGATGCTTCCTGAGTGAGGGGGGGGCAGGTATTTTGTGCTGTTTTCTCGTCTTATTTTGTTTGTAATTCTTCCCGAATGGCAAGCCCCAGTTTAGCTATCAAATAGGGTTTTTTGACACACTGCCCGACGCCAAGCTGCAGGGCCTCGGTAATACGTGCGGTCTCGGAAAAACCACTGGTGATGATTGCCTTCTGCCCAGGTGCAATTTCTAGAAACTGACGGTAGGTGTCAAGCCCGTCGATCCCGGAGCCCAGGATCATATCCAAAAGAAGCAGGTCGAATGGATTCTGTCGGGCCAGGAGCAAAGCTTCTTCACCACTGCCCGCAGTCGTTACCCGGTAGCCCAGTTCTTTCAGAATAGTGGAGGCAATTTCCCGCTGTTCCTCGACATCGTCGACGACGAGAATTTTCTCCCCATTGCCTCGGTAATCAGCAAAAGAGGCTGTCTGGAGCTGGTGTTGATAAACTTCTGAAGTCACCGGGAAAAAAAGGGTGAAGGTGGTGCCGATGCCAATGTGGCTTTCGCAGTTGATATAGCCGAGATGGTCCTTGACCGTTCCCCAGACAACAGCCATGCCCAGTCCTGTCCCGCTCTTTCCCATTTTTTTACTGGTGTAGAATGGTTCAAAAATTTTGTCGAGGTCTTCGGGCTTAATACCGCTTCCCTTATCGGCCACCTCTAAAACAACATATTCACCTTGGGCAATTTTTTCGTAAAGTTGCAGTGAGTTGTCAATGTAACGGTTCTCTGTTGTAATGCGAATCTGCCCTCCCTGCGTCATAGATTCTGCCGCATTGGTGATCAGGTTCATAATCGTTTTGGCAAGATGCACCTGCGATCCGAGGATATGCAACAAGTCAGCGGCGCAATCCGTGACGATCTCAATGTTGGCATGGTAGGATTGCAGGAATTTGAATTCAGGGCTGTGCAAATAATCGTCCAGCAAGGTGTTGAGATTAACTGGTTCCTTGATTGAGACCCCGCGGCGGGCCAAGGTTAACAGATCCTGGACGATCGCCGATGCTTTTTCTCCCGATTCTTTGATGGTCCGCAACGGTTTGACCAAGGGACTGTCTTCTGGGATCTTCAAGAGTAGGAGTTCAGGGTAGGTAACGATCCCAGAGAGGATGTTGTTGAGATCATGGGCTACGCCTCCGGCGAGAGTACCTATCATCTCCATTTTTTCAGCTCGGCCCAGCCGTTCTTCAATCTGTTGCCGTTCAGAAATCTCCTTTTTGAGCTCCTGGCTGCGTAATGCGATGATCTCTTCCAGATTTTCCTGGTGATGGGCCAGTACCGATTCGGTGTCTTTGCGGATCTGGATCTCTTCGTTCAGTTCGTTCAAGGTTTGGTCCAGTTGCTCGATCATGGTGTTGAACGATTCGGTCAGGTCGGTGATTTCGTCAGGTAGAACAACCGATTGGGGGAGGCGTTGGCTGAAATCCCCTGCCTTGACATTGCCGATAATCTTGAGCATCGCGCGCAGTCTTTCAACAATCAGTCGGCGGAAAAGGAAGCTGATGACCAGCGAAATGAAAATGAGGACGAAAATGCCTCCGGCGACACTGACCTGTCCGATCCGGAGCAGGGGACGGAGTGTGTCGTCCAATGATTGATTGAGGTTGAACGACCATTCGGCCCAATGCAGATGCTGAAAAACGGTTAAGACCTCCTCGTCATCTATCTTGTGGGTAAAAACCCCATTGTCGCCAGTAGCGATGCGTTGCAAAAAGTTGTTAGGTGGTGTGTTCGGTAAATCGCTTTCATTGTCTCTTGAGCTGGCGAACACCTGTTGCCGGCTGTCGGTAAGAAAGGCATAGCCGTTTCTTTTCAGCTTAAAATCGTCAAGAAAGAGCGACTTGAAATCGTCAAGAAGCACGGCTCCACCGATAAGGCCGACAATGGTGCCATTAACCGCTATCGGCAGCGTTATGGTGAAAACTTTTTTGGCGGAAAATCTACTGATGATGATCGGAGAAACAACAGTCTTGCCTTGCAGGGTTTCTTGGAAATAGGGGCGGTCGGCCAAACGGACATCGGCATACGATTCCACGTTCTTGGATGAGATGGCAATCGTTTCCCCATGCAGATCAGCAAGAAAGATGCTGTCATAGAAAGGATACCCTTTTTGCAAAGTGGCGAGGAGATTTTGTGCCTCTTCGCGGGCACGCTTGTTGTTGCCGTTTTCTCCTGTCAGGGCTTCGGGGAAAATTTCCTGGCCGGACCAGATAACAAGATCCGCCATCCTCGCCTGCAGCCAGCTGTCGATTAATTTAGCAGTGAGTTGCACCTCCCGCTCCAACCGCCTGGTCAGTTCCTGCTCCACAACGGTATGCGCATTGAGATAGGAAAAAACCAGTACGGTCATGAGCCCAAGCGTGATTGTGATCAGGGCGGGGAAAAGGATTTTATTGCTGAGTCCTGAACGCATATTTTGTCTACCTGGTAACCATATCAGTTGGTTGGGTCATTCCGTATGGCAAGGGGCGTACCTGTTACAACAAAACAGTATCGTTAAACGAATTCGTTATTGTGCGTCTTGTGCAAAAGATGCTATGTCTTGATTTGCCGGACTATTTTTTTATTTTTCTCAAGTTCTAGTGTCTCATAGAACCAGAGCCATTGCAAATTCTCCATGAAAAAAATTCGGAAAAACGAACAGGCCGCTTTTTTTTCTCCTGTTTTATAGAATTGGAATTCCAAAAGGAGAATGAGGAGGCTTTTCTGCCTTGCTGTCGAGAAAACTCTTTCTTTGCCCCCCTCTTTTATATATTCTGGCTCATATAACAAGTATTCTTGTTTTCTTTTCGTTTCTATTTTCTTTCAGCCTCGGAGTTGCACCCTTGAAACCAACAGATATCGAAGATCCGGAATACTTTCATAAGGTCATCGACTGCCAGTTCGCCTGCCCCTCTCATACCCCGGTTCCGGAATATATTCGTCTGATCAGTGAAAAGCGTTATACCGACGCCTATCTGATCAACTGGGTCTCCAATGTCTTTCCCAGCGTTCTCGGACGGGTCTGCGACCGTCCTTGCGAACCGGCCTGCCGCCGAGGACGGGTGGAACAGGAACCGGTGGCTATCTGTCGCTTGAAGCGGGTCTGCGCCGATAACCGCGATCTTGGGGTAACGGCGCGGTTCCCTGAGATACCCAAAATTAAAAATGGCAAAAAAATCGCCCTGATCGGCGGCGGTCCGGCCTCTCTGACCGTGGCCCGTGACCTGATGCCGCTTGGTTATGAAATCGACCTCTATGACGAGCAGGAAAAAGGCGGTGGTTTCATGCGCAGTCAGCTGCCCTCTTTCCGTCTGCCGGAGGCGGTGCTGGCCACTGAGGTCAACTACATCCTCGACATGGGGGTCACTACCCATTTCAATCACCGGGTTACCAGCATGAAGGCGATGCTGGCTCAGAACTACGATGCCATCTTCGTCGGCACGGGCGCCCCACGCGGTCGCGACCTGCCCAATCTGCCGGGACGGCAGGAAGGCGACGGGAAAATTCATGTCGGCATTGACTGGCTGGCCGGGGTGGTCTTCGGCCATGTCACCAAGATTGGCAAACGGGTGCTGGTCATCGGCGGCGGTAATACCGCTATGGATTGCTGCCGCACGGCCCGGCGGATGGGCGGCGAGGAGGTGCAGGTGGTGGTGCGGGGACCACGCACTGCAATGAAGGCCTCGAATTGGGAGATCGAAGAGGCCCTGCATGAGGATATTCCGATCATCGATAACCATTCGCCGCTGGCCTTTGTCATCCAGGACGGACGGTTGGTGGGGATGCAGTTTGAAAAAGGGCAGGGGCTGGGTGAATCGCCTGTGTTCATAGCGTGCGATGAGGTTTTGCTGGCAGTGGGCCAGATGAACGCCTTTCCCTGGATCGAACCGGATGTCGGTGTTTTGTTCGATCAATGGGGGTTGCCGGTGCTCGATCCGCAAACCCTGCAGGCCTCACTGCCCCAGGTCTTTTTCGGCGGCGATGCTGCCTTTGGGCCACGCAACATCATTACCGCCGTGGCCCAGGGCCATGAGGCGGCCATCTCTATCGATCTATTCTGCCAAGGCAAGCCGCTGACCGAGCGTCCGGCACCGCAGGTCAACCTCGCCGGCCAGAAAATGGGAGTGCACGACTGGCTCTATCACAACCAGGTCGCAGATACCCAACGGCAGGCCGTGCCGATGATGAGCAAGGCTAAGTCGTTGCAAGACCGTCTTTTGGAAGTCGAGCTCGGTTTCGATCAGAGGGTCGGGCAGACCGAATCGCTGCGCTGCCTCAACTGCGATGTGCAGACGGTTTTCCATGTGGCAGATTGCATCGAGTGCGACGCCTGTGTCGATGCCTGTCCGGAGAGCTGTATCAATTTTATCGACAACGGCACGGAAGAAGATCTGCGCACCCGGCTCAGAGCCCCGGCGCTGGATCTCGGGCAGAGCCTCTATGTTTCCGGGCCGCTGCCCACCGGGCGGGTGATGGTCAAGGACGAGAACGTCTGTCTGCATTGCGGTATCTGTGCCGAGCGCTGTCCGACCTCGGCTTGGGAGATGCAAAAATTTTTCTATCAATCAGCACAGGCGGGGCAGCTATGAAGCAGTTGGAAGGTGTCAACGATTTGGTCATCCGTTTTGCCAACGTTAACGGCTCCGGCTCAGCCAGTGCCAACAATCTGTTCGCCAAGGCAGTCTTCCGGATGGGGGTGCCGGTGAGCCCCAAGAATATCTTCCCTTCCAATATTCAAGGGCTGCCAACCTGGTACGAGGTCCGGGTCAATGAGCACGGCTATTTGGGCAGGCGCGGCGATGTCGATATGGTGGTGGCGGTTAACGGCCAAACCCTGCGTCAGGACTACGAAGGGCTCGCGTCCGGCGGCTATTTCATCTTTGATTCTTCCAAACCGTTGCCCGAGACCTTCCAGCGCGACGATGTCGTGGTGATTGGCATTCCCATGACCCAGTTGTGCAACGATACTTTTGAGAATCCGCGCATGCGGCCCCTGCTTAAAAATATTATCTATGTCGGGGCGTTGGCCGCGCTTCTCGACATGGAATTGCAGGTCTTGATCGACAGCCTCAATAAGCAGTTCCGCAAGAATCAGAAACTGGCCGCGCCCAACATCCAGGCCCTGGAGCTGGGATATCAGTATGCCAGCGAGCATTACCCCGGTGTGTGTAAACTCTCGATTGGTCGAAGCGACCGGGTAGGGGACGCTATCTTCATGGATGGCAATGCCGCCACCGCCCTGGGGGCCCTCTATGGCGGGGCCACCGTGGTCGGCTGGTATCCGATCACCCCTTCTACCTCAGTGATCGAGGCCTTTGGCAATTATGCCGAAAAATTCCGTGTGGAAGCCGATACCGGCCGGATCAAGGTCGCCATTGTTCAGGCTGAAGACGAACTGGCCGCGATCGGGATTGTTATCGGGGCCTGCTGGAACGGGGCACGGGCCTTTACTGCCACCTCGGGTCCGGGCATCTCGCTCATGGCCGAATTCCTGGGGCTCGCCTATTTCGCCGAGATTCCGGTGGTGCTGATTGATGTTCAGCGTACCGGGCCCTCCACCGGCATGCCTACCCGCACCCAGCAGTCCGATCTCCTGGCCTGCGCCTATGCCTCCCATGGCGACACCAAGAATGTTTTGCTCTTTCCCTGCGACCCCAAGGAATGCTTCGAGATGACCGCCGCTGCCTTTGACCTGGCAGAGCGGCTGCAAACGCCGGTGATCGTGATGAGCGATCTCGATCTGGGTATGAATGATCATCAATGTCCGCCGCTGCACTGGGATGCGGCCAGGCGATACGACCGGGGCAAGGTCCTCGACGCCGCCCAGTTGGAGGCTCTGACGACGGACTGGGGACGCTATCTCGATATCGACGGTGACGGCATTTGCTATCGTACCTATCCGGGAACCCATCCCAGCAAGGGGGCCTATTTTACCCGGGGCACGTCCCGCGACGAACACTCCGGCTATACCGAAGACAGTACCAGCTATGTGCACAACATGGAGCGCTTGCTGCTGAAATGGGAGACTGCCAAAAGTCTGGTCCCTCTGCCCAAGTCCAAAATTCGTGATCCCCAAGCCAAAGTAGGGGCGATTTTTTACGGCACCACTACCCACTCGGCCGAAGAGGTGATCGATCGTCTCCACCTCCGGGGCATGGCGATCAACAGCCTGCGGATTTGCGCCTTTCCTTTCCAGCAGGAGGTGATGGATTTCATCGCCCAGCATGACCTGATTTACATAATCGAACAGAACCGTGACGGCCAGATGCGCTCCCTGCTGATCAACGAGGGTAACCTGCTGCCTGAGAAACTCGTCGCCATCACCAGCTTCGACGGTCTGCCCGTGGCCAGCCGATTTTTGAGCCGCGCTCTCGATACGGCGTTGCAGGAGCGCGGCCTTTTGCCCCAACCAGCCGTATCCGGCCCAGGAGGTGTCCAATGACCTTTACCCGACCGACCTTTCGTCATCCTGACCTCCTGCCCAATGCGGCCGGTTTTAACCGTCGCGACTATGAAGGGCTCATCTCCACCTTATGTGCCGGTTGCGGTCATGATTCGATCAGCAACGCCATTATCCAGGCCTGCTTTGAACTGGCCCTGCCGCCGCACCGGATTGCCAAGATGTCGGGCATCGGCTGCTCCTCGAAAACGCCCGCTTATTTTCTCGGCAAGTCGCATGGTTTTAATTCGGTGCACGGCCGGATGCCCTCTATTGCCACCGGGGCCAACATGGCCAATCGTGATCTCGTCTACCTTGGGGTCTCCGGCGACGGCGACACCGCCTCGATCGGTATGGGCCAGTTCATCCACGCGGTGCGCCGCAACCTGCACATGCTCTACATCGTCATGAATAACGGCTGCTACGGCCTGACCAAAGGCCAATACTCGGCTACTGCCGATAAGGGATCCAAGAGCAAAAAAGGTCCGGCTAATGCCCTGGAATCCATCGATCTCTGCGAACTGGCCATCCAGCTGGGTGCGGGTTTTGTTGGTCGCAGTTTCTCGGGCGACAAGCAGCAACTGGTGCCGATGATCAAGGCCGGACTTTCGCATGGCGGCCTGGCCTTTATCGATGTTATTTCGCCCTGCGTTACCTTTAACAACAATCCGGAATCGACCAAGAGTTATCACTGGGTGCGGGAGCACAGCGAGGCTACCAACACCTTTGATTTCGTCCCCGTCCGCCCGAGCATCACCACCGAGTATCAGGAGGACGTGACCGAGACGGTGACCCTGCACGATAACTCGGTCATCAATCTGCATAAACACCCGGATGGCCCCGATATTACCGACCGACGGCAGGCCATCGATACCCTTGAGGACCACAAAGCCCAAGGCATGATCCTCACCGGGGTACTCTATGTCAACCCGGAGTCCTTGGACACCCACGAGATTCTCAACACCTGCGAGCGGCCGCTCAACAGCCTCGGCGAGGTCGATCTTTGCCCAGGGAGTGCGGCTTTGGCGGAGATCAATGCTGCTCATCGATAACCGATAAGGGCCACCGCAAGAGCTGGGCGTATCTATCAAATTATTCGGACCACCTCATCATGACCACTACCACCCCATTCTGTCGGCTGTTCCATGATTCGCACAAGCGGAGTCCGCTCCGGTCATCCCCTCGCTTTGCCCTGCTACGTGGCTCACTACTCCCTAAGCTTGGTGTGGTGCTGCTTCTGGCAGGCCTCGCCGCTTGCGCGGAGCAATCGGGCAGGATTGCTCAACCGGTCCTTGGCAGTGCGCAAACAAATCGGTCAGCGACTAGCACCACCTCGGATGCGCCTGTGCGCCGTTGTGTCGGCCAGTATCGTGCGCAGCGTATTACCGGGGATTTTTCCGGCTATGCCAGCCTGCAGCAATTTGTCGATAAAATGGTGCAGAAACATGGCTTTGAGCGTGAATATCTGATGGGCGTGTTTTCGCAGGTTCACCGCAAAAACTGGACGCTCGACTATCTCGCCAAGTCAGATCAGACCTTAAAAGGCAAACCCAGTGCTGGCGGATGGGCTCGCTACCGGGAGAAATTTCTGGACGAGCGTCACATCAGCGCCGGAGTGGATTTTGCGCGTCGGCATCGTGATGCGCTTAAGCGCGCCAGCCGGCAATACGGGGTGCCTGAAGAATACATCCTCGGTATATTGGCCGTTGAAACCACCTTTGGCAGTTTCGTGGGCAATCATCGTGTTGTTGATGCGTTGACCACCCTGAGTTTTGATTACGCTCGGCGCGGCGAGTACTTTCGTGGTGAGTTGGAAGACTTTCTCTTGATGGCGCGGAATGAGGGCATCGACCCGACGCAACCAGTGGGGTCGTTTGCTGGGGCTATGGGACTCGGTCAATTCATGCCCAGCAGTTTTTTGCAATGGGCGGTTGATTTTAACGGTGATGGGCGGCGTGATCTGTGGAATCCGGAAGATGCCATCGGCAGCGTCGCTAACTACTTTGCACAGCATGGCTGGCAACCGGGACAACCTGTGACCACACCCTTGCAGTCCAAAGGAGCTGTTTCTCTTGAGTCGGGCATAGAAACCAAGTATTCACTCGCCGTATTGCAGCAGGCAGGTTTGNAGCCGGTAAGCCCTTGTCACGGCCAGGATCACTTGTGCCTGCTACAGCTGCGCCATGCAAATCATGATCAATACCTGATAGGTCACCCCAATTTCTACGCCATCACCCGCTACAACCACAGCACCTATTACGCCATGGCTGTCCATGAATTGGCGCAGGCGATCAAGCGCAGGCTGTAGGCAGGAAAGGTGCTCAGGCAACCGATGCATCCTTTCCGAAAACCCCTATATGGCCAAACCTTCTAAGAAAGGCCGCAGGTTCGATCGAGGCGGCTTAATCTTGTGTTGACTCTCTTGCAGGGAGTTCTTATTTTCTAAGAAAGATTATCAGATTGATTCGGAGAATCAGCTATGCAGATCACCGGCGTTGCCAATACTAAGGAATTGATCAGCGGTGTGGTTTTGCGAGCGGCAAACGAACAGCCGCAGCTGGCGGCTGATCTGATCAGCAAGACAGTTGCTGGACTGATACAACAAAGCCCAACGGTTCAATATCCTGGGCAACCTGTCCCTGTTTCCGGAATGCCTGCAACCGGCGGCATTATCAATACCACGGCATGACTGCATCCCAGGGGGCAGACTGAAGAGATGCATACGATCTGGTTAATAACACGGAGGTTATTATGAGCATCAACAGCGTTAGTGGCACGATGAACAGTCAGATCTATCAACTGCCTGCGCAGAAGAGCGGCGGGCAAGTTGTCCAGCAATCGCAGCCTCCCGTAACCCAAGGACCGTCTGAGGAAAGCCAGGAAAGCGGAGCTGCGAAAAGCCAGGAAGCCAGCCAGGGGACAGAGGGAACGGAGTCGAAGTCCATAAATCTGTATGCCTGACCAATAGAAGATTTTTGTAAGTTCCGGTGAGCGCCGGATGAAAGATAAAGAGGATAGAGAAGGGCGGATTGAATATTCGATCTGCCCTTTCTTTTTGTCATCAGCCTCCGGCTCGTTTGGCGGAATACCCGAGTTTTTGCAGCTCTTCCATCAGGAGGTCGCGGTGGTCTCCCTGGATTTCAATGGACCCGTCTTTGACCGTGCCGCCAGTGCCGCATCGTTTTTTCAACCGGCTGCCCAATTCCTTGAGGGCAGCCGGCCCCAGCGGCAGACCGGTAATGATTGTTACCCCGCTGCCTTTGCGGCCCTTGGTTTCCCGTCCCACCCGGACAATACCGTCTCCTTTGGGAGCGGTTGCTTTTGCCTTGCAGGTACAGGCCGCCACTGGTCGACTGCATCCAGGACAGATCCGACCCTGTTCGGTGGAGTAGACCAGCCCTGCTTGTTTCTTTTTCATCGCCATTTCAGTCTTTCCGCTGTGCACCTGCAAGGGACCATCTGAGTTCCTGGCCCGCTAAAAAAGGACGTACCGTGCCGTACTGCTCTGGGACGTTCCAGGCAATGCGCTGGAGGTTCACCCATTTTTGCGGTGGCGTGATCCGGTGGAACTGCCTGGCATTATTGCTGACAAAGGCGGGCAGCCGTTCCAGGCAATCTGCCTCTTCAAAGAGTTGCGCAAGCCCAGGCAAGGCCACCGGGGCAGAGAAGACCCCAGCGGCGCAGCCGCAGCATTCTTTTTTATGTCGAGGATGGGGGGCGGAATCCGAGCCGAAGAAGATCCGGGGATGACCCTGGAATACAGCTTGCCGCAGGGCCTGCCGGTCGCGCGGTGTTTTGGCGATCGGTTTGCAGAAGAGATCGGGCTGCAGTAGGCCGCCGGCAATGTCGTCGAGGGTAATCAGGAGATGGTGCAGGGTGACGGTGGCGGCAACCTGGTCGTATTTATCGAGAAAGGCGACCGCCTCGGCAGTGGTAATGTGTTCCATAACGATCCGCAGACGGGGAAAGGTTTCGGCCAGCCATTGATAGACCGCGAGAAATTCCCGTTCCCGCTCCATGACAAAGCCTTTGGTCTCGCCATGCACCAGCAGCGGAATATCGAGTTCTTCAAGCAGGGCAACGGTGTCGCCGATCCGGTCGAAATCGGCCACTCCAGCTTCGCTCTGGGTGGTGATTCCGGCCGGATACAGTTTGATGCCGATGATCTCTTCCCGCGCTGCCAACAGTTCCTGTCGGGAATAGGCGCGGAAGAAGAGGGTCATGTAGGGGTTGAAGGTCTCAAGGCCGCAGGCCGTGGTGATGGCGGCCCTGTAGTCCCGCAGCTGCGTCAACGAATCCACCGGCTGGACCAGGTTGGGCATAACAACGCCGCCGGCGAACGGCAGGGCGCTGAAAGGAGCGACCAGATGCAGCATCTCCTGTTCACGCAGATGCAGGTGCATATCCAGAGGGGTGTCGAGGGCAAAGATCATTGGCTTGGCAGAGGTTTATGGCAAAGGAGTGAGAGAGTGGTGCCCGCTGCTATCGTTTCGGCGGCAGGACATCGGTGATTGAGCCGTTGACCATCTCGGCAGCACAGGCAAAGGTTTCGGCTAGGGTTGGGTGGGCATGAACGGTGTCGGCGATGTCTGCGGCCATGGCCCCCATCTCGAGCGCCAACAGCGCCTCGTGGATCAGTTCGCCCGCGTTGTGGCCGCAGATACCGGCACCGATGATGCGACCCGTGACCTGATCAAACAGAACTTTGGTGACCCCATTCGCAACTCCGGCGCTCAGGGCGCGACCGCTGGCCCCCCAGGGGAATTTGCCTTTCAGGTAAGCAATGCCCTGCTGCTCCGCCTCTTTTTCAGTGAGCCCGGCCCAGGCGATCTCAGGGGCGGTATAGGCCACCGAGGGGATGGCTGTCGGGGTGAAGGTCGAGGTGCGACCGGCAATGACCTCGGCCGCCACTTTGCCCTGATGGCTGGCCTTATGGGCGAGCATCGGTTCGCCGACCACATCGCCGACCGCATACAAATGGGGGATCGCGGTCTCCTGACGCTCATTGACTGCAATGAAGCCGCGTGGATCAAGTGTCAGACCGATGGACTCTAGGCCGAGGCCACCAGTATTGGGCTGCCGGCCTACCGCCACCAGCACGGCGTCGAAGCACTCGGCTGCCGGTGCCTTGTCGCCGGCAAATTTGACTGCAATGCCGTTTGTTTCAGGGGTGATCTCTGCTACCCGAGTCTGGGTGTAGATGTGGTACCGCTTTTTCAATTTTAAAAACAGGGGCTGCACCAGGTCACGGTCTGCGGCCGGGATAATCTGCCCCTGCATCTCAACGATGGTAATCTTCGAGCCCAAGGCGTGGTAGACCTGGGCCATCTCCAGGCCGATGATGCCGCCGCCGATGATCAGCAGTCGCTTGGGAACCGCGGTCAGGGCCAGGGCCTTGGTGGAATCCCAGATGCGGGGATCGTCCGGACATCCCGGCAGACGAAAGGGGCGGGAGCCGGTGGCGATGATGCCATTGGCAAAGCTGACCCTTGCCGGCCCGTCCGTGCCGTTGACCTGGATAGTGTTTGAATCAATAAAAGTGCCGTAGCCGTTGATTCGGGTGATCTTGCGGGCTTTGCACAGGCTGTCGAGACCGTCGGTCAATTGGGTGATGATCCCGGCTTTATGGCTACGCAGGGCCTCGATGTCGATTTGCGGCACCCCGAAAACAATTCCGGCTGCGGAGGCGGTTTGCGCCTCTTCGATCACGGCTGCGGCGTGGAGCAGCGTCTTGGAGGGAATGCAGCCGACATTGAGGCAGACCCCGCCGAGCCGCTGGCCCTGTTCGATCAGACAGACCTCCAAACCGAGATCGGCCGCCCGGAAGGCCGCCGTATACCCGCCAGGTCCGCCGCCCAGCACCGCGACCCCGGTTGTCAGATGTTGCACCATACTATGCCTCCTTTGCGTAGAAAGTGAGTCGCCACTATAACAGGAATCTCTGCATATCCTCAAGAGGCGTGAGGCCCAAAGATTGTGCAGCATCAGGATGGCGCGGCACAGACGGAAGCGTCAATGGTTGTTGCCTGAGGCGAAGAACAGGAAGATGTTGAAGGCAATACAGCGTGCAGGATTGTGCCCCCTGAGTGACAAAATTGTCCAGTGTTGCACGTTTTTGCCTATCGTTGTCTCATCTTGATTTTAGGCATGATAGGTAATGGCTAACTGTAACACCCCTAAATAGTAGAAGATTGTTTATCATCTCCTGCCTGGCTCAGGATTTGCTCTCTATCAGGATAAGGGAACTGACCGCACCCCGGTCTTTACGGAGGGTACTTCAGGAGACAGATGGTATGAAAGATACATGGGAAAAGATTTTTGAATACGCTTCAATGCCGGTACATGGCACCTTGTCGCGTAAGTTGCGCAATGGCGTTGCTCTGCAGATTAACGAGGGTAAACGGTTTGAGAGTGCGATACTGTTTTTGGGAGAAAGTTTTATCAGGATCACCGAGGAAGAAGAGGGCAAGATGATCAACAGTTATTACGATTGGCAGTCTATCCAGTCGATCAGGACGTACAGCCCCAAAGAGGGGTCAACGAAGTAATATTTTCTTAAGACGTGTCACCCGGGAAAGGCGGGGGTGTTTTGTTGGCGACGGGCATCGGCGGTTCCCTCGATCCTCAGCCCGTCGCACCTTGGCCTGGGCTAAGGCGTTGTGAGGAGGGAGTGACCATGGGATTGCAATACAGGCCGTTGGGCGCGGTGACGGAAATATTGGAGGAAATCGGCATCGAGGTGACCTATGCCTACGAGGATCTGGTCTTCATCAAGGATAACCAATTTCTTCTCCAGTTCGGCACAGTGGGAGAAATCCTCTTGTTCTATGTCAATGTTGAGACGGATGTTGCAGAAGCGCAACAACTCTTTGCAGCCATCCTCCCCGTGGCGAGTGCCCAGGGTTTTACGCTGATGCCTCAGGGCCGGTACCAGATTTCAGCAGGGGAAGGGGGAAATCTGTCGCTGCAGTTCTTCAACGACGCACCATTGCAATTGTAGACAAAGCAAAGCCTGTTCGTTCGCGTCGTCAAGGAAGGCAGGCGTGGCGCCTACCGAAGATATCTGGGGGTGAGAACCAGAGTTCGCCTTGCTTTTTTTGGAGGGAATAATGCGGATCCCTCATACGCGGTAGTTTTACGGTCAGTTTTCTTCTATCTGTTTTCTAAACCAGGCCAACTGGTGATCGCGAATTTTTTGCAGGTCGAGACGATAGATGTCCGGCGGAAAGAGAAATTCGACCACTCCGGTGTCGAAAATTCGTTTGACCTCGTATTCGTCGTGGGCAACATCACGCTGATAGATGTAGTTCAGGTAGGATCGGTTGGTGTGAATGATGAATTCGATCCGCATGCCGCCGGTCCGGGCAAAAAATTTGAGCATGGAAGTCTTGCCTGAGCTGCCGGTAGCGGTACTGGCGTATTCGCCGCTAGTGAGCGTGTCGGAAATGTCCTCCAGGGTCATAAAGGACTTGGCTCTGGCAGCACTGCGCGTCAGATGGCGGACAAATCGTTTGACATCGTTCACCGAGTCAAGCACCGCCATCAGCCCCAGTTCATCGTCAACCGCGGTCGCCGGATTCTTTTCGTTCTTACGCAGCAGTTTGAGGACCTTGGCCGCGGGCGGTTTTTTGCGGATGGTGACATAGATGGGGATGTCAGCATCGTTATCGCGAAACCGCCGCCGTTTGATCAGGGTGAGCTTTTCCCCTGCGGTCGGGGTTATCGAGAGCGCTTCCTGTTCGGAGAGCACCGTGACCGTGGCGCAGCTGAAGTCTTCTTTGTTATGGGTGCTGTAGAGATAGCGGATGTCAAGATCGCCGATCTTGTAATCGGGACTCCAGACGTAGGCGTTGAGGAAATTAAGAAATCCGGAAAATTTTTCAGCAATCCGCGTTTCCCGTTCCCTCTGGTCAATCGACCCGGCTAACCCCATGAGAGCCAGTTTTCTTTTTGCTTCAAAGCGCGCTTTTTTATGATATCGGTCATCAAAAAGCGCCAGCAGCAGCTCGACCGGATCCCAGGCGGTAACAATTTCGTTGGTGGTTTCGATATGGGAACTGTAGGGGGCGAGCACTTTGGCACGCAGCGAGCTGATGACATCATCCGCAGTCCGGGCGTATTCGTTGAGATGGCGAATGACTTCCCGGCTCGAGCCTTCAATGCCGAACATATTGCCGAGCAGGAGGTGCGCCCGTCCCGCTGCTTCGGTCCGTAGCGTTTTGTCATGGATCAGCACCAGGATCTCGTCAAAGGTATTGATACCCAGGAGATCGAAGATCTGATTGCGTACGGAGCGGTATTTGGTTTTCAGCAGCTGGTTATTATGAATTTTTTTAACCCAGGCCTTGGTCTCGCGCGAGAAGGGATGTGCTAGAGGCGGGGCATTCTCAATGGCAAAGGGGCCCTCTTGCAGCATAGCCGAAAAAACCGATTGTTGGGGGGTCAGAATGCTACTCATGGCAGGGCATCGTCGGGTCGGATAGCGTGATTATTGAATGGCAGCGGAGTTATCGACTAAGGAGCTATAGATGAATAATAGGACACCATCGCGCGCATCGCCTGGTTAAGTAGGACTTGCAATGCAACAGATTCCCTGAGATTCGCAGAGTCGTTACCGCAAAGACAATTACTATGAGGCGTCGTTTGCGACAACATGCTTTTACTACCATGCATTCCTTTGTGGTCGCAAGAAAAACCATGTTTCGAGGTAAGACCAAGGTGCTCTGGTCGTCTGCACAGGCGCTGTGAATGAAGGTGAACGGGGAACACCGGGGAAAAGGGCACTGGATCGTTTTCATTTTGACGAACCGGCCAGGCATTGATACCATGAATCAATAAGGGATTTTTTTGTCTGGCAGGGACGCGGATTGCTGAGGCGGCTGCCATGAACACCAGTAGGTCCTGATTTCTGGTATTGGAATTGAACCCCGTGCATTCAACGAAGGAGAATACTAATGGATTTTGGGGCGATCATTGAGCCCATAGGGCGTTTTGTGCAGGCAACACACCTGCATGAACAGATCAGAGATGTTGATTATGTGGGCTTGTTTACCAACCCCTGGTTTCTGGTGCCCTTTGTAGCGGGCACGGGATATCTTCTCTATAAACAGGCCTTTCGTGATCTGGCTATTCTGGGGATAATACTGGGGGTCTGGTATGCCTCGGGAACGCCCTACATGCAAACCCTGGTGGTCGGTGGAGAACTGCGGATCGCCAAGATATTGCCGGTCCTTTTCGGGGGGGCTGGGATACTCGGCATCCTCATCTATCTGCTATTGGGGCGCTCCGACTGAACAAGGGAAGGGGAATCCTTTGCTTTGCCGGTAGTTTTCGGGTTTTTTGTGAGGATCTGTGGATTCCTAGAGGAGCTGTTACATGGAGTACCGTAACGCCATTTTTATTATCACCGAGGAACGCTCCTGCCCGATTTACAATGTCGGCGAGGAGTTCAAGGTCGAAACCGATGCCTTAACTGTTCCCGAGGCCAAGCCCGTGTGCCTGATGATGGTGCGCGAGTTGATGAAAGCTGTCGCTGAAAAGCAGAGTCTGGAGCGGTTTTCCCCCTCTGGTATCAAAAAAATCAAATTCGAATGTGGCGGCTGTGTCGGCCTGATTCGGTTTGAATTTAAAAAAGAGAAGGAATTCGCTACTTTGCAGATGAAGTTGTTGGCGGTCGCCGAGCAACGAGCAAGGATGCGCCATCTGGATAAGTTTTTCGATGTACTCCGTCGCCTGGACATCTTTGAACCGCTGGATGAAGATAGCCTGCGTGATCTTACCGCCCAATTGCAATTGAAGGAGTACAGTGACAATAAAATTGTTTTGAAAAAAGGTGACCCCGGCACAAACCTTTATATTGTGCTCGAAGGTCGGGTCGCGGTTATCGGCGATGAAGGGCAGACCCTTTCCGAGATGATCGCTGGAGATATTTTTGGTGAAATGAGTCTGCTGTCCGGCGAACCGGTAACGACCTCAATTCATACCCGGGAAAAGACCAACCTCGCGACCCTGTCTAGCAAGGATTTTAAGCACATTCTCAACAAATATCCTGTGTTGCAGGTGTTTTTCTACAGAATGTTGGTGGATCGCTCGCAAGCCAACACCATGCGGGCTGGCACCATAAGTTCGGGAATGACTGGCAAACTGTCGGAAATCAATCCCGTTGAATTGTTTCAGCTGATCAATTCCAGTCAGAAAACCGGCAAGGTGCAGCTGATTCTCGATGATGGTAGTGCCGTAATCACCTTCAACGAGGGAGAGTTGGTCAAGGCACAATACAAAGAATTAACTGGCAAAGAGGCATTCTTTGTCTTGCTGGCAAAAGGAGAGGGTACCTTTACCTACACCTCCGGGCTTTCCATAGAGGAAAAGGAGCTTCCGGTGATCGGCGGCTTCATGGGCTTGATCATGGAAGGGATGCGACGAGTGGATGAACAGGAAGTGTAAGTCGGCCTCCGAGCTGACCAGGCAGAGCTGAATCAGGGGGCGGGGAAAGAGCGTTTTGAGGATTTCGGCTAGCCACTTTCTCGATCTCTAGCACATGGTGTTTATTGAGCGGAAACTGGCGGAATTATACGGTCTGGGGTAAGTCAACTCCCTGGTGAATAACCCGGCATAGAAGAGGACGGCACTTGTCACTGCGCGCGCACATTTCCCTTGCCGTTCGAAAGTAAATACACTAGAAATGCACAAAATTAACTAATACGTTGCACCTTGCGGAGTCTGCTTTTTTACTTTGATTATGCAAGACTGGGCAGCAAGTTTCCTAACGGAGGAGTGAATTATGAAAGCGAATATGATGCGTACTCCGCTTATCAAATCAGCGGTTGTGCTTTTTGTTTTTGTGCTGTTGGCCTACTTGACCAGCGTCTCGTCCGAGGGGAGTGTCCTGAACTCGGTCGGCATGATCATTATCGGCGCTTTCCACCTGGTCCAGTGGGCCTTTGCCATGGTGATAGGTTTGGCGGTCTGTATCGCCTTTCTTGTGGGTATTTTTCTTTTTGCGGTTTCCCTGGTCAGCAAGGAAACTGCCGCGGCGATGTATGCAGGGGTAAAGCGATCGGTTCTCGCTCTCTGCGTACCGCTTTGCTCCTGCCTGGGTTCCCTCAAGTGTCACGAATCGCAGTGCAGCCACCCGGTCCAGGATGCTGTCGACAGCGAGCAGCTTAAAGATGAATTACAGGCCATTATTGCCGGTGAGGTTAAGAAGATCACCGATAATCAACAAGCCTTGCACGATCAATTCGTCTCTCTCAATGCTAAAATACAGATTGTTGAGGAAAAGAGTTCGGGTTTTGCTGCTGCCGGACAGCTGGAAGTTATTGCCGGTGAGATAGCCAACTCCGGTAAAGTCCTCGGCACCGTCCAGGATGCTGTTGCCTCCTTAGAGGGCAAGCTCGGTGATACTGTACAGCAACTGCAGGCTATTACACCGGAGAAAATGCTCGGCGATATCCCGGCCCGCTTGGCGTCGCTTGAACAGAAAGGAGAAATCAAAGGGTTTGATCCCCAACCGCTGACCGAGTCTGTGCAAACCTTGCAAAAGGAAATGGAAGAGCTCAAGAAGAAAAATACAGGGAGTACAAAGGCCAAGAAAAAAGCCTGAGAAAGAACTCCGACCAAGGTTGCCCCCTTGGTCTTAACGTCGGTATTCTTCAAGCCATTCCGTTAACTGCGGGATGGCTTTTTTTTTCTTCCGGTGGTAATTATCTGGGCAGCAGTTCTTTGAAATATTCGATCGACGGGAAATGACAGGAATATTGTACCCGTTGGCGGCTGCTGGGGCGGGCAACGAAAATGAGATGCGTCATGCCGTAGTTTTGGGCTGAAAACAGGACTTTCTCGGTATCATCGACCAGAAGAGTTCTCGTCCTGTCAAAGTGCAGCATCTTTTCGAGGCGTTCCCAAAAGAGCGGTTCCTCCTTTGCAAGTCCTACCTCCTCCGCGCAGACGATCCGATCAAACCATGGACCGATCGCGGTCTGTTCCAGTTTGATCGACAAGGTGCTTTTGTGGGCATTGGTGATTAAATAGAGTTTTTTCCGCGTTTTTAGACAGTACTCCAAAAATTCAATTACGTACGGATGGACACCGATGAGGTGATTAATCCGGAGTTTGAGTTCCTGCAGATCAATTCCCAGTTCATGAGACCAGAAATTCAAATCCGCCCAGTCGAGGGTGTTTTTGACTTTCTGATAACGGGTCAGCAATTGCGCTTTGGCTTCTTCAATGGAGATGTCATGGAGCAGACTGTAATGTTCCGGGAGATACTGCTCCCAGAAGTAGTCGTCAAAATGTTTGTCGAGCAGGGTGCCGTCCATGTCGAGGAGAACGGTGTCAATCTCTTGCCAGGGAAGTGCCGGGAAGATTTTTTCACAGGGTGCTTGGGTACTGTTCATTGCGGTTATCCCTTCAAGGTTTGCAATATGGCCTGAATGCGGACAAAAAGCTCATCGTGGCTGCTTATAGGCACGATGAGTCGTTGGTCGGGGGTCAGACGAATGGGTTTGGCCGGTCGTTTTTTGTCCGTTTTTTGTTGAATGAGAGTGAGGAGTCGTTGCGGTTCGACCGGCGCATTGGCGACAAACGAAAAGATCAGGGCGTCAGGACCCTGCTCCAATTTATTGATGCCGAAGCTGCGCAGTTGTTGTTTGAGGCTAATGATAGCCAGTAGGGTTTGGGCTTCGCGGGGAAGGGCACCGTACCGGTCGATCAGCTCTTCCTGGAGATCAGCGAGTTCCTCCTCCGTACTGTTGCCAGCAACAGCGATCCGGCGATAGGCCTGGTAGCGTTGGCTAGTGTCTTGAATATAGCTGTCTGGCAGGAAGGCTGCAACCTTGAGTTTGATCTCGGGGTCGATGTCTGTAGGAGTGATCGATTCGGTTCCTTCCGCTGCTTTTCGTTTCAGATCCGCGACCGTTGATTGCAGTAATTCCAGGTAGAGATCGTAGCCGACCGCGGCGATATGACCGGACTGCGAGACCCCGAGCAGGTTGCCGCCTCCTCGGATCTGCAGGTCGTTCATTGCCAGTTTGAATCCGCCGCCCAGCTCGGAGCAATCCATCAGCGCGCGTAAACGCTGCTGGGCATCCGGAGTGAGGTGGTCCAGTGAGGGCACCAGCAGATATGCATAGGCTTGCCGGGAGGAGCGGCCGACCCGGCCGCGCAGCTGGTAGATATCGGCGAGGCCAAGATGATCGGCGCGATTGATGATGATCGTGTTGGCGTTGGGAATGTCCAGACCGGATTCGATAATGGTGGTACAAACCAGAATATCCAGCTCATGGTTAATGAAACGCACCATGATGTCTTCGAGTTGCGGTCCTGGCATTTGGCCGTGGGCAACGCCGATTCTGGCCTGTGGGATCAGGGAGGCTATGGTCTCGGCGATGCGGTGGATGGAGTGGACGCGGTTATGGACGAAAAAGAGCTGACCGCCGCGCTCCAGTTCCCGCAGGACCGCTTCACGGATCACCAGTTGATCGTGACGGGCCAGGAAGGTCTTCACCGAACGTCGTTGTTGGGGGGGCGTGGAAATCACCGAGAGATCGCGTATGCCCAGAAGCGACATCTGCAGGGTCCGAGGGATGGGGGTGGCGGTCAGGGTGAGAACATCTACAGATGCCTTGATTTTTTTAATTTTCTCCTTGTGGGCCACACCAAACCTATGCTCCTCGTCGACGATGAGCAGACCGAGTTTGTTAAACTGGATATCTTTGGAGAGGAGGCGGTGGGTTCCTATCACCAGATCGACCTTGCCGGCGGTCAGGGCGGCTGTGATATCTTTTTGCTGCCGGGTGGTGCGGAACCGGTTAAGGCAGGCGATTTCAACCGGGAATGAAGCGAAACGTTCCCGAAAGGTTACTGCATGCTGTTCGGCCAGTACTGTGGTTGGGACGAGAATCGCCACCTGGAAACCATCTTCAATCGCCTTGAAGGTCGCGCGAGCCGCGACTTCAGTCTTGCCGTAACCGACATCACCACAGATGAGGCGATCCATAGGCTGATCACGGGTCAGATCGTCGATGACGTCATCAATGGCCTTGGCCTGCCCGCTGGTTTCATCATAAGGGAAGGATTCTTCCAGTTGCCGGTAGAGATCGCCTGGCGGCGAAAAGCGGTGACCATGGCGCATGGCCCTGCGGGCGTAAATATCAAGCAATTCCTGGGCAATCTTCCAAACGGCCTCTTTGACCTTTTTCTTGGCGGCCTGCCAGCGCTGAGAGCCGAGGCTGTCGAGTTTCGGCTCTTGGTCGGTGAGGCCCTGATAGCGGCTTACCCAGTGGAGGCGGTCCACCGGGACATAGAGTTTGTCGTCGTCACGGAAGGCAATCAGCATGAAATCGCCCTGTTGCCCGGAAATTTCCATGTTGATCAGCCCTTGGAAGATACCGATGCCATGGTCCCGATGCACGACCACATCGCCAATGGTCAGCTGATCAATCTGGATGGGGGGGCCTTCATCGCGCGGCTGTTTTCTTTGCCGGCTGCTGCCAAGTCGTTTTTCTCCGAAAAGTTCAGAGGCGGAGAGGAAATGGAGTTTCTCAGCGATGAGGTCAAACCCACGGGACAGGGGGTGTTCATAGCAAAAAACCAGTTCGTGGTCGCGAACAACGGTCGGGTCGAAAGGGGGAAGGCGTAATTCGGTGCGCAGTTGGTAGTTAGTGAGCATCTCTCGTAAATGTGAGGCCTGCCGGGCGGAGCGGCAGGCAATGACAATCGTCTCCTGCTCTTGCTGCCACTTGAGAATGCGTTCAACCAACGGGGCCAGCAGCCCCCTTTTTTTGCGCTGCAGCTCGATTTCCTGCGTCAGAAGGCTGTGGTCTCCGGTCTGCACCGTCAGCGCAGGTGCGGGGTGATCGGGATCCGGTAGGTGGGGTATCCTGGCCAGTAGGGATTGACTACAGGACTGATGAAATTCGGCCTCGGTGAGAAAGAGGTCGTCTGGAGGTATTGCGGGCACGTTGCGGGCTACGGCTTCAGCATAATTTGCATGGATTCGCTCTCTGACCAGCTGCATACGTTGGTTGACTGCGAGGGGATCGTTAATGATCAGCGCGGTATCGGATGGCAGATACTTGAAAAGGGTCGGGAGCCGTTGTGGGCCACCGTACAGGAGCGGTAGCATGAATTCCATGCCGGGAAATCGTTGTTTGGTAACGAACCTCTCTCGGAGGGTTCGGAACTCGTCGGACGGCCAATGGTAGTGTTCGGCGGCTGTATCAAGGGTTGTCAGCAGGGCATGTTGGTCGCCAACCTTCGGAAACAAAAGATCCGAGGCTGGTATGAGGACCACTTCGTCTAACTGTTGCCGGGAACGCTGGCTCAGAGGATCGAAGAGGCGTATTGATTCCACGGTATCGCCGAAGAAATCAATACGCAAGGGACCCGTCTTGTTACTGTCAATTGCTGGTGGAAAGACATCGATGATGCCGCCGCGTACGGCCAGGTCGCCTTCCTGGCGAACCATATCGCATAACTGGTAGCCCGCCGCAACCAGCGAGGCTATCAAGTGGTCGGGATCCGTTTCCTCGCCGGCAATTACCAGCTCGCAACGGCTGTTGAGTTCGCTGGCCGGAAGAACCCGGCGCAGTACAGCCTCGGCCGAGGTGAGGACTATGCACGGGGTACTGTTTTCCTGCAACTGATAGAGCGTCGCCAGTCGGGCGCAGACAGTTGCGGGGTCGGGGGAAAGCGGGGTATAGGGGGGGATTTCATAACTCGGGTGGATCAGTACCCGGGTCTTGGAAAAAAAGGCGATATCCTGAGCCAGGATATCAAGCTGTTCGTCGGCGGGAATAATGCAACAGATAGTCCGTCGCAGTGTTTCCACCGCCCTGCTAAGCAACAGAGCGGTGGATGCACCGTGGAGGCCGAAGATGTCGGGAGGCTGACTGTGGTCACACAGCCGCTGAAGGATCGACTGCATGAAGGGCGGTCACATTAACAAGAGGTAAATGGCCTCAGAAGTTTCCGCCCATGCTGAAGTCCCAGGTGGAACTGGCTTCACCATTTTTTGGGTCAAGATTAAAGCCCCATGCCAATCGGAGCGGGCCAAGCGGCGAGGCCCACAGGACGCCAACGCCTGCTGCTTTTTTGTAATCACTGAAATCCCAGCTTTGATCCGCTGCATAAACATTACCAAAGTCGGTGAAGATTTCGCCATCTATGCCCATATCCTTCACAATCGGGTTGATGATGGAAATCGTACCAAACCACATCTTATCACCGCCGATCTTGTCGAGGGTCACAGGATCAAGCGGACTGATTGTGGAAGACTTGAACCCGCGGATTGAGTTCATACCACCCAGAAAAAAGTTTTCATACACAGGTAGTTTGCCGGTTTCGTTTTCAAAGGCTTTGCCGGCGGAACCGCGGACATGAAAGACTGTGTCCCAGACCAGCGGGAAGTACCAAGAGGAGGAGCCTTCCACCTTAGTGAACTGGGCATCGCCACCAAGCGGACCGCCTGCATAGGAGGTGGATATGCTGTTGCGCGAACCAGTGGTTGGTGAAAAGAGTTTGTCGCGGGTGTCGCGGACCAGGGAGAGTTCCGCCTCGCTGGTAAGGTGAATATCCTCGGATCGTTTAATGACGGTGGATGCGGTGTCAAGGACATCGGTCAGGTTCGTGTTGGAAATGGTGTATGCGTAGTAGATCCGCCATTCTTCAAAGAGGGGATGTCCCACCCGCAGGGTGGTGCCGACCGATTCCTTGGTGAAATCGTCATATTGACGCATCCAGTCGAACAGATCGATACTGCCGGAAACCTGGGAGTCGTAGAGCCGCGGGTTGGTGAAGTTCAGGTTGTAGCGGGTGGCCTTGCTGCTGGTGCTGGCCGCTAAAGACAATCTGTTGCCTGTGCCGAAGATGTTGTTTTCGGCAATTTCTCCCATGAACAGCAGCTGTTCGGACGATGAATACCCGGCACCGATGCTGAATTGGCCGGTTGACTTTTCTTTGACGTCAACCACCACATCCATTTGATTTTCAATCAACGAGGGCTTGGGTGTGACGTTGACCTCTTCAAAAAAGCCGAGCCGGTTCAATTTTTTGGTTGAAGTCTGGATAGCCTTGGAGTCGAAGCGGCCACCTTCTTCCACCTTCAAGTCCCTACGGATGACATTGTCACGGGTGCGGTTATTCCCTTGGATTTCGATCCGATTGATATAGGCCATCGCCCCCTTTTCAACTTGCAGCACGATGTTGACCTGTTTGCCGGTCTCTGTCTTGTTGACCTTGGGACTGACTTCGGCAAAAGCGTATCCTTGTTCTGAGTAGAGGCCGGTGAGTCGGGTGACGTCATCCCGTAAGACTTGTCGGTTGAGATATTCTTCTTTGGGAATTTTAAGGGTGGCAATCAGCTCATCCTTGTTTTTGATAAGATCGCCTTGAATGTCAACGGTTCCGACCCGGTAGCGCGCGCCTTCTTCAACGGGGAAAGTGACATACAGCGCATCCTCCTTCTGCTCGATGATCGGTTCGCCTACCTTGACCTCGATAAAACCGTGATTGAGATAGAAGGTGCTGATTCGTTCGGCGTCCTGTTTGAGGACGTCCATCTTAAGGACACCGGCATCGGTGAGCCAAGACAGCCACCATTTGTGGGCACTGGTCTGGATTGCGTCCCTAAGATCGCCTTCGGAGTAGCTGTTGTTCCCGGAAAAACCGATCTTTGCGATCGTAATTTTTTTCCCTTCCTTAATGATAAAGCTGACCTCAGCATTGGCGCCACTCGGGTAGCTGATATTGGCGTTAACCGAGGTGTTGTAATATCCTTTGGCCTTGTACAGTTCCTTTACTTTTTCAACGGCTTCGTTGATCTTGTTGGGATTCAGGATAGAGTTGGCGGTGATGCTTGCAGCATCGCGGACATCCTGCTCTTTAATCTCCTGAGCACCAGTGATGACGACTTTACTAATGAGTGGTTTTTCTTTGACCTGAAAGACTATTTTCTTGCCGCTTTCGCTGTCGGTGGCTTCGATCTCAACATTCTCGAAGTAGCCCATGCCAAAGACAGCTTTAAGGTCTTGGCGTAAAGTGGTCGGCTCATAGAGGTCGCCCGGCTTGGTCGATATTTTCTGCAGGATGGCGCCGGCATCAATACGCTCATTTCCTGCCGGGGCAATGGAGGCAACGGTGAGGCTTCGATTGGAATAGGTCAGCATAGCAGAGACGATCTCTCCGGTTACTTTCTCCAGTCCTTTGATGGAATCTGCCTCCCGGAAGGCGGAATGCGGGGTTTTGGGCGCCAAGACATCAATGATAGTGCAGTCGACGCTGATGCGATCACCGAGTTTATTCAGACTGCCGATTACAATGTAATGGGCTCCGGACGCTTCAGCGATTGAACTGAGCTTGGCAGCCGGAGGCGGCCAGGCACCGTTGTAATCGACTAGTTTTTCCGCCTGATTACGGGGTATCAGGGTCAATTTTTTGGCCGTAACTTCCTGCTCCAACGCTTTATCCGCCTTACCGGTGAGGCTGGAGGCGTCTGGAGCGTTAATCTTAAACGGTAAAAAAGCGGTGTTTTGTTCCAGCGCCAAGGTGGTGCATGGGAGAAAGGCTATGCCGTTGAACAGCAAAGCGCAAAGCAAAACCGGAAAGATCAGGGGTGTACGCCGGGTTTTTGATGTCGACAGCATAGGAAAGTTCCTGTTGTAGAGTGTTCCTTTGGCCGGTTAAGCGTGTTCGTGCTGTCACTCGCCGAAAGAGGGAATAAGCGGCAGCCTTGCGGCAGCCGGTTGATCTACACATAAATTGGGAGACATTATGACATGTTTCGTTGTTTTTGCAAGGAATTCTGTCGAAGGTCCCCTCGTTTGTCGGGCAGCGATGGGCGATTACCAAACAACATTTTCCTACTGTATCTCTGTGGGAGAGTGAAATGGAAAATTGTCACTAATTATTTTTGAACATATCGTTCCTCTAATAATTTTTCAACCGCAGCATGCAGATTTTGGGCAAGGTTTTGTTTGTCGCCGGCTTTGCAATGCGCGATGGGAATGGCCGGGCCGACACGGATCGTAATATGGCCACTTTTGGGCAGCAATTTTCCTTTTGGTAAAACTTCGTATGATCCGTTGAAACTGATAGGGACGATGGGAACGCCAGCTTTGATTGCCAATAGTACTGCTCCGGTTTTGAATTCATGCAGCAATCCGTCGGCGCTCCGGGTGCCCTCGGGGAAAATGAGAACAGAAGTGCCTGCAGCAATCTGTTGGGCGGCTTCGTCAAGGCTTTTCAGTGCTTGGCGACCGTGGGAGCGGTCGATGGAGATATAGCCGACTTGGCGCATGGCCTGGCCGAGGAGCGGGATATTGAAGAGTTCTTTTTTTGCGATCCAACGAAAATCGTGGGGAAAGTAGCCCTGGAAAGAGAAAATGTCATATTGGCTGCAGTGGTTACCGGCGAATATATAGGTCTGCTGCGGATCAATATTGTCAATGCCTTCCACGGTCACCCGTACACCGGCGAGGAGGCAGAGGAGTCGTCCCCAGTAGCGAGGGAAAACTTGAACTTTGATTTCTGATTTTCGGATCCACAATAAATCGATCAGGGAAAGGGCTGAAACGAAAAAGGTCAGGATCGGTGCTAGGGCTAAGGTAAGAAGGCCTCGGACTATTTGGAGCAGTAACATGAAATGGTTTCCTCAATGAGCGGTTGCCGGCTGATTGTACCGCGATAAGCGGCCTTTGGCGGTTTTCGCCCTGACCCAATCAGTGGGGTTCGCGTACTCGGAATAGGGGGCAGGCTAGGGGTAAAAGATAGAGGTCTCATAGCAGGACGATAAAGGAAGCGCAAGGAATTCTCAAGACGTGGCTGGCATTGAGGTGGCGGCTTCGTGCCGCCAGCGCGGCAGGATTGACGGAAAGGCTGTAATCGAATATATTTTACTTTCATTTTCAATTTCGTTTTTCATGTGGCGGTGACGCTGTACCCGGATATTTCCGGACATGTCTTCTTTTTAAGGAGTCTGTTTTGGCTGAAGATATTATTTCCATCAAAGCTGATGGCGTGCTGAATGTGCCGACAAACCCGGTTATTCCTTTTATAGAGGGTGATGGTATTGGCCCGGATATATGGGCGGCGGCTCGGAAGGTGCTGGATGCCGCAATAGCAAGGTGCTATGGCGGCGTACGCAAAATAGAGTGGTTGGAAATTTTGGCCGGCGAGAAGGCCTTTAAGGCGACCGGTGAATGGTTGCCGCAGGAAACCCTGGATGCCTTGAAGAAATACGTGGTCAGTATAAAAGGCCCTCTGACAACGCCGGTCGGGGAAGGGATGCGCAGTCTCAATGTGACGTTGCGTCAGGTTCTTGATCTGTATGCCTGCGTCCGTCCGGTTCGTTATTATCAGGGAGTTGTCTCTCCGGTCAAGGATCCGGGACAGGTCGATATGGTTATTTTTCGGGAAAACACCGAAGATGTTTATGCCGGCATCGAGTGGCAGGCAGGGACTGAAAAGGCCAACCGGGTCATTGAATTTCTTCGCAACGAGACAGGCGCGCTTATCCGCGACAACTCTGGTATCGGCATTAAACCGATTTCGGAATTCGGGACCAAGCGTTTGGTGCGCAAAGCGATTCAGTTTGCGCTTGATCATGGCCGTGATTCAGTGACCTTGGTCCATAAAGGCAACATCATGAAGTTCACTGAAGGGGCTTTCCGCAACTGGGGGTATGAACTGGCGGCGGAAGAATTTGCTGATGTCACGATCGCTGAATCTGACTTGTGGGAACAGTATAACGGCAAGGTTCCTGAGGGGAAAATTGTGATCAAGGACCGGATTGCCGATGCCATGTTCCAACAGATACTGCTTCGGCCCAAAGAATATTCGGTTCTGGCTATGCCGAATCTCAACGGCGATTATATGTCCGACGCCCTTGCTGCCCAAGTGGGTGGACTGGGTATCGCTCCGGGGGCCAATATCGGGGACGGCGTTGCCCTGTTCGAAGCCACCCACGGCACGGCCCCCAAATATGCAGGGCTTGACAAAGTCAATCCCGGTTCGCTCCTACTTTCAGGTGTGATGCTGCTCGAGTACATTGGATGGCAGGAGGCGGCCGACCTTATCAAAACCGCACTTGAAACGACTATCTCCAGAAAAACGGTTACCTATGATCTGGCCCGCCTGATGGATGACGCAACAGAACTCTCCTGTTCTGCCTTTGGTAGCGCCATTATCAGCAATATGTAAAGGACACGGCAGGCTGGTGAACTCTTGGTTCGAGGCCTTAAAGGATCTACTGTTCCCCCCCCTGTGTCTGGGTTGCGAGCGGCGCCTGGAATCGTCCCGGCTGCCGCTGTTCTGCCCCGACTGCCTTGCCGACCTTGCTTTTATCCGATCCCCTTGCTGCCTTTGTTGCGGTGTTCCTTTTTCCGCCGGCGTCGATCATCTATGTGGCGATTGCCTTGGCCAGCGCTATGTTTTTGATTTCGCTCGATCCCTATTCCATTACCAGCCTCCCCTCTCCATCATTATCCGTTCGTTGAAATTCGGTGGTCATCTGACCAGCATAGCCACCTTGGGGGCTTTAACCGTTCGATCAGATCTCATGGGGTTGTTCGGCGAACCTGATCTCCTGCTTCCGGTTCCTTTACACCAGAGCCGTTTACGCGAGAGGGGATTTAACCAGGCCCTCGTTATAGCCAGGGGTTGTTTCCCACAGTGGAAGAACAGGATTGAGGCGGGCCTGCTGCTCCGTCACCGTTCGACCCTTTCCCAATCTCTGCTCACCGGGAAAGAGCGGCGGCGCAATTTGAAAAATGTTTTCAGTCTTGCCAATGCGTCCACCGTGGCGGGGAAACGAGTGCTTTTAGTCGACGATGTCTTTACCACTGGAAGTACGGTTAACGAATGCAGTAGAGTCCTGCGGTCGGCCGGCGCGGTTCGGGTGGAAATTTTCACGCTAGCTAGAAGTCTGTCGTCGTAATGCATCGGTGCCGCGTAATGGAATCGTCTTGACGCCTGAAAACTCTGTTTGTACCCTGAGGTGATCCGGGTGTTTCAATATCTGCTCCTTTGGGAGAAGCGAGAGGATTCTATAGTATGATAATCAGGACCAATTCCCTTCAAATAGTATGATCGATCAGGTGCAACCTTCGTTTATTCGTCGTTGTGTCAGTGATATCCTTACGGGGCTCAGTGACGGCCTGACGCATTTCTCCGGGACAAGCCGTGCCGCCGTTATTTTTGCATTGCAACCTGATAGCCCGATGTTGCTTTGTGATCCACAGCATCTGCTCAAAGGGCATGAGCCAATATTTAACACCCTGTACCTGGATAATCAGCAATGGCGGGTGAACGAAAAAGTCCAGCGTGATCGAAAAAAATTTGCTGACATCATTCCTGTCAAGGATCTAGGCCTTGCCGGACTGCTCTCCCATGGCGGGTATTCCGGATCGGTTTTCTTTCAACAGTGGTTCACTGAACATCATCCCGATGTGTGCTCTACCGGACCAACCGAGTGCTGGCTTGAGCATGCGGTATGGCGGTTTTCCCATGACCTTGCCAATGATAAGGAGCTCTACACCGGTATTTCTGGATATTTCCTCAAAGAGTTTGCTACGCATGCGGTTCGCGATCATATCATCGATCAGATGAATCTGTTTCTTGGCTGGGACAGTCAGATTCGCATCTATCCGGTTCTTGATGCCATTCTAATGCTTTCCGAAACTCGCGAGGAGGGTTCGTTGCCAGAGGGGCGATTACTCATCGTTGACCCGAGTATGGTTCGTGAGCTCGACTTTTTGGTCAAATTTCGGGAGGAGGTCCGGCCGCAACTAATAAATTACAAACATGTCCGCAAGTTGCTGTTGACCGTCGAGCGCTCGGGGCGTCATCTGGTGAGTGACGGTCGGGCAATTTTAGGCATTTGTGGTGATCTCCTGCCGCCATTTTCTCTTTGTGCCGATTTTCGCGGCCGGCATGGCTTTCTCAAAATTAATCGCAACATGGTGTGCAGTTTTGCTGACGGTCGGTTCAGTTCGACCACCTATCAAGCCAAGCTGGTTCAGTTGGAGGAATTGTTGCTCGATTCCTCCCTTGACCGCTCCGAGATCTTTTTTATTTTCAAGATAGTTTCGAGCCTCGTTCATCACTCCCAGGAGCGTAAACACGGGTGCACTATTGTCATTGATCTCAATTCTGAACCAGTGGTTATTTCGGGACAGGTTCTTTCCCCGCCGTTGGATTTACGCAAACCATACATGTTGAAAATGGCAAAATCTTTGGCCAAGGTCGATGGTGCTCTGCATGTCGGCGCGGACCAGCACCTGCACGGCTTCGCCTGTCTCCTTGACGGCAGGTCTTTTCCAGGTGAGGATCGCGCCAGGGGGGCGCGATATAATTCCGCGCTACGTTTTACTGCTGAGCACGCAGATATTATCGTTGTCGTTGTTTCCTCGGACCGACCGGTTTCGGTCATTTATCAGGGAGTCGATGTACATGGCACCTGCATTTTGAATCAGAAGGTCGGGTGCGTGTATGACCTGGAAAGGCTCGATCGCTGGGTCGATCTGTAGACGGCGCAGCGCTATCCATTCGAATCCTGGCCTTGTCTCTCCATCTTAGAGCAAAGAGTGGACTGCAAAGGATGGCATCGGGGAGGGGTGTCTGTGGTTTCGAGTTCCCCCTGTGCTGCAGAGGTAGTCTTGGCCAGTTTCCCAGAGAACGCTTATACCCCTATTTCAGCAGCGGCAAAGTAGGGTTTCTCAAAAAATCGATGGCCCTGAGCGGGCAGACTGCTGGCTTAGTGATCTTCCTCAAAAATGAAGCTCTCCATCGCTCAGTCTTCGCAGTAACCTTCGTGTTGGTGCCCGGAATCGTTTTTTCGGTGACCAATGGGGGGTTGAAATCCGAATTTTTCTTCCCACGCCTTACAAAACAAGCTTTTTTAATAGGTATTATGGCCTTTGCGACGAGTCGAGAACAGATAAAAAATGTAGTTAAGGACTCCGCTGATATTGTTCAGGTAATTGGCGAGTATGTCGAACTGAAAAGAGCGGGTACGCGTTTTTCCGGTTTGTGCCCTTTTCATGCGGAGAAAACCCCTTCTTTCTCGGTGAATCCTCAGGGGCAGTTTTTTCACTGCTTTGGCTGCGGCGAGTCCGGGGATGTGTTTTCCTTTGTGATGAAATATCACCATATGGATTTCCCGGAGACGCTGAAGATGCTAGCGCAAAAATACAGCATCGATCTGCCAGAACCGCAATTGAGCGAGATGGAGCAGGTGCAGTTGCGGCAGCGAGAGATCCTTTTTGAGGCCAACGAGGCAGCCGTTGCCGTCTATCAACACTGCTTGCGGCACCCAAAACTGGGGAAACTGGCCAGATCGTATCTCGAGCAGCGGGGCGTTCCGCCTGAGATAATCGATCAATATCGTTTAGGCTATGCCCCCAATCCTGAGGAAGCGGGGTGGAGTTATCTTGCTGATCAGTTGCTGGTACAAGGCTTGACCCCAGAGGCGTTGGCAACGGCAGGGCTTGCAGTCAGAAAAGACCGAGGCGGGTACTATGATCGTTTTCGCTCACGGATAATGTTCCCTATTACTGATATGACTGGTCGGGTGGTGGCCTTCGGCGGCCGTATTATCGGTGATGGTAAGCCCAAATACATGAATTCCCCTGAAAGTCTGATTTTTGAAAAGAACCGCCTGCTCTTTGGTCTCTACCAGCACCGGGAAGCTATTCGCAAGCAACGTCGCTCCCTGGTGGTCGAGGGCAATTTCGACCTGCTTCTGCTGGCGGTGCATGGTGTTGACAATGTGGTTGCCCCTCTTGGCACCGCACTCACCCGAAACCATATCCATTCCCTTCGAGGCTATGGCGACGAAGTGGTTCTTCTTTTTGACGCGGATGCTGCCGGACTGAAGGCGGCCATGCGAAGCATTCCGTTTTTTCTGGCCGAGCAGGTGAGGGGTCGAGTCGCCCTCCTGCCCGCAGGCCATGATCCCGACTCCTTTGTACGCGCCGAGGGTCCGGAGGCTATCGCTTCGTTGGTGGAGCGTGCCCGTCCTCTGGCCGAATTTGCTTATGATACCCTTGTCCGCGAACACGGCTTGACCCTGGCCGGCAAGAATAAGATCGTTGGTGAGTTGAAGCCTCTGATCATGGAGGCTGCTGATTCTGAGCAGCAGGCCTTGATGATTGCCCATTTCTGTGAGAAATTGGGAGTCTCTGACGGATATTTCAGGACTGGTCAAACAGGGCCGGACAAAAAAACAGTTTATGACGCCCCTGCCGGGCTTGCCAGCCTGCCGAAGCAGGAAAAAAATCTTGTCGATTTTTTAATACTGTATCCTGAATTTCTTGGCGAATTGAAAGAGGCTGGGCTCGACCGCGTTGTTTTGGAGCCGTCAGTGGTCCGTGTCATCGATTTGTTGGACGTGTATGTAGGGAAAGCGACGTGTCAGCCTGAACAATTGCTCTCTGCCCCTTTGGAAGCTCATGAACGGACCTATATCGTCGAATTATTGACCCGGGAACCACCCTATGATCCGGAAGAAAAAAATGATTCAGTTCGGAAGATGTGCGATGAACTTATTGTCTGGCTGAAGTCCGTGTTGCAGAAACGAACGGGTGCCGATCTTTTGCAGCAGATTCAGGAAGCGGGACGTCTGGGGAATACAGGCTTGCTCATGGAATTGATGCGGCAGAAACAAGAAACTGAAAAAAAAAGGACAGGTCTCTAATATAACGTGTTGAAAAAAGATAAAAATATGATAAGTTCAAAAAATTGTATTTGTGATCGCAATAATTGTATCTCTTGTGATATTGGTAAGTTGAGTTTCAAATACGATTAATTTTTTTGTATCCATCTGATATACCAGGTATTTTTCTCGTTGTTCCTGTTGAGATGCTCTGGGGGATATCCAAGATTGTTTTACTTTCTTTGACGGCTGTTCTAGGGAGGGATGATGGACGCAGATGCTTTTGTCTATGAGGATGATCTGGAACCAGAAGGGTTTGCCGGGTCGTGCCGATTGGACCAGGATTGTGACACCGTAGAGCCTGAGGAAGATTGGGAACTGCCAAGTGGCGCCGAGCGTCGTTCTCCTTTGGAACGCCGTTTGGGTGATGATCGTCGTGGCGATGATCGTCGAGGCATGGGAAGCAGCATCGACCCTATGAATATCTATCTCCAGGAAATGGGGAACCAGCGATTGCTGAGCCACGAAGAGGAAATGGAACTGGCTCGCACGGTGGAGGAAGGGGAGACTCGTATCCAGCACGCCGTGTTGAGATTAACCCTGGGGATAACCGCTCTCAACGATCTTGCTGAGAATCTGCTGCGGGGGAACCTGCGGATCAATTCCGTTATCAGGGGCCTTTCCGAGAATGATGAAAATGAGCTGGTCACGGTGCGCAATGCTTTTCTCGATCAGATTGAAAAAGCCAATGAACTTGACGGCAAGCGACGTGATTTTTTTATTGAGCTGAAAAAAGTCGCAGGCAATAGCGTCAGGGAAACGCAACTCGTCGACGAGATCCTGGCCTTGGGGACGATGATTTCCAACCTTTTCCAGGGGTACCGGTTATGCTCCAAAGGTATTCTCTCCGTGGCCGACGCCGTCAAGGAGTTGGGGCAGAAATTCAACAAGGTACGGGTGGTAGCCAGGCAGCAGGCGTTGCTGCTCGCAGCGCGGCGCCATCAGCTTGAAGTCGAGGAAGGTGGTGGCACTGTTAATCCGGCTGAAATAGAGCAGCGCGTGACCCTCGAACTGGCAGAAACCATCGGTATTTCCTGGCCAGCTTTTATAGAGGTGCAGCAGGATATCGAAATGGGCCGGGAAATGGCAAAACAGGCCAAGGAAACGCTGGTGCGTGCCAATCTCCGCCTGGTTATTTCGGTATCAAAGAAGTTCATGAACCGCGGCATGCAGCTTCCCGATCTTATCCAGGAGGGGAATATCGGCTTAATGAAGGCCGTGGAGAAATATGACTACAAGCGTGGTTATAAATTCTCAACCTATGCTACTTGGTGGATTCGGCAGGCCGTGACCCGTGGCATAGCTGATCAGGGGCGTACCATCCGCTTGCCGGTGCACATGATTGAAACGATCAATCGTATGCTGCGTTTTTCCAAAGATTTCCAGCGCATTGAAAGCCGCGATCCCACTCCTGATGAGATGGCTGCACAGTTGGGTACTGATGTCGAAAAGGTACACGTGGCCCTGAAGACCGCCAAAGACGCTATTTCACTCGATGCTCCGGTGAACGATGAAGAAGACACGCTGCTGAGCGATTTCATCGAAGATCACGCGCATCCTGACCCTCAGGAGCAGTCGATCACCGAAAGTCTGAAGCGATGCTTGTGCAAGGTAATGGGTTCGCTGACGCCGCGTGAGGAAAAAGTCTTGCGTATGCGCTACGGGATCGAAATCGGCTGTGATCATACTTTGGAGGAGGTCGGGCAGTGCTTTGCCGTCACCAGAGAACGTATTCGACAGATTGAAGCCCAGGCGTTGAAGAAACTTCGTCATCCAGCCAGAAGCCAAGAATTGCAAGCCTTCATGATCGATTAGGGACACCTTGTCGCTCTGTGCGGATGCTGAAGACTGGCTGACTCTGTCGTTTCTACCTGGTCTTGGCTGCAACCTGATCAATCGCCTGGTGCAAGAGGTCGGAACGCCGGGGGCAGCGCTGCGGGCTGGGGCTCTTGTTAAGAATATCCCTGGTATCGGCTCGCGCCTCTTTGACCTGCTCGCCGATGGTCATCAGCTTGCAGCGGCTCGCCAACGGGCACAACGCGAACTGGATCAGCTTGCAGAACGCAATGTTTCGCTGCTTTCCTTAAGTAGTCCTCAATACCCCGATTCCCTTCGTTCCATTCCTGATAGCCCGGTGCTGCTCTATTACAGCGGCAGCCTCCATTGCTTGACTCGCCCTTCAGTCGCGATAATCGGTGCGCGAACTGCCACCGAATACGGTCGACGCATCAGTTCCCTGCTGGCCACAGAGCTTTCTGCCATGGGTATAACTATCGTCTCAGGAGCGGCCTATGGCATTGATGCCGCCGCACATCGAGGTGCGCTTCAGGCAGGAGGTGGTACGGTCGCCGTGCTTGGTTGCGGTGTTGATGTTGTCTATCCCCGCTCACATGCAGGGCTGTTTCGAGAGATAATCGATAGCGGCGTGCTCCTGTCCGAATATCCGGTGGGTACGCCACCGGAAGGATTCCGTTTTCCGGCAAGAAACCGTATCATCAGCGGACTCGTCAAGGGGGTTGTGGTGGTTGAGGCCACAGAGAAATCGGGATCGCTGATCACCGCCCGACTGGCCTTGGATCAGGGGCGTGAAGTGTTCGCCGTCCCTGGCCGGGTCGATTCGCCGAAAAGTGCGGGCACCCATAGGCTCATCCAGCAGGGAGCCCATCTGGTCCATACGGTTGCAGATATTATTGAAGGGCTTTCCTGGGGAAGCAGTGCGCTCATCTCTACCCAGGATGTGGGGAAAACGAGCGGGGCTCTGTCTGTTACCCCCCAGGAGCGTCAACTCCTGGAATGCCTTGATGTGTATCCACGCGATATCGACACCATTGTCCGGATGACGGATTGTGCCATTGTCGACATCCACGCTTTGCTTCTGCAGTTGGAGCTCAAGGGCCTGGTTCGTCAGTTGCCCGGGCAGCAGTATGAGCGGCTGGCTAATGACGATTGATTTTTCCTCTTGCTCTCTTCTTGAATGGCCAGCTTTTTTAGGGGTAATCTGGTATATGTATGCTACTCAGCTTGAATCACTTTTTATCCCTATTCAGATAAACACCCAGTTTTGTTTTGGATGATGCTATGAGATCCGTAATGATTGCGCCCTCGATCCTTTCCGCCGATTTTTCACGACTTGGTGATGAGATCCGGGCTGTGGAAGCAGCTGGAGCCGATGTCATTCATGTCGACGTCATGGATGGACATTTCGTTCCGAATATCACGATTGGGCCCTTGATTGTCAAGGCGGTACGAGCGGTAACCAGCTTGCCGGTCGATGTCCACCTGATGATAACCGAACCGGACCGATACGTGAAAGATTTCATTGATGCCGGTGCCGACTGGGTTACTGTGCATGTCGAGGCCTGCACCCATCTCCATCGGACCCTCGGCTTCATCAGGGAGCTGGGGAAAAAGGCTGGAGCGGTTCTTAATCCCGCTACTTCGCTGTCCACCCTGGAATATGTGCTTGCCGAGGTGGATCTCGTGATGTTGATGAGTGTCAATCCTGGGTTCGGCGGCCAGTCGTTCATAGAGTCTTCACTCGGAAAAATCAGGCAATTGCGACAGATGCTTGATACTGTCAATCCTGGGGCCGGCATCGAAGTGGATGGCGGTATCAGCCCCATTACCATTGCCCGGGTGGCGGAGGCTGGTGCAAATATCTTTGTTGCAGGCTCGGCTATCTATGGGCAGGGTAATTATCAGGCAGTTATCCGGGAGATGAAGGCACTGGCGATGTGATATTAACGATATTACGGAGGAGGGGTGTATGCAGTTTCAAGATTTTTCCACCTTCAAAGCCACCGCGAGGCTTGCCTCGCTGGCGCGTGAACCCCATGATCTGGCAGCCGCCGACGGGCTGTCAGCGCAGAGGATTCGTGAATTCCGGGCCTCCTCCTGCGGTTTTGACCTGCTCTACGGCACCCAGCGCATCACCCCTGAAGTGCTGTCTGCTCTGCAGGATTTGGCGGATGAGGCCCGGCTGGTTGACACATTTAGGGCAATGAAGCAAGGTGCGGTGCTCAACTGTATCGAAGGGTACGCGAGTGAAAATCGTCAAGTCCTCCACACCGCCTCTCGAGATGTTTTTGAGGAGATCCCGGAGTCTCCGGATGCAACAGCAAAAGCAAAAAACGAATTGGCCAAGCTACGGGCGTTTCTTGAGGATCTTGAGAGCGGCAGGGTAGTCAATGTACAGGGGCAATCTTTCACGACCATGGTCCAGGTGGGCATTGGTGGCTCCGACCTTGGACCCCGCGCCCTGTATCTGGCCCTTAAGGCCTACTGTCTGCCGGGCCGATCCGCACGGTTTATCGCCAATGTCGATCCCGATGACGTGGCGGAGGTGCTGCAAGAGCTCGATTTATCAAGAACCTTGTTCAATATCGTCTCCAAAAGTGGAACCACACTGGAAACCCTGACCAATGAACAGTTGGTGCGGGCTGCCTTAATCAGGGAGGGGCTCGACCCGGCTCGCCATCTTGTGGCCGTAACCGGCGAGGGGAGCCCTATGGATGATGTTGTTCAGTACCGGGCCACTTTTTATATGTTTGATTATATAGGTGGGCGGTATTCGGCTACTTCCATGGTAGGCGCGGTGACTTTGGGTTTTGCTTTGGGGTATGATGCGATCACCGAGATGTTGCGTGGGGCTCACGAAATCGATAGGGCCGCTGAGCAAAGGGATATACGCAGAAATATCCCCCTGCTCATGGCTTTGCTGGGAATTTGGAACCGCAACTTCCTTGGTCATGCAACGATTGCTGTGCTGCCATACAGTCAGGCCCTCATCCGATTCCCGGCCCACTTGCAGCAATGTGATATGGAGAGCAACGGCAAGTCTGTCACTCGCCAGGGAAAGCCGGTGCAATGGCAAACCGGACCGGTAGTTTGGGGGGAACCCGGTACCAATGGGCAGCATGCTTTTTACCAATTGCTCCATCAGGGCACTGATGTGGTGCCGGTCGAGTTTATCGGTTTCCGTCAGAATCAGTACGGTCTTGATCTCGAAATTGAGGGGACCTGTTCGCAACAGAAACTGGTTGCCAACATGCTGGCCCAATCATTGGCGTTGGCCTTGGGCAAACGGGACGACAATCCCGTGCGGTGTTTTTCAGGGAACCGGCCGAATTCCGTACTTATCGCCGATCGACTGACGCCTCAATCCATGGGTGTACTTCTCGCTCTATTTGAGCACCGCATCGCTTTTCAGGGATTCTGCTGGAATATTAATTCATTTGATCAGGAGGGGGTTCAGTTGGGCAAGGTGCTGGCGTCGCAGCTTCTGCGACTGCTGGCCACCGTATCACAGGCTCGACCCGAAAAATCTGACCAAGAAAGTGTCGAGGACGTTCTGCTACAGCAGGCTCGAATGATTTGATTCCCAAGTGTAAAAAAAGACCTGTTTTCTTGGTGGGCCAACGGTTTTGATTTTTTGTTGACAAAGACTTTGCAGGAGTTTATGCTCGCCCTCTGAATGAGTATTCAATATAGAATTGTGCGTTCTTGCCTGTATTGACGTGCAATTCTCGTTCAGGTTATTTTAATAAACAGGTTTTTTTAAACCACATAATCTCTAGGAGGAACACTGATGGCAAAGCATGAAACGCCTCTATTGGACGAACTGGAAAAAGGTCCATGGCCGAGTTTCGTCACCGACCTCAAACAGCAGGCTGAGACCAAGCCTGAGTGCTGGGACATCCTTGGCCAGCTTGAGCTTTCGTACAAAGAGCGGATCACTCATTGGAAGCATGGCGGTATCGTTGGTGTTTTCGGATATGGTGGTGGTATCGTTGGTCGTTATTCGGATTTGCCAAAACGGTTTCCTGGTGTAGAGCATTTTCATACTGTCCGTATTGCTCAGCCGTCAGGCCTCTATTATTCCACCGAGAACCTTCGGGCCCTGATGGATCTGTGGGAGAAATATGGTTCCGGCGTTACCAATATGCACGGCTCAACCGGTGATATGGTTTTTCTCGGCACCCGCACCGAGAATTTGGAACCGTTATTTTGGGACCTGACCCATGACCTCAAGCAGGATCTTGGTGGTTCCGGTTCCAACCTGCGTACTCCGTCCTGCTGTTTGGGTAATTCCCGCTGTGAGTATGCTTGCTATGATGCCCAGGAACTGTGCAACAGCCTGACCCAGCGGTATCAGGACGAGATTCATCGCCCGGCCTTTCCTTATAAGTTTAAATTTAAATTTTCCGGTTGCCCGAATGACTGTGTGGCCGCCATTGCTCGTTCTGACTTTGCTGTCATCGGCACCTGGAAAGACAATATTCGTATCGATCAGGCTGCTGTTAAGAAGTACATTGCTGGCGACGCTGCGTACCCTGCGAATGCCGGTGCTCACAAGGGCGGCAACTGGGGTAAATTCGATATCGAGAAAGAAGTTGTTGCACTTTGCCCCACCAATTGTATGTGGATTGAAGGCGGCGAATTAAAGATTGATGATGCAGAATGTACTCGTTGTATGCATTGTATCAACGTTATGCCCCGCGCTCTGCGTCCTGGCGTGCAGCAAGGTGCCACCATCTGTATCGGCGCCAAAGCTCCGATCCTTGACGGTGCCCAGTTTGCTACCATGGTGATCCCCTTTATCGAAATCAACAAAGAAAACGACTTCGAAGAAGTAGTCGATGTGATCGAGAAGGTGTGGGATTGGTGGATGGAAGTTGGCAAGAATCGTGAGCGAGTTGGTGAAACCATGCAGCGTGTTGGTTTACCTACCTTCCTCAAGGTTATGGAAATTGAGGCAATGCCGCAGCATGTGAAAGAGCCGCGTTCTAACCCGTACGTCTTCTGGAGTGCAGAAGAGGTACCTGGTGGCTGGGAACGTGACGTTGTCGAGTTCAGGAAGCGTCACGCCGCCTGATTACGTCGCCATATACTCTTAACTGAATTACACTTTAAGGAGATAATATAATGGGTTACGATCCTAAAAATCCTATGGTAGGTCGGATTTCCGACTTGGGACCGAGATATTACGGGGATTTTCTGCCACCCGTCATTAAAGAAAATAAAGGCACATGGCTCTATCACGAGATTCTTGAGCCCGGTGTTTTGATGCACGTATCCGAAACAGGTGCCAAGGTGTTTACCGTTCGTTGCGGTTCACCCCGCTTGGTTACCGTAAATTACATCCGTGATATGTGTGATATCGCTGATAAGCATTGTGGCGGCTATCTCCGCTTCACCACTCGGAACAACGTTGAGTTCATGGTGGATGCTCAAGAGAAAGTTGCACCGCTGCAAGCAATGATCAAGACATATGGCAACAAATTCCCCATTGGCGGTACTGGCGCCTGTGTGACCAACATCGTTCACACCCAAGGTTGGGTACATTGTCACACACCGGCTACCGACGCTTCTGGTCCGGTTAAAGCTGTTATGGATGATTTGTTCGAATATTTCGGCTCCATGACCCTGCCGGCACAGGTTCGTATCGCGCTGGCTTGTTGTCTGAACATGTGTGGTGCTGTTCATGCTTCTGACATTGCAATTCTTGGTATTCATCGTAAACCGCCGATGATTGATAACGAGCGTGTTAGCGGTGTTTGCGAAATCCCGCTGGCCATCGCCTCTTGTCCGCTCGGAGCCGTAAAGCCTGCCAAGGCTATGGTCAACGGTGAAGAAGTTAAGACCGTTAAAGTTAACGCCGAGCGTTGTATGTTCTGCGGTAACTGTTACACTATGTGCCCTGCTATGCCTTTGGCTGACCCGGAAGGTGATGGTATCGCCATTCTGGTTGGTGGTAAGGTTTCTAACTCCAAATCGGCTCCTAAATTCTCCAAACTGGTAGTGCCGTTTTTGCCCAACACGACACCGCGTTGGCCTGAAACCGTTGCTGTTGTGCGCCAGATCTTGGAAGCCTATGCTAAAGATGCTAAGAAGTACGAGCGCATTGGTGAGTGGGCAGAGAGAATTGGCTGGGAGAAATTCTTCGAGAAAACTGGTATCCCCTTCACGATTAAGTCGATCGATGATTATCGTTTGGCTTATGACACCTGGCGTACTACCACCCAATTCAAATACACCAGTCATACAGCTGCATATACAAGCAAATAGCTGGAATCTTTTGATCGGCCCTGGCTTTTACCGGGGCCGATCAATTTGTGTTTTACCACACATCCCGAGGAGCACATTATGGCACTGAGCAAAGAAGATTTAAAACTAGCCATTATTGAAAAAGCAAAAAAATCCCCTAAGCCACAGTTGTACATCAAAGATTTTTATGAGTGTGACGTGGATTCCAAGCCGCGTGAGATTAAAAACGTGGCGAACGAACTGGTCAGAGATGGCGAGTTGATGTTCTGGTCATCTGGTTCCACCACCATGTATGCCCGACCAGACCGAATCCAGAACGAGGAAAAGTAAGATCCAGTTTCCGTATTGGTTTGTAATTTTAAAGCAGAGGTCCCTCGTGGACCTCTGCTTTTTTTTTATTGAATAGTTATATTTTGTCAGTTCACCACTGGTATCTAAAAATTTATGGTCATCTATTATGATCAAATCGATTCTACCAATCGGATTGCCAAAGAATTGGTCATGGAGGGGAAACCTTCTGGGACCATAGTATGTGCAGGGATGCAATCAGCGGGTAAAGGCCAATATGGGAGGTCTTTTAATTCCCCCCCGGGCGGGCTGTATTTTTCTTTGCTTCTTAAGCCAAATCTTGACCTCGAGTATTTGCCCTTGGTCACTCTGGCAACCGGACTTGCCTGCCGCGAGGTTATCTTTTCGGCATATAATATTCAGACCCAAATCAAGTGGCCCAATGATATCTATCTTTGTGACAAGAAGCTTGCTGGAATTCTTTGCGAAAATATAGATTTCCGCTCTGCAGCAGAGAATGCTTTGGCAACTGTTGTGATAGGGGCTGGTCTTAACATCAATAATACGAAGGTAGATTTTCCATTAGAAATTCAACCTATAGTTACTACATTATTTGACCATTTGAAAATTCAGGTAGACCTTCATTCTCTTCGCACGCTTCTTGTGGATGCTATTGTTAAAAATGTAATAATCCTTAGTGAAAATAGGCAATTACTGCTCGCGCAATGGCAGCAACATGATTATCTTTACAAAAAGTCCATTATATATACAGCGGGTTCAATGACCCTACGAGGCACAGGTTTGGGTATTTCCTCCCAGGGATATTATTGTATTCAGGATAATCAGGGCGCAGAACATTGTGTTGTCGGTGGTCAGCTCCGGCTCGCTACTGATACAAACTAGATGTTGTTTTCTCTATAAATACGAATATATATCGATACCGAATGCAAATATTGAATAGCTTGGTCAATGATTGGAAATTGTTAGAGTCTTCGTACATCCTCTTTGTCGTCACTTTAGGCCAGTTGGATCAGGGAATCCGTTCCATGATCTCAGGTAAGACAAAAGGGCGTTGTGTTGTTGATCAGGAGGGCGTAGCGTGACCATTGCACTAGCAAAAGAAGTGCTCTCGATAGAGTCTGAGGGCATTCTTGCCGTAAGAGATAATCTTGGTGCGGAATTCGAACAGGCAATTGATATCATTATGGCCTGCCCGAGTCGACTTGTGGTAACTGGTATCGGCAAATCCGGGCTTGTCGGACAGAAGATTTCCGCTACGCTCAATTCAACCGGTACCCCCTCCTTTTTTCTGCATCCTGTTGAGGCCATGCATGGTGATCTTGGCATGGTCGCATCCACCGATGTAGTGCTTGCTATCTCTTATTCGGGAGAAACCTCCGAATTAAACCGACTCTTGGGTAGTTTCAAGGAACGTAATATACAAATCATTGCCCTTAGCGGAGTGACTACCTCAAGTTTGGCTCGTCATGCCATTGTGACGCTTAATGTCGCTATACCAAAAGAAGCCTGTCCGCTTGGTCTGGCACCGACCACGTCAACAACTGCGACCCTTGCGATGGGAGATGCTTTAGCTGTTGCCCTGCTGAACAGGAAACAGTTTCGTGCCGAGGACTTTCGTCGCAATCATCCTGGGGGGAGTCTTGGCGAGCGACTTAAGGTGGCCATTCGCGAAGTTATGCTTATCGGCGATAGGGTGCCTATGGTTACAGTTGGGGTATCGATGGCAACAGCTATTGCTGAATTGAACCGAAAAAATCTTGGTGCTGTTTTTGTTGTCAATGGATCGGGAGTGCTACAGGGTATCGTAACAGATGGTGATATCAGGAGGATGTTGTCATCCGGGGCGAATATTAATGAGATCTCTCTTGATCATGGAATGACGTGTAATCCGGTGGCGATTGTGAGTTCTCTGATGGCTGTCGACGCATTGAGTCTCATGCAGCAGCATGAAGTTACGGTACTGGCGGTGGTAAACGGCCGGGGACATCTTTTGGGTATTGTGCACCTTCACGATCTCCTCGGCAAAGGGGAATTTAGATTCTTGATTTAGTAGTCGTTGTTTGTTGTGGAACGGGTTCCCGGGTAAGGCCTTTATTCGTCTGGGGGTGATATTTTTTGATTATCGTCCGTTGTATATCGACCATTTTCCCGTGCCAAGGTCGAACATGTAATTTAGTTCTAGTTTGGAAGAGTTACCCTGGCTTCGTTCCAGGCAATTGATAGTGAAAATGGTTTTATTATCGATCTTCTTTAGGAAAACGGCTTTGGGTTGCAGTAGCTTCGATCCTTGCAATGTTGGGTAATTGGAACGAAATATCTCTTCGTAATGTTCTTCCAGCCAAGCAATTTTCTCATTAAGGGAAACTTGTTCTTGGTATTTGTCGATCTTATCGTTGACCTTCTGCAGCACTGTTTTTACTGTAGGATCATTTGTATATTTGCTGGAACGTATCAGTTGTTGAATTTCCTTGCAGTGCGCAAGGATCGTCACCGAATCAGCACTGCTCTCAGCAACCAATACTTTATCCTGGATCTGGGTAATTTTGACCATCAGTAGTGTCTTTTCGATTTTTGAGATAGATTCGCTCAACGTATTTTCCATAGTACCTGATTCGTTAGCCAGTAAGGTCAGCGCATCTTGGTACTCTTTGATCGCCAAGAGCCAATTTTTTTGTTGGTAGGCTTCTCTCGCTGTCGATAGCATTAAATAGAGCTGAGAATTTACTAACCGCCTATGCAGGTCCTGACGCTCTTGGTCTGTAGCGATGTTGGGGTTGGCGTTCATGGCCAGTTGAGCGTGTTCAAGAAATTTGATGGTTTCCTGCCACTGTGATTGGGTAAATGCCTTTTGGGACTGATCCATTTCATGGCGAAAGGTTGCGGCGGTTAATCGGTGAGTGATATCGTTCGTTGTGCCGAGATCTTCAATCTTTCCAGAAAAGTTAAGCGCTTTGCGGTATGCATCTGCCGCCTCGTTCCATTTGTTTTCCTGTTCAGCTTTTTCGGCCAACAAAAGCGCGTTTCGAAGTTCTAGAGATTTTATGCTTTCATGAAGAGCAGGTTGTTGATTACCGAGGCCATGCTCTGCTGCAAATTTGAGTGCTTGTCGGTATATGGCCAAGGCTTCTTCAATCTTGTTTTGTTTTGCTAGGACCTGTGCCTGATCAGTGAGCATCGCTAATTCAGTCAGTGATGCGGCTTTCCCTGTCGGTATATATTCTCCCTGATATAGAATCCGTCCTTTTAACCCCTCTTGCAGATCGGTCGAAGCGACCAGGCTGTTGATTGATTGTTCCAGAGGATTTTTTCGGAAGCTGAGAATGGTCAAATCGGCAAGAGCTGTTTTGGCGGTTTCGAGTGTTTCGAGAGCGCTATCAAACTGCTTTTTTTCAATCAGCAACTGACCTTTAAGCAGATTGGCCTGAGATTGGCTCAGGACGGTTTGGTCTTTGAGATAAAGGGAAATGGCACCGATGCATCCCCCAAGGACCAAGATGATAGCTAGTAGCGGTTTGTAGGGCAGGAAATTTTTTAAGAATGAGGGCGTTACTATAGGTTTTGCTAGTAATTGAGGTGTTTTTTTCGTTTCTGCCGAGGGCCCCTCGGCGCGGTCTGCTCTCTTTTTTTTCGGGCCGTCAATTAGATGAGTGATAGAAATGGATTGCTGGATTCGGGTACGTAGGTCGGAAGCCCCGGGAGCATCAGTGGCGATTGTCAAAAGATTATCCACGACCTCAAGAGCTTCATTTCCTTTTCCATTATCTTCGAGCTGTTCAGCCAGTTTAAAAAGCTGGTCGGTTTTCCGGAGAACCTTGCCAATATTTTGCTGTAACTTTTCACGGTCCTGAAATTTCGTATTTTCAGGTAAATCAGCCAGGAGGTTATTAGCGGTAAAATATTTTTTCTGAGTTATCAAGTCGCGGATGTGCTCGACTTCTAAGGAATCCTCCGGTTTTTCAGGCTCGAAAAGAGTATCGTTTTCTAAACCGAGGGAATCAAGAGTATCCTCCGCGAGGAAATCAAGCTCAGCGGCTGATTCTTCAATATCGGCAATGCTGAGCGAATCAAGGGGCAACTGATGCTTGTGGGTTTGATACCATTCTGCGGCTTCTTGATTAAAAGGATCTTCTAGGTTGAAGATGTTGCCGCTGATCATTTCTCCAACATGGAGGACAAGCTCAGGTAGAGAAGGATTCTGTTGCCATCGATCAGCGATGCGTATGGCTGCCGGATCGAAATCGGGATGAAAGATTGGCGTGAGCGGTTTAACAGTTGGCGCAAAATGGGGATAGCCAAAAGGGAGACTGAAGCGTACTCTATGGCTTTCACCAACGACAATAGCATTGGCAGCATCTCTGGTATATCCACGGATGTTGTAGGCGATTTCGTAACTATCCGGTGGCTGTCCAGTTGTTTTTACGATGGATATATGGGGATATAATTCAAGGAGATCTTTGAGTTGTTCGAAATCTTCAGCAAGCCGCTGTGAAGTCATGGCCATAAAAAGGTCCTATGTTGTTTTGCTGTTGCTCGACACACCCGTTGAGAAAGCGGTTCTTGAAGAGTTGAGGTCGGGAGTTTATCTGCTGTTTAGTGTATGGCTACAGCTGTAAGAACCTATAGCCACGTATAGTGTATAGTATTTATTAAGGGGAAACAAGCGAGCTTTAGTTGACTTTGAGAAATAAATAATCAACACTTTGTCTCGGCAACAATACATTGAGCGAACCATGATTGATGTGTATTTTGTTCAGCAAAAGACTACCGTACTTCCTTCAGGAGGTTGATGGATACCTTTAGAGCCCCATTTGAAATCATAAACGTCAGGAATTGTCCGCTGTATAATCAGGATGACTGTTTTTTGCTGACCGATAAAGCGTTGGAATTGCCGATGGGCCGTTTGTCCTGCCTTATTTTGGTGCGTGAATTAACGACTTTGCTTTTTTCTTTGATGCCGCATGTTGCCACGAATTTTGCTGAACAGCGAGATTCTGTCTTCACCTGCGGTGGTTGTACCGGTTTGATTAAGTTTAGGTTGACTGATAAGTACGTTGCTACTGTTGCCAAAAAAGGCTTCGCCGGGATTCAGGAAAACAGTGAGTCCGTGATAAGCGGTAAAATCGAGGCGATTGTCCCGGCTGAACTGTTACAGGTTTTTCATATGCATCAGAAGACCGGCAGGCTCATCATGGAGTTTGAGAATGGCGCCGCCCGGGTAACGTTCCGGGAGGGTGGTCTGCTTGCTGCCAGATTTGAAGATTTGGATAATCAGGAGGCCGTCTATGCGATGCTTGCGGAGAAAAAAGGTACCTTCCATTTTATCCCCGGTCTGCCGGACGCGTTGATGAAGACGCGGGAAATCGGCGATTTCATGATGATTTTAATGGAAGGGTTGCGGCGGCTTGACGAAAACGAATAGGTGTGCTGCGGACCTCAGCGGGTACCTGCTGTTTGAAATGGTGGCAACCCAAGAATGCTCATGAAATTTTTCACATGATAGCGGGCGGGTAACTCGCTATTCTTGAATGCGATCAGGTCGATGCCGACACTGGCACAATGATCATGGTCAATGATCGAATCCCCAATATAGATGGTTTCATTAGGTCGAACCTGGAAACGTTCGAGGATCATCAGTAATCCGTCCGGCGCCGGTTTAGGCCTGGTAGCGACCATGGCCGTGACCACCATATCGAACCAGGGACGCAGCGCAAAGGTGTCGAGGATGGTCTCCATGGTGTCGGTTCGGTTGGTGGAGATGGCGGTATGGTACCAGGGTTTAATGGTCTGCAGGAATTCTATCAGATCCGGTTCCATCTCCATGTATTGCAGAAAGGGACTGTAATCGAGCCCTTTGCGATAAGTAGTGACAGCATCAATTGATACATGGGTGTGGTTGCGAAAAATATGGAAGATCGAGTCGTTGACATTATGGATATGGACATGATTGAGTTCTTCTTCATCCATGGGTGGACAGGAAAAGGTCTGCAAAAGGTGATTGTAATAGACCCGATTAGCCTCACGGGAACTGAACATGACACCATCACAGTCAAAAACAACAAGCTTCAGCATGGGTGGTAATATCCCTAGGCCCATCACGGAAAAATCCCGTTGGTTTCCCTGGTAAGATGATCAAAAAAGATTTCCATAAACACATGTCGTTGTTCCGCTAAGTTCAAGCCGACAGGGGTGAGCATCTGGTGCCGCACTTTGGACATCTTTACCCTGAATTCCCGATAGGCGGTATCTTCCAGGGAATAAGGGCGGCTCAAAGATGGATACTGCCCTGGGTTGTGCAGTCGGGCGCCAATTTGGCCGGCGAAGAGAAAGGCCCGTCCGATACCAATGGCACCAATGGAATCGAGTTTGTCGGCGTCGAACAAAATCCGGGCTTCGAGGGATTTTGGTCTTGTCACTCCACGAAAGCGGTGGGCACGGATGCAATGGCAGATGGCTTCCACATCGTCATCGACATAGCCTAGATCTTGGAGTAGGGGAGCTGCGAGTTCAGCACCTCGCTGTGCATGGCAAATTGCCCCTTGGCTCTGGCTCTCTTCCCTGCGACCGATATCGTGTAGGATGGCGGCAGGTGTAAGTATGGAAAGACGCGCTTCCATTTCTTTGCCAATAGTTAGAGCGGTGTGCAGAACCCGTTCACTATGGTCAGGACCGTGAGAGCCCCCTTCTGTCAGGCAGAAAGAGGCGCTGATCGTCTTGAGAAGGCACAGGCGTTCGGGATCAGGCATTCTTGGCTCTGCCATGGTCAGGGAAGATGATTCCCCGTGACTTCGATACTATTCACCGAAAAATTCCTGTAGCAGCCAGCTGATCCCGAGAAGCAGCAATTCTTCATCATCACCGGCCAGACCTTTGAGTTGTTGCGTTGTTAGAGGACGTTGCAGGGTAATGCGATTATCGGTCATTTCCTTGCGGAACTGATTAAGATCATAAAGCGCCAGTATGTACTGGTCGAGTTGCTGCCGTGAGGGTCGGAATGCGTGCTGCTGTATGCTTGAGTGCTGCAGCAGGGGCAGTAGCATATCGTTGAACCGGTTATATTGTTCTATTCCTTGGTTGAGTAAATACTCGCTCACCGTCTGGCTGTTCTTCTCTTCAAATCCTCTGCAGTGTGGTTCCTGGATCAGTACCAGCGATTCCGTGGTAGCCTTTTCGTTGTTTCGAGAAGCACCGCGGCCAACGGGATAAGCCCGGCAACTGCTGGGGCGATCAACGTAAACGGAACAGCCGGTCCCGCGGATAAACACACAACTGGCCCTGCCGTCGTCAACCATGGTGAGATAGCAGGTTGGAAAAAGCTGCTGTTCATCCCATTCAATGAGGACATACTGCTCGAGAAATTTACTCGACGAAAGATTCAAGGACCGTTTCAGCCGGAGAACATCGTAGGGCGTCAGGGCAAGATCCAGTTCTCGACAGCACTCGGTAAAACAAGGGACCCCAGGATGACAGACAAAAGCGAATTGCTGATCAGCAGTAGTCTGCTGAAATTTTCCCGTGAAATTTTCAGGCATCACGAATTCTTACTCCATTTGAGGGTCAGGAGTGGACTGGCGACAAAAATAGAGGAATACGTTCCTACCAGCAGGCCGATGAGTAGGGCGAAGGAAAAATCATGGATAGCAGATCCCCCGAAAAAGAAGAGGGCGAGCACGGAAAAAAGAACCGTCAATACCGTAATGATGGAACGTGCTAGTACTTGGTTGATCGAATTATTGATAATTTCGTAAAAACTGAGATGCTCATTTTTTTTCATGTTCTCCCGGATGCGGTCAAAGATGACCACGGTATCGTTAAGCGAGTAACCGGCCAAGGTGAGCAGGGCGGTGATAATCAGCAAGGTCATCTCCTTGTCGAGCAACCAGACAACCCCGAGAACCGCCAGAACATCGTGGAAGGTGGCCACTGCCGCGGCCAGACCGAACCTAAAGTCGAAACGGATGGCCAGGTACAGCATAACGCCCAGCATGGAAATAATGATTGAGATAATCGCCTTATTGCGAAGATCTGCAGACGTTGATGAACCGATTTCCGATTTGCTTTCCAGGGTAAAGACTTTGTCGGCATGGTCTTTGTGGAGCACGGTGGTGATCAGTTCGTCGAAATTTCCGACTTTTTCTTCGGATTTTTTGATCTTTATAATAAGACGGTTTTCTCCGGTTACTTCCTGGAGGTCAACTCCTGGATGGCCATTATTGTGCAGCGTGGTACGAACCTCTTCGAGGGAGAAGTTCTTCTCTGCTTTGTACTGCAACAGTGCACCTCCAGAAAAATCGACCCCCATGTTGGCATGACCCCGCAAGATCTGGACAAAAGCGATGGTCCCGAGGATGGCAAAACCCGCCGAAGCAGCGAACGCGATCTTTCTGATCCGCATGAAGTCGAAATGCGCATGGTTAACTAGTTGAAAGAAATTAAGTGCTTTCAGCTTTTTGAAACTGAACAAGGTGTCGTAAACCAGCGGACAGCAGAAAAGGACGGAAAAGAGATTTATGCTCAAGCCCAAGGAAAGTGTGATGGCAAAGCCTTTAATGGGACCTGTACCGAAAAGGAAGAGAGCCACCGCTGTAATCAAGGTGGCTATATGGCCATCGACGATACTCCAAAAGGCCTTATCGAAACCGGCATGAATCCCTGATCGTACCGATTTGCCAAGGGCGAACTCATCGCGCATACGTTCATACACCAGGACGTTAGCATCGACCGCCATACCGATGGAGAGGATGATACCGGCGATACCGGGGAGCGTGAGGGTCGCTCCGAGCATTGCCAGTCCGACGAAAAGCAGGAAAATGTTAAGGATCATGGCCACGTTAGCAATGACACCGGATAGCCGGTAGTAAATTGCCATGAAAATTACTACCATCAAGGTGCCGAACAGCCCTGAAAATACTCCTTTGTTAATTGAATCTTGTCCGAGGCTGGCCCCGACCGTGAGATTCTGGACAATGTCTACCGGAGCAGGCAGAGCCCCGACCCGCAGGACGATAGCCAGATCGGTTGACTCTTCGTGGGTGAAGCTACCGGAAATTTGAGCGCTGCCGCCGAGTATCTTTTCCCTTATGACCGGGGCGGAACGAACGATTTCGTCGAGGACAATGGCCAGCCGTTTGCCCACGCTTTTCTCGGTAAGATTAGCAAAGACTTTGCCACCATGGCCGGTGAGATCCAGGCTGACATATGGTTCATTGAAGGTGCCGCCAATGCGGACCTGGGCGTTTTTCACCATCTCTCCGGTCATCAGCACCGGGTTTTCCAGGAGGATCGGGATTTTTGATTCCCGTTTGGTTTGGTGGTCGACTATCTTCTCGAAATAAATTTCTGTGCCTGGAGGGAGTTTGCTTTGCAAGGCTAGATTAAGCTGTTTTCTACTCTCGCCTTCCCGCCATTGACCAACCTTGATTACCTCGCTGATCATCTGAGGCAAATTGAGACCCGGTGCATCTGCAACCATTTTGAACTCAAGTTGGGCGGTCTGGCCGATGAGGCTCATCGCCCGTACAGGGTCTTTTACTCCGGGCAACTGCACAACAATCTGGTTTTCTCCTTGACGGAGTACGATCGGCTCTGCAACGCCAAATTGGTCAATTCGGTTCCTGATAATTTCAAGGGACTGATTGACGGCGTTTTTTTGGATAAAGTTGATTTCTTCTTTCTTGAGTTGCAAGGTGACGCGAGGAAAACTACCTTCTTCAGCCTCCACCTGCGTATCGAGATTGGGGAAATTATCTTTCAGAATCTGTTTAACTGTGTCGATTGCTCCGGTGTTGGGGAGGGTAAAAAGAATTTTCTTGGGGCTCCCTGAGTCTATCCGTACAGCATTAATGCTTTTTTCGGCTAATGCTGACTTGAGATCTGATGCGGAGAGATCGAGAGAGTTTTCCGCCGCCTTTTCCAGGTCCACCTGGAGGACGATGTGCATACCGCCTTGTAGGTCAAGTCCAAGTTTGAGTCCGGCGGGAGCCAGGTATTTCTTCCACCAGTTGGGCAGATCGTGTTTCACCGAAGGGGCCAGGGCAATGGCGGAAAAGAACAGAAGGAATATTACTAGCCCGATTTTAAGCTTTAAGCTGGAGTTCATTGACAATATACCTGTAGCTAGATGAAAGAATGGTCCATGGATAAAATGTTAGCATAAAATGGATCGACTATACGTCGATACACTGCTTCCTGCAACGGTACGATCGCCATTTTAACGGAAAAAGCCCGATAGGAGGTGGCGGATCGTTGATTTACTGGAAAATAGGGAGAAAAAAAGAGAGATTTAGGATTTTCGGTTAATAGCAGCCGCCATGCAAGCTGCTCCGAAACCATTGTCGATATTGACCACAGCCAGGCCGGGTGAGCAGCTGTTGAGCATGCCGAGCAGGGCTGAATAGCCACCTGCTCCGGTCCCGTAACCGATACTGGTCGGTACTCCGATAACTGGGGCACCGGTCATGCCGGCCACGACCGAGGGGAGTGCGCCTTCCATTCCAGCTACGACAATGATAACCTTGCCCTGTTGCAAGAGGGCGGAGTGTGCCAGGATGCGGTGGATTCCTGCAACGCCGGCGTCATAAATGGTTTCCACCGGATGGCCGAACCACTGGAGGGTGATTCTGGCTTCTTCTGCCACCGGTAAATCCGAGGTGCCGGCTGTGACAATGACAACCGTACCGCTGGCATGGTCTTTGGAAATGTGCTGATCATTACCGGTGAGGATTCGAGCTGCCGGATGATACATCAGACCGTTCAGATGGGCGCTGACCATTTCGGCTTTTTCCGGAGATACTCGGGTGGCAAGGACGACCGAGGGCGTTCGCAACAGTGCCGTCAGGATCTCGATGAGTTGATCAACCGATTTGTTCTCACCGAAGACTGCTTCGGGTAATCCGGTACGGATAGCACGGTGATGGTCAAGTCTGGCGGATTCCAGGACCTCAACAGGCCAAAGGCGAAGCCGGTCGAGTGCTTGGCGGATATCAAGATCCCCAGTCTGCACCTGATGCAGAAGAGATGTAAGGCTCTGTTCATTCATAGAAAGTGGTTAGGTATAAGTTTGTTTTGAATCTACCATGGGGCAATCAGCTCGTAAACAGTTTACGCTGTCACCATGTTCTGTTAAATTGCCGCCAACGTGAACTATAATTGGGCTGCCCACTGTAGCCGGAGATTAGACTATGACCAACGACAACCTTCCTTCCTTTCTTCAGGAGCTTTTGCAGCCGGATCGCTACGATCATCCCGCTCAGGATCTCCGGCTCCTGCAGACGCATATTTCCTATGTGATCCTTGCCGGCGATTTTGTCTATAAATTTAAAAAATCGGTCAATTTCGGTTTTCTCGACTTTTCTGATCTAGAGAAGCGGCGTGTTTGTTGCCAGCAAGAATTGTTACTCAACCGCAGACTCTGCCCCGATATTTATCTCGGCATGGTCGAGGTAACCGTTGATCCAAGCGGGCATTATGCCCTCAACGGCAACGGTGATGTTGTCGAATACGGAATCAAAATGGTGAGGATGCCGGAAGACCGAATGATGACCAATCTGATCCGGTCAGGAAGTCTTCGCGTGGAGCATATTGACACACTCGTTGAGGTCCTGGCTGATTTCTATCGACGTGCCGCTGGTGATGACGGGATCAGCCGTTTTGGGTCGGCTGCGGCCGTAGGCGTTAATGTTCTCGAGAATTTTGAACAGACTCGAACCTTTATTGGCCTGGGGGCACTGAGTCAAAGCCAGTTTGATTTGATATCCAGCTATGCCCTTCAATTCCTCCGTCGGGAGGAACTTTTTCAACAGCGGGTTGATAGCGGCTATATACGGGACTGTCACGGCGATCTCTATTCCGCCAATATCTGTCTGGCGGAGAAAGTTTATATTTATGACTGCATCGAGTTCAATCAGCGTTTTCGTTACTGCGATGTGGCCAGCGATGTGGCTTTCCTGGCGATGGACCTGGATTTTTACGGATTAGACGATCTCGGCCGACGGTTTATCGATAGTTTTGTAAAGGAAACTGCTGATTCGGGTTTGGTGGGAATGTTGAATTTTTATAAATGCTATCGGGCCTATGTTCGCGGCAAGATAGGTCTTTTCACTGCAAGTGATCCAAGTGTCGATCAGGCAGTGCAAACCGCCAACCTGGAGAATGCCGCCAAATATTTTATTCTAGCCGAGCGCTATGCAACCGAATGAATCTGCCTCCGGTCTTCCAGAAACAGCGTTAAAAACTGTTGTCGTTTTTTTTGGAATGACGGCTTCGGGGAAATCGACCCTTGGCCAGGCGTGGGCCAAGATCTGGCAAGCCGCCTACCACAACACTGACCGGGTGCGTAAGGAATTGGCGGGGCTGGATCCCACAGACAAACGTCCAGATCAGGTTGCTGGAGGCATCTACTCCACCGCTTTTACCGAGGCAACCTATCAATCCATGCTTGATTGTGTCAGACGCGATTTTTTTCAAGGATACGATATAGTGGTCCTTGACGGCTCGTACAGCAAGCGGCGTGATCGCGATCAGGTTAGGCGTTTGGCTGAAGAGCTTGGTGCACGGTGTGTCTTCGTCTTCTGCACCTGCTCGGATGAGGAGGTGCAACGGCGGCTCGACCAGCGGACGCGTGATCCGGAGGCTGTTTCCGATGGTCGCTGGGAGGTTTATCTGTATCAGCAAGCGACATTCGAGTTGCCGAATGTGTTAGAAAAGGGCGCATATATTCTCCTGAACACAGAACAGAGTGTCGAGAAGATGCTGACATGGCTGGCGGCGCACCCCTTTTTTCAAGATTATCACCACCGATAATACGCTATTGCGTGTCCGCCTGACCTTGTCCGCTGTCCTTGGCCGGTACGGTTGTAGCCTTTTCCGCAGGTTTCACGGTTTCTTCTTTTCTGTCGGCGGGGGCGGTTGTCATAAACTCCGGTAGCCATTTTCTCATTCCCCAGGCCGGCGGCTTTCCTGCCTGCAGTTGTTCCAGCAAACTCTTGGCTTGGGGAGCCATATTGGAGTCGGGGTACATGGCAAGAAGATATTTTAGCCGATGCTTTGCCTCATCGTAATGGTTGGTGCGGACATAAAAAACCGCGACGAGATATTCGTGGTTGACAAGGAAATCCTTGGCGTCCTTGATTCTTGCCTTGGCTTCTTTCGCGTAAGGTGACTGGGGATAGGCATGCAGCAGCCGGTTGAAGGATTTGATGGCATCCTGCGGGCCCGACACATCCCTATCTATACGATCAGTGCGACTGAAATCGCACATCCCGATCTGAAACATGACATAGGGGGTAGCTTCATTGGTAGGGTGATGCTCTTCAAATACTTTATAAAGGGCTTTGGCCTCGGGATATTTTTTGTCGTAGTAGTGGGCATCAGCGGTTTTTAACTCGGCCAGCATGGCTTGGGAGCTGAATGGATGCTCATCAAGAATCGTCTTGAAAGACTTGATAGCCTCATTGTAGTTGCCTAGATTGTAGGCATCCATACCTTGGACAATCAACGTCTCTGGCGGCAGCGATTTGGGGTCTTCTGTCTCGCCGAAAGAAAAGCTGCTGAACATGCCTTTAAAAGTCGAGCAACCTGATAGCGAGGTTGCCGTGAGCAGTAAAAGAATCAGCAGAAGACGTTTATAATCACTTGGTGATTTTGCATACTGAGACATGATATGGTCCTCTATTCGCTGCAGTTGAGAGGTTGGTCTGGCGCTTGATTGCCGAGAAAATGCTCGGCGGATAACTCGGCGACAGCGCCTTCTCCGGCGGCATTGATGATTTGACGGGATCGTTTGCTGCGGATATCTCCGGCGGCGTAGACGCCAGGGATAGTCGTTGCCATTTCTTCGTCGGTGACGATAAATCCGGCTTCATCCGTTTGCAGTTGATCCAAAGGGAGGATTTCATTATTGGGGGCGATGCCGATCAGGACAAATATGCCTGTCACTTTCAAGCTCGATTCTTCGCCGTCATGATGGCTGAGTAGGAGCTCTTCTACACCGTTCTTGCCGCCTCTGATTTCCTTGACTTGGGTGTTCCAGATAAAATCGATTTTTTGGTTGCAGAAGGCTTTCTCCTGCAGAATTTTTGTCGCCCGTAGTTCGCCTCGACGATGAATGACTGTGACTTTTGAGGCAAACTTGGTGAGATGCAGGGCGTCTTGGATGGCAGTGTTGCCGCCTCCTACAACTGCAATTTCCTGATTCCGATAAAAGGGGCCATCACAGGTGGCACAATAAGAAACGCCACGGCCTTTGAATTCATATTCACCGGGGATGTCAAGCTGTCGGGGTTTTGCCCCAGTGCAGAGGATGATGGTTTTCGTGGTAAAAATTTCGCCGTTTTCCAAGATGACCGTTTTTACATCACCATCGAGTTGCAGGGCTTTGATGGGGGCGAATTTTTTTTCCAAGCCAAAGCGATCCGCATGGGCTGTCATCTTGTCGATCAGATCAAATCCGGACACCCCTTCCATGAAACCTGGATAATTATCGACCCAATCCGTCACCAGCACTTGGCCCCCGGTAGCGCCTTTCTCAATAAGCAGAGCCTTGAGACGACCACGAGCTGCGTACAAACCTGCGGTCAGGCCCGCCGGTCCGGCCCCGACGATAATTAACTGATACTGTGCCTGTTGCATTGGGGTCGTTTTTGCCAAAAAAGAAGGCACGACCCGTTGCAATAAGCAAAAAAAATCGTGCCGGAGAAATATTTTCAGATGGCTTTGTTGATGAGAGCCTGCAACTGTGACTTGCCAACAGCTCCGGTTATCTGGTCAACAATCTCTCCGCCTTTAAAGAGGATGAGCGTCGGAATAGCGCGGATACCAAATTTTCCTGGGGTGGCAGGGTTATCGTCTACATTCATTTTGGCGATGACTATCTTGCCGTCAAATTCGGATGCAAGCTCATCAATAACCGGACCAATAGCTTTGCAGGGACCGCACCATGGTGCCCAGAAATCAACCAAACAGGGAAGAACGTTGCCGACAACCTTGGCGTCAAATTCGCTATCAGATATGTGCAATACCTTGTCACTTGCCATCTTCATTTCTCCTTTTGAATAGCCACCGAAAAAATGTCAGGTGAAAATTTAATGAATTCTCGATGGTTATGTAATGGTAACCAGCATCGCCGTCATTCTACCTTGCACGCTCATCGGTGACAAGAAAAAATTGACATGTTATGAGCAACTGTCAAGTCTGCTATTCTGGGATTCCTTTTTGGTTTTGACATTCGAAAAACGTCCATGCTATATGATTTCGATTATTATAATTACAGCAATAGGGAAACCTTTACTTCATTCGCTATAGGGAGCCAGATGAACACGGATCGATCAATATATCTTTTCGCACAGGCAAGAAAACTCATTCCTGGGGGGGTCAATTCGCCGGTTCGGGCATGTCGGTCCGTTGGTTGCGATCCACTGTTCGTCAAAAAGGCATCTGGGTGCATGATTACTGATGTCGACGGCAATGAATTTATTGATTTTGTGGGCTCCTGGGGGCCAATGATTCTGGGGCATGCCTATCCGGAGGTGGTGGAGGCAATTCAAAGGACGGCCATTGATGGCACCAGTTTCGGTGCTCCTTCACCATTGGAGGTTGAACTGGCCGCAATGGTCTGTCAAGCAGTCCCCTCTCTCCAAAAAATTCGGTTTGTCAATTCCGGCACCGAGGCAACCATGAGCGCTGTCCGACTGGCCAGGGGATACACGGGCAGAAAGGTAGTGGTAAAGTTTGACGGGTGTTATCATGGTCACGCCGACTCCTTTCTGGTGAAGGCAGGCTCTGGAGTGATTACTCTCGGCATACCTGGAAGCCCTGGCGTCCCAGAAGAGATCGTTAAAAATACCATCTCTATTCCATATAATGACCAACGGATTTTGGAACAGACGCTGCGGGATAAAACCCTGGATATCGCCTGTGTTATTGTCGAGCCTGTTGCCGGGAATATGGGGGTGGTCGTTCCTGAGAGGAATTTTCTTTTGAAATTAAGGGAACTGACCAATGAACTCGGGATTGTCCTGATTTTTGACGAGGTCATAACCGGCTTCCGCCTTGCCTTGGGGGGGGCGCAGGAGCGTTTCTGTATAACACCGGACCTCACCTGTCTCGGTAAAATTATCGGTGGTGGGTTGCCTGTTGGGGCCTACGGCGGAAAGGCGGAGATCATGGATATGGTGGCTCCAGACGGACCTGTGTACCAGGCGGGGACGCTGTCCGGTAATCCGTTGGCCATGGCTGCGGGATTGGCGATGCTGAAAATTGTCAACAGGCCGGGCTTCTACACTCAATTGGAAGAGAAGAGTGCCTGGTTTGGCAAAGAGATGGAAGGCATTGTGGCAAGATCTCCAGTCCCAGCCGTCTTGAACCGTATTGGTTCCATGATGACTCTCTTTTTCGTGTCCGATCCGGTCACGGATTTCGAGTCGGCAATGCGGGCTGATGCTATGCGGTACGGTCAATATTATCGGCATATGTTGGCTGGTGGTATCTGGCTTGCGCCTTCGCAATTTGAAGCGGCTTTCATATCGGCTGCACATGATCGGGTTCATTTGGAAAAAGCGTTGAGCATGACTGAGTCGTCATTCAAAAAATTGATGGTTTAATTAAAAAAATATTGCACTTGCCGGTTTCGCATGATACCTGTACCAGCGATTATCAAGTCCTTGCACAGGCGGGAAAGGGGTGACGGATGTCTGAAGATCGCAGGGAAATGTTCAGGCAACTGGCGGCTTACAGCCATGTGGGCATGACCTTTGTTTTTTCTATCCTAATCGGATTTGGCATGGGTTGGGCGCTTGACAATAAGGTTTTTGGTGGAAAAACAGCTCCTTACCTTACCTTTATTTTTTTTGGTTTTGGCATCCTGGCTGGATTTAAAAATCTCTGGGAGCTGACCAGGAACATCAAGGATGAGTAAAAAATGTAAAGCTGTGGATGGTAATGCCGCTGATGTTGCAGACCATCTGGTTCGGCGCGTGATGATCTTAAGCGGAATATTGTCGGTCGTATTGGCCGTCGGAGGTTGGTATCTTTCCGGTTGGTTTTTTGCTCGGTCGGTTCTGATCGGTGGCATGCTGGTCAACGGCAGTTTTTGGCTGCTTAAAACTGATATCCAGCGGCTGATGCAACGGGTCGGGAAGGTTGACGGACACCAGGAAACAGCGTTTACATTTGAAAAAACACGTTTTTTCCTGAGATTCTATGCCCGTCTGGTTGTGCTAGGTTTACTATTATTTGTGTTGGCCTCGCAGGCGGCGATCGATGTGATCGGTTTAACTTTGGGGCTTACCACTGTTATGTTCAGTGTTGTTATTATCGGCTTGAGCACAGGAAAATGCTGGATGCCGAGCAAAGTTTGAGGAGAATGTAGGTCATGGAACATCCGATATTATTTATTTCGTTGATTCTGGAAGCCTTAGGCTTACCTGTACCCCATACCCCAGTCGGGAACGGTCTTCTGGAGCAAGTGTGCGAACCGTATATGACTTATACCTGGATGGTCATGGCCTTTCTCATCATTGTCCCTAAGCTGACTATGGGGAAACTGGAAATGGTGCCGGGCAGCGGCCAAAATTTCTGGGAAGTGACGATCGGCGGTCTGATGGATTTTTTCGCGGAGAATCTTGGCGAAAAGGGCGCGAAAATGCTGTTTCCCATGATGGCCACTTTTTTCTTTTATATTATTCTTGCCAATATTATCGGACTTATCCCTGGCTTCATGTCGCCCACCTCAAATCTCAATATTACTCTCGGGATGACTATTATCGTCTGGGTGACGCATCATGTGCTGGGATTCAAATACCACGGACTCAGTTATTACAAACACTTCATGGGGCCGAGCCCGGTATTGGCCCCCTTCATGTTTCTGTTGGAATTGATCAGTAACTTTGCGCGGCTGATCTCACTCTCCATGCGTCTTTTCGGAAACATTTTTGCCAAAGAAGTCCTGCTGGCCGTACTCTTCATGCTGGCCGGAGCCTTCTTTGCACCCCTGCCCATCCTGGTCCTTGGTGTTTTGGTTTCGGTGATCCAAGCCGTGGTTTTTGTTTTGCTTGCCGTGCTTTACTGTGCGGGTGCCATGGAGCATGCCCATTAATAGTTTTTAGATTTCCGTTCAACGGAGAAGAAGGCCAACTTTATATAACTTTTAGTACGGAGGAACAAAACAATGGATAAACTTAGTCTCGCCCTGATTTGTATCGGCGCTGCTCTCAGTATCGGTCTGGCCGGTCACGGTGCAGGTATTGGTATGGGAAATGGTCTCCGTGGTGCTTGTGATGGCGTTGCCCGCAATCCTGAGGCAAAAGGCGCAATCACCACCACCATGATTCTTGGTATGGCTCTGTGCGAGTCCATCGCCATTTATGGTCTGGTAATCGCCTTCATCCTGCTGTATGCAAACCCCTTCAAGGCTGCCCTCGGTCTGTAATCCAGATCGATAAAAGGGAAATGTCTTACCAAGGGCTACGGCTGTTGCCGTAGCCCTTTTTTATTGCTATTCTTCCAGCATGACCCCCTGCGTTCTCAATCCTCACAGAAATAAGGGCGAGCCTCAGTTGCCTTCTGTTGGCATTCTTGCCGTTAATCCGTCGGACAGTTCCTGCTTCGCCGAGCTTGCAAAAAGGTACGGCTTGCAAAAGCATTTTCTCTTTAACTCCAATTTGTATTCCGGAAATTCCCTGTTTCTTGCAGGGCCAGCCGTTGGGGCCCCTATGGCAGCGATCTGTCTTGAAAAAATCATTGCTTTGGGAGCTACACAAATCATACTCTATGGCTGGTGCGGGTCGCTTGGCCCCTCTCTTCGTATCGGTGATCTCTTCATGCCGACCAGCAGCCTAAGTGAAGAGGGGACAAGCGGACATTACCCGCATACTGTTGCGGGGATTGATGATTCCCTGCACACTTCTATGCTTGAGGTCTTGACAACCAAGGAAAGCAGTCCGAAACAAGGTGCGATCTGGACAACCGATGCTGTTTATCGGGAGACCAGGGATAAAGTTGCGAACTACGCTTCCCAGGGAATCAAGGCAGTTGATATGGAGTATGCCGCTCTGAAGGCCGTTGCTGGCTTTCGTCATGTGAGCTTTGCTGCGGTGATGTTAGTTTCAGACGAATTGTTTCATCAGGAATGGACGCCACGATTTGTCCAAAAATCTTTTCGCTCGGATTCAAAGAAAATTCTCGACAGACTCTGCGCTCTGATTCCGTTCAGTGAGGTTGTACCGACATGAAAACATTATATATGGTCAGCTTGGGGTGTCCAAAAAATCTGGTCGATTCCGAGGTGATGCTCGCTGTACTGGATCAGGCTGGGTATTCCGTGGTGGAGCAGCCGGAGGAAGCATCACTCTTGCTGGTCAATACCTGCGGTTTCATCCGTCCAGCTGTGGAAGAGGCCATTGACGAGATCTTGGGGCTTGCCGCCTATAAAGAAGAGTATCCAGATAAAATACTGGTTGTTACCGGGTGCATGGTCCAGCGGTATGGTTCGGAATTAATAACTGAGATGCCGGAAGTCGACCTTTTTGTCGGACTCGATGATTTTCGTCATATTGACCGGTTGCTTCAAAATATTTCATCAAATAACAGAATTGTAACCACCCCTGGTCCTGCCGTCTATGTGATGGACAGCGCTGTGCCGCGGCGTGTTTCGACGCCATTTTTTCGTTCGTATCTGAAAATTACCGAGGGATGCGATAACCACTGCGCATATTGCATGATTCCATCCATTCGCGGCCGACTGCGCAGTCGGACGATGGAGGATTTGATCGTCGAAGCGAAGCGTCTGGAAGAGTCTGGCGTTCGTGAACTTTCGCTGATCGCTCAGGACCTCACCGCCTATGGCAATGAGTTAGACAGTCAGGTGAATCTGGTCCGGTTGCTTGGTGGTCTGCTTGAGAATACGGCTATTCCTTGGCTGCGTCTTTTATATTTATATCCATCCAGTGTGACCGATTCCCTCTTGCAATTAATGGCGGAACAGCCACGCATTCTGCCTTATCTCGATATTCCTTTTCAGCATGTGAGCGACCGGGTTCTCCATGCAATGAACCGGCACTATAATCAATCGGTTCTTGATGACCTGGTACAGCGTATCCGGCTCTATGTCCCCGGTTGCGCTATCCGAACCACTATGCTTGTGGGCTTTCCCGGGGAAACTGAGGCCGATGTGGCATTGCTGGTGGAGGCACTGAAAAGATGGCAACTCGATCATGTTGGTGTATTTCAGTATCAGGACGAGGAGGGCAGTAAAGCTGCCGGTTTCCTGGGAAAAATCTCGGATGAAGAAAAAGAAGCCCGATATCAGTGGGTAATGCAAACGCAAGCGGAAATCAGTGAACGCCTGCAGCGGAGGTTCGTTGGTAAGGTCGAACCGGTTTTGATTGAAGGGGTTAGTGGGGAAAGCGATCTGCTGCTGGAAGGACGAAGCCGATATCAGGCATCGGACATTGACGGCTGCGTGTATATCACTTCAGGTCAAGTTCACCCCGGTGATATCGTGCCAGTACGAATCACCGAGGCGCACACCTATGATCTGGTCGGTGAAGCAGTCAATGAACAGGAAAATTTTTGACTGCCAAAGACGGTAATTATTAGCCGTTGTATTTATTGACCTGCTCGCGCAGATCTTTGCCCACTTTGAAAAACGGCAGTTTTTTGGGTTTGACTTTGATTTTTTCGCCGGTTTTCGGGTTGCGGCCGGTGTACGATTCATACTCTTTGACGACAAAGCTGCCAAATCCTCGAATTTCTATAGATTCACCCTTGGCGAGTGCGTCACTCATCGTTTCGATGATCGTATTGGTTATCGAGGCGGCTTCACGTATGGGAATGTTCATCGCTTCGGCCAAGGCTTCAATCAACTCGGACTTGTTCATACTTGTCTCTCCCTGCACAATCCTCTACGGATTAACTGATAAATACCTACCTCTTCGCCTGGAAACCGGTAAAATTTTACGATAAAAAGTATCGTCTGGACCGATTCTAGGTAGCTGTTGAAATTTAAGCAGGTATGTTTTTGATTGTAAAGGGAATTTTTCCAGAAAAAATCTTTTTTAAATCATTTTGTGTCAGGACCCTGTATTTTCCGGCAGGAAGGGCGCCTAACCGGAGATCACCGTATGCTGTTCTCTTCAAATACTGGACGCGGTGATTGATAGCCTGAAACATTTTCCGCACTTGTCGTTTTTTTCCTTCATGAATGATAATTTCCACCACGGTTTGATCCTTAAGCCGCCGCAGAACTCTAATTGTGGCTGGTCTGGTTTTGATGCCATCGATCTCTATACCCAGTTCCAGGAGCCTGAGTTTGTCCTGGGTTGGCGAGCCGATGACTGTGGCCTCATAGGTTTTGTTTACTTCAAACCGGGGATGGAGAATAGCGTTGCCGAGTTCGCCGTCATTGGTCATGAGCAATGCCCCTTCGGTTTCAAGGTCAAGGCGGCCGACGGGAAAGAGTCTTAAGGGAATATTCGCCACAAGGTCAGAAACAACAGGGCGTCCTTGGGGGTCGGAGAGCGTAGTGACAAAGCCAGCGGGTTTATTCAGGAGGATATACATTTTTTGTTCAAGGTCGATCGGTTTCCCGTCGCAGGTGATCGTATCCAGCGAGGTGTCAGCCTTGTATCCCATCTCATTGACGACCTGTCCATTGATCCGTATCCGTCCATCGCGGATCAGTTGTTCGGCTCCTCGTCGAGAAGCAATTCCGGCTTTGGCGAGAATTTTCTGTAACCGTTCTTCCATATTATTCTTGGGAGGGTGAGCCTAAAAAGGAAAAATGTCGGCCAACCGGCCGGCAAAGAGAGCTCCTGGTTATCGATATTGAGGTGGCAGGATCGACTTAATTTTTTCGTCTACCTTCTGTTTAGTTGCCGAATCAACCTCAAGGACATCCGTATACCAGGGCTTCATTCTACAGTCGAAAATGATAGGCGGTTGTAGGCCTACGTGAAAGCGATGCACTATTTGTTCACGGCCATGGATATCGGCTGCAGGTTCAAAACGGGTAAAAAAAGTCCAGAGGAATTCTTGCAGGGAACTGGTCGCCGCAGTTGTAGAATCAACCAGCAGGATGACTGGCCAGGTGGCGACGCTTGGAAATTGTGCTAACGTGGCAGCCAGATCGGGCGAAGTTGTATACGATGTCCCTTGGATAACCAGAGTGCCCGGCAGATAAACATTGGGCTTGCTGCATTGCTCTGGTAATGATCCTGAAAATTCACGGGGCAGGTCTCGGCATTTTGCCTGGCCCAGGCCGAGCATCATGGCCTTGGAACCTTTGTTGACCGATGGACCGGTGTAATCAAGAGTGTCCTGGGAGACATTGGCGAAGATGAAAAGATCTCGATCCCATTGAATACGTTCAAGAATATGTTGCCAGAGACGGGGGAAATCTGAAACATCAACGCTGCCGTCGGTTATCAAGAGAAATTTAGTGAGCGAAAGTTGCCCTTCGCCAAGAATGCGTAGTCCGGCAGCAAAAGCCTCTCTGGGATAACGGTCGGTGACTCGGGCTGCAGCCAGGCAATGAAAGCCGGTTTCGCCGTACGTCTTCAACTGAATGACCCCTTTCATCACCAGCGGAAAGAGGGGCGAGAGGAGGTCCTGGAGGAAGTCGCCGATGAAATAATCTTCCTGTTTGGGACGCCCGACTACGGTGGCTGGATAGATAGCATCTTTACGATGATAGAGATGCGTTGTCTGGAAAATCGGGTAGTCATGCTGCAGCGAATTGTAGCCGTAGTGATCGCCAAAAGGACCTTCAGGCCGCCTGATATGGGGAGGCACGATGCCTTTGATGGCGAATTCAGCTTCTGCCACCAGTTGGTGGCCTCCTCTTGGGTCATCGACCATCTGTAGCTTCTTTCCTTGCAGCAGCGAGGCGAGGATAAGCTCTGGGATGTTTTCGGGAAGAGGGGCGATGGCCGCCAGCATCAAGGCGGGGGGCCCGCCAACGTAGAGCGTTAAAGGGAGCGCCTGGTTTTTTTGCTCGGCAGCGAAATAGTGAAACCCGCCGCCTTTGTGGATCTGCCAGTGGATGCCGGTGGTGGTGTCATCGTATCGCTGGATACGGTACATGCCGAGATTATGCCCCAAGCCATCGGGATGCTCGGTATACACGAGGGGCAAGGTGACAAACGCCCCCCCGTCTGAATGCCAGGAGGTGAGCAGCGGCAATTCGGTGAGGTGGGCTGGTTGCTGGCAGCAGTCGAGTATCGGAGCTTTTTTTACCCGTTTGAGCCCGACGTTGAGCCCCTGGGTCAAGAGGGTACGGGCCTGCCACAGCGAAGAGAGTGACGGTGGCATTGAGTTTTCCACCAGATCAACGAGGCCGCGGACAAAGTCAAGAGGACGTCGTCCAAATGCTAGTTCTAAGCGATGGTTGGTGCCGAAAAGGTTGGTGACCACTGGAAAGGCGGAATTCTTAACCTTGGTGAACAGGAGGGCTGGGCCACCTTGGGCAATAACCCTACGATGTATCTCGGCTATTTCAAGATAGGGGTCGACCGGGGAGTCGATAGTGAGCAATTGGCCGTTTTTACGCAACAGCTCAAGGAAATCGCGCAGATTGACAAGTGTATGCATGGAGGATAGCAGCCGAAAAGAGGTTACGGCAGGTGCCGTTGTCTGTCAGTCATGGTGATGTTCTTCACCGAGAAAGAGGGTGTGATATTCGTCGCCGCTCAGGTGGGTTTTCATGAGTCCGGTCAACAGATCGATCACTTGAAGAATTTCTTGCTCGGTCATGCGGGGAACGAGCTCATGGGTAAGGCGATCAGCGCTGAAGTGCTGTAAAAATGTAATCAGGGACTGCTCATCTGTGGCGCGATTGATTCCAAAGTACATGGTATTGCCTGATTGCAAAGAGGTTAGCCTGCCACTATTTTCCACCACACGCTACGGTTGCGCGGCCCGTCAAATTCACAGAAAAAGATTCGTTGCCAGGTACCAAGCTGCAACCGTCCTTGCGCGATGAACACGGTAACGGATGAGCCTGTCAGTGCGGTCATCAGATGGGCTGGCGAATTGCCCTCTTCATGTAGGTAGAGATAATCGGAGGGAACGATTCGGTTTAGGCCACCGAGAATATCGCGTTGGACATCCGGATCCGCCCCCTCGTTGATGAGGAGTCCTGCTGTTGTATGGGGGTTATACAGGAAACAAATACCTTCATCGATGCCACTTGCAGAGACCATCTGTTGCATCCGTCCGGTGAGGTCAATCATTTCCCGGCTGCTGGTAGTGGTGACAGGTATTTCGCCTTTAGACATCGTAATGCTCCGCAGGTTTGTTGTCTCTTGCTGCAATTCCCAGCTGCCGTACTGGTAACGACAGGCCGTGCTATTGGTTCGCCCCGGTGTTATGGCCGATCGCCTGGCCGATAAGGGGTGCCGGCCACAGCACCTCTCGCAGCTCCAGTCTGACCCTTGCTGGCGCAGGAGGCAAGCGCCAGCAGAAAAAGTAGGACGACCGTACTGAGATATTTCATAATATATTATCCTGGTGAGGATGATATATGTTTGAGGGCGTCCGGCAATTCTTTACTTGTCTGCACTCCTAGATGTTTCAGTGCTTCGGCCTTGGCTATCAGGTTGCCTTGACCGGAACTTAATCGGTTTTTTGCGGTGTGCCAGACCTGCTGTGTTTGATTAAGACGCGTCCCTATTTCCTCAAAAGACTCAACAAAACCAACGAATTTATCATAAAGATTCCCTGCTTGTTTGGCAATAATTAAACTGTTACGGTTTTGTTCGTCTATTCGCCAGAGATGGTGAATGGTTTTGAGGATGGCCAGCAGGGTCGATGGACTTGCCAGGATGACTTTCCGGTGCATGGCGCTGGTCAATATTTCCGGTTCCTGTGAAACTGCAGCCTGAAACGCACCCTCGATCGGTATGAACAGGAGGACAAAATCAAGCGAACCAGAATCTGTGAGCTGGTGATATTTCTTGGCGGCCAGCACGCTGATGTGTTTTTTTATCGATTGCAGATGTTGATTAAGGTGCTGTTGTTTTTGGCTCTCATCCTGTGCTGCATAGATTTCCGTAAAGGCCTTCAGGGAAACCTTGGCGTCAATAACGACGGTTCGGTTTTCAGGGAGATGCACCAATACGTCGGGCTGGTAGGTTGATCCTTCATCGGTCTTGAGACTTACCTGAACGGCAAACTCTTTGCCGTTCCGCAACCCTGAGGCTTCAAGAAGTTTAGTCAGGATCATCTCTCCCCATTGTCCCTGGAGCTTGTTGTTGCCGCGAAGGGCCTCCGTCAGATTGGTGGTATCCGTGCTGACTTGTTGATTGAGCTGTTTGAGATGTTCGATCTCTTTGATCATGGTAATCCGATCCCGAGAGTCACGGTCGTAGACATCCTCCACCTTTTTTTTGAAATCTAGCAGCTGGTCGTGGAAAGGACGGAGAAGCATGTTCAAGGCCGATTCATGTTGTTTGTTGAGCAGCTCGCCTTTTTCACTGAGAATTTTCCCGGCCAGAAACTGGAAATCTTGTTCTATTTGTTTGCGGGCTGCAGTCAGCAGGATTTCTCTTTCTTCCACTTGTTGCCGCATCACATTGCAGGCAGTTTGGAGCGAGGCATTATCGGCATCGAGTTCCCTGCATTCTTTGGCGAGTTCATTGCGCTCCGATCGAAGTCGTTGCCTCTCGGTGTCGTCACGTCGGGATTCTTCCTGTAACCGTTCCAAGCGGAGGGAAAGAGCCAGCTGACGCTGTTGGGAGTTGTTGCGCGATAGAAGAAAGAGAATAACGGCAACCACAGTGGCTACCGTCAGTCCTAAACAAAAAGAGGAGAGTCGGAGTTGGTCGAGAGTAGGGATGAGAAAGTTCACGGGGCGAATGGTAAGAATTTTTGTCGGTCTCTGTATAAAAAAAGGTTAGCTGCGCTGGGATAACCGCCGCAGTTCCTCAAGCTCTTCCAGTAGTTCAAGAGCCAGGGCGCAACCGGGGAGATTGATACGAAGGTCATGCTGCAGCCTGACAGCGGTTTGGACCCGTTTGATCGCGATGAAGGTGAAACGCCATTCTTGCGGTGAGTGTCCCTCCGGGGAGAGGATACCCTCTTCAATCATGTCGTGGATAAGTTCAGCAGTAACGCCGCAGAGCCTACAGAGATCCGTGAGGGTGCAGCGGGTTTCTTCATTCAGGACCACACCCTGGATGTAAATTTTTTGTTCGGTCATATTAGGTCCCCAGTTCGGAACGAGGGTTGAACGGCATCTTTTGCGCCATGGTTGCGTAAAGGTTGCGTTGTTCTTCGTTTTTCGGTTCTGGTACAACGATGTACAAAGTGATGATTTGGTCGCCTCGTTGACTGCCTGTCGACAAACCCTTACCCTTGAGGCGGAGTTTCTTGCCACTCTGCGATCCTGGCGGTATCTTCACCTGGACATTGCCACCAAGGGTTGGGACCGTGAGGGGTGCCCCTAGAGCTGCCTCCCAGGGGGTGATCGGCAGGGTGAGATGAATGTCCCGTTTTTCAGCATGAAAAAGACGATCTTCCTGAAAGGCAATTTCGAGAAAGAGGTCGCCGGGGGGGCTGCCTCCGTATCCCGGCAGACCTTGCCCTTCAAGGCGAATTCGCTGTCCTTCGGTGATTCCCTGAGGAATGACGACATGCAGCCTGTGGGGAGTGGTTCTGACGTGGCCGCTGTCATCGACTGCCGGGCGGGTCAGGGTGAGGGTCTGTTTGGCTCCGGAATAGGCATCCGCCAGGGAGATGATGATCTTGGCGTGCTGGTCTTCCCCTTTCATCTTGAAGACATGCTGTCGTTGCCTGTCTGCGTGACCATGGCCGAATAACGATTCGAAAAAATCGCTGAATCCAGCAGCGTCCCCCTCGGTATACCCGGCTCCCCTGAACTCAAAGCCGGCATCCCAGTTGGGCGGCGGCTGGAAATCCTGACCATCGCGCCAGTTGGCACCGAATTTGTCGTAAGCTGCTCTTTTTTCAGGATCTTTCAGGACCTCGTAGGCCTCTCCAGCATTCTTGAATTGAGCCTCGGCATCACGTTCTTTGCTGACGTCAGGGTGATATTTTCGGGCCACCTTGCGATAGGCCTGTTTGATTTGATCCTGTGTGGCATCTCGGGCAATGCCCAGTATCTGATAATAATCTTTATATTCCATAGGCTGTTTGGGGGGACGAGGAGTATGATATTTCCTTACAACAGTAAGGGTAGAATATTAAAAAGAAAAGAAAAAAAGAACGGTGGCCGCTTTCTCCTTGAAGAGCACAGGCGGTTTCTTTTATGCTATAGTCAATGATATGAATGAAAAAATAAAAAATATTGTTCTGACCGGCTTCCGGGCGACGGGGAAATCCTCGGTTGGGAGGCTGCTTGCCCAAAAGCTTCGATATACATTTCTTGATACCGACCTGCTGCTTTGTGAACGGCTGGGCGCTCCCATTACCGATATTGTCGCTCGACATGGCTGGGCTTTTTTCCGACAGGCGGAACGCCAACTGCTTATGGAAGTTCCGGACATGGAGCAGACGGTCCTGGCAACCGGTGGCGGTGCGATAGAGCACCAAGAGGAATGGCTGCGGATTCGGAACTGCTGTTATGTTGTCTGGCTTGACGCCGATGTTGCAACTATCAGACAGCGGATGCGTAACGATCCCAATTCCGAGGAGCAACGCCCGTCCCTGACGGGCAACCCGGTCCAGAACGAAATAGAAGAACTTTTGCAGAGACGCGCTCCTCTGTATACAGCTGGTTCAGATTTGCGCCTTGATACCGTTGGTAAGGAGCCGGCGGCTTTAGTGGAGCGCATTGTCGAACAGATGTGCATCATTTAGCTTGAAACGGATGGAGACTTCTTGGTGGTCAAGGTCAAGAGCGACAAGTGAGACTTGCGAAAGGTTAGAGGGGAAGAGGAAGTGACGGCTGAAGACAAGAGTAGGAAGGCCCAGTCGGTATGGATGGTCACCAGAGAATACGACCGACTAGCCGGTGCGGGCGGGGTTAAGGATGTCTGCTGCCAGCTTGCCGAAGTCCTGGCAGCTGAGGGTGACTGTTCGGTTCGGGTGATTATGCCCCGTTACGGATTCATGGATGCGGCCCGTCTCGGCTTTTCGCTCGTCACTGTTGGGCGGGCAAGTGGTCGTATCGGTGGGCGCCGATATGAACATGTTTTTGAGGTTGATATGAATTATGCCGCAGAAGAGCGGCGAGAAATAGTTGCCATCTGGCAGGCTTCTTTCAATGATGTCACCATCTTTTTGGTCGAAGCCGATCGTTTTGCAGCCAAGCGTGGGGTTTATACCTATACGGAAGAGGATGAACTGGAAGTGGCCTGGCAACGCAGTGGGGGCGGCCATTTTGATTATTTTGCCATGAATATCCTTTTGCAGAAGGCAGCGCTGGATCTGATGATTCTCCTTGATGACCATCCCGATGTTATTCATTGCCAGGATGGACACGCTGCCACACTGCCGGCAATGATGCGGGAGGACAACGGATATCGACATTACTTCCGACAGACCGGTGCCGTGGTCACCATCCACAATGCAGGATTGGGGTATCATCAGGAAGTCGAGGATCTCGAGTTCGCCCAGGCTATAACTGGCCTACCGAAGCGGGTGATCCTATCGGGCCAGCTCAACGGGAGTTTCGATCCGTTCATGGCGGCGTCTAAGTACGCTGTGCTCAATACGGTCAGCGAGAACTATGGCCGAGAATTACAGCAGACTCCAGAAGATGCCCGCACCGGCTGGTTGGGGCACACCCTTTTGAAGAACGGCGTGATTCTGGCTGGCATAACCAATGGCATTGATCCCGATGTTTTCAATCCAAGCCGCCCGGAACAGCTGGGACTGGCAGCGGGGTACGATGTCAGGAAGGGAAATATTGCCGGGAAGAAAAGCTGTAAGGCTACCCTGCTTGCGCAGATTGCAGCAAACGGTCCCTGGGATCGGGTAAAGCAGTTCGGGACACTCGTTGCCTCCCCAGAAATGCCGTTATTTACGTTCATCGGCCGATTGACTGCGCAAAAGGGGATCGATGTCTTGACTCAGGCGATCATCAAGGTGTTACCGCAGGAGCCGTCATGCCAATTCCTTGTTCTCGGTTCCGGAGCAGCGGAGTTTGAAAAACAGTTGGAACTTTTGGCATCCTCCGGGATCGGTCAGGGAAAGATATGCTTTCTCAGGGGATATGATTCTTTATTGGCCAACAAAGTATATGCGGCCGGTGATTTCTTTCTTATCCCCTCCCGGTACGAACCTTGTGGACTCACCGATTACATTGCCCAATTGCTCGGCAATCTGCCCATTGTTCATCGAGTCGGCGGGTTGGTCAAGGTCCTTGATGGACAAACCGGGTTTTCCTATAATGAGAATGTCTCCACAGTTCTGGCGGCGACAATGTCGCGGGCATTGATGATTTATCGGCAAGACCCTGACAGGATTCGGGCGATGCAAAGGGCGGCGGTCGAACGGATTATTTATTGTCACACCTGGGGAAAGGTGAAGGATGCTTATCTCTCCCTCTACCAACAGGCGATGCAGATGTCCTGCTAGCCCTCACACCTTAAAACGGTCCTTCGGAATACCCTGGGGATGCTCAATGGATAATGACCGGCACGTATCCGAAACTTTCTCAAAAGGAGTGGAATACTATGGCGATAAAAGTGGGTATTAATGGATTTGGCAGAATAGGGAGAAACATTTTTAGGGCCTTGAGCAAGGATCCTGCCTTTGCAGATATTGAAATAGTAGGGATCAACGATCTCACCGATGTGAAAACCATCGCCCATCTGGTGAAATATGATTCCATCATGGGGGTTTCCGCTCAACAGATTAGCGCCGGTGAGAACTGCATTATTGTGGATGGCAAGACTATTCCAATAACCAGCTTTCGCAAGCCGAACGAAATTCCATGGGCGAGTCTCGGTGCCGAATATGTACTCGAATGCACCGGGCTTTTTTGTGATATGGAGTCAGCTAAGGCCCATATAGATGCTGGGGCCGCCAAGGTCATTATTTCAGCTCCTGCCAAAGGCGAGGTTAAAACTATTGTCATGGGGGTCAACGAGGACGAATACGATCCGACCGAGCATCATGTGGTGTCGAATGCCTCTTGCACGACCAACTGTCTTGCTCCGGTGGCCCAGGTTATTCTGGACAATTTTGGCATCAAACGAGGGTTGATGACAACGGTACATGCCTACACGGGTGATCAGCGGTTGCTCGATTTCCCCCATTCCGATCTTCGCAGGGCCCGTGCTGCAGGGATGTCGATGGTGCCGACTAAAACAGGTGCGGCGGCAGCGGTCGCGTTGGTGATCCCGGAGTTGAAAAATAAGTTCGATGGCCTGGCTGTCCGTGTTCCGACGCCGGATGTTTCGCTCGTTGATGTTGTGATCGAGGTTGAGCGGGAAACGACGGTGGCGGAGGTCAACAAAGCTCTTGCCGCTGCCGCCAACCGCTATCTGCGCTACACAGAAGAACCCCTGGTATCTATTGATTTTCAGGGTGACCCTCATTCCTCGATTGTCGATGGCCTGTGCACCAAGGTGCTGGGGACTTCTGTCAAGATTATGAGCTGGTATGACAATGAATGGGGCTATTCCAACCGGATGCTGGATCTGGTGATACACATGGACGCCAACAAACCTCTGTAGTCAGCGTTGTCGGCTCAGAATTCAAGGAAAGAACACCCGAGATCAACGGGCAATCCGTCTTCCCGGGTGTTCTCTTTTGGCATGCGCCTCGATCGAGGCACAAAAAAACCGGGTTGTTTCGATCAAACCCAACAAAGTCTGGTTTAAGCGGTAACCCGGTTATCTTCTTCAAGAGAAGCGTACCGAATCTCGTCCGGTATCTGCTAAACGTGTTGTCAGTCTTCTACATATCCTTTGCCCTTGCAGGTCGGGCACTTATTGTCGGGAGTACACACCTGGCCGTCGTCGTTTTTCCCCTTCCACTCGCTGCTGGTTTCGCATACACCCTCAATCACTTTTTTCCCCATGCAAGTCGGACAGGCATCTTTTTTTGGTTCTTGAGTCATTGTAAAATCTCCTTTGTTAATTGAAAGAGAGAACTCTGTTACTGAACAGAGTAACCCTTGGCCAAGAAAAAACAAGAGGTTCGATGCAATATCTTCTATGGGGTCTCGGATATGGTGGCTGATGCTTTTTTAAAGCTTCCTTGGATAAAGGACGGGGGGGGAACCGGTAGTCGGCAGGACGACAAGGGTATAACGGGTAATCGCTGATAGAGGTTGATTACTATCCGCGTATTTTAAGCTGCATCAGGTTAAGGGAGGCAATGCACACTGTTGACCCATTCAGTCTCGTGTAGTGTATCAAATTTGGCGAGAAAGAGTTGCTCGCTGCGGAAAAGTTTTTCAGATTTATAGCGATTAAGGAAGGGCTTACGCTGGCCAGGGCCGCCGCTGTAGAGGGCGTAAAGCCATGCTGCCAGAAAACGCTGGCCTTGAGGAGTCGATAAATCGACGAGTGGTTTTTCTTCCTGCAGATAGTCACGGAGATAGAGCCCCATGATTTCACATCCGGCTTGACTGTTATAAGTGATATTCCAACGCAGTTGTTGGATATTATACACGCCGTGCCAGATTTGTTCGTTGACTTGCAATATGCCAACGGATGTCCGGTTCGAAGAAAGCAGGTAGGTTATAGCCTTATTGTTTATATGAAATTGACGAAAACAGCTTTCCTGCCAGGCGGCCGCCAAGGTCATTTTTTCAAACCAGTCGGTTGTGTTGGCGGGGCTCGCCAGTTTATTCTGTTGGCGATCAGCCGCTGTCTGTAGAACATTGCAGACTTTCGGCAAAAGCACAGAGGGCGGGGTCAATTCCGCCGTCCATTTTTTTATTTCTGCCTGGAAGAGTTGGTCCGTTTCACCTGCAAGAGCCTGACTGACACTAAAGAACTCTTCAAGGCCATGCCAGTGAAAAGGCAGCTCCCTGGAGGTGGGGTCACTCTCTTCCATTGCTGGCGCGGGAATCGTTTTATCTTCCGGCAGAGGTGCATCCGGTAGTGGCTCCAGTCCTAGAACCTTGCGAAGTTTTTGGTCAGTTTCGGTCGATGGCTTTGGTTGGTCAAAGGGTTCGGGGCTAATCATTGCAGCTAAACGACGGAAACCATCTGCACTGATCTCAATCCCCACCTCTGGCCCTAGTTGATCAAGAATCCGCAAGGCATCGTTGGCTGTGAAAAAAGCGAGGTATCCCAAGATATTGGTTTTTGAGCGGTTATGCAGATGATTGCGGAAAACTGGAGCCAATTGATTCCAACTCCAAAGAAACTGGCCCCTGATGAATGGGTTGGACAGCCTTTCCTGTTCTATGGCATCGGCAAATTCATAACGGACGGTCAACATGGTATCCAGAAGAATCCGGCGATCTGCTTCGGTTAAGGGCGCATCGGTAAACTGCTTGAGCTGGAGAATGAGAAAATCGTCCCAGGTATGCCAGAGTTCAATCACTCGGGCGTAGTTCTGCTGGTTGTGCTGGGGAACGGGTGCGTTTGTGCTGTTTTGCCGAGGCAGGTCGATTTCGGCAAGGATATTGACCCGAAGTCCGTCTGGTTGCAATGAAGGGTGATCCGGCCGCATGCTGGCAAAGAAACGTTGGGCCATGTTTTGGTGATCCCGGGCGAACATAGGTAGAAGACAAGCCTTCATGTCGTTGACCGGTGGCGCTAAATTAACGGTGATTTTATTCAGATAGCCATGGACATGATCTTTGATCAGGTTCCAAAGGAGATCGACCGCTTTCATAGGTCGGCCATTCTTATCGAGAACAGCTGAGTTGATCGTCTCAAAGGAGAGTTGCCATTGCGCGTTGACCCGGGGACGTTGCCAGAGTACAACCGATCCTTCCCACACAAATGGCGCCAGGCAGGACTCCATGACAGGGGTGCCCCATTTCAGTTGTACTTTGGTTTGAAAACGGATAGTTCCTCGCTCTTCCGTTATTTGCGGTGTGGACAGAATGATCTGGTTGCATTCTTGTGCAAGGTTGAAGATGTTCGCTTTTTCACCAGGGAGAGGATACGCCTGTTGGACGATCAAAGACCGGAGTAACGGCATATCCATGGTCAAGGGGAGTTGCACCGGCTCTCCCTGCGCTTGCGAGGCGATCAGTAGCCATGCCCCGACAAAATACAACATCCATAAACTTCGCATTATAATCGTTCGATTTTTTCCATTACTATGTTAGTGGCCGCAATTATGGACAGGATTGCCTGCGGAGGACGTCATGTTTCATGGTTGTTGCGTCTGGTGGTTGTTATGGAGGAGACGATCCGTTTGCAATGCCTTACTTGCGGCATCAATTGCCTGAGAGGCAAGCTTTCCTCCCTGTGTTGGTAACAATTCGTTGCCGAGAACTACCTGTACGACTTCACTGGCTCGCAATTTATCTACCGAAGTTATAGGGATCAGGATTTCTTCATTGTTACTTTCGGTATACCTCAGCAAGCGTTCTTTGATCAACAGTGTTGCCACAGCGGTAATTTCGGCACATTTGGCTTCGGGAAATTTTTCGTGCAGCAGGGTTAGGGGCGTAGGAGTGCGATTTTCGAAATTATCGTAGACGGTTTGCAGAATGTCGAAGGCGATTTGGAGGAGTCGTTGCGGCGAAAGAGTGGCATCAGAAATGTTATAATGTTGGTTTTCCTGGATCGCATGGGCCAAGGAGGCGCCAAGGAGGATGAAGGTCCAGCCGATTTGGAGCCAGATGAGGAAAAGAGGAATGGTGGCAAACGAACCGTAGATGGCATTGTAACTGGCAACACCAACCTGCAGGACAATATATATTTTCTGGAAAATGAACCAGAAAATGGCGGCAAAGACGGCACCAGCCAGGGCGGCTCCCGTCTTAACTTTAACGTGGGGGAAAAAGAGATACATAATCATGAGAGTGATGACTATGAACACAAAGGGCACCAGTTTGATGACAAAAGCTGCCAACCAAGCAGATGGTACAATCATACTGACATGGGTCATTATTTTTTTGCTGGCAAGGATAGCTTCAGCAGCCAGTGCAATATTCAGGGAAATGGGAAGCAGGATCAGTAAGGCAAGATAATCCATGATTTTCCGGAAGAATGATCGCCCCTTGTGCGTATGCCAGATAGCATTCATCGCATCCTCTATTGAGGATAAGAGGAGAATAACGACACCGATCAGGCCGATAACACCCAGGATGCCAAGTGCGGCAAAGTTGGTCCGGTTGACGTACTGAAAGATAATTTCAACGGCCTGGTGCAGATGGGTGGTCATTGAAACCCGGGTCTGCCCGGTGGAGGGCAAGGCGGGGTCAAGACGGAGTGGTTCAATTTGAGCGGCATCCAGCATGTTGCGCCCCTCATTCGGCAGAGGAGCCGGCGGTTCAAGCTGTTCAATAAATCTGGTGGCAGCCAGTTTTAATTGTTCATCATTGCCGAGTCCTTTGAGAATTGCGGTACTGAGAGCCAGTATCGGAACCAACGAGAGAATGATGGTGTATGTGAGGGCAGATGCCCTGATAGCTAGGTGGGTCCGGAAAAACTCCTGATACATAATTGCAAGGATACGGAGGCAACGGCGGAAAAATGCAACGGGTTTATTCTTTGAGATGGAAGGAGAAAAGGCCCATTGATGGAGACGATGGGAGAGGTGGGGCGGCGGGGCACTCACGTTATTGGGAGGCGTATCTGGGAAACGATTGGTCCTTTGGGGAGAGGGTGTCATATCCCCAGCTCGTGATGCAACCATTTCCCGATAATTTCAAAGATGATTTCCCGTTTCACCGGTTTGGTAATGTAGTCGTTCATGCCTGCCTCTATACAGATTTCCCGATCACCTTTCATGGCGTTAGCGGTCATGGCAATAATTGGGATACTTGTGAAACCCATGGCGCGCAGTTTTTTGGTTGCGGTGAGGCCGTCCATTTCCGGCATCTGGATGTCCATGAGAATAAGATCGAATCGTTCAGGGGCGCCGGCAAAAGTTTCAACGGCTATCCGGCCATTATTGGCCACTTCGACCTTATAGCCAGCCTTCGTGAGGATCAGAACCGCAAGTTTCTGGTTGACCGGATTGTCTTCAGCGAGCAGGATGCGAACCGATTGTTTCATCTCCTCTCGAACACTGTATTGGGTGATGAAGGTTTCCTTGACCGGTCTTGTGTCGGCAGAATCTTCCGGGCCCATGAGTTTTTCTATGGTTTTGAAGAGGATATCCCGGCGGGTGGGCTTGGTGAGAAAGGCGTCGAAGCCGGCATCTTTGCAGCGCTGGGCGTTCCTGTCCGTTGACGAGGTGTAGGCCAGAAGCGGAATTTTTGCTGTTTCAGGAATTTCGTGGCGGATCATTCTGGCCAGTGCATAACCGTCCGGTGCCGGCATCTGGATGTCAAGGATGATGAGATCGAATAACTGCTTGTCTTGGATTGTCTGCAGCAATACGGATTGCACCTTGCTGCTTTCCTGGACGGCAACGACATCGAGATCTGCGGTTTTGAGGATATGTTGCAGAATGCTGAGATTGGTGATGTTGTCGTCAACCACTAATACCCGTTTTTGGGCTAAGGTTACTTTGTTAAAAGATTTGGTGTGCTGTTGCTCGGCTTTTTTAAGCTTTGCCGTGAAATGAAAGGTGCTGCCTAGGCCAGGTCGGCTCTCGGCCCAAACGTGCCCCTGCATCAATCCAGCAATTTTGCGGCATATGGAAAGTCCAAGGCCGGTGCCGCCGTATTCCCTGGTGGTGGACCCGTCTGCCTGGCGGAAGGCCTCAAAGATCGATTCGAGTTTATCTTCGGGGATGCCGATGCCCGTATCTCGTATGTGGGCATGCAGGGTGATACTCTCCTCCGTCTCTTCATCAACCATGAGTGCTAATTCGAGCTCACCTTTTTTGGTGAATTTAGCCGAATTCCCCATGAGGTTGACCAAAACCTGCCGGAACCTGCCGGGATCCCCCATTACGTAAGCAGGAAGAGCGTCGTCGATCCTGCAGAGTACCTCGATTGGAAGCGAGGCGACCTTCGGTCTTACCAGGTCACAGACATCTTGTACCGTGATCTCAGGATCGAAGTTGATGCATTCGAGATCGAGTTTGCCCGCTTCGACCTTTGAGAAATCGAGTATATCGTTGATCAAGGAAAGCAGGGCGTCGGCACTGCGTTTGATGGTCTGGGCGAATTCCACCTGCTCCCCGTCCAGTCCGGTATCCAGGAGCATGTCGGTGAAGCCGATGATACCATTCATAGGGGTGCGGATTTCGTGGCTCATTGCCGCCAGAAACTCGCTTTTGGCGATGTTGGCCGCCTCCGCCAACCTTTTTGCGGTCCGCAATTCCGCTGTCTGCTGTTTGATTTCTGCCTGTAGAGTGTTTGCGTAGTTGAGTTGTTGATCCTGTATTTTCCGGTAATTCTGCTCGTTTTCAGCCATTATTTCCTGGAATTTTTTTTCCAGGACCGCAAACTTTCGATCAAACTGCTTTTTCTGGATGCGCAGCCTGTTCACGGTCTCCACTGTTTCTTGGTGAGAGAGAAAGAGTCGGACTGCAAGACGGATGATAGTCGAGATCCAGCTGCTGGCACCCGTCTGTTCTGGTCCCTTTTCTGTCGCCAGGACATAGCCTTGAAGATCCGGCACCGCCAGTAGGAAGAAGAGACGGTCCTTTACGGAAAAGGAGACCTCTGAGGATTTTTTTTCGTTTTCTTCGATATAATGTATGGCCTGACCAGTCTCAAGAGGGAACTGTTCGGAGGCGATATATCGGCCAGAATGATCTAGGCAGAAAAAGAGAAGATGCTCAGTCTCTTGTTCGAGATGGGTGCGTAGAGCGGTTAACGTACCAATTGGGTCAACAAGATCGGCAAACAGGTTTGGCAAGGCCATGGATACCCTCAGTCTCCGTACATTTCTTTTGTTTTTTCAAGTTCTTCCGGAAGGTCCTCCGCAAGCACCTTATATTCCTCCACATTGCTTTGGATATGAGCCGCCAGAGAGGGCGCAAGGCTGGCGGGGAGTCCCTCCTTGATGGAAAAATCGAGCTGGTTGATGATATATTCGCTCATTTGCAGAATACCTGTTGGCGAATACGGATTGATTGCTCCGTTATCCTGATGGTGATCACGGATTGCATCGGCAATCGGATCGGGAATGCACCATTCTTTGGCTAGTATGTAGCCTATCTGACAGTGATCGGTATTGAAAAGGTTGTGCTCCAGCTCAATGATAGAGGGACCATCAGCAACCAGTTGATCGATAAGCTGGAGGAATTTTTCCTCTTCGGTCTCCATTTCGACGATCAGCCCTATATCATGTAATATTCCACAGAGATAAGCATCATCTCCATTGATGGTAAAAATGCGTTCGGCTATCATTTTACAACAGATACTAGAGGCGGCGCTGTGCAGCCACAAACGCTGGGGAGAGAATTCGGTGCTACTGGAGTTGCTGCGTAGCATGCCTTTGATGGCATCGGTTACTGCTATATTGTGGAGGTTTTTCATTCCCAGCAGGGCTACTGCTCGGGAAATAGAATCAACCTTGCGTCTCAAACCGAAATAGGAACTGTTGACAAGGGTCAATAATCTGGCGACCAACGCTGGATCTAATTGGATGACTTCTTCAAAGTCCCGCAGGGTTGACTCTTCATCGTTAACCAATTGCACAAGCCGGGCGACAATATGAGGGAGCGTCCTGACTTTTTTGAATTTTTCAATAATAAGCGTTTCGGCTGTAGTCATGGAAGAGTTCCTGGTGTTTGGAGGGCCACAGGGCAGACGCTGAAGGATGGGTTATAGGACGATATCATGTTTACTGTGACAGCCTCGACTTTGATCCGGTCAAGTAGCACGACGATCACCGGTTAATAATCTTCCGCAGTTCAACTGACCTCAATTATGAATGACAGGCCGCCTCTAGGAGAAAAAGACGATTGGAGCGATCCTCAATTATTATGTCATAACCACCTCATTGTTCAAGGCATTCTTATCATAATCGTTCGATACTTCCTTGTCTGCGGGTTGTTTCCAGTGTCGCGATCTGCTGATATTGTTGTGTGATCAGTTGCGCCCCGTACTGTTAGGGATAAGGATTATTCTGGTTTAAGTGCTGCACTCAGCCAATTTCACTTATAGTGAGTGAAGGAATTTGAGGCCCTAGCATTTCGTTGCAGAAAATCATTTTGTTTGGGATTTTCTATTTTTGTATTCAACTCGGCCTGCTTTGTAGCAGGGAGACGTACCAGGTATCCTTTGGGAATCGATTTCTGTCCGTCAAGAACGGGTTGCATAATGGCAGGATTCAGGCGGGAGAAATTTTGAGAGGAGATGCGGAATGAGGATCGAAGGCGGGCCGTGGAAACGTCTTCCTTGAGACGAAAGGTGACGGTCGCCTCAGGGCGTTCGAAAGGCACCTTCGGATCTCCTCCCAATCGTGACGCAACCCGCATGGCAGCAAGAAACTCTGAGTAAAAATTACGTGAGGCGAATTTGAAATATCCCTGGCTGTACGAGTCGAATATGTTTTCGTAGCCACCTTTTTCTTTTGCCGCCCGGACCATACCCGCCCGGCCATAATTATAGGCAGTTAGGGCCAGCGGCCAAGAATGGAGCTGCGAATAGTTTTCTTTGAGGAGTTTTACTGCTGCTTGGGTGGCGAGGTATGGGTCGTACCGTTCGTCGACCCGTTCATTAATGGCTAAAAAATCTTTTCCCGTCGACCGAGTAAACTGCCAGAGACCGGCTGCTCCGGCTTTGCTGAAGGCCTTCGGATTAAAGGATGATTCAACATGGGGCAGATAGACAAGTTCCGTGGGCAATCCCTGGGAGGCAAACAATTGTTTGAATTGGGTGAGGTATTTCCCCGAACGAATAAGACCCTCGCGAAAGCGGTCTTTTTGGCCAATTTGTAGCCGGATGTTCTCCCGGGCCTCATGGAAGGCGGTATGGGATTGTTGCGGAAAGAGGGCGGCTATATGCTTTTCTTCCTTGGTACCCGGAGCTTTGCCGGATTCAAGGTTGGAGAGGATATCGATAATCCGGTTTTTAGCTGCCTTAATATGTTCGTTGTTAATCTTCGCTGATCCGGGAATATCCCAATCCAGGAGATCGACAACCGTATAAACGCGGCTGAGGTTGTCGCTATCATGTAAAAGCCCTTGTTGAGTGGAGTAACGGCTGTACACATCTTCCCAGAATTTCACGTTTGCTTTGATGCACGGATAAAGAGGGAATTGCTCGGCCGCTGGGGACACTGTAATGGAGACGCAAAATGAAGAACAGAACCAAAAGAGTACTCTGCAAAAGAGTCTTGCCCGTTGTGCTTTTGTTTTCGGTAAGATACAAATCATGATAAAGATCTGCCGGGGGAAGAGTGATTGGTTGTTAGCTGCTTAACGTGTTGGTAGTGTATCATATTGCGAATAGCCCGGCGATAGAAGTTGAGGATTGTAGTCGTTTGCAGGGATAATATATTGTTTTCGTGTAATTTGTAGAGGACAGGTCCTATGTATAGACCCATAATAGGCACACTCGGCTATATTCTATCTTTAGATGGGTTGCAGACGCTGCTTGTTCATCGCAATGCCCGGGCTTCAGATCAGCATCTGGGTAAGTATAATGGCTTGGGCGGAAAATTGAAAGCAAACGAGGATATTATCAGCTGCATGAAAAGGGAAATTCGAGAGGAGTCTGGCTTGGATTGTACCAGGATGCAGATGCGCGGTACGATTAATTGGACGGGATTCGGGCCTGAGGGTGAGGATTGGCTAGGTTTTATTTTTCTGATCACCGAATTTAGCGGCACGGTTCGGCTGAAAAATGTGGAGGGGGATCTGAATTGGTTCCCGCTTGCCGATCTTGAACATCTACCGATGTGGGAAGGGGATCGCTATTTTCTTCCTCTGGTTTTCGATGCCGATCCGCGTATTTTTCATGGTGTTATGCCGTATGAAAACGGGCGGCCCGTTGCATGGAAATACAACAGATGTTAAATTAGTTAGTGATAAAAAAGAATGCCTGATGCCTTGCACCCTTGTAAAGTTCTTGCGTTCAGTAGTCGTGATCTGTATAGTGATGCCCTGTTCAGTTCTATCATAATTTCGGAAGGTTATGGTTTCTCAACCTTTTCGGCAACTTAAAAGTCAGAGGAAGCGTCATGGAGAATAATGCGGAATTGGTTCGCTTGGAGGAGTTTGTAGATAAACTGTTGACAAAATACAATAAGTTGAAGACGGATTATCATGCGTTGCAGGGTACCCTTCAAGAACGTGATGCTGAATGTGCTGAGCTGAAAAATAATATTTCCGACCTGAGCACCGAGCGTAACGATGTCGGGAACCGGGTTGCCGGTTTGATCGGCCGTATTGAGCAGTGGGAGAATGAACACGCTGCGGCATCTATTGAAAAAAGCAATAATAGCAGTGTGCAAGGCTCTCTGTTCAGTGATGACGCTGAAAGCAATAGTAATTGAGGCTGACGATCGATACCGATGCAGGATCGTCTTGTTCGCTTCCAGCTGTTCGGACAGGAATATACTTTTTATAGTGCCGCTCCTGAAGGTGAGGTGGACTCAGCTATAGAACTTGTTCGTCATGAACTCGAGGACAATGATAAAAGGAGCCGAAGTTCTGTGCCGTCGAGCAAGATGCTGGTTTTGGGATGTTTGCGTATGGCGGCTAAGTATGCTCAGTTGAATCGTGAATATAGTGAGTTTCGACAGGTGCAGGAGCGTTCGGTTGCTCATCTGATAGACAAAGTTTCCTCGGAATTGGACTGATTAATCTGCATTTATCATTTTGTTCGGAAGGTCGTTCTGATATAGTAAAAGTAAGACTACGATGTAGTCCCCTACTCTGTTGGTGATCAGCGAAGTATTGAGCCAACTCACACGATAAGGGTAGCTTTATTGCTGAACTATGAAATTCTTTGTTGAGTTTCAGACGGCGGTAAAAAGCACTGCCCACCTAATTTCATTAGGTTTAATCATTTCGTTGACACGGCAGCGTGGGGGTTTTTGTTACCAGCGATTGAAGTCGCTTTTTTTATATAACCATAAGCGCTGTTTTTTTGTTTAAAGAGGATGGTGGCGTGTGCAGTAACGGACATAGTAGGTTCGGTGATAGAAAGATAACTCTGATGCAATCAGGTTTACTATATTTAAGTGACCTCCCCACACAGGCTGATCTCAAGAAAAGGTCCTGCCAAATATTTATTAGCGGCGCGCGCTTCTCTTGATATTTTTCAGACTAAAGGCGACCTTAGTTGTACTAAGTAGGTACTATTAGGGCTTTGGTCTGCCTGTCGCAGTTTTTGTGGCGGCATTTTTGTTTTCACATCGAAATCTTCGCGATTCACTTCCGCTTCTCCCCTCCCCCCTCTTCTCACTGCAACTTAGTCAATCTGAGCAAATGTATTGTCTGGTTGTGTTCTATTTATATATTCGATTAGGTGTCTTGTTATGGAATTAACTGTAATGACGATGCTTTTGGCTCTGGTGAATTTAATTGCCGGGTTGGCCTTAGGTATTCTTCTGCGTAAAAGATTGGTGGAAGGGAACCGGAAAAATATTGAATTGCAGGGGCGGCAAATCATTGAGAATTCCATCAATGAAGCCGAACAAATCAAAAAAGAAGCACTGCTGCAGGTTAAGGAAGAGGCTTTTTTATTCAAGCAGGAAGCTGATCGCGAATTGAAAGCAAGTCGGCAGGAGCTCAAAGATGATCAGCGCCGACTGAATCGCAAGTTTGACGAAATTCAGCGTGAATTTCAAATTCTGGAAGAAAAACAGGCCAGCCTGAAATACCGAGAAGAACGTCTTGAAGTAAATGAAACAGTGGTTGTTGAAAAGAACAAGCAACTGGATAGTCTGGTTGATGAACAGCGTTATAAATTGGAGAAAATCGCCGGCATTGACCGTGAAGAGGCTAAGGTGCAACTCATGCAATCCATCGAAAGTGAGGCACGTATGGATTGCGCGAAACGGCTTTCACGCATTGAAAATGAAATGAAAATGGAGGCAGACCGGAAAGGCAAAAATATTATAGCCCTAGCTATTGCGAGATATGCTGGCGACTATGTAGCCGACAGAACTGTATCGGTGGTCCCCTTGCCCAATGATGAGATGAAGGGGCGGATCATTGGTAGGGAAGGGCGGAATATCAGAGCCATTGAAGCCGCAACCGGTATTGACATTATCATCGATGACACCCCTGAAGCTGTCATCCTTTCGGGTTTTAATCCTATTCGCAGGGAAGTCGCCCGGCGAGCTCTCGAACAGCTCATTTCTGATGGCCGGATTCATCCCGCTCGTATTGAAGAGGTGGTGCAAAAGGTTGCCGAAGAACTTGAGGTCGGGATTCGAGAATCTGGAGAACAGGCGACCTTCGATGTCGGTGCCCATGGCATGCATGTTGATCTTATTAATCTGATAGGTCGGCTCAAATACCGAACCAGTTATGGACAGAATATCCTTCAGCATTCCCTGGAAGTAGCTTTTTTGTGTGGGGTGATGGCGGCTGAACTTGGATTGGACGTCAAAAAAGCCAAACGTGCCGGCCTGCTGCATGACATCGGTAAGGCGGTCGATCATGAGGTGGAAGGATCACATGCAATCATTGGGCGGGATCTTGCACGCAAATATGGAGAAGCCGAAGACATCATTTATGCCATTGGTGCTCATCATGAAGATCAACCGCCTAAGAGTGTCCTTGACGTGTTGGTGCAGTCGGCAGATGCCCTTTCAGGTGCCAGGCCCGGGGCTCGAAAAGAGATGTTGCAGAGTTATGTCAAACGCCTGGATGATCTTGAAAATATAGCCAATAGTTTCAGCGGAGTCGATAAATCCTATGCCATTCAGGCCGGGCGTGATCTCCGTATTATCGTGGACAGTCAGAAGGTTAAAGATGAGGAGACGACGCTCTTGAGTCGCGATATAGCTAAGGCCATTGAAGAACAACTGACGTATCCTGGACAGATCCGGGTGACGGTTATCCGTGAGACCAGAGCGGTTGAATATGCCAAGTAGGGGGTAATGATGAAGTCCGTAGAAGAGCAGATTTCTCTGATAGAACGGGGTGCTGTTGATTTTCATTCCAGAGAGGATTTGGTCAGAAAATTGACCAAATCGTTGGCAACCGGCGTGCCGTTGACTATCAAAGCTGGTTTTGACCCAACCGCCCCGGACCTGCACCTGGGGCATACGGTTCTGATTCAGAAGTTGCGGCATTTCCAGATTTTGGGACATCAGGTGATTTTTTTGATCGGCGATTTCACCGGACTGATCGGCGATCCGACCGGCAAATCCGATACCAGACCTCCGCTCACTCAGGCGGATGTCGCGCGAAACGCTGAGACGTACAAAGAACAAGTATTCAAAATTCTTGATCCGGAAAAAACCCAAGTACAGTTCAATTCCACCTGGCTCGGTCAACTCACCTCTTATGAGATGATCCGGCTTGCCTCCGAGCTCACTGTCGCCAGAATGCTTGAACGTGACGACTTCAAGAAGCGATTTGAATCAAACCGCCCGATTTCTATTCACGAATTTCTTTATCCTCTGATTCAAGGGTACGATTCCGTGGCCCTGAAGGCAGATGTTGAACTTGGCGGTACCGATCAATTGTTCAACCTACTGATGGGCAGAGACTTACAGCGAAGCCGCGGTCAGGAACCGCAAGTGGTTCTGACCATGCCTTTGTTGGAAGGGTTGGATGGCGTTAATAAGATGAGTAAATCATTGGGTAATTATATTGGTATCTCGGAACCTCCAGACAGCGTTTTCGGCAAGGTGATGTCGATCAGTGACGATCTTATGTTCCGCTATTACGAGTTACTCAGTGATCTCTCCCTTGTTGAAATCGGCGAACTCAAAGAGAAAATTGCGTCAGGCCAGCTGCATCCTAAAGCTGCAAAAGTTCAGTTGGCGAAGGAGCTAGTTGCGCGTTTTCACACGCAAATTGCAGCAGGTGAAGCAGAACGCAACTTTGAACAGGTTTTCGCCAGGCATGAAATCCCAGATGATATTGACGAGATACAAGTTACCGTTGCCGAGCCTGAAGTGTGGGTGCCGAAACTCTTGCTGGATGCGGGGTTAGTGAAATCAACTTCCGACGGCCGGCGCATGATCCAGCAGCATGCGGTCTCAATCGATGGTGAAAAGGTAGGCGACATCAACGCAGTGGTCCCGACTCAGGGTACACTTCTCATCAAGGTCGGGAAAAGAAGATTTTGTAAGGTGATTTTTTCCTGAAATATTGCCTGCACGGGAAATAACAGCATACAAGAGCGGCATTCTCCGGAGAGAATGCCGCTCTTGGTGTTTCTGAGAATTTGTGTAGCTAAGCTATAGCTGACCCGTTTTTTACTGGGTAACCGTTTGCTGTTTTTGACAGGTTTTGCAAATCCCTGTGAATTCGATATGATGGCCAAGGATTAGGTAGCTGGTGGCGTCTGCAGCTTGGGCAACGAGTTCATTGATAACGGGTATGTCAATGTCGTCAACCTTGCCACAGTCCGTGCAGCGGATGTGGTAGTGAGCCTCAGTGGTGGCGTCAAATCGTTTCTGTGTTCCGCCTACCTCAATTTTCAGAATCATACCGCTGTCTGCCATCAGTTCCAGGTTCCGATACACGGTGCCGAGTCCGATACGCGGCAACCGCTTACGGACCATATCGTATAGTTCACTGGCGGTTGGGTGGGTTGTAACCTTAGACAATTCTTCAAGAATGATGTGCCGTTGGGTCGTGAGTCGGATCATCGGTGAGGGCGCGTTCATAGGCTTCTCTATCAGTACAATTTGAATAGTAAATAATAATCTTTACGGATTAACATGCTGAATGTTTTGATGTCAAGGCAGAATTGGCGAGAATGGGCTTTGGGCTACACGGGAAAACGAACATGATAATTGGACAAAAAGAAATATGGCCACCACTCTTGCTTGCCCCAATGGCGGGTTTAACGCATTCGGCCTTACGTACGAGTATCCTCGAATTCGGAGGAGTCGGACTTTTGAGCACGGAAATGTTGTCGGCGACGCGCTTGCCTGCGGAGAATGCTCTATATTCACCCTATCTAATAAGAATGCCACAAGAGACCCCCCTTTCCTATCAACTGCTAATGGTGGGAGAAAAAAATATTCCGATGGTGTTTTCGGCTCTGCATCGATTAAAGGCGGATGCAGTTGATCTCAATCTTGGCTGTCCGGCACCTTTAATTCGTAAAGCGGGGGGGGGGAGCAGTTTGATGGATGACCCCGCAAAGGTGCAGAAAATTGTGCATTGCGCGCGGAAAAACACCTCTCTGCCTCTAACCGCAAAAATTAGGCTCGGCGAGACCTTGGACGCACAAAAACTTCGGAATTTTTGTTTGATGCTTGCCGGCGAGGGGATAGACATGCTTACCGTTCATGCCCGATTGCGCTCGGAATCTTTTGCCAGGCGGCCTCGGTGGGAGTGGGTCGCCAAGGTGAAAGAGTGGATAGATATTCCGGTGGTTGCCAATGGCTCTATCGATTCGGTTGCGAGCGCTCGCACCTGTATCAAGGAAAGCGGCGCAGACGGGCTAATGATCGGGCGTGCGGCAGCAATAGCCCCCTGGATTTTTGCGGTGCTGGCCCGAGACCTTTATAAGATGGACATCCCTGAGCCTGATGTTGGTCTATCGCATCTCTATCAGCAATTTGTAATGGCGCTGGTCGAACGTTTTCAACCCGATCGGCGGATTGGTCGGCTTAAAGAATTCACCCACTATTTTGCTAAGAATTATTTCTTCGGTCATCATCTGGCCTCCAAGGTGCAAGCGAGTGCTTCCTTGGAGGAGGCCTGGGCACGGGCAGTGGAGTTCTTTGCAGATAACGATCCTCAGGGCGCGGTTCAACTGACATCCCCCTTTGTTGTGACCGTCAGGGGCGCAGCGGCGGATTGTAGTAGCCAAAACCGAGTTTCGGAAACTTTGCTTTGAGCCTCTTGAGCCAATTTTTGATCCCGAGTGGGGGAGCCGTAGCGGCATGACCGATGACCCGTAGATAGTATTCTGGGTCCATATTCAAATTGCGCAATTGGATGAAGTCAGGGTGATATTGGGCGATGAGTTCCGAAAGCGCGGCGAATTCGATCGGATCGTCGGTGCAGCCAGGCAGGATAAAATAATTGAGGGAAACGTGGCGGCTATGTTTTTTCATAACGGAAATGGAGTGACAGGCATCCGTTAAGGAAAAGCCTTTAGGCTGATAATAGCGGCGGTGTATTTTCGTTTGAGCGCTGTTCATGGAAATGCGGATCGAGTCGAGGCCAGCCTTGGCAAGACGATCTACAGCTTCGGGAAGACTGCCGTTAGTATTCAGATTGATGGTGCCCCGTTCGGTCCGTGATCGGATGAGGCGAATGCTTTTTTCTATGATTTCAGCCTGCAGGAGTGGCTCTCCCTCACATCCTTGGCCAAAACTGACGATGGGTTTGGGGGCTGTTTGCAGATGATCTATGGCAACTTCGGCGATTTCTCTCTCTGTCGGGACAAAGGTGATGCGATCTTGAGTTGAGGGGCAGCAACCCGAAGGTTGCAGTGAAATGCAGCCTGCACAGGCGGCGTTACAGGATGGTGAACAGGGGAGCGGTGCTTCCCAGCGTCCCAGGAAATAGTTACGCGCCGCCGGGCAGCCATAGGTAAGGCAACATTTACCCAAATGCTGGATAAGTCGATTACCCGTATGACGTTGAAGTTGCTTTTGCGTGCGTCGTTCAAGGCGTCGCTGATCGAATTGAACGGCATCTTGTCGGCGGTCCATATCGCTCCGGAAGGCGGCAACCCAGAACTTCCCTTCGGCCCAACCCACGGCGGTGTAGGCGAAGAGCGGCAGCAGGGAATCCTTGGGAGCATGGTTTTCGTAAGCAGCGGTGTAGATTGCGGTATGGGCGGGGGCCATGAAGGCAGCGACGGCCTGAATGGATTCGCCGGGGTTAAAAGGGTTGGAGTCAAGCAAGGCTGTTTGGTCACTTTCCGGTTCAATGCCAACCGGCAGACGCCCTGGCAAGGTGAACAGTTCGCTCCCGGAGGGCAATTCAATCAGATCTTCAATCTGGAGTTTAAAAAAGCGGCCCGCGGCGGCGCCGGCCATGTGCAGGCCGCTGTAATCCAGTATTTTTCCTTTGCTGGTGGCAAAAAGCAGTGATGGAATAGTCTTGAGGCGAGAAACGACCATAAGCAGGCATGGTTACCGAGGGCGTATTTTTCCAAGGACAGAATCCACCGCCCGGTAAATATCCATGTCATCGCCGAATACATCTTGGATATTGGTATGGTCGATCAGATCTTCAATGATAAATTGGGTGAGATAGAGGCTGATCACATTAGGGTCCTGGGTCAGGTTTCTGATCGGGGCAATTTTGAATTGCATGTCGAATTCTTCTAAATCACTCATCCGCTGCAGTTGTTTTTCCATGACCTCTTGAATAGCATGAACCGAATTGGTTTCGATTATATGTAGGTCTAAAAGGCGTTGCACCAGTGATATTGCCAGTTCAGGAGCGAGTTCACGAGATTTTTTCAGCATGAATTGCCGTTCGCGCTCTCTTTTCCGATCGATGGCGTCAATGGTTTTATTGGTTGAATTACTGGGGTTGATGTGGCGGGCCATGGGTGTACTCCTCAGTTGGGTAATAGCGTCAGATCAGTTTTTTTTTATGCGGCCTCATATACAGACGATCAACCGGCTATTGGTCAATTTTATATTCTGTAGCTGCTTCTCGCGGCCCTTTCTCCGATTAGATCAGTAATAATGCCACAGATTTTCTGATCACGGTCAATAGAAAATCTTGTAACAGGTATCTTTTGGTAACATGTGTAAAAAATGTTTACAAACTTTCAACGACTGATGGCCTAACAGGCAACCGCCTCGTTTCGAGTTGTTAGATTATACGAAGGGGAAGTGAAGGTTCTTATACTGTAACTCACAGTGATAAGCACTGCTTTTGTACAGGAAAAGACCTTTTCGATATTCGTTTGAATATTCCCGCCCGGAGGGAACGGTGACGGGGAGTTTATCTATTCCGTCGCTTGTTCACTCTGATAGAGCCGACAAAACCGTTCGATATTAGTTTCTATCTGCGGATCTAGCCGTAGGCCATACTGTTTGACATATTCGGCCGCCATTCGGTGGGTATTGAAGATAGGGATATTGAGTTGCAGGTTATTGAGTGCCCGTGATAAAAATATCTTCGGCTGAGTGTAAAACATTGCCAAAACGGATGGTAAAAGCTCATAAAAAGCATTGGCATCCTCCACGTAGAGCAATGCATCTGGGGCTTCACTGAGATCTGCATCGTCCACAGGCCCCTCGTGCCCAAATTTCCAGCCGGTTTGCCCTTCATGATATCCTTCAACCCACCAGCCATCCATAATGCTGATGTTGGGGACGCCGTTCATCGCCGCTTTCATGCCGCTCGTACCGCTGGCTTCAAGCGGTCTTTTGGGACTGTTGAGCCATGCGTGTACTCCCGCGACCATAAGTTTTGCAACACGCATATCGTAGCCTGGGATAAAGATAAGTTTTCCCAGCCCGTTACTACGGTTATAGAGCTCTTCCTGATTATCAAGAATCAGTTTAAGGACAGATTTCCCCGGTTCGTCCGCGGGGTGGGCTTTACCAGCAAAGAGAAAATTGACGGGTGTATTGTTTTTTATGAGTATGTCGGAAAGCCGACTGATATCATCAAAAATGAGATCAGCTCGTTTATATGTGGAAAACCTTCGGGCGAAACCGAGGGTGAACACGCCGGGACGAAGCCATTCGGTTTCGGGAAGGTTGGAGAGATAATTAGGGGGATCAATCCAGGTCTCGATCCTCTGGTCGCGGTGACGTTTAAGCATCACATTGATATAACGTATTAGCTGTTGATTATCCTGGTTCCAGGCCTCCTGCAGGGTGGTGGAAAGTTGCGGGATATCTTGATTCGATATCGAGGCGAAACGGCCTGGATCCTCGCGCCAGTTGTGCAGGGAGGGAATCCGATCAAAACAGGTGGAGCGGTTATTACTTATCCAGGTAAGGTGGTGCACGCCATTAGTGATGGCTTTAATTTTTTTTGAAAAAGTCGGGAATTGTTTTTTTGTGACATCACGGTGTAGACGGCTGACGCTATTGATGGCTCTGTTGATACGCATAGCCATAGCTGTGAAATTGTATTCATGGCCTACCTCATCGTCATGAGCAAGAAGGTTAAGTATCCTTTGGGAGGCTTTGTGGCTAATCGCCGAATAAAGATCACGGGAAAAGCGGTCGTGCCCCGCCTTGACCGGAGTGTGGATAGTGTAGACGATCTTGCGAGATACTCTTTCCGCTGTATCGTGAATATCGGCATCTGTGACGATGTCTAGAAAGTCGTCGCCAAAGGTTGCCTGTAGTTCTTGGAGAATGAGGTGCAGGGTAACTGTTACGCCGTGTTGTTCATTAAGGTGGATTGTTTCGGCAGTGAGTCCTAATGTCTCAAGAAGAGGTAATATAGCAGAACCCAACATGCGCCGTTGATTTGCCTTAATAATCGTCGATTTAGCGTTGTATAGCTGGTGTGCAGAGTCTTTGACCCACACGGGGGCATCCGGTAGGCTGTAATCTAGGAGGAACTCCGGCACGAAATAATCAAGCCTATCGGCGATCTCCATTTTCATCCAGACTTGGGCCTTGATCATCGTAGGCTTTTGTTGGCCATTGTAGAAAGGGATATCAATAGTCAACGGTTGATCCAATGCGTGTGGGGCTTTCAGTTGAAACAGGGTCGGCGTGCTTTCGGGTCTCCAGCGGGTTGCACGATCGATTTGGCCTATTTTGGAATCGACGATTTGTGAGAAATAACCTTCTCGGTAGAGCAGGCTGATTGCCAGGGCAGGGATATGGATATCGGCAAAACTTTTCAGGGTATCGCCAGCAAGAACTCCTAGCCCACCGCTGTAATTAGGAATTTTTCGGGGGCCATTTAAATATTTTTGCAACAGAGCATTGAGTTGCGGCTCGGGGTTCTCATTGCTCTCCTGTTGCTCTAAAAAGTTTTTAAGAGGATGGAAAACATCGGGATCGGCGCCTATTTCCATTGAAATGTAGGCGACAGCGTTTCCCTTGGGATCAGCTAGATTTCTCCAGACGGTATTGAACACTTGTTGCGGAACCCCAAAAAAAGAGCCGAACTGGTTGGAGCATATTAATTCTTTGGGCAGGGTATGAGGAGTTGCTGTTGTTGACGCCATGGGATTGGTTTTTATTCCTGATAAAAAAAGACCAGAATTCTCTTAAGAAAAAATTATTTTTTATATGTAGGAAGGCCTCTTCGCTTTTGCAAGCGAAATAAATTTTCCAGGAAAAAATAGTTGTATTTCTTAGTTAGTGAAGTACATTAAAAAAATATGCGTTTTATTTGATTTTCACTTATATGGGAGGGAGTATGAACGGTAAAAAAATGTTGTATTTTGCTACATTAGGGGTGCTTTTGTTCGGCTTGAGTCTGACGGGTTGCAGCAAAAAAGAGCCAGACGCATCGCAGGTAACTGGAACAGAAGGGGCTGGTGCGGCAGAATCGCTGGACACTGCAGATTCTGGAATTATGGAAGGCCGGACCTCAGGACCCATGGTTCCAGTTTACTTTGAGTACGATAGTTCAAAGATTGCCGGCGAGCAAGTAAAGCGCATCGAAACCAATGCGGATTTTATTAAAAAGAATGCTCGTCTTAAAATAAGGATTGAAGGAAATTGCGACCAACGAGGAACCCAGGAGTATAACCTTGCTTTGGGTGAGCGCCGCGCGCAGAGTGCGAAAACCTATCTCGTCAACCTTGGCGTTAATGCTGATCAGTTGAACACTGTAAGTTTTGGAGAAGAAAAACCGCTTCTGTTCGGTCATGATGAAATTTCATGGGCGCAGAATCGGCGAGATGATTTTGTTATCGTAAAGTAACAGGTCGTTTTAAAAGATTACAGTGGCATTGTCTGAAGCTTAGCCATGCAATGGTGAACGCGGCATTCCAGGGTTGATTGATGTTTGATCGTGTTTGATTCTTTTCCCTGTATAGCCCTTGTCTATCGGGGCAATTCGGTACATTTAGCTGAGAATTTTTAAGAGCTATAATGATTAATTACCGGGTAGGGACTTTTGTCCCTACCCGGTTTTGTATTTACCCTTCATCCCACAACTTGTGGGCACCATGAGATGGGGATGACGCATAAACTTTTTAAGGAGCAACGATTGTGAATATTGCAAAGAGAGTGGTTGGTTGTATCGGTAGCTTGTTGATTGTGGCCGTTGTTGGTGTCAATAGTCAGGCTGCGGATACAACGAAGATCGGTGTCATTGACATGAAAAAAGTGCTTTCAGCCTCCACAGCAGGTCAGAAGGCACAGAGCGTTATTGAAGAGAAGATGAAAGCGCTACAGGGGACGTTAAAAAAAGATCAGGATGACCTCGTTGCCCTGCAAAAGGATATGGAAAAAAAAGGTTCTGCCTGGACTGATGCCGTAAAGCAGGAAAAAGCAAAGACGTTTCAGAAAAAACGCAATGATCTCGCTGCAAAAGAAGAAAATGCAAATCTCGAATTGAAAAAAATGCGGGAAGAAAATGTTAATCCTATTTTGAAAAAACTTGAAGAGATTGTGGAAAAAGTCGCAAAAAATGATGGGTATTCGCTCATTTTGCCCCGTAATGTTGTCCTTTACTCTTCAGAGTCCACGGATATTTCCGATAAAGTGACTTCAGAACTGAACAAAGTGATGAAGTGATATTCAGATAACTTGATTTTTTTTAACTAACTTCATGCAAACGCTTCGGTTTATTGTTCCCCGTTTCACCAAGGCTAGAATATTGGTGATCGGGGATATCATAATTGACCATTTCCTTTGGGGGACGGCCTCGCGAATTTCTCCTGAAGCGCCTGTACCCGTCGTCAACGTGCAGCGAGAAGACCTCCTGTTGGGAGGAAGTGCCAATGTCCTACGAAATATCGCTTCTCTCGGAGGCATTGGAACGTTATGCGGTATCATCGGTGACGACCTCATGGGGAAAAAGGTCGTTGAATTGGTTGAATCCTTGGGTGCGTCGACCGAAGGATTAGTCGTTGGTCAACGCCCGACAACAATCAAGACCAGGGTTGTCGCGCAAGGACAGCAGATTGTTCGTTTTGACCGGGAGCAGACCGGTATCCCTGCTCAACAATCTCTCGTTGCTCTTTTAGGGTATCTTGAAAATCATGTACATGCCTTTGATGCAGTGATGGTTTCGGATTACGCCAAAGGTGTCATCAGTGAGCAGCTCATGACGAAGCTGTCTCATCTCCTTGCATCGATCAGGGGTCGAGAAAAGCGGAACCTGCCCTTGATTGTCGATCCTAAGCCATCGAATTTAAGGTATTTTATTGGAGCTACTGTTATAACTCCCAATCATCATGAAGCTACGCAGATGTCAGGGATTCTGATTGACGATGAACAAAGTCTGCTGGCAGCAGCGCGTCATATCCGTGACGATATAGGCTGTGAGGCGGTGTTGATTACCAGGGGTGAAGCTGGGATGGCGCTATTGCAGGGCAATGATGATATGGTGACCATCCCAACCATGGCCAAGGAAGTCTATGACGTCACCGGCGCTGGCGATACGGTGGCTGCAACCCTTGCCTTGGGGCTAGCAGCTGGATGTTCGATGAATGAAGCGGCAGTTTTGGCGAATCATGCCGCAGGTATAGTCGTCGGCAAGGTGGGAACCGCATGTGTTTCGGCCAACGAATTGCTGGATACACTCACCAGAGATGACGAATAGCTGCGGCGAAATTTGCTGGCAGCGCGTCAATTACTAAAATTATCTTCAACGATCAGGAACGAACAGGAATGCGACCACGAAGTATGACAGGGTTTGGCCGTGGCGAGGCGGCAGACGGAGGCAGAACCTGGGTTGCAGAGGTTCGAACCGTGAATCACCGGTTTCTTGACCAGCGGGTGATTCTGCCGCGGCTTTTTGCAGCGCTGGAAGAGCCTGTGAAAAAGATGGTAGCCGCTGCCTTGGACCGTGGTCGCGTCGATGTAACTTTCAGCTTGCTCGGGGTTTCCATCGCGGTGCCGCAAATTGTGGTCAACGAGAATGTCGCTCGGCAATATCATCGTTGTCTGCAACAATTGATTAGCGATTACGGACTTGATACAGCTATCAGTCTCACGGACATGCTGACGTTTCGTGATGTTGTCACCCTTGAAGAACTGCGTCCGGATATGGATACCGAATGGCAGTTGATCAGCCAGGCTTTGGGCGCCGCCCTCATGGATTGCGACATCATGCGGGAAGAAGAGGGCCGAACGCTACAAACGGATTTATTGAATCGGCTGGGGAAATTCGGAGCGATTGTTGACCAGATCGAGAAACGGATACCGGAATTGCAGATGCAGCGCCAGGCCGATCTCAGGAGCAGAGTGAGTAAACTGCTTGATGGGCTCGATCTCGATCCCATCAGGTTGGCTCAGGAAACTGCAATTATGGCTGATAAAAGTGATGTCACCGAAGAAATAACCAGACTTGGCAGCCATATGGCTCAGTTTCGAGCTTTTCTCGTCAGTGACGAACCGGTGGGGAGGCGTCTTGATTTTCTTTTGCAGGAATTTCTCCGCGAAGTGAATACCCTCTCTTCAAAAATTGCCAGCGCCAGCATTGCTCATCTGGGCGTTGAAATGAAAAATGAAATCGAGAAAATCCGTGAACAAGTGCAGAATATCGAATAACGCACCAGTGTGCGTCATCTTTTTTCTCGGTTAGCCGTTTTCTTCTTTTGAGAGTTTGAGCATCCATGGACAGCAGGTTGGTAAATATCGGTTTTGGCAATGCGGTCAAAATTAACCGCATTCTTGCCGTGGTCAATCCCGGCTCTTCACCTATCAGAAAATTGAAAGAAGATGCGCGCGTTGAGAAAAAAATAATCGATGTAACCGAAGGGCGTAGAACACGGGCTATTATTATCCTTGATTCCGGTCACCTGGTCTTGTCCTCGGTCCAGCCTGAAACTATCAATCAGCGACTGGTCACCTTGGACCATGAAAAACGCAATCCTGCTTGGTCGCTTGAAAAAAGCAAGAGCGAGGGCAGTAATGAATAAAGGTTTGCTGTTGGTTCTCTCTGCCCCTTCAGGATGCGGTAAAACAACCATCGTTAAACGGGTCATGAATAGTCTACCCGGATTGGTTTTTTCTGTGTCCCATACCACCCGGAAGCCACGGGCCGCAGAAATCGATGGTGTACATTATCATTTCGTCGATGAGACCGCTTTTGCACAGATGCGGGATCGCCAGCCTTCAGGATTTCTTGAATGGGCGGAGGTCCATGGCAACATGTACGGAACCAGCGTCGAGGAAGTCGATCGGCACCAGCAGGCTGGTTACGATGTTATTCTCGATATCGATGTTCAGGGCGCGGCGCAAGTCCGGAGCCGGACCAACCCTGTTACGATTTTCATCGCCCCACCGTCTCTGCAGGAATTGGAGCGTCGCCTGCGCGGTCGGGGTACGGAAAACGAGGCCACTCTTGTCATGCGCCTTGATAATGCCAGAAAGGAGTTGGAATGTGGCCCCTGCTACGATTTTATGATCATCAATGATCGGCTTGACGAGGCGGTCGAGAGCTTACGAAGTATAATCATTGCCGAGCGCAGCCGCCACCGGCGTACCCCTGATGGCCAGGCGATGCAGTGGGGTTTTTGATGGAGGGGAAGAAGAGAGCTGTAGAGAGGGTGAGAAATGAAAACACATCTGCCAATGAGCCTGCCGATGACCTGATTTGGGGAATTAATGCTGTTTGGGAAGCTATACAGCAGAACGCTGCTGGCATAAGCGAAATCTTTGTCCAACAAGGAAAGGCCGGGGCACGCCTCCAGCAAATCATTGATCGGGCAAAAGAACGCGCTATCGCTGTCCGCTTCGTCGATGCCGACAGAATGCACGTTCCTCGCCATTGCCGGCATCAGGGCGTGGTGGCCCGGCAAACCGAGGCGCGGCTGATGCCGTTGGATGAACTGTTGGAGAGTCTTGTCGGCGGCGATGCACCGGGCGAGCCGAGACTCCTGGTGCTCGATTCCATCCAGGACCCCCGCAATCTTGGCTCTATTCTCCGTTCGGCGCTTGCCGCCGGGTTCTCCCACGTCATTATGACGCGTGAGCGGAGCGTCCCGGTGACCGGTACTGTTGCTCGCACTTCCGCCGGGGCTGTTACCCATCTCCATCTCTGTCAGGTGGTCAACCTGGCTGAGACGCTCAAAATTTTAAAAGAACGAGGCTTTTGGATCTTTGGGGCTGTGGCGGAGAGTGATGTTGTCTCTGTTTACACTACCGAATTTTCTGGTCCGATCTGCCTGGTGATTGGCAGCGAGGGCAAGGGGATCAGGCCACTTGTCAGAAAACAATGTGATTTTCTGGTAACGATCCCAATGCGTGCTTCGTTTAATTCGCTCAACGCCTCGGTGGCCGCGGCAATCATCATGTTTGAAATCGCGCACAGATCCTGCTGAACATTCTCCGAACATCAGTTTAAAACTACAGCAGGGGCGGCATCTTTGCCGTCCCTGCTGTATCGATGATCATCTTTTTTTCTTTACCTGCGACTTGAGCAGATCGCCAAAGGTTCCCATGGAGGTCGATTCCTTGGTCACCGGCGGCGGGGTGTATTTTTCCTCTGCCGGATCCTTGGCGACGTAATCCTCGGGTGCCAAGGCTAGCCGTTTTTGCGCGGTATCAATCGACTCGATTCTAATGGTTAGTTCCTGACCTGCCGCCAGCACTTCCCGGGGATGATGGATCCTCCTCCCGGCTCCGAGCTTGGAGATATGGAGCAGGCCGTCAATGCCCGGTTCCAGCGTGACAAAAGCGCCAAAATCTGCCAGTCGGGACACTCTGCCCTGGTGAACGGAGCCCGCCGGGTACTTAGTCAAAACTTGATCCCACGGGTTTTCGGTGGTTTCCCGCAGGCTCAATGAGATTCGGTCTTTCTCCCAATCCAGCCGTTTAATGATGACCTGCACCTGCTGGCCGCGGCTGAGTATATCCTCAACTCGGTCGGTCTGGCCCCAAGCGAGTTCCGAGATGGGGATGAGCCCGTCGACGCCACCGATATCAACGAAGGCGCCAAAGTCCCGCAGAGAGGTGACCGTGCCGCTGATCTGCATCCCTTCGGTGAGAGTCTCCTTAAGTTGTTCGCGTTCCTTTGCCCGCTGGTCTTCCTGAGCGGCTCGTGCCGAAAGGATGATGTTTTTCCCTTGGCTGCCGAATTCGATAATTTTAAAGGCAAAGGTCTTTTCGATATAGTCTTCAGCCTTCTCAACCTTGCGGATATCCATTTGCGAGTAGGGACAGAAGCCGCGCTGGCCGGCAATGGTAACGGAGAAACCGCCCTTTATCTCGCCAGTCACCTTACCTTCGACCGGAATACCCGAGTGAAAAGCTTCTTCCAACTCCCGTGAAGAGGTCTGGCCGGAGCCAAGCCTGGTAGTGAAGAGCATTTCACCCCCTCTTGCCGCTCGGAAAAAGACCTTGATGCGATCCCCAGGAACAACGGTCAAGTCACCAGCATCGTTGCGCAGTTCCGAGGCGCTGAGCACACCTTCACTCTTACCGCCGATATCGAGAAAAATGTTCTCTCCACTTGTGCCGACAACGACCGCTTCCACTCGATCGCCCGGTTGAATGGTTTTGCGGGAAACGGTTTTTTCCTGGAAAAGGTCTGCAAAGGTTTCGTCACTCATTGTTTTCTACTGTTCCGATAAGAGTTATCCAGCGTATTGGGCTTTGAGGCGCCCTTTTTACTGGTGCTGTAATCGCATCCCTTCGAGATGCTCAATCGTCCAATAACAATTTGCTGCCGACTTCCAACCGACGCACTGAAAAGTCGCTGGTATCGAGGAGGGCAAAGACAGGTGCGGCATCCTTGCCCAGGAGATCGCCAGGGTTGATCAGCAGGCAGTCGCCAAGCTGTTCAGCTGAGAAAATATGATCATGCCCATAACAGACGAGGTTGTAGGCGCCGGAGAGCGCCAATTCACGGGCCAGTTCCGGATAATGATTAAAGGCGATACGTAGCGAGCCGATGACGATGGCCCCATGAAAACCATGGTGCTGGATGTTATCGAAGGCAGTGGCGCATCGCGAGGAAATTAGGTGTTGATCGCCGGCATTGTTCCCATAAATCAGGTGTACAGGGCCTTGAAATGCATGGAGGTATGTCAGCATAAAAGGAGAGATCAGATCACCGCAATGAATCAGCAGTTCCGCTCCTTCCCGGTTGGCCAGACTGACGGCTCGTTGCATGTTGGGGATGTGGTCGTGGCTGTCCGATACAATGGCGATAAGCATGGGCGTCAGTGTGCATGGATGGCCAGGGCAGGGGATTCGACGTGGTTCCGTTGCAACCCAGGAGCTTGATTATTCAGATTGGTCAATAAAAGCATAAGCTGATCTTCTTTAACCCGGTTACAGGTTTGCGGCAACTTCTTTTGTCAAACCAAGTACCAGCAGCAGGGCAAGATCGTTTTTTCGAATACCATGCTGAGGTACGGGATGAGGGCAGCGTCACCTGGTCGAAAGAGCATAGAGCTCACGCCGTATGAGGTAACGCGGATTCATTGACGAATGGTTTCGGTTTCGGGTGCTAGATCGAGTTTGAGCAGCGATTGTAACTGTTGAGCATTCCCGGTCGGCAAGGTGTTGAAACGCACCCGGTTGAAGGTGAGTTCGGTCAGTGAACCGAAATGATCTTCCATGAGTACCCGGTGAATGGTCATATCCCCTCCCAGCCAGAGCTGGATCCGTTTGACCTGGGGATGGGGCTGCCGGGGAGTAAGGAGAAGGGACTGGAAACCGGTTGGTGGCTCGTTAAGGACGAAGAGTTTGTCCGGCGGTGCGATCTCGAATTCATCAAGCAGGCTTCTCGCACCGGTGAAGATCGCATAGGTTATGTCAGATTCGATGTCTTGGGCTGGTGAGACGATCAGCTGTTTGTCTTGAGGGGTGTAGATGGAGAGTTCTTTCCCATCATTGATAATAGTTTGAGCTGTCGGCTCAATGTAATTCCAGCGCATTATCCCATTAGGTGCCGAAGATGAACTGCCGGATTGGGGAGCAGGCCGGTAAAAAAGGGCGCTGCCGCTGCCCTGCTTAATGCGGCCATTGGTCAGTGTCGATTGGGAGAACTCGAATTCAAGGCTCCGCAAGTGCTGGTATTTCTTTTGGAGTTGCACAACCTTTTCCGCTAACCCTTTGGGGGATTCAGCGAATATGGGAGAGGAGGCCGCTCCCAGTGCGATGAACAGAACTATCATAAAATAGAGGGTGCGGAGGCTGCTAGACATCGGTTTTCTCCAAAAGGACTGTTCTTCCAAAAATCTTGCTGGCAAGGGCATGCACCGGTGCGGGAAGGTCGGAGACAAAAAAACGGCTCGGTGTGTCAGGTGCAAAAAGTGTTGAGCGGAGCAGTTCGTCGGCCTTAAGGATTGTTTTGAGGTGCAAAGCAACCTCAACCGAGGAGTCTATGATGTGCACTTTGCGGCCAATGCGAGGTGCAATCGTGCTCTTCAAAAGCGGGTAGTGCGTGCAGCCGAGAATAAGGGTGTCGATCTGTTTATCGCGCAAGGGATGAAGATATTTTTTAACGATCATTTTAGTCTCTCGTCGTTCTAACCAGCCCTCTTCGACCAGAGGCACTAATAAGGGGCAGGCCTGGCTGTAGACCCTGCACTCCGGGCGACTGGCGAGGAGGCGCTGTTCGTAGAGTCCTGAATTAATAGTGGCCCTGGTACCGATAACGCCGATTCGACCAAAGCGGCTGACCTCAGCCGCTTTGGCTACTGCCGGAGCAATGACATCGATAATCGCCTGACTGTAATGATTTTGCAGAAAGGTGGAGGCGGCGCTCGCTGCCGAGTTGCAGGCAATGACAATGATTTTTGCCCCCTGCCTGAGGAGGAAATCGGTGTTGCGGTGCGAGTATTCGGTGATCATAGCCGGACTCTTTGAACCGTAGGGAGTTCTGGCAATGTCACCAAGGTATACTAGGGGGAATCCTGGGCAGAGTTGTTCAATCGCACGGGCGACGGTCATACCGCCTACACCGGAATCAAAGATACCGATCATCTTGTTATTATCTGTTTATTGGTAATGAGGAGTTGGAAACGAGGGAGTAAATATATACTATCTGCAGCGACTTCATTGCAGAAGGATTGTGTCCCGGGTGCGGACGAAGAAGGCCTTGTCGACAGTCTTTCCGCGAATTTCCAGGCGCATTCGGTCAGGCGGCAGCGATATTTAACTATGCTGCCGCCTGCAATCTCTTTCTTGGTACGTTTCGACAGAGAGGATTTATTTCTTTTTGCTTTTGTCTTTAGTCCGGGCTTCTATCGCTTTGCGAAGATTGTCAGGCAATCCTCGCTCTTTACCCGATTGCGAACGTTTCTCAGAAAGGGCTTTGGCACAGAGTGGCTGTCGGGCGGAAAAGCCATGTTTTTTTCGGTATTCCTTAGAGTTAAGGTCATGAGATTTTAGGTGCTTTGGAGAAAGCATCTTGAACTCCTGACCGCATTCCAAACAGATAATTTTATTTTTCTGGATGGATTTTTTAGGATCCATAACTGGATTTGACTCTTCAGGTTCCGCATCAATCCCTAGGGCTTCAGAGTCCTGAAGAGATTTAAGGGTTTGGAATGTATCATTAAGCGCCGCCTTTATTTCTTCGGTGGACATCTGTTTGCTGCTGATTTGTGATTGAATGATTTCGGCAGTCATTTCAACGAGTGATTTACTCATCGGTTTCTCCTGAGTGTTGAAAGTATATGGGTACAGGTAGCCATTGATTACGTTTAGCGCAAACATAGAACATGAATGCAAGCAATGCAAATATTTTGTTTATTTGTATCGAAAATAACGGTTGCATTACAGGTGTACTGCAAGGCATTCTGATGTTCAGAAGAGGTAGACTTGACCCAAGAAGATCCATGTAGCGGTTTACCCCCCTTATTTTATAGGGAATTGAGAAGATGTTCCCTTGAGTTATTTGTTTCTATTGGTCTGGTTCACAATTGTTGGTGGTTAATTATATAACGTGGGCAATGTGAGAACATAGCTAACATATTCAGCATTTTTTTTAAAAAATACACCGGATCAGCATGCCAGGTTAGGAATATGCATGTAACTCAACCCTCAGAATTGCTTTAATCTGCTGGATTGACCTTTAAAATTGCGTTGCGCACTCTGTGTGTATTCACAATATACAATAGTTGTATCCATAATTGTCAATCCTCAATAGTCCGTATTTTGTCTATGACGCTATTTGGGCGCAGAGCAAAAGACTGGATAATGTGCCGATCAGTGGTCAATCTGGCAAAGGTTTGAGGGTAGCTTTCGCCGGATAGCGATTCGGGCTTTTGTAAGAGGTTCAATTTCTTTTGTCATTTTACATGAGTTTGCAGGCTTGTCTCTCCTTTCACCGGTTTGATCAGCTTGTATCCTAACGACGAATTGTATGAAATTTCTTCCAGAGAGCGGGTGTCTTCTCGTTCCTTGTCCTCGACTTAGTGGAGTTATAGTGAAACTCTCACGGAGGATATAGGGGAAATTGCCATGAGTGATTGTTTTGTGTTGGGCTGGTTTGTATTGGGGGGAAATAGCCTGAAGCGCTGATTATCCTTGCGTTTCCGGGTGGTAGCAGTGTATTTTTACACACTCTAAAGTTAACGCTCCAGTAGCTCAGGTGGATAGAGCTCAGGATTCCTAAT
>TBL_comb47_HYPODRAFT_10000102_pt1 | contig 106732 bp, 88 predicted proteins | sample TroBogypolimnion_40_FD_10682 | JGI IMG/M metagenome (IMG submission 10682) | reverse complement strand
CGTATGAGTAGGAATAATTCTTTGAACTTAAAAAATTAACAAAATCTTCAACAAACTTTTCGTCCAGGCTTGTGTAATTCTCTTTAACAATATAATCAGTTAGATTGTTCTTTAATGCGTCGTATGGTTGGACACTTTGGGGCTTAATGTCGCTTTTCTTTATTTCTTGAATAAAGGAATCATACATCAATAATATATCAGATTTGCTTATTTCTGTTGTAAAAAACTTATTTTTGACATATTCAACTGGCGGGTTAGTTGAGTGCTTCAAATTGTATTCATAGATGATTGATTTAAGTTTTTCAACTTGGGTATTAATCATCAAAACATTTTCTGGAGTGTTTCTGTCTTCAACTTTAATTTTTAGTGTTGGCCTAAATGCTTCACCTTTGTGAGAATAATACAAATGAATTGAGCCACGAAATTCTTTGTTGTAATCCTTGGTCGCTTTCAGTGTTTTCATTACCTTGTTTTTAAGTTCAATTCAAACATAGTTCAAATAAACCTAAAAAACAATAGGGTTTTATTTAAAGAACCAAAAATGAACCAATTATCCTGTTAAAAACTGAACAAGGTGTTAAAAAAAAAATGAAAATGTGTAGTAAATTGCTGATAAATAAACAGATATATAAACCTGTTAAATGTGTGTTAAAGTTCAAATAAACCTTGAAGGTTTATAACTTTCACCGCAATTCCTCTTTTTTCTCCCCCAAATGCCGTAACTTATATATGCCCATCAAAGCATATGTGATGAAGGAAGATTTTCTCCATTTTTTGTGGAAGAACAGGTTGTTTGAGCCTTTGCATCCCTTGACTTCGGAGGGGGACCCTGTCGAAATAATCCAGGTCGGTAGACACAACATTCATGCAGGTCCGGATTTTTTTGATGCCCGCATCAAAATCAGCAAAACGCTTTGGGCGGGCAACGTTGAGATTCACCTTCGCTCGTCAGACTGGAACCGGCACGGTCACCAGAATGATCCGCTGTACGGCAATACCATCCTGCACGTAGTAGCCGACAATGATTTGGCCGTTAAAAATTGTGCAGGTGTCACCATTCCAACGATCGAGATCGGATGGCCGCTTTGGATTGAATACAAATACAAGGCGCTGATGCTGCAACACGACTGGGTCAACTGCGCATCCCAGCTCTATCAGGTTGATCCCTTCAGAATCAGGTTCTTCCTCAATGGACTGTCGATCGAACGACTTCAGGAAAAAATTAGAGCCATCGAAATATCACTCGAAGGTTCGACGGAGGAGTGGGGAGAAACATTTTACAGGCTGCTGGCCAGGGGATTGGGTTTTCGTCAGAACGGCGATCCGTTTGAGAGACTGGCCAGATCCCTGCCATTTTCGGTGCTTCAAAGGCACAGGGATCAGCAATTTCAACTGGAGGCACTCCTGTTTGGTCAGGCTGGGTTGCTGAATGAAAACTTATGGATGGATGAATACCCTTTGCGGTTGAAGTCTGAATATGATTTTCTTTCACTCAAATATGGGTTGAAGCCAAATCCGGGCCATCTCTGGAAGTTCATGCGCATGCACCCCCTTAATTTTCCCACCATCCGGCTGGCACAGTTTGCCGGAATCCTGCATGGTTGCCGCTCTCTGTTGTCCGTTGCGATGGAGATTGAAACTGTGGACGACTGCCGATCGCTATTTAGGGCCGCTACCTCTCCGTATTGGGATACCCATTATACCTTTCTGAAACCCTCCCGCTTTCAAAAAAAAGGAATGGGGGAGGACTCTTTTCAATTGATCCTCGTCAATGTGCTGGTCCCTTTTCTCTTTTTGTACGGAGAGCGAAGAAACAAAGAGGAAATGAAAGAGAGGGCCCTCCGGATCATGGAGCAGTTGCCAGCCGAAAAAAACACCTTGCTCCGCCACTGGGCAACTGCCGGCATCCAGGCTTTCAACGCCCTCGAGTCGCAGGCCCTGATCCACCTTCACCACAAATACTGTGAACCCCGCAGATGCCTGGAGTGTACGATAGGGCAGAAGTTGATCCTGCATGGGGAATAAGGACTTGAAGTACTTAGAGTACTTAGAGTACTTAGAGTTTAGGCATGATGGAAGGATTCCTCCTGTTGGCTTTGAAACAACCAATAAGTAAATATTATGAACAATCAAGAGTTTGGAAAATCACTGGAATTTAGGACCAAACTGTTTGCAGTAAACATAATAAAACTTTCAGCATCTCTGAAATTTTCGAAAGAGATTGATGTAATCAAATACCAACTGGCGAAATCTGGTACCAGCATCGGGGCAAATTACAGGGAAGCAAACCGGGCAAGAAGCAAGGCGGATTTTTACAACAAAGTCAAAATCTGTGAGAGTGAAGCAAATGAAACCATATTTTGGCTGGAAATAATCAGTGAATTGAAAATATTAGATTTATGTGCCGTAGATCCCTTAATTAGAGAGGCAAATGAATTACTTGCCATTTTTACATCCATTGGCTACACGCTAAAATCCCGCTAACTCTAAGTACTCCAAACTCTAAGTACTCTAAGTACTTTTATTCTCTGTTTAAAAGAAACTTACGAATTTGTTGATTTGGAGAAATTTCACTACTTTCGCCCCCAAATTAATGCCGATCTGTTGTGATCGAACCCGAATCCTGCGGCGCGGTAATTGTATCATTTTATAAAACAATAAGTTATGTATCTTAATCCTGAGATCAAAAGATCTTTTTTCGAAAAGTACGGCAAGAGTGCCACCGACACTGGTACCTCTGAAGGACAGATTGCCCTCTTTTCACACCGCATCAACCACCTTACAGAGCATTTGAAATCCAACAAGAAAGATTTCAGTACCCAACGTGCCCTGATCTCCATGGTAGGAAAACGCCGTTCCTTGCTCGATTACCTGAAACGCAAAGACATTGAGCGCTATCGTACCATCATCAAAGAATTAAATCTTCGTAAATAAGCGAACAACCTCAAAAGGCAATTTTCGGATTGCCTTTTTTGCATCTTTTAATTCTGTTCCGACCATTTTCCCCGAATAACAATTTAATTGGTTACGATATATGTACAAAGCTATAAATAAGACGATTGATCTGGGCGATGGACGCACAATCCAGATTGAAACCGGTAAATTGGCCAAGCAGGCCGACGGAGCCGTTGTGGTAAAAATGGGTGATACCATGTTGCTGGCGACCGTTGTTTCAGCTAACGAAGCCGCAGCAAATGTTGACTTCATGCCACTCTCCGTTGATTACCGCGAAAAATTCTCTGCAGTGGGCAGATTCCCGGGCGGTTTTATGAAAAGGGAGGCCCGTCCTTCCGATGACGAAATCCTGATCGCCCGTTTGGTCGACCGTGCCTTGCGTCCGCTCTTCCCGGAAGATTATCACGCAGAAACTGCGGTGATGATTACCCTGATCTCTTCGGGTAAAAATGAAATGCCTGATTCACTTGCAGGTCTGGCCGCCTCAGCAGCCATTGCCGTCTCCAATGTTCCTTTCAATGGTCCCATCTCTGAAGTGCGTGTTGCACGCATCAAGGGGGCATTTGTCATCAATCCTTCGGCCGAACAGCTGGCTGAAGCTGACATCGACATCATGGTTGGCGCTTCGGCCGACAACATCATGATGGTAGAGGGCGAAATGGATGAAGTTTCTGAAGCAGAAATGCTCGAGGCGATCAAGATTGCCCACGAAAACATCAAAATTCACTGTCGTATTCAAACCGAACTCGCGGCCGAGGTGGGTGTGGTAAAACGCACCTATTGCCACGAAGAGAATGATGAAACCCTTCGTGCCGAAATCTGGAAGGAAACCTACGACAAAGTTTACAAAGTTGCCCGTACCCTGATCAACGACAAGCATTTGCGTTACGACTCCTTCGCCAAAATCAAAGAGGAGTTTACTGTGGCATACAGCGAAGGCAAAGAGGCCTCCGAAGTCAACAAAACGTTGATCGGAAAATATTACCACGATGTGGAAAAAGAGGCCATGCGCCGCATGATCCTCGACGAGGGTATCCGTCTCGACGGACGTTCTACCACTGACATCCGTGCCATCTGGGGCGAGGTGGATTACCTTCCCGGATCCCACGGCTCTTCCATCTTCACACGTGGTGAGACCCAATCCCTCAGCAGCGTCACCCTGGGTACCAAAATGGATGAGAAAATCATCGATAACGTGACCTTCAAGGGAAAAGAGCGCTTTCTTTTGCATTACAACTTTCCTCCGTTCAGCACAGGAGAGTCAAAAACACCGAGAGGTCTTTCGCGTCGCGAAATTGGCCACGGAAACCTGGCCCATCGCGCCCTGAAAAGAATGATTCCGGAAGGATTCCCTTACATTGTCCGCATTGTATCAGATATCCTCGAGTCAAACGGATCCTCTTCCATGGCAACTGTTTGCGCCGGAACGATGGCCATGCTGGATGCAGGCATCCACATGAAGCGCCCGGTTTCGGGTATTGCCATGGGTTTGATCACAGACAAGAATTCAGACAAATTTGCAGTTCTTTCGGATATCCTGGGTGATGAAGATCATTTGGGCGACATGGACTTCAAGGTAACAGGTACCGAAAAAGGGATCACTGCTACCCAGATGGACATCAAGGTCGACGGTCTTTCCTATGACGTGCTTTCAAAAGCTTTACTCCAGGCAAAAGCAGGACGCGAACACATCATGGGAAAAATCCTTGAAGTGATCAGCATCCCGCGCGAAGACTACAAACCAAACGTTCCTCGTATCGTGAAGATGACTATTCCGAAAGATATGATCGGCCCAGTTATTGGTCCCGGCGGAAAAATCATCCAGCAGATTCAGGCCGACACCAAGGCAACCATTGCCATCGAAGAGATCGACGACATGGGTTATGTAGAGATCAGTGCACCTGACAAATCATCCATCGATGCAGCCGTTGCACGCATCCGTGCCATCGTGGCCCTTCCCGAACCGGGCGAAATCTACGAAGGAAAGGTAAAATCAATTGTCCAGTTTGGTGCATTTGTAGAGATCATGCCGGGCAAGGAGGGTTTGCTTCACGTTTCCGAGTTCGACTGGAAACGGATCGAAAAACCTGAAGATGTGCTCAGCGTAGGTGACATCGTGAAGGTAAAATTGCTGGAAGTAGAACAACGCACCGGCAAACTGAAACTCTCCATGAAAGCCCTGATGCCAAAACCGGAAGGTTTTGTGGAAAGGGAGCAGGGACGTGGCGACAGGGATCGGGGTGACAGAGACCGTGGCGACAGGGATCACGGACGCGGAGAAAGGCCTTCTCACCCACGTGAGGAGTCCAAGGGTCCTGCCCACAGCCACTCTTTGCGCAAACCAAACCAGGAATAAAATATTTCTTGTATAGATTTAAATGCCCGTCTACAGCGGGCATTTTTTATTTTTACATTTAGGGATTGAAAGTTGAAACGAGTAATTGAATGATGAATCTTGATTTTCTGGTGATTGAAGGAAACATTGGGGCAGGGAAAACCACTTTTGCAAAAATGTTGGGTGAGGAGTACGACGCAAAACTGATTCTGGAACGGTTTGCAGAAAACCCCTTCCTGCCAAAATTCTACAACGATCCCGAAAAATATTCCTTTCCGCTGGAACTCTCCTTTCTGGCCGACAGATACGGCCAATTGAAAAGGGACCTCACAGAGAGAGACCTGTTTCACCAGCATACCATTGCCGATTACTATTTCATGAAGTCACTCATTTTTGCCCAAAATACGCTGGCGCAGGATGAATACAATCTCTACAGGAATTTTTTTGACATCATTTATGAACGACTTCCCAAACCGGATCTTTTTGTCTACCTGCACCTCTCTGAAGAACAGCTCCTTGTTAACATAAGGAAAAGAGGCCGGGATTATGAGCAATCCATAGATGCCGAATACCTGAAAAAAATCAGGGAGGGCTATTTTACATTTTTTACCCAGCAGAACGATTTTCCGGTGTTGATTGTGGATACTTCGGCCCTGGATTTTGTCGCCTACAGCGGTCATTACAGATTACTCCGGGATTTGATCATACAACCCATTGACTGGACGGGAATCAGAAGAGAAATTTTACTCCCTGAAAATTAACATTTAATCATTTTTTTCCTCATACTTCGATGAAAAGTTGTATTTTTATCGGGTGAAAATGCCATGAGAATATATTCACACCGACCGAAAATGATTGTTGGCCATTAGCTTCGCTGATCTTCGATTCCATTTGGCCTTTAAAAAATAAAATTTGGAGCAATTGAAAACTCATAATATAAATCATAACTATTAATTATTTAAGGACTCTTTTATGAAGAAAACTAGTTTGAACATTCTCTTCCTTTTCGCACTGAGTGCATTCCTGTTTTCCGGATGTTCCTCTTTGAAAAAGATGCAGAAAAATGCAAATACCGTCAATTATACGGTAGCTCCTGAAGTTTTGGAAACACATGTTGGCAAGGTGGATGCTTCGATTCAAAGCTTGTATCCCGCTAAATATTTTGCCAAGAAGGTAACACTGACCATTACTCCCGTGCTGAAATACGCCGGCGGTGAAACCGCGCTGACTCCATATACCCTGCAGGGTGAAAAGGTCAAAGGCAACGACAAGGTGATCCCCTATGTCGCAGGTGGCAGCAACAGCTACAAGGGTTCAATTCCCTACAATCCTGCAATGCATGGCTCTGCGCTGGAACTTCGCGTCAAGGCCTCTCAAGGAGCGAAATCTCTTGATTTCACGCCCGTGATCATTGCAAAAGGGGTGATTGCCACTTCCACACTGGTTGACAACAGCCCTTTAGCGATCACAGGATTTCAGAAGAAAGCCAATACAACCGGTATTTATGATCCGACTGTTGACAAATACCAGCGGATTGTTCCTGACGCTTACATGGCCGACCTGATTTACCTCATCAACAGCTCTGAAGTGAGAGGCAAGGAGTTGACCAAAGAGGAGATTGCCCATCTGAACAAATACATCGTCGAGGCTTACAATGACCAGAACAAGGAACTCAAGGGAGTTGAAGTTTCTGCCTATGCATCCCCGGACGGTAAACTGGACCTGAATTCCAGACTTGCAGGAAAACGTGAAGGAACTGCCACAGGTGTTCTGGATAAAACCCTGAAGAAAAATAAGGTAAAAGCAAATGTCTCCTCCAAGAACACACCGGAAGACTGGGAAGGTTTCAAAATTTTGATGGAGAAATCCAACATCCAGGACAAAGACTTGATTCTTCGTGTACTGGCTATGTATTCCGATCCTGAAGTTCGCGAACGCGAAATTAAGAACCTCTCTTCTGCATTCACCAAGGTGGCTGATGAAATTCTGCCAAAATTGCGCCGTGCCAAAATTACCGCCAGCGTCAATCTGATCGGGAGAACGGATGCAGAAATCTCCAGACTGGCTGAAACGGATCCTTCCAAACTGAACCAGGCTGAGTTGCTGTATGCCGCTACTTTGACAACAGATCCTGCCAAACAAAAGGCCATCTACGCCAGTTTTGCTAAAATATTTTCTGACGACTGGAGAGGCTTCAACAACTTGGGCTATGCGCAGGTAAATGAAGGTGATTTTGCAGCCGCTGCTGCCAATTTCCAGAAAGCAGATCAGCTGGATCCAAAGAATCCAATTATTCAGAACAATCTGGGTTGCATCGCACTGAAGAACGGTGAATGGTCCAAAGCAGAAATTCTGTTCGGCGCTGCTTCAGGTGCAGGAAAAGAGGTCAGGGAAAATCTGGGTATCGTAAAGATCAAACAGGGTGATTATGAAACCGCCGTGAAATACCTCGATGAAAAATCTACCAGCTTCGCCAACCGTGGTCTTGCCCAACTGCTGGTCGCCGACAACAACGGTGCCTTGAAAACCTTGAATGCCTCTCCTGTCGAAACAGGTCGCATTGCCTATCTGAAGGCGATTGCCTATGCCCGCACAGGCAAAGCCAGCCAGTTGTGCGAATCTTTGGCCAATGCCATCAAGAAAGATGCAGCCTTCAAAACATTCGCTCAGAATGACCTCGAATTCGCCAAATATGCCAAGGATCAAAACTTCAAAGCCGTGATCCAGTAAGCGATTCAATTCGATCCGATACAAAAAAAAGGCATCCCCCGGGGTGCCTTTTTTTGTATGCTGAATTTTCCGATTCACAGTTGTTTTTTATAGTTTTTCATGCTGCCCAATTGGAATGTACTTATCCGGATCCTCATTTTACCACTGTTCAGGTGTTAATTGACCTTCACCCTTTTGGGGCTTGTTGGAATGGAACAGTAAGAAGGAATTTCAATCGATCACTTACTGGTGAAATTGGGAGATGACTGACCCTAATCCTGCTTTGTCTTATTGGAAAGGGGGATGTCCGGTAGGCTTGAATGCAAATGACCCGAAATGCAACCAGTGGCTGAATGACGGATCAGTTTGAGGAATCCAATGGTAGGTTTATCCATTTCTTCGGACAATAGGAATCCGGGCAGTGAAGATAACTTAAGGAAAACTCACGGAAATGGGAATTCAAAAATGAGGCATCAAAGTTGCACCGAATCAGTCAGCCCCGGGCTGTTTCAATTCCCAAGCTGATACATCAATCTTTTTAGTTCAATCTCGGAAATCTTTGCAGAGAACTTCAAGTTGACCAGTTGGTAACCTGTAGATTCGTAGCTTGACTGCGCAGCCTTTACATCCAGAATGGTAGCCTGATTGACTTGAAACCGTTGCATCACCACATAGATCAGCTTGCGCGAAAATTCAATGTTCGTCTCCTGCGACTTCAGCTGGTCAAGCGTATTGCTGTAGGACTGAAAAGTCTTGACTGCATCAGCCATCAACACATTCAAAAGGCTTTCCCGCTGCAACTTGGCAATGTCCAGATTGATGGCTGCACCCTCTTTCTGAATCTTGTAGGCATTCCCGTTGTAAATCGGTACCTGCAAAGTAAGACCCGCAAAAGGACCGTAATTCTGGTTCAGCAGGGTAAGTCCCGCGGCACTCTGCGTGCGGTTGAGGTTGTAGCCTGTGTTGAGTTTCAGGGATGGATAGCGTAGGGAAGAGGCCTCCTTCACCATTTGTTCGTTGATCTTTACCTGTTGTTCTGCAGAAAGATATTGTGGATTCTGGCTCAGAAAAGAGAGAATGTTCTCCAGTTTGATTGATGTATCAACGGTGATGCTGTCGTCGACAGAATAACTGTAGAAATTTTTGCGGCTCATCAGCTGCAGCAGATCTACCTTGGTCTGGTCGACCACGAGCTGTTGTGATTTTAATCCCTGTTGGGCTGTATTCACATCGATCAATGCCTGAAGATAATCCGCATCGTTGGCCATTCCCACATTCTTTCTTTCCGTGATGATATCCAGTTTCTTTTGCGAAACATCCAATGATGTTTTTATGATCTTCAAATACTCTTCCTGCCTGACAATGTCGTAGTATTTTGCCATGACAGCCGCAATGCTGTTCTGAACCTGCAGGTTAAAGAGCAACTGACTCTGCTTTTGCAGTCTGCTAAGTCTCTCTTTTGTGGCAAAAACCTTGAATCCATTGAACAATACCATACCGGCAGCAACGCTTGAGGTCATGGTATTTCCATTGGCACTGCTTTTTTGGATGGTAGCACCCGTATTCAATTTCTGGTTTACATCGGTGACAGATTCGTTGTCTGTCACACTTGCATTGATGGAGGGTAGTCCCCCGGCAACGCCAAAAGAGTTGTAGACCGTGTTGTAGGAAACATTGCTTTTGGCAATCCGGATATCAAAACTGTTGTTGAGGGTGGTATCAATTGCATTCTTCAGGGAGATAGCTGGTTGAGCCGCCCCCAGTACAGGAAGAAAAAAGAGCAAATAAAAAAAGAAATTCTTCATGGATGGATCATTTAAACTGATTGTCTACCTCTTCACTCGTTTTGTGGACGCCGGAAACGAAGGTGTAAATGGCCGGAATAACAAACAAAGTAAGGACGAGGGAGAAAATAATTCCGCCGACGATTACAATACCCAGCGGAACACGGCTGGAGGCTGCATCGCCCAGGCTAAGGGCAATGGGCAGTGCACCCAGTGATGTTGCGAGACTGGTCATCAGGATTGGACGTAAACGTTGGGTGGCTGCTTCAACGACTGCCTGGAATTTTGTCATGCCAATCTCGCGCTTCTTGTTGGCAAATTCTACAATCAAAATGCCATTTTTTGTCACGAGGCCGATCAGCGTGATCATACCAATTTCAGAGAAGATGTTGAGCGTCTGATTGAAGAGCCACAGGCAGAGTACGGCACCTGCAATGGCGAGCGGTACGGTGATCATGATGATGAACGGATCCTTGAAACTCTCAAACTGTCCGGCAAGCACCAGATAGATCAGAAGAAGGGCCAGAATAAAAGCGAAGGAGGTGTTGGATGAACTTTCGGAAAAGTCGCGGGATGGTCCGCTCAGAGAGGTCTGAAAGCTTTCATCCAGCAATTTGTCTCCGATGGCCTGCATGGCAATCACACCATCTCCAATGGTCTTCCCTTCCGCCAGAGAGGCTGAAATGGTCGCCGATTTGTACCTGTTGAAGTGATAAAGTGATGGAGGATTGGCATTGGGTGTGATGTTCAGCACCTCCGACAAGGCAATGTTGTTTCCCAGGTTGTTCCGGACATACAACTTGGAGATGTCCGTGGGTTGTTGCCTGTCCTGCAGGCCAACCTGACTGATTACCTGATACTGGCGGCCATTCATGATGAAATAGGCGAGCCGTCGTCCGCTAAAGGCACTCTGCATCACCCCTGCAATGTCTTCGACGGTCAGACCCAGTTCGCGGGCCTTGATTCTGTCGATCAGAATATCCACTTCGGGTTTGTTGAACTTCAGGTTGACATCCACATTCTGGAAAGTTTTGTCATTTCTGGCTGCATCCAAAAATTTGGGAATGACGGATTTGAGTTTTTCAAAATCCAGGTTCTGAATAACAAACTGTACGGGAAGGGATCCCTTGGAACCCAAACCAACGGAGATCGTCTGCTCTTCGACGGGAAAAATCCTCAGGTTGTTAAAACGCATCACCTTTTTGGAAATATCTTTGGCAATCTGGCTCTGCGTCCTTACGCGTTCGTTGGTTGGCACAAGACCAATACGGCCCGATCCGCCATTCACCCCCGACGTGCTGAAACTGGGCAGCGCAAGAAAAGAGTAGGCACCTTCCGGAATCGAGTCGATCAGGAAATTGCTGAAATCTCCACCCGCCTTCGTCATGTAGCCATAACTGGAACCTTCCGGGCCTGTGATCTGAAAACGTATACTCCCTTTGTCCTCCAGCGGAGCCAACTCGCTTTGCAAGGTCCTTCCAATTACGTAGGTCATTAAAAGACATCCAACAACAATCACCCATGCCAGCCATCTGTGGTCAATGAATTTTTGAAGTAATCTTTTGTAGCCGTTTTCCATTCCCTGAAAGAATGGTTCTGTCTTTTGATAGAATTTACCGTGACTTGCATCCTTCTTGTTCAGGTAGACGTTGAGTACCGGTGTGATGGTCAGGGAGACAAAGGCTGAGATGAGTACAGCACTGGCAACGACCACGGCAAATTCACGGAAAAGGCTACCGACAAAACCCTGAAGGAACAGCACAGGTAAAAATACAATGGCTAGGGTGATGGAGGTCGAAATAACCGCAAAGAAGATCTCCTTGCTTCCCTCCAGGGCGGCCCTGCGAATGTGCATTCCCCCCTCGAATTTTCGAAAAATATTCTCCGTCACCACAATCCCGTCGTCTACCACCAGTCCGGTGGCGAGAATAATGCCCAGCAACGAGAGGATATTGATGGAGAACCCCGCCATGTACATGACGAAGAAGGTAGCGATCAAAGAAATCGGAATATCAACCAAAGGGCGCAAGGCAATCATCCAGTTTCTGAAAAAGAGGAAAATCACCAGAATGACCAGCATGAATGCAATAAACAGGGTCTCCTTCACCTCTGTCAGTGATCTTCTGACATTCCTGGTATTGTCGACGAGGGTGGTGAAGGTGATGTCATTTTTTTGAGACTTCTTGATCTCTTCCAGTCGCTTGTTGAATTCATCGGAGATGTTGATGTAATTGGCTCCCGGCTGTGGAATGATGGCCAAACCTACGGCACTGACACCGTTTAGCCGCCACGACTGTTCGTAATTTTCGGGTCCGAGTTCCACTTTGGCTACATCGCTGAGTCGCACGATTCCATTCGCACTTTCATTGATAATCAGATCCTGAAAATCTTTTTCTGTGGTAAGCCTTCCAAGCGCCCGAATGGTAAGTTCGGTTTTGCCTCCGTATATTTTCCCCGACGGAGCTTCGATGTTTTCCTTGTTCAGGACGGTGGTGATGTCATTGAAGGTCACCCCGTATTCGTTCAGTTTGTCGGGATCGATCCACAAACGCATGGCCGGACGCTTCTGTCCGACAATGTTGACTGAGCTTACTTCCGGGATGGTCTGAAATTTGTTTTGAAGGACGTTCTCTGCATAATCGCTGAGTTCAAGCAGACCTTTACTCGGACTTTGCACCGCCATCAACACGATAAAGTCACTGTTTGCATCCGCCTTGGTGACCACGGGAGGGGCGTCAATATCCTGGGGAAGATTTCTGACAGCCTGACTTACCTTATCCCGCACGTCATTGGCAGCTGCCTCCAGATTTGTGCTCAGGTTAAACTCTACGGAGATGTTGCTGCTGCCCACTGAACTAGAGGAGGTGATGGTCCGGATTCCGGGAATGCCATTGATGGATTTCTCCAGCGGCTCTGTAATCTGGCTTTCAATGATGTCGGCATTGGCTCCCGCATAGGAGGTATTTACAGAAATCAACGGCGGATCGATGGCAGGGTATTCGCGTATGCCGAGAAAATTGAACCCGATTACTCCGAAGAGAATCAAGGCGATACTCATTACCGTAGCAAGGACAGGTCTTTTGAGCGAAAGTTCAGATATATTCACGTTGAGGTATCGTTGTATTTAATGTACAGTCTCTGGTTAATTTTTCTCTTTCAAGCTTTTGACCCTTCTAACCTTAACGGAAGCCTTCGGCCTGACAAACAACATACCGCTGACAATGATTGAATCACCGGGATTTACACCGCTGGTAAGTTCCACCAGATTGGCATTTCTTAAACCGGTTTCAACATTGACAAAATTTGCCTTTCCGTTCTGAACAACCACCACCTGGTTGGAAAGTGCATCGGGAATGATGGCATTGGAAGGGACCATGATGCCCTTCCTGCTTTGATCCAGCAAAACTTTTACGAATGCTCCGGGATGAATGAGCCCTTTTGTCAACATGGCCCTTACCTTGATGTTTCTGGAGACCGTGTTGATTTGTGGTTCAATGGCGGTAATGGTAGCCTCAAAACTACCATCGGCACTTCCGGTTTGAATGTGAACCTTGTTCCCTTTTTCGATGATGGATGAATAGGTCTCAGGTACTGTAAAATCTATCTTTACCTTGTCTGTCTGCTGAATGGTGCCCAGTAAATTCTGGGGAGTCACGTAGGCCCCCTGACTCACCACCCTGATGCCAAGTTCACCGGAGAAGGGCGCCTTGATCACCGTTTTGTCTATCTGGGCATTGAGTACCTTCATGTTGGCCTCAGTCGTATTGACCTGACTAAGGGCAGCATCGTAATCGGCCTGGTTGACCCCGTTCACTTTCAACAGGTCACTCAAACGTTTCAGTGTTTTGTTGGCAAGTTCCAGTTGTATCTTTTGTTGCTCCAGCTGCGCCTGCAAATCGGCATCATTGATTCTGGCAAGCAAAGTACCCTGTTTGACTGTTGCCCCATCGGGAAGATTCAGATAGACGAGCCTACCACTCACTTCCGGATGCAGTTCCACCATCTCATTCGAGAGTACAGTTCCATTCACCTCAAGACTGCTTGGAACATCTTCGGAGCCAGCCACAATAACTTCAACCATGACGGACTGTCGTTCCGGTGTTGCCTGTTCCTTGTTTTTTGCCTTACAGGAGATGACCAAGGAGAACACTATCCATGCGCCAATAATACCTTTATACTTCATAAAACCTATATTTCTTGATTTGACTCTGTTTTTTCATCGCCGCTTTTACCAATCTGGCTGGAGTTCACTCTGTTATTCAGACGACTTGCCCCAAGTTTTCAGGGTGCAAAGTTACATGAAAATCTGATAGCATGTTACTGCCATGCACCTAATTGGTCGTCAGGGTGAATTTTTGTTTGAATGAGCTTTTGGCCATCAGGCTGTTCCGATCGCTTTGCCCAGACTCTACCTCGGACCTTTCACCCCTCATGCCGCCACCCATGCCACCGCCTCGTCTTCCGCCACCTCCCATGCCGCCCATGCCACCCATGCCGCCGCTCATGCCACCCATCCCGCCCGACATTCCTCCACCGGACATCCTGCCGCCTGATCGGTTGCCTCCTCCGCCCGAGGAAGCATGCTCAAGTGCATTGACTGAGACATTCATGGTAATCAACTCATTGAGGTGAAGAGCTTCGGTGGCATACAGCTCCTTCAAGGGAATGGCGATTTCATAGACCACGTGGTGGATGCTGTCGGATCCAACGCCAATCTTAAAATGTTCATTGCTCGCAAGATCCACCTCGGCCACGTTGGACCGGAATCCCTTGCAGGTTATTTTCGTGAATTGCAGCAAATAGGATTTGACCAGGTCATTCCCTTTGGATTTTATCTCCAGGTTGCTTTCACTTCTTTTCATACCCATTACATTCACACCGGGAAAACTGAGCGTTGCCTTGAATTTTTTATCTTTCTCCTTGGAAGTCAATTCTATGTTCCAGCCTGCACTCATCAGTTTTCTCATGTGGAACTCTTCTGTCACAGTGAAACAGAAGTAAATGTTCTCCTTGTCGTTTCCAATGGCAAACATCAATCCGGTGGCATCATCGTAAAAATTGAGGGGCTTGGTCCATTCCTTGTCATTTCCATCTACCTTCATGGAGGACGAAATCCACCTGGCTTTGGAGACATCCCCCTGCGCCATTAGTTTCAGAGAGGTAGCCGTGAAAAGGAGTGCCATCAAAAAGAGATGCTTCATAATTCGATTTTTTTATTCAGGCATGAACCTGAAATTATTATTTAAATGAAACAGAAGAAAATCCGATAAAATTTTTATTGCAGTTCTACGATTTGCAGGTAAAGCAAAAACGGAAACAACGAATCCTTCCGGAACCAATGTTTCAATTCCCGTTTGCCTATCCAAAAAATACCGGAAATCATCATTGTTCAGCAGCAGCAAATGATTTCCGGGTTAAGGTCTCCATGATCTTCGATGCCATTTGACCATCGCCGGTCAAATAAATGCAAAGAGACTTTCGTGTGATCATTTGTTGGACTAATAATTACTGCATTAGTTTAATGTCGATGGATATTTTATAAGCAATATTATATCATTTTTTTTTTATTTTTCTGAAACGAAAACGGCTGCATGTTGGCTAATCACATCAAACCATTGGAAGCGATGAAATACAAGACGGATTATTGTCGATCCTGCCAGGTAGGATGATCAGGATAATCCAAGTGTACCTACCCAATTAGAATTAAAAAATGATTTTTACGCATGAAAAATTTTGTGAGTGACCTCTCGGGAAGAGAATTCCCGGTATCGGAAAAAATTTCAGGGATGACCATCCGTCCCTCCGTGTTGGAATTGATCCTCAAGGAACATCCGCAGTTTTCCACAGATAAATTCTTGTCTGTTGGTGAACTAAATTCATACAGGGAGCAGTACATTTCGATTTATATGTCGAGGGAAGTTGGCGAATTGTCGGATCTGGAGCAGACGGTACTGACCTCCATGAAAGAAAATTCGATGATCGCTGGTAAAATTGACGGCGATGATCAGCAGGTTTTTACCATCGGGCAGAAGGTGGCGGATAAGGTGGCCGCCTTCGGCGGAAGCTGGACCTTCATCATCTCTTTCGGTATTTTTCTGCTGGTCTGGATCTGCTGCAATGTCTTCTGGCTGGCAAACAAGGGATTCGACCCTTATCCGTTCATCCTGCTGAATCTCATCCTCTCATGCATTGCCGCGATGCAGGCACCCGTGATCATGATGAGCCAGAACCGGCAGGAAGAAAAGGACCGGGAGAGGGCGAAGAAGGATTACATGATCAACCTGAAATCGGAACTGGAACTGAGAATGCTGCATGAAAAGATGGATCACCTCATCCTGCATCAGCAACAGGAGCTTTTTGAGATCCAGCAGGTTCAGGTGGAGATGCTGAGCGACGTGCTGAATGCCTTGAAAAAATAGTCCAAATTTTTCCATCCCAATACTACGGCAGGTTTCCTACCAATGCCGAAATTTTCCTGACCGAACAGGCATTGAAATAGCCCAAGGCACCATTGCTGATGTTGGAGACCGGATTGGCCGGGGAGGCCGACTCCCCGCTGTCACTTCCCGCCGTGCGGAAATAATCGTACACACCGGGATCCACAGTCTCCAGCCAAACGGAAACCTGGTCGCCCTTGGCAAGTTTGACGTCCGTATTTCTGGTCGAGAGGGAATAGTGAATGGCCAATCCCGGGAAGAGTTCATCATCGATGACATAAAAGGACTTTTGCTCCGTTTTGTTGATGAAGTAAACCAGCCTGTAATAATCTGTGGAAAAGATCGGATCCCGGAAACTAACTGTCGTTTGGAGTTCCCCGCTGAAAGGACTGGTCGTAAAATAGATGCTGTCCATGCTCACGGCATAGGGCATGACTGCAGTGGCCTGGTAGTTGTCGGTACCCGTCTGGACGGAGAGGGTATAAGTCCTGCCGGGAAGGCCCCTCATTTTTGAAGTGACATAGGTGCCGGATGCCGATTCTGTCAGCACCTCAGACTGATTTACATTGTCAGAAATGATGACTTTGGCCCCGCTAACAGGCGGATAGTTGCTGGANGCATCAAAGTTGACAGATTTTGAAATTTTGACGGTGTAGGGACCGGGCTGGTCGTACACATTTCCCTGGATGACAATTGTGGCAGCCGAATTTTTTAAATTGAGCTGAATGACCTTCTCACACGAAAACAACAGGGGAAGCGATGCCGCCAGAATTACCAATCCTATCGCCCTGATCAGCCCTTCGAATTTCCCATTCTCCTTGAAATTCGGCTTGAATATTTTATATGGCGCGTCTTGCATCTCCATCAGAATTTAAAGTTATAGGTGACGGAAGGAATCATCTTGAAGAGAGTGGTCTGCACCGCCTCCGTTTTGGTAGGGTCTGTCTTGCTGTCGCGGAAGGTGATCATGTAGGCATTCTCGTGTCCGTAGGCATTGTAGATCGAAAAATTCCAGCTCGATTCAAATCGTTCACGTTTCTTTTTGATCCAGGTCGCGCCAAGGTCCAGACGGTGGTAAGCAGGCATCCTGTCGGCATTCCTGTTCGAATAATAAAACATGGTTTTGCCGTCGATGGCGTATTTCCCGGTAGGATAGGTGACTGCATTGCCTGTGTAGTAAACCCATGTGGCGGAAAAAGTCCAGCGTTTGTTGTATTCATACATCCCGACAACGGAGATATCGTGGGTGCGATCCTGCTTGGCCGGAAAATAATTTCCGCTGTTGATCAGATCAAATTTTCGTTCACTTCGCGACAAGGTGTAACTGATCCATCCGTTGAAGCGCCCCTGCTTCTTCTTCAGGAACATCTCGAGCCCGTAGGCCCTGCCTTGTCCGAAAAGTATCTGCGATTCAACATTTTCATTGAACATCAGTTCTGCCCCATTCTTGTAATCGATCTGATTCTGCAACTTTTTGTAATAGGACTCCACGGAAAATTCATATTTGTTGTTGTCGCTGAAATTCCTGTAATAACCCAGCGAGATCTGATCTGCCAATTCCGGTTTGACGTTGTTGCTGCTTGGAATCCACAGGTCGGTCGGGTTGCCTGAGGTCGAGTTGGAAAGCAGGTGCAAGTTCTGGACATTGCGGCAGAGTGCACCCTTGACTGAACTCTCCTCGTTAAAGATGTAGTCCAGGGTGATCCTGGGTTCAATGTTCAGGTATGTTTTGATGAACTGTCCAGATTTGTAGGTTGCCACGTTGGTGATTTTCCCATTTGTGTCGTAGGTGTAGAAGTTTCCGGGTCCCATGGCACTGAACAGGGTGAGGCGGCTGCCATACTCAAGTTTAAGGTGGTCGCTGAAATGGTATTGATGGGAGATGTAAAAGGCATTTTCCCAGTCAAATTTATTCGTGAGATTCTTCAGGTCGATGTTGGCATCCGAGGTGATGACACCGGGGATAATTTTGTGATAGGTGGAGTTAAATCCAAATTTCAGTGTGGAATTTTCGTGAATGTAGAACTGAAAGTCCTGCTTGATGCCGTAATCCTGAATCCGGGAGATGATGTTCAGCTTGTTGCCGTTGTTGATGTAGATTTTATAATCGTAATTGCTGAAGATCAGGGAGGTGTTGGAAAATAACCTGTCAGAGAAGAGGTGGTTCCACCGCAAAGTGCCCGAAACATTTCCCCAGTTGATGCCAAAGGTATTTTTGAGCGCAATCACATCCTGTCCCAGATAACCGGAGAGATAGATCCTGTTGTTGCCGTTGAGTCGGTAACTGGCTTTTGCATTCAGATCGTAGAAATAGAGTTTGGTCTGGTTCCTGGTCGTGTCGGAGGAGAGTTTCATGAACAGATCGGCATAGGTACGTCTGGCAGTCAGCATGAATGAGCCTTTGTCCTTGACGATGGGACCCTCCAGGTTGATGCGGGACGAGATCAGGCCGATGCCCCCGGAAACCTTCATCTTCTGATCATTGCCATCGTTCATCTTGATGTCCAGCACCGAGGAGAGCCTTCCCCCGTAATCTGCCGGTTCATTGCCCTTGTAAACCGTGATGTCCTTGATGGCATCGGAGTTGAAGACAGAGAAAAATCCCATCAGGTGGGAGGCATTGAAGACGGTGGCCTCGTCGAGCAGGATCAAGTTCTGGTCGGCCGATCCACCCCTGACATTGAATCCGCTGCTCCCTTCTCCCGCAGGCTTGATTCCAGGCAGCAGCTGGATGGTTTTCAGTACATCATTTTCGCCAAACAATACCGGGATGCTCTTGATTTCATTGGTGTTGAGTTTCTGCATCCCCATGGTTGCACGGGAGATGTTCTCGTCCCGACGCTGGCCGGAGACCACCACTTCATCCAGCGTGCTCACCAATTCGGTGAGGGCGAAATTTTGTTTCACGGGTTTGTTCAGGTTGATTTGCTCAATTTGAGGCGTAAATCCTATAAACTGGGTGGTCACCTGGTATCGACCTGCCGGAAGTGTGATGGAATAGAAGCCGTACGCATTGGTTCCGGCTCCCTTGCCCTGCAACTCCTTGATGGTGATGGTAGCTCCGATCAGGTTCTCACCTGTCTTCGCATCCTTGACAAATCCACTGAGGGTGAATTTTTGCTGTGCAAAGCAAGACATGGCATTCAGAAAAACAAAGAACAATACAATCAATCTCAAACTTTTCACCTGCATATCATTTGTTTTTCAATTTCCGCAAGAATGTCGGAGATGCAAACAGAGATCCGTCCTAAATTCCTGCATTCCCTATTTTTAGGCACTTATTGCCGCAAATCCAGCCCGTTTTCGCGCTTGCCTGCAACGGGTCAACCACAACCACTGATTCTTAAATTTCAATTTGACAATGATAAGCAATCCAATTTATATTGTGGCCAGTTTTCAGCAGAAACTCATTCCGGCCAGTTACAAGACGGTTTGGGCCGAATCCCTGCAAGCTCTTTGCAGAAAGTTTATTCCAAGAGTCGGGATGAATATCATCGTGTATTTTGTTATTTTTAGGAAAATTATGCTCTAACTCCCTAATAGGATTCATCATGACAAATTTTATGGCACTCTCTGCCACCCTGATCTCCCTGGCATTGTTGTTCTACTCGTTGGGTGTCTGGGCAGAACGGTTTTCAAATTACCTGAAATTGTGGCACCTTGTTGCCTTTTGGGTTGGTTTCATTTTTGATACTTCGGGTACTATTGCCATGAGCAAACTCTCCACCAATCCGTTTGATCTGAATGATATGCACACACTCACAGGGCAGTTGGCTTTGTGGCTGATGCTCATCCATGCAGTTTGGGCAACCGTGGTGGTCTGGAAGGGAAGTGAAAAGCACCGTACAGAGTTTCACAACTACAGCCTGATGGTCTGGATGTTCTGGCTCATACCCTACCTGGGAGGCATGTACATGGGCATGACCAGCTAGTTCAAATAGGCCCCTGACCCTTCCAGCTTTTTAGCAACCAACAGGAACAAGGGGTAAATTCTCCCATTGTCGCGTGTGATTTCGAAACACGGGGAACTGACTGCTGCTTGAAATCCGCTATTTTTCGCCATTTCGATGATCCTCTCCGGATCAAATCCCCTGTGAACCTGTACCTCCGGTCCATGAAAGGAGCCATCTTCAGTAAATAAATCTGCGATGGCAAGATATCCACCCGGATTCAGCAGGCTGGAAAATTCCTTCATCATTTTTTCAACATCCCTCACGTGATGCAGAACCATTTGTGAATAGATGAGATCATACCTGGACGGGTGATCAGACAGTTCCGGGTTCAGGCGGCAAGCACGGATGTGGTTGCTTCGGTGGAAATCTATCTTTTCCTAACAAACTTTGATCATCTCCGGTGAACTAGCTACCAGGGTAATCTCCCTAAAACAATCTCTTAGCAGGAAGCTCAGTATGCCGATTCCTGCACCAAATTCCATGACCCTCATTTCCTTTGTGAAGGGGGATGTCTGATTTTAGCCTTTCGGCGATGACGGCTGTACGTTCCAGGTGTATCTTATCTTTGTCCCACGCTCCGGCCATTTGATCGAAATTGTTCATGCTTTTGAAAATAAGATTTTTTGATCTGTTTTTTTGTTTTGATGGAAAGTGTTTTCCCTTTTCACCCAAGACAGGAGGCAAGGAGCACCAAATCTCTCTTCTCCTTGATTATTTGACTTTGGACAGTGTGACGTGCAGCTGCAAATGTGTTTTGCCCGGCAAGCTGCAATATTTTAGTTGGTAAGCAACTCTTCAAAAGAAAGATCCATAATTTTGAAATTTCGCCACCCCTTGAAATCATAGTGCCACCACTCTCCCTCGTTGGGTACAAATCCATATTTAACCATCGTTTCCCGAAGCAGCAGCCTGTTTTGAAGTACCTGCGGTGGCAGATTCAGATAGGCATGGCCCGCTTTTGCTGTGAAATTGTCGAATCCGGTGGGCATTTCGAGGTCAAGACCTGTCTTTAGGTCGATGAGGGTCAGGTCCACGGCACAGCCTCTGTTGTGCCGGGAGCCCGTCTTGGGGGAAGCCACGAAATTGGTATCTGGCGTGATGGCGAAAAAATGCAGTGTAACGGCATAAGGGCGATAGGCATCAAATATTTTCAATCCTAACCCTTTGTCTTTCAGCTCCTGCTCAATTTTGCCAAGAGCATCTGCCACCGGTCTCCTGACGAATGCTTTGGCTGAGGCATACATGCTCCGATGCGTGAAATTGTTGGTGGTCGCATAGCGGATGTCGAGCCGTATTCCGGGCAACGCCTTTCCCAAGTCTACCAATTCGTTTGCCTTGTTATCCCGAACTGACTTTTGATAATCTGCTGCGTTTGCAACGATCACCAGATGAAAGGGATTTGCCTTTGATGTCTGTTGCTCCCGTGATGTGGTGGGGGAGAACAATGTAAAAAAAATCAGGGTAAACAATTGAATCATTGTCATGGATCTACTTTTTGCTACAATTTCAAATCCTTGTGCCACAGCGCTTATTTTTTGACTGCCGGTACATATCCCCGCACAGTCAGGGTTTTGGTATGGCCATCCTGTCAAACAGTTCTGCCGGCCAACTGCTGATCCGTTCAAATCCTTCGGGCAGGGACTGCCGAAACTGGACGTATGCCTGCACACTGCCCTTTACGGTATAGGTCGTTGCCTCGCCCTCCTTGCCGTTTGTGAAGACACTGTATCCAGCAAGCAGACAATTTTCGAGGTCAACGTGCAGTTTTCCTTCTTTGCAATGGCCCTGAGAGCAGATGATCCCTGTCGATTTGCCGCCCATTTCCGGTTGGGTGAAGTTGAGTACGATGAATCGGCAGCCTGTTGCCCGCACCCTGACGCACTTGCTCGCATAAGACATGGCCAGGGCATTGTCGGGGTGTACCAGCGTGCAATCTTCCATAATCAGGTGTGGGGCGGCGGGCATCGTGGTTTCCCACCCTCCGACCAGTACCGCGGCCGCATCACCAACCCAGTCGAGCGACAGAAAATAACACCTCCTGAAGATGCTGGGTTCGTCAGGCCGAACCGCCGGATAGCAAATACCACCGCCAAAGGCACGTCCGATCCCCACGCAATCCTCCACAACGATGGTAAATCCTTCACCGCTTTTATCTGTCAAGTCCCAAAAGAATCCGGCATCACCGCCCGAAGTGTAGAGGTTCTTCAACATCCACCGGTCCCAGCCGATCCCCGAAAAGGTCTGTTCCGTGTACTCAGGACGCCAGCCTTTGGTGGTGGACCGGATGGTTCCCCACCAGTCGTAACTCTTGAATCCCTTTTCCGGATCTCCGGCATCTATGATGACTCTGCCCTTTGCCCCCGAGCCCAAACTACCGTCTGTATCTCCCACCAGCAGATTGTAGGCACCCGCAGCTCCCTTGCGGGCAGGGTACAAATTGGCTTCCGAATAGGTGTCAGGCCGGATCACGATGGTGTGACCGCCCTTGTCATCCGGAATGGCCGAAAGTGCCGACTGAATCGAATGAAAGGCAGTTGCCCAGCTGCTGCCGTCCGTGTCATTGCCAAGTTTGGAAACATACAAGGTAACCGTTCTTCGGTTGTCACAGTTTTTGGCTGATGGTCGGACCGCAGCGGATGCCCTTCCAGGAAACATCGACCAACTTATTGCAACAATGAACAGTAATATCAGCTTATTGGCAGCTATTTTGAACATAAAATCAAGGAATTAATTGTTGTTACAAGAGTTTTCTAAGATACAGTCATTTTCACTATCTTGCCCTCTTCGCCTCAAACCTCTTTTTTATGAAAAATCTACTGAAAACAGGGTTCTTTTCCATTTGTTTTGTGCTGCTTCTGGCTGCCTTTCAACCGAATTTGACGGGAAATTTCCATTCAGAATTCATCACATCTCCGGGGCCAATCTCATTGCACCGGGAGGGGAGAAATTTTTTATCCGCGGAATCAATCTGGGCAACTGGCTCAATCCCGAGGGATACATGTTTGGATTCAAGGGCACCAGCTCGGCCCGACTGATCGACCAGACATTCAGGGAACTGGCCGGGCCCGATTTTACCAATGCGTTCTGGAAGAAATTCAAGGACAATTACGTCACGCGGGAGGACATCCGTTTTCTGAAAAGCACCGGAGTCAATTCGCTCCGCCTTCCGTTTCATTACAAGTTGTTTACGGAGGAGGACTATCTTGGCCTCACCGGCGCGCAAGACGGATTCCGGCGCATCGATTCGCTGCTGAACTGGTGCCGGGAATCCAAAATCTATGTGATACTGGACATGCACGATGCGCCGGGGGGGCAGACCGGAGACAACATTGACGACAGTTACGGCTATCCCTGGCTACTGACCAGCCCCAAAAGCCAGGAGATCTTTGTCGCCATCTGGAAAAAAATCGCTGCCCGCTACAAGGATGAAGAGATGATTTTGGGTTACGATCTGCTGAATGAGCCGATTGCTCCCTACTTCGGGGATGATATGGCCAAGCTCAATGCCGCACTTGAACCACTTTACAAAAGAGCAGTTGCCGCGATACGTACCGTCGACAGCAACCACATTGTGCTGCTTGGGGGAGCCCAGTGGGATGGCAATTTCAAAGTCTTCAGGGATTCGAAATTCGACAGCAAGATGATGTATACCTGCCACAGATACTGGTGCGATACGCTTCAAACCAATATCCAGGACTTCGTTCACTTCCGTGATTCTGTTAATCTGCCCATCTACATGGGTGAAACGGGCGAAAACAGCGACAAATGGATCGCTGCCTGGACCCGGCTGATGGTTAAAAACAACATTGGCTACCATTACTGGCCCTACAAAAAAATGGGAAAACAAAGTGCTATGACCTCGGTTTCAACCCCAGATCACTGGGAGAAAATTGTCGCTTTCACCGAGGCTCCCCGATATACTTTCGACGAAATCAGAAAGGCACGCCCCAATCAGGAGGAGGCACAAAAAATCCTGCTTGACTTTTTGGAGAGATGCAGGTTTAAAAATTGTGAAGCAAATCCGGGATACATCCGTGCGATGGGATTGGATGCAACCGAACGCTGATTGGCCAAACAGAGACCCCAAAAGATGAAAATCAACGGACAATATGCTGTTGATTTTTAAATAATTATGTAAGACTTATTATTCTTCAGCACAATATTATTTTATCCGCTTTCAATTCAAACCCGACCTAAATTAATTTCGTATAAAATACCAGAATGTTTAATAACTATGGTTTATGGAGTTAGGAAGTCAAAAAATCAATACTTGTCTCGACGGTAAGTTAAATTAATTTGGATTTTCGTCCATATAGTAATGCACATAATGATTGTTAAGTCAATAATTTGTATATTGCAATTATTGTTAAAACATTTATGTTAAGCAGTTTATAGTTGTATTTTCAAGAGTGCCTTGTTTGGTTGTGAATGGAGGAAAGTTAAACCCTAATCTAAACCACGAAGAAATGAAGAGAATACTTGCAATGACCGGCCATTTTGAGGACCTTCCCAATCTGAAAAAGAGGTTAGTTGAACTTTTGCCGGAATGTGAACTGATAACTCCCTTTTTTGGCCCGGAAGGGATAGAAATAACTGAAGGAAAGGAACCCGGTCTCTTTCTGGTTGGTTTAGAAGATCCTGATGCATTCGGTTTGTGCCGCAAATTGAAGGAAGATGAATTGCTGCAGGAGGTGCCCCTGCTATTTTTGCTGGAAGGGCCTGGAGATCTGGCTGCCGGACTGAAAGCGCTGGAAGCGGGAGCGAATGCATGCATCTCCAGGTCAGTCGGAGACGAAGACCTGGTTCTCCAAATTCAGGCCTTGTTCAAAATCAGGAACACAAATCTCATGGAATTGGGAAAGGGTGGGGCAGCCAGTGTCAACGATATCACCCTTCACAAGCAGTACAAGAAAAAGATTGAGATCGATGAAGAAATATTCACACAATTTCTGGAGCACAGTCCTGTCTATATCTTCTTCAAGGATGATCATATCCAGACTATGAGGTTAAGCCGGAATTTTGAAACCCTGATGGGAAAACCCATGGATGATTTGATTGGCAAGACCATGTACGAACTGGTCCCTCCGGAATTTGCAGCCCAGTTAATGGTGGATGACAAGAAGATCCTGCAGGAGGGAGAAAAGTTGGAAATAGAGGAAGAGCTGAATGGCCGTACTTACAAAACCATCAAGTTTCCCATCCAATTGGGGATGAAACGCAAGTTTTTGGCCGGGATCTCCCTGGACATTACGGATCAAAAACTGGCCCAGGAGGAGCTCCGAAGAAGTGAACTCAGGTTTTCCGAACTCAATACCACCAAGGATAAATTCTTTTCCATCATTTCACACGATCTCAGGGTTCCGTTCAATGGCATTTTGGGATTCAGCAACCTGTTGATAGATCAGATCAGAAAAAAGGATTACGATGGGCTGGAGGAGTATGCCGGAATCATTCAGCATTCATCTAAACGGGCCATGGAGCTGCTTTCCAATTTGTTGGACTGGTCCCGTTCACAGACGGGAAGAATTCGGTTTGAACCTAATCCGGTCCTCATTTCACAGGTTATCGGGGAGGTAATGTCATCCCTGAATGAAATGGCGTATCAAAAGGGTATCACGGTAACCAGCCTCGTACCGGACGATCTCATAGTTTATGCCGACAGACTGATGCTTGGCTCCGTTTTGCGGAACCTGATTTCGAATGCCATCAAATTTACCTATCCCAGTGGCAGGATTGAAGTTTCCTCGGAAAATCTGGAAAGCTGGAATCTGATATCCGTATCCGATGATGGTGTTGGAATCAAGGAGCAGGTTGTGCCAAAATTGTTCAGAATCGATGAGAGCTTCTCGGAGAGTGGTACCAACAACGAAAAAGGGACCGGCCTCGGCCTGATTATGTGCAAGGAGTTTGTTGAAAAGCACGGAGGTAAAATTTGGGTGCAACCCAACATGACCCGGCAACAATATCATCAGGGTACTATTTTTAAATTTACCTTGCCCAAACAGGATAAAAGGTAAGGGGTTCGCGAAGGATGATCCCTCCAGGGGAGCAGTCGGCGGGTATTCCGTTTGAACCAATTTTCTACAGAATTATCTCCTATTTTTGAACAAAATTGTTGGCATGAAGATTCTGATCATAGAAGACGAGCCCTTGCTCTCCGAAACAATCGTCTCCTTTCTGAAAAAAGAGGGTTACCGTACTGAGCAGGCCGGCAGCTTTGATCAGGGCAGGGAGAAGGTAAACATCTATGAGTACGATTGCGTGCTGGTGGACATTGGTTTGCCGGATGGGAATGGACTCGGGCTGATTCGTGAAATAAAAAAATGCCACCCCGAAACAGGCATCATTATTCTTTCGGCAAAAAACTCACTGGACGATAAAGTCAGCGGTTTGGATTTGGGTGCGGATGATTACCTCACTAAACCGTTCCATCTTTCTGAACTCAATTCACGCATCAAATCGCTCCTGCGGCGCAGAAAATTTGACGGCCAAAAGGAGTACACTGTAGGCAGGATCCGCATTATTCCTGAAAATCGTCAGGTTTTCGTTGCGGAGGAAGCCCTGGCAGTCACAAAAAAGGAATTCGACTTGCTGCTCTATTTTGTCACCAATCCGGGACGCGTTCTCACCAAGGAATCCATTGCAGAACACCTTTGGGGTGATTTTGCCGACAATTCCGACACTTTCAATTTTGTCTACTCCCACATCAAAAACCTGAAGAGGAAGATATTTGAAAAAACGGGAACAGAATATTTCAGAAATGTTTACGGATCCGGGTATTTTTTTGAATGCCCAAGGGAAACAGCGGCAAATGTGGACGATCCTTATCCTGTTGAAAAATCATGAAGCTGCAAAACAAAATTAGCATCAGGTTTCTGCTGGTAACCTTCGTCGTTTTTGTTCTTGCCGGTGTGCTCTTTTATTTGGCACTGGGTCACGTGGTGGATTACAACATCCGGGAGATGCTTGATTCACGCAGGGCCAGCGTCCTCCTGTACCTTCAAAACAGCGAAAAGGATAAAATTGCAGCCATATCGCAGGACCAGACCATTTTTATCCGGAAAATTCCGAGGACGAATGATTACACGCTCCTTTCGGATACTCTGGCTTTTGACCACGATGAAAAGGGAATGATACCTTACCGCAAAATGGTTTTTTCGACCCTTGCCAATGGGGAGTATTTTCAAGTGACCATCCTTCAATCGCTTCTCGAATCCGAAGACCTTCGGGCAGTCATCGTCTCTTTCATGATTTTTTTGTTCCTGATGATTCTCATCGCCCTGTTTTTTCTGAACAATTGGCTTTCGAACAAAGTCTGGAGCCCCTTTATCAAGAGTTTGGCGGACTTGAAATCCTGGAAACTGAGTGAGCTTCACCGGGTCCAATTCGATAGAACCGGGATTACGGAATTTAATCAGTTGAACCGGATGCTGGAGGAGATGATGGGGAAAATGCTTGCGGATTACAGGAACCTGAGGGAGTTTGCAGACAATGCCTCCCACGAATTGCAGACTCCGCTGGCCATCATGAAATCCAAACTGGAACTGCTGCTTGACGATGCATCCATCTCCGGATTGCCGCACAAACAACTGTACGATCTGTATCAATCAGTCACACGTCTCTCAAAACTAAATGAAGCATTGTTGTTACTCTCCAAGATTGAAAACAGGCAATTTTCGGATAAATCAGAGGTGGATCTCAGCAACCTGATTCAATCCAGATTGGATTATCTGGGAGAGCTGTTCGACCTGAAGGAGATCAAGCCATCTGCCGACCTGAAGTCACCATTCATCATTCGGATGCATCCGGTGCTGGCGGATATTCTGGTGAACAATCTCCTGAGCAATGCGCTGAATCACAATTTTGCCGGAGGGAAAATTGTGGTGACTTCCGGTTTCAATGAAATGGTGGTTTCAAACACAGGTTCCCCCCAGCCACTGGATGCGCAGAAAATTTTCAGACGATTTGCCAAGGGGAGTAATTCCATGCATTCCAATGGGTTGGGACTGGCCATTGCAAAGGAAATTTGCCAGTCGAATCACCTGGAACTCTCTTATGGCTATTTAAACAACTGCCACTGCTTTACTGTTAAAAAAATGGGTGAAGATGGCCTGTCTGTTTGAATCCCATATTTCTACAAAGTTGATGAGTACCTTTCGTGCTAAATTTCAAAATAATCGAAAATGAAAAAATTACTGTTATGGATCTGCTTTTTTTATTTTTTGCTTGCCGCAAATGCACAGCAGGTAAGGGAGGAGGGATCTGCAGCGGCCAAAACTGCTTTTGCAGCCAAATTTCCGGCGGCTCAGAAAGTGAAATGGAGCATGGAGAAACCGGGAGAATTTGAAGTGGAATTTACCCTGAACAAAGTGGAATCATCCGCCTTGTTTGATGCTGCCGGCAAGTTGCTGGAAACCGAAATCGAGATAGGAACCGGTGAATTGCCTTCCACCACAAAGGCAATTCTGGAGAGAGATTTTGCCGGTTTCAAACTGGATGAAATAGAAAAATCTACAGATGCCAGGGGAGTTATCACTTATGAAATGGAGGCCGCCAAAGGGAAAATTAAACTGGCACTCTGCTTCGATACAAATGGACAACTGAAATCCAGGGAACCGCTGAAAAAGGGAAAGGATTAGGATTTTAACCGTTCAAGGAGCTTGCATTTCATCTTTTTGACAAGTGATTTAGGATGCATTCTGGGGTGGCAAGTTTTTTCTCCAAGGAACAAAGGTGTGCAAACAGGAAACTTTGCTCACCTTTGCTGTTTCCGGCTGAGATACCTGATGTTTCATTCTGAAAAATCAGTCAGGGGTCATTTTTACAGGTAAAATTATATACGGGCACACGCCCGCCGCAGGGAGAATGGACCCCAACAAACAATAATAATCCGTAATTTATTTTAATAAAATTTTTTATTCAAAAGCAGTTTCTTAGCTTTGGGCGTTTCAACCTATAACTGGCTGCATCTTGTGAATTTTATATTTTATCAAATAAAACAGACCTTGAAAAAATTATTTTATTTATTGATTTTGGTGTTCCTTTTCGGGAATTGCAAGAAAGAGACGACAACGGTTGCTGCAGTCGTTGTTTACGATGTGGACGGAAATACCTACAGTACCGTAACAATTGGAACGCAGACGTGGTTGACAACAAATTTGAAAACGACAAAATACAGGGATGGCATTCCCTTGTCCCCTACCACGGACAATACTGCCTGGACAAAGCTTGACATCGGCGGATATTCCTGGTACAACAATGATGTCAGCAACAAGAGCATTTACGGAGGACTCTATAACTGGACTGCAGTATCTACAGGCAGTCTCTGCCCGGCGGGCTATCATGTTCCAACAGATGCGGATTGGACGGTTTTGTCAGCCTATCTTGGAGGAGATGCAGTTGCCGGTGGAAAGCTGAAGGAAACGGGTACTGCCCATTGGCTATCTCCAAATACGGGAGCAACCAACGAGACGGGATTTATTGGGCTGCCTGGTGGAAGCCGAAGCGGCACAACAGGTACATTCAGCGATTTCGGCGTTGGAGGTACCTGGTGGAGTTCCACAGGTATTGACAGCAATAGCTCCTGGTTCAGATCCCTGAACAAGGATGTGGCCGGTATTGGCAGGGCTTCCGGAGTAATTGGAGCAGCCTATTCCGTTCGCTGCATAAAAAATTGATGGGGGAACGCCAGATTTGGTATCAATAAAAAACCCTTGTAAGTCGATGAATTACAAGGGTTTTTTGTTACCCGACCAGGATTCGAACCTAGACACTCAGAGTCAGAGTCTGATGTACTACCATTATACTATCGGGCAATACATGGCTTTCAAAAATAGTGACCCCGGAGGGATTCGAACCCTCGGCCCGCTGATTAAGAGTCAGCTGCTCTACCAGCTGAGCTACGGAGTCTTCTTTTTTTACCGAGGTGCAAACATACAAATAATTTTATCTTTTCCTACCCATCCCTTGCATTGTTTTTTCTCTTTTTTTCATCCTCTTTCCAAATGTTTCCCATTTGCTAAATATCTTCTGCAGGTGGGATAGTCCTCTTTGTCTGATGGTCAGACGATCAATCCTACTTACCCGTCTTCGCATCTTCCTTTCCTTCTGAAGGATCCTGCCTGAAAGCAGGGATCCAGCGCGGAACCATCTTTTTATAGTGGCGGTATTCGTCACCAAATCTTTTTTCCAGCGACGGTTCTTCGAAGAGCAGGAACCAGGCCTGGTTGATCAGGAAGAAGATCATTGCCCATTTCAGGATTTTCCAGGAGAGGATGGCCAGTGATTCGCCAAGCAGAACCAGCAATACCCCGATGATCATCGGATTTCTTACATATCGGTAGAGCCCTGTGATCACCAACTTCCCGGTAGGGAACCAGGGTGCAAGCGATCCGTTTCCCCTGGTGACGAATGTGTAGACGGTGACAACCAGTACAGAAAGGCCGGCAGTCATTACCAGAAGCCCTGCGGCGAAGGCGGGGATGGAGCCGATGGTGAAGTTCCGCTCCAGAGACATTGGAACCAAAACCAGCACCGTGATGGGCAACACAAGTGAAATGAGTTGTTTGAGCAGGTAGGTTGTCCGCATGTTGATTACTTCCTGGGAATGGTCTGTCTTCTCGCCATTGCCATCTCCGTGGCAAAGTTTGCATAACCGCTGACCTTGATGCTTTGGATGCAGGCAGCCCGGTCGGAATTCAATACTGCACCAATGATCCTCGAAATAAAGGTGTTGTATTTTTTGCAGGCTTTCGGTTCGGTGGTGGTACAGTCAGCACAACTCTTCAGGTGGTTCTCAGTGCAGCAAATTCTGATGGCGCACCAGCTTGCCTTTTCATTCTTGGCACAACCCGGACACTTGCCGGATAGATAGGAACGGCAGGCCCCGCAATAGAGGCCACACTTGGCGATCAGTTGCTGATCGGCCACGATTTCTTTTGGAGGGGTCGTCTTCATCGGCTGTTTTAATAGGAGTTCATGCAGCAAGTATGGTTGGAAATGCTAGCTATTTGCATCCTGTTTCCTGTTTTCGATCATTTTTTGAAGAGTTTGAAGCAGCTCTTTCACCTTTTTCATATCCTGGTAAAAAATTCCTTCCAGATGAAGAATTTTCTCCGTTCCCGCCAGATTGATCCTGATTTCTGTTCCGTTTCCGTTGACACTCTTGATCTCAGAGATTCGGATGGTCTGGGTGGATTTATCTTTCATAAGTAGATATCTGATCTCCTGCTCATCCCATTCTATAAAAAAATATTTTTCCATCTTCCTGCTGTATCCCAAAATGAGGAAGAGAAGTCCCTGCAGCATGATCATGCTGCTTGACCACAATTGGCCGTCTGAACTATTTGACAGGAAATGATGAATCAGGAAAATAGTCCCGACAATAAGGAGGAAGGTGCCCACATACATCTGGACTTTAGACCAATTTTTGTAGGGTTTGTATACAACGACGCGTTCCATAATCAGTTGTTTTTAGGTTGATAAAGGCTCGTGGACCGGCCGTTCAGAAGATGCCGGGAATCAATTTTTTCGTTTTTTTCCTGTAATCAGAATATTCGGTTCCCAACCGGGCAGACATAACCCGCTCCTCCACGCCGATCCGGTAGAGGTAGGCAGCCAGGATCGGTACCATCATGCAGAGGATGGTGAGCCAGTTGGAAAGGGAAGTGGCAATCCCTATAAAAACCAGTAGCTGACCGAGGTAGCCGGGATGCCGGATGTACCGGTAGAAGCCAGTGGTGACCAATTGCTGGTCTTCGGTATTGGTGACTGTGTAGGTGAAGAATTTTTTGAGGGTCAGGATCGACCGGATCCGGATGAACAAACCAACCACCACCAGAAACGTCCCTGCAGCAAACAGGGCATCCCAGTGATAAATCCTGCCGAATTTGGTGGAGACGGCAGAGAAGCCAAGAAAGTAGCCGACAGAGATGGATAAATAGAGCAACTGCAGGCTGCCCCTGTCGTCGGTAGTGGTTCCTTTGCCATTGACTTGTTGCCTGAAATTCATCATCATTTCGAATCCTCCGTAGAGGAAGGTGAAGGCAATAATGAGTACCAATTTCAGAATCATAGCTTGCGTTTTATCTTAAACTCCTTGAACTCCTTTCCAAAGACCATTTTGGTCTCCAGTCTGTCGAGCATGTTTTTCTTGCCGAAAACCTGGAGCGATCCATTTTCGTTGGTCATCACCACTTTCCCCTTGAAGATGGTCCGTTCCCATTTCAGTTTGTGGTTGTAGGTGATGGAGTTTTCATCCCGCGATAGCTCTGTGTATTGAAATTCAGCCAGCAATTCCGCCAGCTTTTGCCTTAAAGACTGCGGGTCATCGATGCCATTCAGGATTAGCTGACCATTCCTGTTTGTAACAGGCTGAAGTATGCCTGCCAGCAGTGGGGAGAAGATGAGTATGATCCAGATTTTCTGAAACAGTTCCGTATACGGTTTTTTGAAAACCAGGGTAAACACCAGGTAAACAAGGAGGTTGAAGATGATAAGCTCCGCGATGGACAGGATGGCCATCTCCCGGATGGATGGTCTGTTGAATTTCTTTTCGCAGCTACTCATAAAGATGGTTTTAGTTGATTCAGAGCGAGCGTGTTGCCTTGCTTTGTACCGTAAAGATAATTATATTATTGCTTTTATTTGTCTCAAAAAAGCTTTGGTAATTTCTTTCCTGCAGGAGCCGAAATTTGGATTTTTCACACTTCTGGGTTTGCTCACGCGGGTAGCAAAGAAATAGGTGTTCTCTTTGGTTTCCACATAACCGACCCACCAACCCGAATCAAGGCCATTTTCACGCGTCCAGCCGGTTTTTGCTCTCAAAGTGTAATTCTCATTTTGGTCGTTGATCATCACCCGTTTCAGGATATCGAGGTTTTTTTTTGAAAAGGGGAGCTTTCCCTCGTAGATTTTGACCAGAAATTCAACCTGGTTGACGGGCGAGATGGCCAGTGCCCCCAAGTTCCAGAAATCAGGATCCTTCTCCGAAACATCTGCATTTCCATAACGACAGCGGGTGAGGTAGTACCGGTACCTTTCGCGCCCGATTTTTTTGCCCAGTTCGAGGAAAACCCACACGGCGGAAACCTCAAAAGCCTCCCTGACGGTCATGTCATGGTATATTTCAGGGCGATAGCCGTATCGGGTGGTATCTGTGGTGCCCGGCCATTTGATGACCTCATTCTCGTCCTTGATGACACCCGTTTCAAGGGCAATCAGCAGGTTGGCTATTTTGAAGGTGGAGGCCGGCAAACCAGGGATTTTCGCATCCGCGGAGTCACTCATCATCCACTTTTCGTGCCGGTAATCGTAAATGGTGCAACTTCCTGCCAGTTTGCAATCACTGAATGGCTTGATCCAATCTTGCTGACATTTTGCCTGGATCGAACAACTAAAAAGCAGGAGTAGGGTGAGCAATCGCATATTTATTGAAAATATTTCAGAATCTCCCTGGCAATTATAAGATTGCCTTTTTCGTTCGGATGGTTCACCTGCGACATGTAGTTGGCAATGGTATCTCCGGAGAGGGCAATTTTCCGAAATAGTTCATAACTGTCGGCGACCCCGATGCCATATTTGATAGCCAAAGCATTAATCTGGGCAGCGTGTTTCCCCAATTCGTTGGCGGGATCCAATAGATTTGTCCTTTGATCAGGGGAGGGAGTTAATAATATTACTTTTATTTTGCGGCTGATGGCTTTTTTTATCATCTCTTCCCAGGCATCTCTGGCTTTTTCAAGGCCGAGCCCCCTGTCGTTGAGGGCATAATCGATAAAAATGAGATCGGGCTTATGGATCAGCACCTCCTCATCGAATCTTCTGGCACCGCCCTCTGAATTCTCTCCGCCAATGGAGGTGTTGATGACGTTGATCACGGCACAGGGATAGACCGTTTTCAGCTCCCTGAGCAGTTGATAGGGATAGGAGGCCAGCGTATTGACCACGGGAGTCTTGAAATAGCCGGCAGGCACCGAATGACCGTGAAAAACCAGGTTGATGGTCCGGTTTTTGGGCCACTCCTTTTTGAGTTCCGTTTTCAATCCCTTCAGGTAATCGGCCTGACTGAAGGGCTCAGTCTTCGGCTGGTGTTTGCAGGAGAGGGTCAGCAACAGAACGAAAGCGCAGAGTAGATGCTTCATGGTAATGAAATGAAAGGGTCGAATTGAATTCAGGATATTAATCTCCTGTGCATACTATACTTTCAGTGTTGGCAGGAATTCCGGTTTACGTCGGTTGGCTGATTTTTGTTCATAGGCATAGCCCAAGGCAATGAGTGCCGGTTCCGTGAAAGCCTGGCCGATGAAGGTAAGTCCCAGCGGAAGCCCATTCAGGGCTCCCATGGGCACCGTGATGCTCGGATAACCCGTAATGGCAGCGGGAGTGTAGGCGCCGTATCCGGTCCAGAAATCGCCATTGACGAGGTCGTTGCACCAGGAGGTTCCGGTGGCAGGTCCGCACAGCGCATCGAGATCGTTGGCCTGAAACAGCTGATCGAGGAATGTTTTCAACGAATCAAGCCTTTGATTGGCTTCGAGGTACTCTTTCCCATCGATTCCTCCGCGCGATGCTGAACTCTCGAGAATCTCCTGTTTGAACCAGGGCATTATGCTGCTTTCGTTCTTGCTGTTGAAAGCGATGATTTCCTTGAGCGACTTCAGTGGAGTGGTGGCGGTCGACAGGTACTTGTTGAGTCCATCCTTGAATTCCGTCTCCATCCTTACCTGTTCTGCCTTGCCGAATTCAGCGGTTTTGGCCATAAATTCGACCTCAATTACTTTTGCCCCTGCCTGGTCCAGTTGTGCGAGTGCATTTTTAAGAAGGCTGTCAATCCCTTCGTGGTGTTTGAGAAAAGACTTTTCGACACCGATTCTTTTTCCTTTCAGGCTGCCTGCATCGAGGTATTTGGTGTAATCCTGCTGCTGAAGATTGTGCCCGGCCATAAATGGGTCCGCAGGATCAGTACCAGCCATCGCATTCAACATGATGGCTGCATCCGTGACGGTTCGTGCCAGAGGACCGGCGGTATCCTGGGTACAGGAGATGGGGATGATACCGGTGCGGCTTACCAGTCCGATGGTGGGTTTGATCCCCACGATGCCGTTCATCGATGCGGGGCAGGCAATGGAGCCATCGGTTTCGGTCCCGACTGCCACCGCACAGAGATTGGCTGAGACCGCCACCGCCGAACCGGAACTGGAGCCACAAGGCGACCGGTCGAGGATGTAGGGGTTATGCGTTTGTCCGCCGCGGCTACTCCACCCACTGGCAGAACGGGTGGAGCGGAAGTTGGCCCATTCGCTGAGATTGGTCTTGCCAAGAATAACAACACCGGCTTCCCTGAGTTTTTTCAGGACGAAGGCATCCGCATTGGCGATATTTCCAACCAGGGCAAGAGAGCCGGCCGTTGTCATCATTTTGTCGCCGCTGTCGATGTTGTCCTTGATCAGGATGGGAATGCCGTGCAGCGGACCGCGCAACATGCCTGCCTTCCTTTCCTGATCCATCGCTTCGGCGATGGCCAGCGCATCCGGATTCAGTTCGATGACAGAATTCAGTTTTGGTCCCGACCTATCGATCTGCTGGATTCGGTCGAGGTAAATTTGGGTGAGCGAGAGATAGGTCAGTGAACCGCTTTTTACCAATTCCTGCAACTGGGGGATGGTTAACTCATCGGGATTTACTTTGCTACCAGATGCATTTCTGTTTTGTGCAGCCGGCAGACAGGATCCCAGGGGCAATAAGGTGGCTGATAGTCCGGTGAGGAGGCTGTTTCTGACAAAAAATCTTCTGTTCATTGGGTGGATTGAGGCTGTTTATGTTTATCGGTGCACGGCAAGATTTTGAAATCTCCGTCATCCTGCATCGTGTAAATTTATTCTTTTTTGGGTTTGAAAATACGGCCGAAACGAATTGTCAACTTTATTTTGCCAACGATTTTTTTGCCCTCCAGTTGGTGGCAAAAGTGGCAAAAGCCACCACGGAGACTGAACTGACTGGCATCAGGATATAGCGGCGACAACAGGGGAGAGGTGTCCCGATAAGGCATAGGATAAGCCTACGATGTTGTAAAGCAGGGAGATGGCAAAGCTGATGCGGACGATGCCAACCGATTGGTGTGCAAAGCGGATGAATCGGTATAGCTGACCCAGTTTGGATGCCTCCACGATGGCATCCCCGGCAGGAGAGAAATGGTAGATGTCGTCGGCAATGGAGAGTGCAACCTGGCTTTGCATAAAGGCCCCGGCATCGTTGAGCCCGTCACCTGTCATCAGCACATTTTTTCCCTGTTGCTGCAATTTTCGAATGAAATCCATCTTTTCCTGTGCCTGTTGGTTGAAGAACATTTTTCCAGGCTCGAAGTATTTGCTCAGTTTTTCCCGCTCGGCATCGTTGTCGCCGGATAAAAGATAGATGTCAAAATGACCCTTCAGGGATTGCATCAGTGTGTCAAATCCTTCACGGTACTGGTTTTCTATCGAGAAATACCCTTTAACTTCGTTGTTTATTGATAGATATACTCTTGAAGCATAATTTATTTCGGACTCCCTGAGTCCGGTGACATACTCCCTGGACCCCATTTTATAGCCGGAATTTCGCACTTTTCCAAAGATCCCCCTGCCTCCGATCTCAACAAATCCCTCTGAGGAAGTGGATTCCAGGGATTGGAGAGACCTGGCAATGGCATTGCTCAATGGATGGGTCGATTGGCGGGTCAGCGAATAAACCGCTGCGAGTTCCTGATCCGTCAGGGCATCTCCCATAAACTGGATCCTATTGGCATCCGGTTTGGTGATGGTGCCTGTCTTGTCGAAGACGATGGTATCTATTTTGACCATTTTTTCAATGACGGTAGTATTCTTGAGATAGATCCCTTTTTTTCCGAAAATCCGCATGGCACTGCCCAGTGTNAAGGGAAGCGACATCGAGATTGCACAGGGGCAGGCAACGATCAGGACGGAGGTGAAAACTTTCAGGGCAATGCTGAGATTGCCGTACAGCAACCACCAGCCGAATCCGCAGAGCGCGATAACCAGAATGGCTATCGTGAAGGGTGCGCTAAGCCGGTCTGTCAGGTTGACTATCGATTTGGACGATTTTGTCTTCTCCTCCTCCTGGTTCCAAAGTTGGGTAAGGTGGCTCTGTTTGACTGTTTTCTCCACTTTGACGGTGATGACTCCTCCGGTTTGGCGTCCGCCGGCATAAATGAATTCCCCGCTGTTTTTGCGGATGGTGGTTGATTCCCCCGTGACAAAGCTGTAGTCGATCAGGGCCGTACCACTCACCAGGATGGCATCTGCGGGAATCAGTTCCTTGTTACGGATCAGCAGTTCATCGCCAACGGCAATCTCCTCGAGCAAGGTACTCTGTTCGGAATTGTTGACCAGTTTGCTGACAGCCACGGGGAAATAAGATTTGTAGTCCCTGTCGAAGGTGAGTGCTTCGTAGCTTTTGCTTTGGTACCAGCGTCCCAGAAGCAGGAAAAACAGGAATCCTGCCAGCGAATCTGAATAGCCCGGTCCCCTGAGGGTAAAAACATCCACGGTAGTGACCGTAAAAAGGGCAATGATGCCCAGGGCAATGGGCAGGTTGATGTTGATGATTCCCCGTTTCAGGCTCTGCCAGGCGGAGATCAGGTAGTCACTTCCGCTGTAGAAGACCAGGGGAATGAGCAGGACATAACTCATGAAATAGAGAAAAGTGCCCAGCGATTCACCCAGAGGTTTGTGATTCAGGTATTCGGGAAGGCTGTAAAGCATGACATTCCCAAATACAAATCCTGCCACGCCAATCTTGTACAGCAGCGACTTGTCGCCAGGGGTCTCCTGTTTTTTTTCGAGTGTCTGTTGGGAGATGTCGGGTATGTAATGAATAGCGACCAATAGCTCGACCAACCGACGCAGGGAAATTTCCTCCTTGTTAAAAGTGATGGTTACCTTCTTCGTGATAAAATTGACTGTCGAATTGAGGATTCCCCTGTTGAGTTTGTTGAGATGTTCGAGCAGCCAGATGCAGGAGATGCAGTGAATGACGGGAATGTATAATGTCAGTTTTGCAATACTTCCCTCCACGAATTCGAACAGTTTGGCCTGCACCTCCTCCTTGTCGAGGAAGGCGTATTTGCTGTCGTAGGAGAGCTCTTCCAGTTTGATTCCCGGGGTCTTCTGTAGCGTATAATATTGTGATAGTTTATTCTCATGCAGAATTTCAAACACCATCGAACAACCGTTGCAGCAAAATTGATGGTTGCCAGTCACAACCGGTATCTTGCCACAATCGGCTCCGCAGTGGTTGCATTGGTTCTCAGATGACATGGGATGATCTGTTAAGTGACTCGAGCATCATTGCTTCAGTGTAACAGTATCTTTCTGACAACAGGAATGTTCCACCTCTTTTGCAGCAGGCATTTGCCCCATTTGCATGTGAGAGGCGGGCGTGAGCTTTTCCCTGGGCGGACTCAGAAAGGGTATACCCAGGCTCAGGCCTCTGAGGATAAAAATGATGCCAATCAAGACCACCACAACAGGGATGACCTTGTTGATTTGTTTTCGGATGGTTTGGCTCACGAGGTTGCCCAACACAGAGATGAACAGCAGCAAGGGCATCGTTCCCATCCCGAACAGGGCCATGTATCCGATGGCCATCCGGAAGTCTCCTGTGCCAATGGCCCCAGCTACGGCCATGTAGACGAGTCCGCAGGGCAGGAAACCGTTAAAGAGACCGATCAGAAAAAGCGCCTTGTTATTTTTTTCACGGAAAAGCTGTTGCATTCCTCTCCTGACTGGATTGAAGAGGGCATTCACTTTTCCGCTGGTAAATCTGGTAAAGAGGGAGGGTAAGAAGACGGAGAGAACCATCAGAGAACCAATGGCGATGGAGATGGCCTGCTGATAGCCTAAAAATTTGAATCCTGCACCGATCAGACCGAACAGTGCCCCTATAAAACTGTAGGTCACGATTCTTCCTGTGCTCCAGAGCAGGCTGCCCAAGATTTTCTGCCAGATTGACTTACCCCTTAGCGGCAGGGCGAGAGCAATCGGACCGCACATCCCCACGCAGTGCAGGCTGCCCATGAGGCCCAGTATCAAGGCTGTTACCAGGATTGTCATTTGTTCATGTTTTATATGTGCACTTTATTATTCAATGTCCACCGTTTTCGTTACACTATATTTTTCGTTCAACTTATTCCAGGTGAAATAGACAATGAAGCGTCCATGCACAAGTTTGCTTTTTTCAAACTGAAAGGGTGAATCCATTTTTTTGAAACTGACGTTGAGGTCCTTCGATTTATCAGAGGATCGAAAGAAGTAAACGTGCATCGAATCTTGACCGGAAGTCATCCCCTTGCTCAGAATAATTTGCACCGAATTTTCGGTGGTGTTTATTTGCAAGCTGTCCTGGTAAGGCACTGATCTTCTGTTGATGTCAATCTGGTCGGTGTACTTGGCACCTTTCTGGTAGTAGTCGTCCGTCACCAGGTCGTCATTTTGGCGCAGGGCAAACAGGACAAAATAGAGAACCCAGGCAAAGAAGATGATAAAGAAAAGAATAAGGCTTTTACCCCAGTTGAGTTTCATTTGTTATTAATTTGTTTTTAAAGGCCTATGGAATCTGTTTCCTGACTTGCAACAATCGGTCTGCTTTATTGGGTTGGTAAAAAACAGAGGTAACCGGATTCTTATGGTGCAAGAAAATTTGAGGTAATGGTCTCCTTCAACTGATCTCCGCTAAAGAGTCCGATTTTGAAATCTGTCACTTTGCCGGTCAGGGAACCTTTTTTCATCTTCACGATGAGTGCCTCTTTCATTTTTCCGTCAGGTGGCAGTACAATTTTTCCTCCTGCAATGGTCAATTCTCCTGTCGGGCAATCCAGCAGTCGAAGAGTAAGTTCGAGTGGTTCATTTCCCTTGTTCAGAAACATGATCTGGTAAATGTTTGAGATCGTCTCGCTGTCGAGTTGTTGGTAAAGTGTACCCTGTGCCCGCCACATGGTGACATCGATGGTACTCCTTCTTCCAGCCGTGAAGGCCAGAATCACCATTAACACCACCAGAACGGCTGTGTAGGCAATTGATCGTGCATTCAGAAATGAACGTTTCCCGCTTTCAACACCCCGGAAGGAGTCGTATCGAATCAGGTTGTAGGGTCTGTTGATCTTCTTCATCACCAGGTTGCATTCGTCGATGCAGGCTGCACAATGTATGCATTCAAGCTGGGAACCATTCCGGATGTCAATCCCGGTAGGGCAGACTGCAATGCATTGCAGGCAGTTGATGCAGTCGCCACCTTCAGAAACTTTTGAATTTCTGGGCTCACCGCGTTTGAAATCGTAGATGACGGAGATGGAGTTGCTGTCGAGCAGGACGCCCTGCATTCTGCCGTAAGGGCAAAAGAGGGTACAGACCTGTTCCCTGAAATAGGCATAAATCCAATAGTAGAACATGGAAAGTGCGATCATGACCAGAAATCCTACCAAATGGTCACCGACGGGTTCCGTCATGATTTTCCACAACTGTGCGGGTCCAATGAACCACATCAGGAATACGTTGGTGAAGAAGATGGACACGGCCACGAAAACCGCTTGTTTTGCCATGCGGCGGAATCCGGAAGAAGCAGCCGAATCCTTCCTGTTCTTCCCCTTTCTTCCGTTTCCATCGAACAGAAACTCTATTTTTCTGTAAACCAGTTCAAGGAAGAGGGTTTGGGGGCAGGCCCAGCCACACCACACGCGTCCAAATACAACCGTAAACAGCACGATAGAGATCACGGTAACTGCCATCACCAGTGCCAGAATGTAAGTGTCTTCTGCAAACACCATTAACCCAAACAGGTAGAATTTTCTGTTGAGGATATCCAGCAGCATGAAGGGATGTCCGTCAACCTTCAGGAAGGGTGCAACGATTAGAAAGAGTATCAGTAGGTAACCTACGATGTTCCTTCGCAGGTACCATTTCCCTCTTGGCTGTTTGGCCCTGATCCACTTCCGCTGTCCGGATGCGTCGATGTTGTTCGGGCGGTCCCGAAAATCCTGGTCACTTTTGTTGTCCATGATAGTTATTTACACTCAACACCCTGAGGCGCCTTCGCATTTGGCGGATTTGTTCCGGCCAGGGAGAGTACAAAGCCGACTACACTCTTGATTTGAGTTTCTGTCATCATCGTTTTGAAAGGAGTCATCCCTTTTTCGGGAACTCCCTCTGTCACTACTTTGACCAAATCGGCAGGTTTGCAGCCGTGGATCCAGAATTTATCGGTCAGGTTTGGACCGATGGCGTTTCCTTCGCCCTTCATGCCATGACAGGCGATGCAGCCTTTCTCCAGGAAGAGTTTGCTTCCTTCAGCCACTTGTTCCTTCGTGAAAATGATGCCGGCGCTGAGCTCGGAAGGATTTTGACCCAATTGTTTTCCAGCTTCGGCCATCTGTTTGTTGTATTCACTGATCTGGTCCCTTCCATTGTTGGGGTAGCCAAAATAGTGAACAGCATAGAAAAGCGAAAAGGCGATCGTTGCCAAAAATAAAAAGAGCACCCAGTAAGGGGAGGGGTTGTTCAACTCCTTGATGCCATCGTAATCGTGGTCTGAAAAATATTTATCGTCGTTCAGATGATTGCTCATAATTCCTTGTTTTTTCTGTCTATGCAGACAGCATGATTATTTTTTATACAATGTTATTCAATTCTTCCTTTGTAAAAATTGAGGATTTATAGTGGTTCAGATCTTTTTTTGGAATGGAATAGGTATAAATTGCCACTCCAATAAATAATCCGACAAATATGAGGATTCCCACAATGTAGTACCACTGAATTCCATCAATTCCACCTAATGTATCTCCAACAAATCCCATCTTTTCTATTTTTTATCGTTAACTGCTGCTGCTCCGGCCGGGGAGATGTCTCTTCCCAGTTTGTGCAGATAGGCAATGACTGCTATGACCTCCTTGGTTGGCTTGACATCGACACCTGCCTGTTTCAGCTCATCCGCAATCTTTTGGGCATCTGCCAGGTAAGAAGCGACAGCCTTTGTATCAAATCCTTCGGCATAGGGAACTCCGAGGGTACGCATCGCCCTGATCTTGGTCGGAATAATGGTCAGATCGACCTCTTTCTCGAGCAGGAAAGGATAGGCCGGCATGATGGACCTTGGAACGACTGTGTTTGGCTTGTTGAAATGGTTGTAGTGCCAGATCGCAGTTTTGTAAGTTGAGCTGCCCATGTACCCGGCACGGGCCAAATCCGGACCGGTACGCCTGGATCCCCACTGGAATGGGTGGTCATACACAAACTCCCCGATTTTGGAGTATTCACCGTAACGGTCGGTTTCAAACCTGAGTGGACGAATCTGCTGTGAGTGGCAATTGTAACAGCCATTGGCAATGTAGATGTCCCTTCCTGTCAGTTCGAGCGGAGTGTAGGGAGTAACCGTTGAGATGGTTGGAATATTGGATTGAACCTTCATCATCGGAATGATCTCTACGATTCCTCCAATGGCAAGTGCGATGAACATGATGATAGCCAAGCGAATACCCTTTCTTTCCAGCCAGCGGTGAGGGGTTTCGCCAGTTTCTGATCTTGTTTGTGTATTGACAAGGGCAGGAGCTTCAGCGGCTTCATTGGCTACGAGCTGACCGGCAGCTATGGTCCTGAGCATGTTGACAAGGAAGATGATGAAACCTGTAAAGTAGAGTGCTCCACCAAGAATCCGGATGTGGTACATGGGCAGAATGCGGATGGTCGTTTCCATGAAGATGGGATAGGCCAGCAGTCCGTCAGGTGTATACTCCCGAAGCATCAGCCATTGGGTGATCGCGGCCCAGTACAATGGAATGGCAAACAACAGAATCCCCAGCGTTGCGATCCAGAAGTGGGTATTGGCCAGCTTTTTGGAGTGAAGTGGTGTCTTAAAGAGTTTTGGCACCAACCAGTAGAACATACCGAAGATCATACCGCCATTCCAGGCCATACCTGCAATGTGGGTATGTGCAATGGTCCAGTCCGTAAAGTGGCTGATGGCATTGACACTCTTGAGTGACATCATCGGACCTTCGAAGGTCGCCATTCCATAGGCGGTAATGGCGATGACCATGAATTTCAAGGCAGGATCTTCGCGCACTTTGTCCCATGCCCCGCGCAAGGTCATCAGTCCGTTGATCATACCACCCCAGGATGGGGCAATCAGCATGACGGAGAAGGTAACACCCAATGCCTGAACCCAATCTGGAAGAGCTTGAAATAAAAGGTGATGAGGTCCGGCCCACATGTAGAGGAATATCAGTGACCAGAAATGGATGATGGAAAGTTGATAGGAATAGATTGGCCTACCCGAGGCCTTGGGCAGATAATAATACATCAAACCCAAAAATGGGGTAGTCAGAAAGAAGGCAACGGCATTGTGACCGTACCACCACTCCACCACTGCATCCTGGGCTCCGGCATAAATGGGATAGCTCTTTAAGAAGGAAACTGGAAGTTCAACGGAATTGACCACGTGAAGAATGGTAACCCCGATGAAAGTGGCGAGATACCACCAAACCGCCGCATAAATGTGTTTTTCACGCCTTTTAACGACTGTACCGATCATGTTGGCACCAAACGATAACCATGCTACCGCGATCATCAGGTCAATAGGCCACTCGAGTTCTGCGTACTCTTTCCCTGTGGTAAATCCAGCCAGCAGTGTGACCGCAGCACACAGAATAATGAACTGCCACAACCAAAAATGCAGTTTACCGAGCACGTCATTGAACAGGCGGGCTTTCAAGACTCTTTGGAGAGAATAGTAAGTCCCGGCAAACATCGCATTGCCAATGAAGGCAAAGATGACCGCATTGGTGTGCACGGGTCTGACCCTTCCGAAGGAGGTAAACTCCAATCCGAAATTGAGAACCGGGAAAGCAAGTTGCAAGGCAATGACCAACCCTACCAAGAGAGCTACGGCACCCCACAACAGCGTGGCAAGGATAAAATTCCTTACAAGCGCATTGTCGTAATTAAATTTTTGTACTTCCATAAGTGGTTAATTCTGGATTCTATATTTGGTTAATTAATCTTTTTTCTCTTCCACCTCTTCCTCTTCGTCAAACAAAATGCGGATTGAAGGAGTATAAGTGTCTTCGTACTGACCACTCTTAACCGCCCAGATGAACATGGCCAAAAAAATAAGTGCAGCAATCAAGCTTACTCCTATCAGGAAAAATAGTATGTTCATTCAGTTTTTCAATCAATTGCAAGTTTTGTGATGGCTTGTCCGCTTCGAACGGTTGAACATCCATTGTTTGACAATGATTTTAATCATTCACAGGATTACTTCCAGGTTAATTTGGCCTTTAAAAGTTGGATCAATCAGTTGGTCAAATTTAATAATTATTTTAAATTTAACTATTCCTTCACTTTTTTCGAATCGTTCAAAAGCGCTTAATTTTGCGGGGGCACAGGCCGTCCGCTTTAAATTTCATAAATACCATTGATTCAATATTTTATATGATAAAATCAACCCTATTACAGGTGCTTTTTGTGACCATTTCAGGCTGTTTGCAAGGGCGAAATTCAAATTTAGAATCATTACAAATATCGAATGTTGCGTGTGAAGTCCACGAACTGACTTCCCATCAGGGTAGAACTGAGCCCTGCTTCAGCTGGAAGGCCTCCTCCAACCTCCGGGGTTCGACCCAGGTGGCCTACCGGGTTGACCTTGCCGCAAAAATTGGAGATGTTGACAAAGCCGGTTCCGGCAGATGGAGTTCCGGGAAAGTGATTTCTGATGAGACGTTGAATGTACCTTTTGGAGGTAAAATTGAAAGCTTTCCAGGTACCTTCTTCTACCGAATTACCGTGTGGGACAATCACGGGAGAATGGCCAAAAGCAAAATCGCCAAATATGAATCGTTGCAGCCGGAAGCCGGCAAATGGCTGGCAAAGTGGATTGGGGCAGGTGACGGGCACGATCCCTTGCCCCCCAAAGGTTTTTATTCCGGTGCCAAAGAGGAGGGCAAAAGCGGTGATTCCGTGCAACACAATGGCAGATCCCTGTTGCTTCGGAATAACTTCAGGCTGAAAGCAAAGATCCAGTCTGCAACTGCTTTTGTGACCGGGTTGGGACTCTATGAGCTTTACATCAATGGGAAGAGAATCGGCGATCAGGTGCTTTCTCCCGCTAAAACGCCCTATCACAAGGAGATCCTTTATGATCATTTCGACGTAACCGAGCAACTTGTTGAAGGGAACAATGCGATTGGAATCCATCTAGGAAATGGTTGGTACAACCCCTATAAAAAATGGTGGCAAGAGTACCGGATGCAGTGGTTTGGTCATAAAAAAGCCCTTTTGCAACTGGAGGTGAAATACGAAAATGGGTCCAGTGAGAAGATACTCACGGATGAAAACTGGAAATTTGCAACAGGGCCTTCACTTTTCAATTGCATTTATGATGGGGAGATCTATGATGCGACGGCGGAGTTGAAGGGATGGGCAGAGGCAGGTTTTGACGACAGTGCCTGGGCGCCGGCAGTCATAACAGACTCCCCTCGCGGGAAACTGGTTGCCTGTGACATGCCTCCAATCAGGATTGTTGATCGCATCGCTTCCAAACGGGTGAGTGAACCTAAACCGAATGTGAAAATAATCGATTTTGGTCAGAATTTTGCCGGATGGTGTTCGCTCACCTTAAATGGGAAACGAGGAACGAAGATCCGAATCAGGTATTCGGAAGAGTTGGATACATCAGGAAATCTGGATGTTACCTGCAATGAAAATGCAAGAGCGACTGCAGATTATGTTTTGAAGGGTGGTGGGGCAGAGATTTATGAACCCCATTTCACCTTCTTTGGCTTTCAATATGTGGAAATCACCTCGGACCAGGCCCTTCCGGAGATACTGAAAGCCGAAGGGTGTGTGGTTCATTCGGATAACAGGCTGACAGGAAGTTTTCACTGCGACGATGAACTGGTCAACAAAATTCACAGGGCTACCCTTTGGTCACAGAAAAGCAACATGATTGGCTATCCGATGGACTGTCCGCAGCGGGATGAACGGCTTGGTTGGATGGGAGATGCCCAGGTTACTGCCCAGGAGGCGCTTTTCAATTTCGACATGGCCCGTTTTTACCACAACTGGTTTCGTGGAATTCTTGAGAACCAGGATTCCACAGGTGATATCCCCATCATTTCTCCAAGACCCTACATCAAGGATGAGGGAGTTGAATGGAGCAGCAGCTACCTGACCATGGTTTGGGATTGTTACCGTTCTGAAGGCGACAAACAACTGATAAGCGATCACTATGAAGCGATGGTTCGTTATTTCAGGTTTTTGATAGGTCACAGCAAGGAGTTCATCCTGCCCAAGGGTTGGATTGGAGACTGGGGCAGTCGTGCCAAAGGCTGGCAGGAGGGAGACCCGGAATCGGTACCTACCGCCTATTTTTACCTGGATGCACAGCTTCTCTCCAAAATGGCCGGAGTAACAGGTAAAAAGGCCGACTCCATCTATTTCTCGGGGATGGCCTCCAAGATAAAGGAGGCATACAACCTCCGCTATTTTCACGCAAAGGATAACAATTACAACGATGGAAGCCAGATGGCCAATGCCTTTCCACTCTACCTGAATCTTGTTCCGAATGAAAATCGCCACCGGGTAATGGAAAATCTGGTGAGGCAGATTCAGGTTGCCGACAGTGGACATTTGACAACCGGTGTACTTGGTACAAAGTATCTCCCAAAGGCACTATCAGCAGGGGAACGGGAGGATGTAGCCTGGAAACTGGTTAATTTCAGGGGTTACCCCGGATGGGAAGAGATGATGAAAAAATACAACACCCTTTGTGAGTTCTGGACACTCAAACAATCGCACAACCATGTCATGATGGGTAGCATCGACAGCTGGTTCTATGAAACGCTGGCCGGAATAAACTTATCGGAGAACAGTCCCGCCTACAAAAAGACCATCCTGCATCCCTATCTGGCAGAGGGACTGAACAGGGTAGACTGTTCACTGCAAACAGTCCGCGGCAGATTGGAATCATCGTGGGAACGGACAAAAAATATCCTGAAAATGGCGGTGGAGATTCCGTTCAATTGCCGGTCTGAAGTTTGGATTCCGGTCAAGGGGGCTTCCACCGTATGGGAGTCAGGAGAGCCGATAGCTTCAAAAAAAGAAATCACCCTGGTTGGAAAAACGGGTGATTTCAATGTGTACCTTATCGGATCAGGAATTTATCGTTTCGAAGTCAGACAATATCCCGCTCGTAAATTCTGAATTTCTTGTAGACTTTGCCGCCAAATTTCTCCATTTCGGCCCGCACTTTTGTATTGTATTCAAGTTCAAGGTGAGAATCCATCACATTCTTGCCGGTTTCCCTTGCAGACCTTACCAGGCTCAGGCCCATCCAGACATCCAGTCCGCGTCCCTGGTAACGGGGATCGATGGCTCCCAACAACAGGTTGACCTGCTTTGTTTTCCTGGCAGCAGCGAAAATCCGGAAGATTCCGAATGGAAAGAGGTATCCTTTTGATTTCTTGATTCCTTCACTGATATCGGCCATCGCGATGAACATGGCAACGATTTCATCCTTTTCGTTGACGATCAATTTCACATACCTGGGATTGATCAGGAAAAGATATTTATTGGCGAAATCATCCATCTCTTTTTCGTTGAAGGGGACAAATCCGTAGATATCGCCAAAGGTCTCATTCACCAGTTGCAGTACCGGCCTGACCAGCGGTTTGATTTTACGTCTGGAAGTAAATTGAAGTAGTCTGAGGTTGGTGTTCTGTTTTTCAGCGCGTTCCAGAATTTTTTGGTGAAGCGGGGGAATTTCGTCAGGAATCGGAATCTGATACACCACACAATCTACCTTCTTGGTAAAACCTGCAGCTTCTGTCAGATCAACCATAAAAGGGAAGTTGCAGTTGGAGGCAATGACGACGGGTTTGTCGTAACCTTCAATCAAAAATCCCTGCGGGTCTTTGTCTGAGAATGCCAGCGGACCCACAAGCTGCACCATTCCGAAGGATTTGCCCCAATCAGCCACGTAGTCGATGAGCGCATTGAACACCTCCTGGTCATTCCAGGTTTCGAGGTTCGAAAAACGCACGTGGTTCTCGTTGTGTGCTTCGTTGTAAATCTTGCTGATCAGCCCCATGCAACGACCTACGCACTTATCTCCCCTGAATGCAAGCAACAGAATGTGTTCGCAATGTTCAAACAAAATGTTCTTTTTGGGATTGAAATACTCCCATTCATCCATGTAAAGCGGTGGTACCCAATTCGGATGCTCTTTGTGTATTTCTGCCGGAAGATGAATGAAAAGACGAAGGTCTTTTTTGTTTTCTACTTTTCTGATAGTTATGGTCATAGTGGGGCAAAAATAAAAAAGTTTTTGATATGCGCGATGTTGCCCGACAGGTTTTCAAATACGGACAGGTTTAACGAGCCTTCAATTTTGAAAAAAGATCCCACAAAACGATCCCCACACTCACAGAAATATTGAAGGAATGCTTTGTGCCATACTGCGGAATTTCCAGGGAGAGATCGCAGCAATCTACCACTTCCTGCTGCACTCCCTTCACTTCGTTTCCAAAAATGAGTGCAAGTTTGCTGTTTTCAGGAGGACAATAGTTCTCCAGGCTGGTGCTTTTCTCTACCTGTTCAATGGCGACCACGAGGTAGCCTTGTAGTTTCAAATCTGTAACAAGGTCGACGGTGGAATCGCGGTATTCCCAAACGACACTGTTTTCGGCGCCCAGGGCAGTCTTGCGGATCTCCTTGTCGGGGGGAGTGGAGGTAATCCCGCACAGGTAAAGTTTCTCTACCAGCAGCGCGTCGGAAGTACGAAAAACGGATCCGATGTTGTGACAGCTGCGGACATTGTCAAGGACGACCACAATTGGCATCTTGGGCAGGTTTTTAAATTCCTCCTTGCTGGGTCGTAAAAGTTCGCTGTTTTCCAGTTTTCTCATTCAGCCAGCCAGTTTACCTCTTTTCTCTTGAAAGGCATGGTCATGCATCGGGCACCACCACCTCCCCGGGCCAGTTCAGAGCCCGCAATGGTAATGACAGCACGTTTGTAATCATCGATGCTTAACCTGTTTTCTATGACATCGATGGCCTTGATGATTTCGAATCCGTGCCTGTTCATCTCTTCCAGGGTCTTTTCATTTCTTTCGTAGCCAATCACCTTTCCGGGTGCGATTGCAAAGAAATTGGCTCCGCTGTGCCACTGTTCCCGCTCCATGATCCAGGGGTCACCATGCCCTCCGCAGTTGATGGGCGTGAGCTCCATTCCGCAACGCTCCAAAGCTTTCAGCAGGCTGGGCTCCTCGTGAATGGAAGTTACCTTGCCATTGTCGATGGTGATCTTAATCGTATGGAACTTGGTCTTTTTTAGGATGAGCGGCTCATAGACCATACAGGAATTCCTGTCGAGGAAGGTGAAGGTCATGTCCAGGTGAATGAAGGACTCCGGCGTTCTTGGCAATTCCTGAACGATCAGGTATTTTGTCCCCTCCTTTTTGTCCCTGATGATTTCAGTAAGCAGGTCGATGCCTTCGGTAGAGGTTCGGGCACCGCTGCCAACCAGAATGATCTGGTCGTTGGCGATCTCCACATCCCCTCCTTCGATGGTGGCATTTCTGAAGTTGTTTCTGCCTCCGGCAACCATTTCCGGATTGATGGTATTTACCCCGAAAGCAGGATGGTCCCTGAAAATGGCCTCCATGATCAAGGTCTCCCGTTCCCTTACTTTGCTGGCCATTTTCCCGATTAGTACCTCATTTCCCATGGAGATGGCGGCATCCCTGGTAAAGAGAAAATTGTGCAGCGGGCGCATGGAATATCTTTCGTTGCTCAGAAATTTTGTCAGGTTGTCGCGGTTCAATACCACCCCTTCAATCAACTGTTTTGCCAATACTTGTGGCGACAAGCCAAGCAAAAGATCCAGCTCGTCAAAGGCACTTTCCTGTTTGCAAACATTCCTGATGAGTGACTCCCTTGGAGACGTGGTTGGCAAGCGTTTCTGTCAGAAGCTGCTTGACTTCATAGGTCTTTGTCACCTTGTTCAGAACCTCTTTCAATTCAAAATACTCTTTGGAGGCCACCGATAAATTCAGGATATCGCTGTAAAGTGCTCTTTCTGCATTTTCGGGTGTCATATTTTCCACTTCCGGTCCGGGAGAATGAAGAATTACCCCCTCCAGTTCGCCAATTTCGGAGTTGACTTTTACATTCATGTTGTTCATACAGAATAGGTAAGATCTTGTTGTTTGCTGTTTTCCATACAAAGATATGGAATTTGGGTCGGCAAAGAATGTTAATAAGTCATTATTAGCGAATCAAAATTTGCAGGAACGGGGATTCCTTTCGTAAATTTGTACCAAAATGGGCTGAGATGGGTCGAAAATGGTGCTTCATATGGTTTCTGCTGATGGTTCCCTGTCTGGCATTTTCCCAGACAGGTGAAACCAAGCCTGTGCCGGCCGGAAAGGAGAATTCTGTTCCTGCCGATACCTCTCTCCATATTTATCTCAAGCCTGTGGATATCTTCCCCGATAAAAAAGAGATGACTCCGCGCCAACTGCACGAATACACCCTTCTTGAGCTGAAAGTCAAAAAAGTTTATCCGATTGCGAAGGTGGCCGCCATCAAACTGGCCGAATACAACAAGGTGTATTCCACCTTCAAATCAGAAAGGGAACGCAGGAATTACGTCAAGGCGGTGGAAAAGCAGCTTTTTCTGGAGTTTGAAGATGAACTCAGACGGATGAAGGTCTCGGAAGGACGCATTTTGATTAAACTGTTGGACAGGGAGACCGGCAGCTCCTCCTATGAAATCATCAAGGAATTCAAGGGTGGATTCTCCGCTTTTTTTTGGCAATCGGTGGCGAAATTGTTTGGACACGATCTCAAGGCTCAATACGATCCGGTCACGGAAGACAGGATCATCGAGTACATTATCGGGCAGATAGATTTGGGTTTGATTTAAGAGCCACTTAATTCAGAACCGAACCGTATTCCAGCTTTTGATTTATTTTTTCAATGAGGCGAAAGGTCCTGGCTTCATCATTCAGCACAAAGCGCTTGCACTCTTTCTTGTTGATGCATTCGGCGAAGTAGGCAATCTGTTTGAAAAGCAGGTCATCCCCAAGATGCTGGGTACTTTCAAATCCGGGATTGAGTGCCGACGGAATATGAATTTTTCCTTCAAAACTGTAATTGATAACTCCTCCGGCACCATACACCGACAGGAGGTGTTCCTTCTTCCTTCCCTTGAATGATATCGTAAGCGTCGCAGCCGAACCATTGTTAAATTTCAGTTGCAGGTTGACCAGATTGGGCGGATAGTCTGAATTCGGAATGGCGCAAACACTGACGTGCGACGGCTCGGAATTCACCAGCCTCAGTATCATCAGCAAATTGCTGTAAAGAATTTCCTGAAGAGCATCGGGTCTGTGTGGTGCAACCTGGTGAATCTCGACCAGCTTTGAATCGTGCTCTATTTCCTCTTTGTCCCAGAAAGAAGGATGAAAGAGCAGGTCATTTCGAATCTGTATGAATGTATTCCCCTCTTCGGCCAATTGGATCAGGTGGATGCGCTCCTCAGAATTCATCTTCTGTTTTTCAGGCAGGAATATGTGGCATCCTTTGCGTACCAGGGCGGAAAGGAAACTAAAAGTGGTAAAATCGGAATCAAAGATGTTGACCATGTTGCAATGAGTCGATTGCAGTGCGGAGGCTACCGTCTCAGGCTCCATGTTCAGCGTAGAGATACATGTCTCCCACTTCACCCCCTTGATGGTGTGAAGGGAATTGAGAAATGACTCATCAGGTACTCCCGGAAATAAAATGGCTCCTTGTAACATCTTGATGTAAATTTAAGTTTTTACCCGTTGTCAGTTACTTTCACAGACTTATACTTATCAACTTTCCTGTGTTGAAAAACCCGGTGAGAATGGTAATTTTGTTCCAATATTTAAAAATAGCCTCCATTGGAAGATAGTTTCAGACACAAGGGAATGCGGAAAAAATTGGTGGATGATATCCGTCGCAAGGGGATCACGGATGAGTTCGTACTTCAGGCAATGGGAAAAGTTCCGCGACACCTCTTTATGGACAACAGCTTTTTGGGTTTTGCCTATTAGACAAGGCATTTCCCATCTCTTCGGGTCAAACCATATCACAGCCCTATACGGTGGCCTTTCAAACGGAAACCCTGCAGATCAAAAAAACAGACAAGGTGCTGGAAGTGGGTACCGGATCCGGCTACCAGGCTGCCGTGTTGTGTGAAATGGGGGTATCCCTTTTTACCATTGAACGACAGCGGGCACTGTATGATTTCGCCAGGTTGTTGTTGCCCAGACTTGGCTACCATCCTCAGTTTTTCTATGGAGATGGATACCTTGGTCTGCCAACCTACGGACCTTTCGACAAGATCATCGTGACTGCCGGAGCCGGTTCCGTACCCGAAAAATTGAAGGAACAACTGGTTGTTGGAGGGAAAATGGTTGTCCCGGTAGGTGACCGTCTGCACCAGGTGATGAAAATAATAGTCAGGGAAACAGAAAATGAGTTCAGTGAGATGGATGCGGGTAATTTTGTTTTTGTCCCGATGCTGCCCGGACTGTCGGACATGGAAAGATAGAATTTGGGAAAGTCCATTTATGCCACATCAGTTTGAAAATTGCATTTAACAGTTTGATTTTATGATATACCTAAGGAGATTTACTTTTAATCCGGTCGGCGTCAATGCCTATTTGCTTTGGGACGAAACGAATGAGGCAGTTGTGATCGACCCTGCCTGTTCAGCAAGGGCGGAGGAGGAACAATTGAGCAGATTTGTTTCTGATCATCAACTGCTGGTGGTTGGGCTGTTAAATACACACGGCCATTTTGACCACCTGATGGGCAATAATTTTGCTGCAGCGAAATGGAACCTGAAATGCAGAATTCACCCGGATGATCTTCCCCTGGCAGCTGATGCAAAACAACACGCCCTGCTGTTCGGCATCCAAATGCCGGCTCCGGACAAGGAGATGGAACTGCTTTCAACGGAGGAGATCCTATTCGGAAATTCGCGGTTGAAAGTGATCCCTGTGCCGGGCCATTCCCGTGGCAGTGTTGCCTTTTATGCAGAGGCTGACAAGTTTCTTGTCGTGGGAGACATTCTTTTCGAGGGATCTGTTGGCAGAACAGACTTGCCCGGAGGAGATCACCATCAGCTGATAACAGGGATCAAATCGAAATTGCTTCCACTGGGTGATGAGGTAAAAGTTTATCCGGGGCATGGCAATGAAACCAACATCGGAAAGGAACGACGCTACAATCCTTTTCTGCAATAACATCGGATGACCGATGATGGCTCGATATTCTTCATACCCCGTCTAAAAAGCAGCATCATGCACAAAGAGTTGAGGCCCCTTTGGAACAGGTTGTTTACCTACAACTGGAAATTCGGACTATTTTTAATTTCAGTAGTTTGTATCCCGCGTTTTTTGCTGGTACTGCATGCAAACTCCTCGGGAAATTATAGTTACATCGGTCTGATGATGGTCATTTCCGCCATCGTTCCGTTCCTGTTTTTGACCAAATTTGGCCGGAGAGAAATAGGGATAAAGCGGCCTGAGAAAATAAATTGGCTTTCGATTGCTCTGTTCACCGGATTAATGGCCAGTTTGTTGCTTTTTCTCCTCGGACAGACGCTTTATGGCTCCTCTTCCGAAAATTGGTACACCTATATAGGGAGATCCTACAGGATTCCGGCAGGTATGGATACGCATGGAAAGGCAATTTTATTTGCAGTCATGGCAATCACAGGTATGACCTTCAGTCCAATAGGGGAGGAGTTGTTCTTCAGGGGAATTGTCCATGCAAGTTTTGCCAGATCCATGGGTGAAAAAAAAGCATCCATGGTGGATAGTCTGGCCTTTGCCCTGACGCACATCGCCCATTTTGGATTGGTTTTTATCAACCAGCAGTGGAGTCTGTTGCCGGTTCCAGCCCTGATCTGGGTTTTGAGTATGTTCTTTCTGAGCAGACTCTTTTTCTTCCTTAAAATGAAATCCGACTCTCTGGTTGGTGCGATGATCTGTCATGCAGCATTCAATCTGGGAATGATCTTTTCAATTTTTTATTTGGTGTAGGGGGATCTGTTTACATTCAAAATGCCAGACGGGTGAATTCGGATTCCTTATTTGATTATCGTCTGCGAAAGGGATAAATGTGACAAAAGTACTTTTTGCTTCGGGCTGATTTTGTTATTTTCCCCGCCGAATTGAAGCCGCAGCGTAATCGGATTTTTGGTAGACCAAGTCCCGATTATCACTAACTTTAGTCCTTTGGATCACTTTGGAATAAAAAACAAAACTTAATAATATTTGAGATGGCAAACGACAAATTTGTAACCAGGCACATCGGCCCCCGGGAGAAGGACATCACAGACATGCTGGCGGTTATTGGTGTAGCTTCGCTGGAAGAATTGATAAGTCAGACTGTTCCTTCCAACATCCGGTTGGAGAAACCACTCAACCTGCCCAATGGACTGACGGAACGGGAGTATTACCGGAGGATACTGCACCTGGCCTCCAGGAACAAGGTTTTCAATACCTACATTGGCATGGGATGGTACGATACCATCACTCCTGCGGTTATTTTGCGCAACATTCTCGAGAATCCTGCCTGGTATACCTCCTACACACCTTATCAAGCCGAAATATCCCAGGGAAGGCTGGAGGCTTTGCTAAATTTCCAGACCATGGTATGCGAAATGACAGCCATGCCCCTGGCCAATGCCTCCCTGCTGGATGAAGCCACTGCGGCAGCTGAAGCACTCCACATGATGTTCGCTCTTCGCTCCAGGGCTCAGGAGAAGGCAGGTGCCAATGTCTGCTTCGTGGATGAGAAAGTTTGGCCTCAAACGCTGGATGTGCTCTTTACCAGGGCAGAACCTCTCGGTATTGTTTTGGAAATAGGTGATTTTGAAACAGCTGCCGCGAACGATAAGTGGTTTGGAGCCATCGTCCAATACCCAAATTCGGACGGAGTCATTGAATCATATGCTGGCTTCACAGAAAAAATTCAGGCAGGAGGCGTAAAAATAGCCGTTGCAGCCGATTTGCTCTCTCTGGCACTCTTAACTCCTCCCGGAGAATGGGGGGCCGACATCGTTTTTGGATCTACCCAACGATTTGGTGTTCCAATGGGGTACGGTGGCCCATCGGCAGCCTATTTCGCTACGCGGGAAACCTACAAAAGGGACCTTCCCGGCAGGATCATCGGAGTGTCAAAAGATTCAGGCGGCAAACCCGCACTGCGTCTGGCACTTCAAACAAGGGAACAGCACATCAAGCGGGAAAAGGCTACTTCCAACATTTGTACCTCACAGGGATTGCTGGCAACGATGGCTGGGATGTATGCCATTTACCACGGTCCGGAAGGAATCCGCAACGTCGCGGAGAGGGTACACAGCATCGCTGCGCTGATTGCCAGGGAGGTGGTTAAACTGGGTTATGCCTGCGATACAGTCGGGTTCTTTGATACGTTGAAGATCACCATGCCCCGGCACGTGAAGAAAGAGGACATCGAATGGTTGTCTGTTGCCCTTGAAATGAACTTCCGCTACTTCGACAGCGGTGAGGTGGGCATCAGCATCGACGAAACCACCAACCTCGAAGACATCAACTGGATTTTGGAAGTTTTTGCCAAGGCTGCAAACAAACAGGTTCCAATTGTCGAGGCTTTGCCTGAACCAAATGCCATTCCTGAAAATTTCAGCAGAAAAACGAATTTCCTCAAGCAGGAAGTTTTCAGCAAATACCGTTCTGAAACGGAGATGGCACGCTACATCAAAAGACTCGAGAAGAAGGATATTTCACTGGTTCATTCCATGATTTCACTCGGATCGTGTACCATGAAACTCAATGCTGCCACGGAGATGCTGCCGCTAAGCTGGATCGAATTTAGCGGCATACATCCATTTGTCCCCAAGAATCAGGCAATGGGCTACCACGAGATGATGGAAGAGATGCGGAGAGATCTTTCTGAAATCACAGGATTTGCCGATATCTCCTTTATGCCCAATTCGGGCGCTGCAGGCGAGTATGCAGGCTTGCTCGTGATTCGGGACTATCACAAAAGCAGGGGAGAGGGACACCGCAACGTGGTACTGATACCCTCTTCTGCGCACGGAACCAATCCTGCCAGTGCCGTGATGGCCGGGAACAAGGTGGTGGTGGTGGGCTGTGACGACAATGGAAATATCAACGTAGAGGAGCTAAAGGCACGCGCTGAGGAGCACAGGGAAAATCTTGCCGCATTTATGGTGACCTATCCCTCCACCCACGGTGTTTTTGAGGCATCTATCGTCGAAATGTGCGCTATCATCCATCAAAATGGCGGTCAGGTATACATGGACGGGGCAAACATGAATGCTCAGGTTGGATTGACCAATCCATCCCGGATCGGGGCGGATGTGTGCCACCTGAACCTGCACAAGACCTTTGCCATTCCGCACGGTGGCGGCGGACCGGGAGTCGGACCCATTGGTGTAGCCAAACACCTCGTCGAATTTCTTCCTTCCCATCCGGTGATGAACAACGGTCACGTCGGGATGCACGCCGTATCCGCTGCTCCATGGGGCAGCGCCTCCGTCCTTCCGATCACCTATGGCTACATCAAGATGCTGGGTGCCGATGGTCTTACCGAAGCCACAAAAATTGCCATCCTGAATGCAAATTACATCGCAGCAAGGCTGAAAGACAATTACGGCATTCTCTATACGGGTGCCAATGGCAGGGTTGCCCACGAAATGATTCTGGAATGCCGCCATTTGAAAACGGCTGCCGATATTTCCGAATCAGACATTGCCAAACGACTGATGGATTATGGCTTTCACGCACCTACACTCTCCTTCCCGGTTCACGGAACACTGATGGTTGAACCCACCGAAAGCGAATCGAAAGAGGAACTCGACCGCTTCGTGGATGCCCTGAATGCCATCTTTGAGGAGATCAAGGAGATTGAGACAGGTAAGGCTGACCCGGAAGACAATGTGCTCAAAAATGCACCCCATACGCCGGAAGTACTGACAGCCAACGCCTGGAACCACGCCTATTCCCGCGAAAAGGCTGCCTACCCGTTGCATTGGTTGCGGGACAATAAATTTTGGGTTCCGGTGGGCAGGGTAGACAATGCCTATGGCGACAGAAATCTTTTCTGTACCTGTGACCCACTTGAAAGCTACGCCAATCCAGTCTGAACAGATATTTCGATTTAATTAAAAAAGCAGGTTTTTCCTGCTTTTTTAATTAAATCGAATGCAATCTCCGAAAATAGAAAATTGAAAATCGAAAATTTTCGTAACTTTCAAACCCTAAAATCCACAAGGATGGTTATTTTTCCAAATGCCAAGATCAACATAGGTTTGAACATCCTTCGGAAAAGAGCGGACGGCTACCACGAAATTGAGTCCCTCTTCTATCCGATCGGGTGGAAGGATGCACTTGAATATGTGGTCAATGGGGGAAATGCGCTTAATTTTGTGAGTACAGGATTGAACCTGGGTATTGAGCCGGAACACAACATAGTAACTAAGGCCTACAGGATGTTGCAGGAGGAATGTACGCTGCCGGGATTGAACGTTCACCTGCATAAGCTAATTCCGTCGGGTGCCGGACTGGGCGGTGGATCTTCCGATGCGGCCTTTTTCCTGAAATCCCTGAATGAACATTTTGAACTTGGGTTGACGTCGATTCAGCTTCGGTCATTTGCACGAAGACTGGGTGCCGATTGCACCTTCTTCCTGGATAACCTGCCTGCCCTGGCCACTGGCATTGGTGATTTACTCACTCCCTTGGATTTCAGCCTGAAAGGCTATTTTCTCCTGGTGGTGAAACCTCCCTTTGGTGTGGATACCCAATTGGCTTATGCAGGGGTCACTCCCGCCAATTATCCTTTTGATTTTAAGGAGATACTGGTCGGCAAGATGAACGAATGGAAGGGAAGGATCAAAAACGATTTTGAACCTTCCCTGTTTGCCAAACTTCCCAAACTGGGGTCACTGAAAGAACAGCTCAGCCTGCTGAGTCCCGATTATCTTTCCATGTCAGGCAGTGGTTCCTCCATCTTCGCCCTGTTTGCTAAGAAACCAAATATTTTAATGGAGGATTTTCTTCCGGAATCCTTGATCTGGCAGGAAGAATTGAACTAAAAAAGAAGAGGATGCCGATTGGGCATCCTCTTCTTTTTTATCGTTTTTTTATCGTTGATCAATAAAATTTTGCACGTTTATCAACCACACCTGCATTGTCTCGCAAGGCTTCAAAGGCCTGAACGGTCACCCTGTAATTGAGCGCCATCTTGTTTTGGAATTTTTCGCTGGCAATGTCGCTGCTGGTACCTTTGGTGACAGCAGCCGCCTTGACGACATACACACCATTGTTACCTGCCACCGGCTTCGAAACAGCCCCCTGTTCGAGCGCAGAGGCGATACCTGCGACGGCGGGCTCAGCGCCCAGTCCGGGAATGGAATAGGATTCGAAATTAATGTCCTGTGCCTGACCTACGGTGGTTCCCAAAGAGGAAGCAAGCGAAGCAAGATCTGTTTTACCAGCCATTTTTTCCTTCAACTGTTCTGCTTTCTTATCCTTCCTGATGACCATTTCGATGGTCGGTTTGTTGGTGCTTATACTGGAATATCCTTTTTCCTGAATGTTGCTCAATTGAGCTACTACAAATTGTGTACCCAACTCAAAAATCGGTGTCCCTTCGGAACTGATGACGGGTTGTCCAAGATCGGCTTTAAAGGCCGCACGAATCAGTAACCTGGAGTTGTCCAAACCTGCCACCTCTTTGTCTGCTTCAAAGACTGTAGCCAAACGCTTGTTCAGTCCCTGAGAAGTGACGGCAGCCCGGAAGGCTTTCAGGTCGCGGTTCTCAGCAGCAAATTTGGAGGCAGTTGAATAGGTCTGCTGATAGGTTTGACTGCTTGGTTCGATGTTGCGGACAATTGTAGCCAACTGAACATTCAGCGTTGTATTTCCCCTTTTGGTCACCTGCAACAGGTGAATCCCGAATTGCGAATTCACGACCTGGTATTCATTGATCTTTCCACTGAAAGCAGCTTCGTCAAATGGTTTTACCATGACGCCGCGTTTGAACCAGCCCAGTTCACCACCCTTGGCGGCTGAACCTTCATCTGTTGAATATTTGCGTGCAAGTGCGGCAAAATCACCACCCAGCGTAAGTATCTTCTTTAAACTGTCGACTGTGCTTTTGGCCTTGGCAACCTCTGCCTGGGAAGAGACATGGATGAGGATGTGGCGGGCATTGACAGAGTCAGGCATCTCCTGAAACTTCTGAATCTTGCAAAGTTTCCAGCTCTGACCTTCCTTGTAAGGCCCGTAGATATCTCCTGCCTTGCCGCTGAAGGCAAATTCGGAGAGGTTGGAAGGAAGCTCTGATTTCTTGAAGAAAGTCGCATCAAACTGTTTGTCGGAATTGACATTTACGTATGCAGCAGGATCTTCAACGGCTGCAAATTCGGGTTTGATGTCGTTGATCCATTTGATCACCTTGTCTTCATCGCTCTTGGAAGCAACAACGGGGAAGAGCACATACTCAATATCGCGACTGGCTTCCTGTTTGTATTTTTCCTTGTGGGCTTCATAATATTTTTCTATTTCGTCTGTTGACACCTTGATGGTACTATCAGAAATAGAGCTGTAAGGTTTGCCAACAAATTCAATATTTACTTTTTTGTTTTTACCCTCGAGACTGGCTCTGGCTTCGTCGCCTGTGGTATAAATCCCTTTCAGAAGCAGGTTGTTGTATTTGGTAAAACAACGTTCTTCCTGAATCTGATTTTCAACATACAACCAGTAGTTGTGTTCGGGACCGCTTGTATTGGTTTGCTGGTATTTTAAGAACTGGATGAGGGCCTGACGATTGACAGTTCCCGTTTTCTGATCGCGGAATAGGCTTTGGATGATGGCATGCGGATTTTCACCCTGAACGAGGTCAAAAAGTTCGTTGGAGGAGACGGCTATACCAAGATTATCATAGATATCTTTCATGGTAATGTTTCTCACAAGGCTCATCCAGGTTTGTTCCCTGATCTGTTCCGTCGTTTTTTGGTCGATTGAAGTAGAACCCGAGTTCAATTTGTAGATATCTGTGAGGTCGTCAACCTTCTTCTGGAATTCTTTGTAGTCGACACTCTTTCCTGCAATATTTGCAATTTCCTGTTGACTGCCACGCATGATTGAACTGCCTGATTTTACAGCATCTCCAAGAACAAATGCTGCAAGTGCCAATCCAATGAAGATGGTGATTCCTATCCCTGCACGGTTTCTGATTTTCTCTAATGTAGCCATCCGTTTTCTGGTTATTTATTTACTTAACTGATAAATCTTTTATCTTATTTTTTGAGCGTACGAATATAGTAATTTTAGGATTTTAAAACGGATGAAACGGCTCAATTTTACAAATTACTGATTTTTTTCATCTCGATCAGCTCAATTTTGGTTCTTGTGCTCCTTAAAATTTTGAATTCATAGGCTCCGATGATGAGAATGGAGTTGTTTTTCGGAAAAGTTGGATGGTGGAACAGAAGGTATCCTGCCAAAGTCTCATACTGTTCGTCTTCCTCAATCTTTAGCTGGAAGTTTTGGTTCAGGCTTGAGATGGAGACCCTTCCAGAAAAGATGAAATGGTGCTCTCCCAATCTCTTTTCCATCAGGTCTGTGGTGTCGTGTTCGTCTTCGATCTCTCCCCGAAGATCTCCTCGAGTATGTCTTCCGTCGTGATCATTCCGGCCGTACCGCCAAACTCATCCACGACAATTGCCGTGCTTTTGTGGTCGTGCAGCAGGATGCTCAGCAATTTGTTTGCCTCCATGGTTTCCGGCACAAAGGATAATTTGCGCAAACAGGATCTGATGTTTTCGGGATGGTGAAACAGGTCTGAGGAGTGCACATAACCGATGATGTTATCCGAATTCTCCTGGTAAATCATGATCTTGGAATAGCCGGTCTCTATGAATTTCTGACAGAGAACCTCCATCTTCTCATCTGCTTCCAGCATGATGATGTCTGTACGGGGAATCATGCAGTCCCTGATTTTCAGTTTGGAAAAATCCAGGGCATTCTGAAAGAGCTTTATTTCGCTGTCCACTTTCCGGGAGGAGGAATGGCCCGCACCCTCCATCGGCATCACCAGGTTATTCAGGTCGATGCGGCCAAAAACACGGCTCTCCTTTTTTTGTTCAATTTTTACTTTGAACAGGTATTTCAGGACAATCTTGGCGAGTCCGGTTGCAAATTTGGTAATGGGATAGAAGAGCAGGTAGAAAACGGATACCGGCAGGGCAAGAAAATTCAGTGCCAGATTGGGGTTGATTCTGAAGATGGCTTTTGGTAGAAATTCGGCTACGATCAAGATCAAAATGGTGGAAACTGTGGTTTGCAGGATCAGATTGACCGTCTCGTCTGCCTTCAGCCCGGCAAAGAAAGGATGCGAGAGGTTGGCGAATGCCAGACTGTATACGACCAGCGCGATGTTGTTGCCAACGAGCATTGTGGCGATGTACTGACCGGGATGGCGGTAGAAGATGCCAACGATTTTGCCATTGATCCGATGTTTTCCCTTGTCAAGTTCGAGCCGAAGTTTATCAGAAGAAAAAAAAGCGATCTCCATCCCCGAAAAAAAAGCGGATGCCAGCAATGTGACCAGGATGATCGTTAGTTCATTCATCGATTTGTTTCTGCTTTATTCCCCTCCTGAAACATAAAGGTGCCCTTTTGTTTTCATGAACGACCATTTGGTCATTTGAGAATCTGATTTAAATCCGCCTGTTCCTGTGATGTATTGATCCCCCTTCTTGATGCTGACAAATTGGTCCGAGAAGATCAGGTCTTCCGCTTCGTGGTATTTCAATTCTTCTGATCTCAGGGTATCACCCTCACTGTTCACAAGAACAACATTGCCATTGGCTTCCCACCTCTTTTCCTGATCGAAGTATTTGCCATGATTTCCGGAAATCTGTGAGAGAATTTTTTTGTTGTGGTCGTATCGTTGCACGATAAATCCGTCCGGGAAATCCTTGTAAGGCTGCTTAAGGTCATCATAGACAAGCATTTTTGGCGTCTGGAGATGATACTTGACAACACCCGAATCGGAAACGAAGGTTTCAAAATTGATCGCCACAATGTCTGCCATTTTGGTGCTTGTCAAAAGGGCAGGAGGTACATCTGTAGAGACTTTTGTCTGGCAGGAGGCAAACAGCACAATGGCAATAAGAAAGGGTAATCCGGTGTAATGCCGGCCAGTGGCAACTTTCCTGTGACCTGTATTTGGTGTACTTATCGTTGTAAACATAAAATCAAAGATGATTGATCCACTTTCCTGTTACTACTTTCCAGAATGATGACCCGATTCCCGCTGGAAAACGGTGAAAAATTACAGTACAGTTGTCGGGCTTTCATTCATCCCAAGTAGAAAAGTTGTCGGCTAGTCAAACTTTTGCTTGAAGAACCATCTGTCGTGCAGCATCAGGTGAATCGTGATTTTTGCATAGGTCTCCTTGATCAGGTTGTTCTCCGTAGTTCCAAGTTTTCCAAGTTCTCCTGCTATGTTTAATTCCGTTCTGGATCTTCCCAGCGGCAATCCGATCCCGAAGGTAGCGGCATACCCGTTTATCTGGTTGCCATTGAGAATGAGATAGGAGGATTCATAGGATCCGCCAAAGCGGTACTGGACTCTTTCCCAGTAGCTTCTGATGGAGTATTGATTTGGGGTATATTCCAGACCGACGGAATATTTACTGCTGTTGGCATAGTAACTAACCTGTTGACCAAGGAATTGGCAACCTTGCCATTGTTGAAAATAGGCATCAGCACCAAAAGTGATCCTGTTTTTGATTGAATAGGAAAACCCTGCCCCATACGACATCGGGATGTTCAGACCATTGTTGCTGGAAACGACATGTTGCAGCGTATCGATGATAACAGTCTGGGTGGTTGATCCCCTGAAGAGTTCACGTACTTCGTGAATGGTATAGGAAGATTTAATGTTCACCTTGGGTTCGAAGGTGGCACCAAAGGTAAAACTGTTTTTGTTTTTTGTTTCGAACTGGTACTGAAGACCACCGGTAACGCCAAATCCATGCGCATTCAGGCTGTTGTCTTTCTGATAGTCGTAGGCATTTGCATCGTTGGGAAAATAGGAATAGGTTTCGTCCATAATTGTACCAAACATGAACCAGGTATTGACCCCCAGGGAGAGGTGGTTGCCTAGTTTGATGGCATTTCCGAAATACAGTTTCGTCAGGGTTCCGGTGCCTGAAAAGCTTGAGGTGGAGGTGGTGGACAGATCCGAAGCACCGTCTGTGGAGGCAATGTCATATCCCTTTGATGCATAAGGCAGGAAACCGAAGGAACCGGCCCACCATTTGGTGAAGGGCAGTGCAAAGGTGAGGTGGTTAAAATTTACATTGCTCCTGACATTGCTTGACGTCGCTGTTTTGGAGGAGGTAAATCTTGAATCCAATCCAAATTGCACCAAAAAAGTCAACGAGTCAATCGAAGTGTAGGAGGCAGGATTGGCCGTATTGATCTGGTAACTGTTGCGTGTTCCAATGCCGATTCCGCCCATGCCGTCACCCCGGCCGAAACTTGTACCCATCAGGCTGCCAAAACCAAATCGGGAGTAGGGAGAACTGGTGCTGCTGCTGTTTTGCCCAAACATTACGGATGAAATGGATAGGAACAAGACAATTACGAAGAATTTCAGTTTATAGCTTTTCAACATTATATTCAAGAATTCGGTTTAAACCTATGAGTGTGATCTCAAATTTTACAAATATGGGATTTTTTAATCTTCTTTCAAAGAATAATGCATCGCCGCCGGTCAGAACCGGCTGCAATTCGGGCAGTTTGTTTCTGAAATGGTCGATCGTGCCATCCATTTCGTGGATCATTCCATTGAGGACGCCGGAGCGGATGGCCTCTTCCGTTGTGCGGCCAACATCGGGCCATTGAGCGCACGCCTCCACCAGTGGCAGGTTTTCAGTGAAATCGTGCAGGGAACGAAACCGGCTTCTCAACCCGGGAGAGATGTTGCCCCCTTCAAATGTGCCATTTCGTTCAATCAGGTCAAAAGTCAGTGCCGTTCCGGCATCTATCACCAGCAGATCCTTTCCGGGGAAAAGCGCTTTTGCTCCGACGGCAGCAGCCAGCCGGTCCAATCCAAGTGTCTCCGGAGTCAGATACTTGTTGGTGATGGGGACAGGTGTGGCATGGTTCAATGCAAGGAAAAAGGGAAATGCAGATTTCAGGTAATCGACCACATCCGGGCTGACACCCGATACGGCAGAAAGGATTACCTGATTCAGGGCCGGGAAACGACGCTTCAACTCAGCCATGAGATGGACGGAGAGTTGGTCTGCAACCATCAGATCAATCAGTTCACCTGATGAAAAGATGGCCGCCTTGGACCTGCTGTTTCCAATGTCGATGGCTAAATTCAAAGCTAATAGGGTTTTATGTTCATGCTGATATCCAGGGCTGTAACCGAATGGGTCAAGGCACCAATAGAGATGAAATCTACACCAGTGGCGGCCACTTCCCGGACTCTTTCGAGGTTCATGTTGCCGGAAGCCTCAACCTTGGCCAGGTGGCCGATGACTTCCACACAAGCTTTCATCTGCTCATTCGACATGTTGTCAAGCATGATGATGTCGACTTTCATGGACAATGCCTCCAGCACCTCTTCCAGGGAGGTCGTTTCCACCTCGATCTGAATGCCGGATGGTACCTGTTTCCTGATTTGTTCGACTGCATTCCTGATTCCTCCGGCAACCTTGATGTGGTTGTCCTTGATCAGCACCATGTCGTAGAGTCCGATCCTGTGGTTTTCGCCACCACCGGCCTTGACGGCATATTTATCGAGTAACCTCAATCCGGGCACTGTTTTGCGCGTGTCGAGTATTTTAGTTCCGAATGCAGCTGTTTGCGCTACAAACTTGTCGGTCATTGTGGCGATGCCGCTCATCCGTTGCAGAAAATTGAGTGCAAGCCGTTCGCCCGACAACAGGGCCCGGAAAGGGCCGCTCATCTCGACGAGCAGGGTTCCCTTTGTGACCCGGTCACCGTCCTTTACCAGGGGATACCACACCACCATTGGTGAGAGGGTGTGAAAGACCGCTGCAGCCACATCCATACCGGCAACGATGCCATCGGCCTTGGCCACCATCGTGGCACTGCTTTCAAGCGCATCAGGAATCAGTGCATTTGTTGTGATATCACCATTGCCTATGTCTTCAATCAAAGCCTGTTTAATCAGATTGTCTAAGTTTTGTATCATGGTTGGAGGCATTGCACGATCTTGTTTCTGACTTTTTCAGTGGAAAGGGCTTTTCCCTTTTCCTGAACGATATGGTAAATTAAATCATCCGATTCCTCAGGAAAATCCGATCTGACGTGGCCGCCGCGACTCTCCTTCCGTTCCAGGGCAGAAATGCAGATCAGCCGGCAAACAGTTGCCAGTTCATTGATCTTCTTTCCATTGTAATCGTTGAGATTTTCAGGATATTGATCATAAATTTCGTTGATTCTTTCCAGCGCAGCCATCATCTCCCTCCTGTTGCGGACAATTCCCACCTTGCTACTCATTAGTTGGGAGATTTCATTTTTAATCTCCAGGTAGTGATCATCCGACTCCGGATGAAGCAAAATTGGTTCGGATGGCTGGATTGTGTCGGTGACTCTCCCCAAATGCCTTGCTTTTTCAACGATTCTTTTCCCATAGACCAAACACTCAAGCAAAGAATTGCTGGCCAGGCGGTTGGCTCCCATTACTCCTGTCGAGGCTACCTCTCCGCATGCAAAAAGCCCGGTAATATTGGTTTGCCCCCATTCGTCGGTACGAATTCCGCCTACCGTATAATGAGCCGCCGGGGAGATGGGAATCAGGTCTTCTGTCAGGTCTATGCCGACACTTTTTAATCTTGCATCGATGGAGTGAAACCGCTCCTTGAGAAAATCAGCATTCAGATGGCGCAGACTCAGGAAAACAGTGGAACCTGTCTCCTGCATTCTCTTGAAGATAGCAGAGGCCACTACATCTCTTGGGGCCAGCTCGGCCATCGGGTGAAGTGGCACCATGAAACGCACTCCGTTTGTGTCCATCAGATGGGCACCCTCTCCACGGACGGCTTCACTGATCAGGTAGGCATCCTCTCCGTCAATCGACAGGGCTGTTGGATGAAACTGTATGAATTCCATGTCTGATAACCGTGCACCTGCGTGCCAGGCAAGGGCGAATCCATCGCCGGTTGCCGTGTATGGATTGGTGGAACGGGCAAAGATGCGTGAAAGGCCTCCGGTGGCCAAAATGGTCGCTCTGGTTCTGAAAACAGCATTCTCACCGGTTCTGTAATCAAGCGTTTGAAGTCCGGTGCATATACCGTTAGTCACGAGGATCTTCACGGCAGTGGTATATTCGAAGGAGGTCACCTGAGGGTTTAGCATAATTTGATGGAGCATGAAACCTGTCATCTCCTTGCCTGTTGCATCTCCATCGGCATGCAAGATGCGCCTGTGCGAATGACCACCTTCCAATCCAAGAATCAGGGCACCACCGGGTTCGCTGTCGAATTCCATCCCCATCGCAATCATCTCCCGGACCCTTTCCAAGCCTTCGCTGACCAGAATGTGCACGGAATCGTGATCGCAGAGTCCCCTTCCTGCCGTAAGTGTATCGTTGAAATGGTTGAAGGGATCATCATCGGGTCCAATGGCAGCCGCAATACCACCCTGGGCATGGTAAGAGTTGCTGATGTCCAGCTCTGATTTGGAGATGAGGGCCACCGTTCCGTGAACCGAAGCGTGATAAGCGGCCAAAAGTCCGGCCAGTCCGCTACCGACCACTACAAAGTCAAAATCAAATTGCCTCATGATGATGAATGGATACCCCATCTTAAATTGCGCGTCAAAAGTAATATTTCATTTGATAATAAATCGACTTTCTTTGGCCAAATGGAATTCTCAGGCAGCTCTGGTCATCTATTTGGTTGACTTCCAAACCTGGTCATTTCCGTTGAAAAGAATCTGCTTTCCCCACGCGGTAAAAAATTCTTCCCTGCCAATTCTCCTTATTTTACGGAGTAAATTTTGCTGTTCCTTGCGGAGGAAATTCTCGCAGGAAAAGCTAAATTTGTGTGAATTAACCAACCGGGAAACAGAAATTGCATTAAATGCCAGCAATTTACCTCCCGGTCAATTCCTTCATGTAAAAATGATGCTTGCAACCAGCGGACAAGAAATTTACCTTTTGATAAAAATCAATTGCTCCTGCGTCATCTTTTGGCTATTTCAGGCCAAATTTGCAGGTGGAATCAGGTCCAAATATATGGACTATTCGAGAGACTGGCGGGCGTTTAGACTTTGTTAACTAAAAATTGTGGAAAAGGGCATTCGGGAACATTTTTTTACAAATTTTAGCGTTTTTGGATGGATCGCGGATCATTTGAAAAATATTTTAATACTAAACAGAATGAAAAGTGAAAGTTTGATTTTTGCGGCCACCATTTGCCTGGCCGTATTGTTTCCAATGGATGGCTTTGGCTCATCCAGAACATTTTTGTCTGCCTCCAGTCAACCCCAGAAGAAGGAGCGTACCATAAAAATGCTGACCTCCCAGGATGGGAAACTGACAGTGAAAGATAGCTCTGCCGTGAAAGGATCCGGCAATAAGGTGGTCGTGATAGGAACCTCTCTGTCTGCTGTTGCCGATTCGCTTTACCATGGCCTGGGGAGTGGTGTCAACAGCAAGCGTGTGACCGTGACGGTTACGGATGATGCAGGAAACGGAGGCAAAGGCAATACCTTTACCTATACCATTGGTGATACGCTCAAACAGGATGAAGAACACAAGGTTTTCAGGATTGCTGATGGGAAACATGCCATCATCATGCAGGACGGAGCTGGCGAAAATTTTACAGTCCCTGCTGCAGGCGGGAATCTTCCGTTCCGGTTTGCCAAGGCCCGGATGTTGGATAACTACGGTTTCAATCCAAATGACACATCCATTATTTCCTACAAGAAGAAGGATCTGGGAAAAGGTTTGGAGAAAATTACAATTATCCGTAAAAAAGGGGGGGCGAACCAATAGCAGAATTGGTGTGGGTGAAATCATTTAATTGCAGGATGTCTGACAGGACCGGCCTTGCTTGCTTCCCAAAAATATCAGTAGGTGTCAAAAAAAAAGCCGTTGCCAAGAGGCAACGGCTTTTTATATTTCAGTTTACGGATGGCGATCATGCCGGCATATCAGGCAATGACCAAGGTGCGCGATAAGTGTGCTTGATCAGTTCTGCTGCAAATTCAGTTGCAGGAACAGGGTCCGTATAGGTTTTGTTGAAGGTCGGGTGACCATCGTGGATGCTGAATTTATCCTCAATTACAATCTTGATCTTGTCATCGGCTGTAATGTTGGTAAATTTCATGTTCGGACCATCCCATTCCAGCTCCTTGTTGAGTGTTTGAAGGCGGACAGCCAAAACACCCATGACCACCATTTCATTGAATGGGCCGGCCATACTGAAATCGGAGGCGGTTTTTACGCGGGAAGCAGGTGATTCCTTGGCCGCGCGAACCCAGTCCATTTCGTGTGTGAGCGGAGCAACACGACGACGGAATTTGGGAGCATTTTCCGGTTTTTCGACCTTACCGTCCGGACGCAAAATCCAGGGATTTACACCATAACATCCGCAGACCAAGACGCCCTTTGTTCCGTGGAACAAGACACAACCGCCTGAATCGTTGGGTTCTTTTCCGGCAGGCCAGGCTGCAGGAAGCATCGGCTTGATGCCACCATCGAACCAATATACTTCAACCTCAGGGAATTTGACTTTGGAGTGTTTTGGGGTCGGTCTGGCAGGGAAGGTCAGTTTTACACTTTGGGCGGTAGGTGCACAGTCCTGAAGCAACAGGGTGGAGTTCCCCTGTGCCTTGATGGGATAGCCCAGTTGAAGACCCATGAATACAGGGTGAAGAATATGACAAGCCATGTCTCCCAGTGCGCCTGTTCCATAGGCCCACCAGCCACGCCAGTTCCAGGGATGATAGATTTCATTGTATGGACGCATTTTGGCAGGTCCTGTAAATAAATTCCAGTCCAAAGTATCGGGTACCCATTGGCCTTGCTTGGGTGTATTTAACCCCTGTGGCCAAATTGGCCTGTCTGTGAATGCCTCTACCTTTGTAACTTCACCAATTTCTCCGTTGGCAATCCATTCGCAGGTTAAGGTTAACCCCTTCATTGGAGGATCCCTGGTTTCCCATTTGGGTAGCCACCTGATGCTTGTCGGCGAGTTTGGTCAAAAGGCGTGATTCGTAAACAGAGTGGGTGAGCGGTTTTTGAACATACACACTTTTCCCCATCGTGATGGCGTGGGAAGCAATGATGGCGTGGGTATGGTCGGCAGTGGCCACCAAAACGCCATCGATGGATTTCCCAAGTTCGTCGTACATGACTCTCCAGTCTTTGTACCTCTTTGCATCCGGAAATTCTTTGAAACAGTTGTCAGCATAAGCCCAGTCCACATCACACAGACCAATGATGTTTTCAGACTTTAAATTTTTCAGATTACCATGACCCATTCCTCCAATCCCAACGGCGGCGATGTTGAGTTTGTCACTGGGAGCCTGGTGCCCAAGGCCAGCAATGGTTTGGGAGGGGACCAAAGTGATGGCCGCAGCGGTTGCAGCACTTGTTCCCAAAAATCCTCTTCTCGTAACTTTGTTTTTCTCCTTCATCAGAATATAATTATTGAGTTAAAAAAATTTGAAACGTAGCCGTAAATATAATTAATTAATGGCTTTTGACTTCATTAAAATCAATCAAATAAAGAAAAAATTTGGATGTTGAATTTTAATTTCCGGATGGCTGGGACAAGCTTCATTTTGTGATTCTATCCCGGTAAGATTGGATTCCTCAAGACCTCGCGAACAAATTGTCATTTTGAATATTTGTGGCAATGAATGATGCCAGGGTCCGGAGGGTATGCCCACATAAAGGGGCCATCCCGGTAGGAGATGGCCCCGTGAAATGAAAAATACCCACGAAAAAATTGTTAGAACTCACCCATTCCCCCACCTTCGTTGTTGGTGGCGTCCGGACCTTCCTTGCCCGGTTTTGTTTTGAAATTATTGAGTTTGTAACTCAGGGTGAGTTGTACGACTTGTGCTTCCCGCTTGAATTCAAATGTGTTTACAAAGTTGTCTCCGTAAGATTTGCCGCCGAACTTCATGGTCCCGAAAATATCCTGGATCTGCAATGTGGCAGAAAGTTTGTTCTTGAGCAATTCCTGCCTTACCGAAGCATTTGAATAGAACATACCCTCCCTGGATCCTTGTGCAGAAACAGTCGGTCCCCTGTAGACTCCCATGAGCTGGAAACGGGTGTTCTTGGAGATTTTCATGTCCAGATTTAGTTTTCCGTCAAAATTGGTGCTTTCCTGATCGACACTAACTCCGGCAATGGCTCCTCTCAACCAGTAATTGTATAACGTGCCGCTTGCCACGATTCGTAAGCCGGGCCTCACTTCCCAGTTGATCATCAATTCGCTTCCAAGCGAATAGTCATTGTTCATGTTGGCCATCGTATGGTACATGATCCCGTCTGAACCAAGCGTTTGTATCCTTGTCATCAGGTCTTGCGTGTGCCTGTAGTATCCTTCCAGCGATACAAATGAGGAGTTGATGTGCTTCAGGGCCGTAAATTCATAGGATCCCGTGTATTCAGGGGTCAGATCAGGATTCCCGATCCGGATGTTGTAGGGATCCATGAAGGAGGGAAAAGGTTCCAGCATAAACCCGGCAGGTCTGTTTAATCTCCTGCTGTAACTTGCCTGCAGTTCATAATCCTTTTTTAATTTTTGTGACAGATGGAGTGTCGGAAAAAAATCAAATCGATTCAAGGAGTAGGTCTTGTTGGCCCGTTGGCTGAAAAGGCTCCTATCCGAATATTCGGTCCTTAATCCGGCCTGGTAGGAGAATCCTTCCTGGGCGTGGGAAAAAGTAACGTACAAGGCATGAATATCCTGCGAGAAATTTACGAGACTGCTGTATTTTACATTATTTACCCAGAGCTTGGAGGCGTAATCGTACTCCTCGAAGACAAAATCTTCCTTGCTCGACTGCATTCTGCCCTGGTAACCGGCTTCCAACTTGTCTTTGTCGTTGATGGGATAGACATAATCCAGTTTGATTCTGTTGTCAGTTTCGTTGGGATAGTCACCCGATCTGTATTTGTAGGGTTGATTGTCGATAGGATTCCATTTGTTGTCGGTAGCATAATTGACCTCGTATTCATTGTCACTCCCATTTTCTTTGGAGAAGTGAAAAAGACCCTGCAGCTCGTGCCCTTTTTTGCTGAACCGGTGCAGGAAATTCAAATCTCCGCTCCAGTAGTTGCTGCCCCTGTCCGAACTATTGTCCTGATAAAGATAGGTAGCTGGTAATCCCAGGTTGTAGGAGGTGGTCTGATTGCCCAGGTTGGCACTCCCGTGCGACATGGTTCCGATAGTCGCTACAATTCCGAAGGAGGTGTTTGGGTTGAGGGTATAATCAATTCCACCCTTGAAATTGTGCCCTCCGTTCGTCATGGTCCCGTCAGAAAGCGATTTTCGGGTGGTAATGGTATCGCCCGAAGTGATTTGTTGCGTCATGTTGCGGGAGCCCAGGTTGGTCATGTCCGAGAAATCGGCTCCGACCATAAAATCCCATTTCTTGGTCCGGTAGGTGAAGCTCGGTATTTGTCCCTCAATCCTGCTGTCATGTTGATCAAACCACTGAATGAGTCCTTTTGATTTCTCTTCATCACCACGTTGATGATCCCCGAATCTCCGTCCGGGTCATATTTGGCCGATGGATTGGTAATAATTTCAATCTTGTCAATCCCTGCCGCAGGCAATTGCCGCAAGGCATCGCTACCCTTGACGACACTTGGTTTTCCATCGATCAGTACCGTGAAATTGGAACTTCCGCGAAGGGTCACATTCCCCTCGAAGTCGGTTTGAACGGAGGGGGTATTTTCAAGCACTTCTACGGCAGTGCCGCCAGTGGCCACGATGTTTTGACTCACGTTGACCACTCTTCTGTCAATCTTGAATTCCACCCTTTGTTTTTCGGCAACCACTTCAACTTCATCGATTTTTTGTTCGGTAGATTGCAATTTGATCATGCCAAGGTCCGTCACAGGCTTGGTGGCGGATAAAACAATTGGAATGGTTTTTTTCGAATAGCCAATAAAGTTAACACTCAGGTTGTATTTTCCCGGTTTGAGATTCTTTATTTCAAATGAACCATTGTCGGAAGTCATGATTCCACCTGCGACGGAAGAGTCTGCCGCAGCAAATATGGCCACATTGGCATAGCCCATCGGCGTAGATGAATCGGCCTCTATGACTTTTCCCCTGACGGTCAAATTTTTGACTCCGGGCCCTGAAGGACCCGAAGGAGCTGATTGGTGAGAATTGGTAAATGGAGCGGGTGTCTGACCATTGGCAACTATAATAGTTATCAATGCCAGTACGGATAAAAATAGTTTTCGCATGTAATTAAGTACTGTTGTTTGCAGGTTTGGACACGACCAACAGCAAAGAGTTTAAAGGTCCAGGTAAATTAAAAGTTAAATTGGGGGAAAAGTTGGAATCCCCTCAGAAGCAAACCCGAACACTCAATTCAAAACCAAGAAATTAGACAAAATCCAAACTTTAGTAACATTGGCATTTTTAATCGCTTTAATTCACTTTGGTCACTTCTTCAGAAGGGTAGCAATGGGAAGGTGATCACTGACACCCCCGTGATAAACCGGACCCAGGTAGGTCCGGAAGGGTTTTACACCGAGATATTTTGAATCTGTTTCCAGCAAAAAAGCCGCGTGGCAAATGGTCGTTTGGTCGGGTGAGATGGTCAATCCGGCTCCGTGCAGCAGATTGTCCGTACACAAAAATTGGTCAAAAATCTCCCAGTGCCCTTTTGTACGGATGGTTCCTGTCGAACCATTTCTCCAGCATTGTGAAAGGTTGATGAGCCGGCAGGCATTCACATGGAGTTGGAGATCATTGGCCCCGAGAATGCTTGTCAGGCAATTCTCATCCGGAGTTGCATTGAAATCGCCCATCAGCAGAATCTTTTCCTGTGGATTGGATGTCAGCAGCGAGTCCAGTGATTTTCTCTGGATCCCGGCCGCAAGATCTCGTTTCCCGCGTGTCTCCATATAACCACCACCCCTGGAAGGCCAGTGATTGACGAAAAAGCAAATGGATTCATTTCCGAGTCTGGCCTTGAATTGCAGGATATCCCTGGATGAAAATCGGGAAGAACCCTTCCCGTGAACCGGGATGAAAAAATAGTCCAATGGCACCACCGTTTGCCTGCGGTAAAGAAGTGCAACATCGATTCCTCTCGGATCCGGGGATTCCTTGTGCACGATGCCATAATTTTCTTCTCCGAAGGGTGTGCTTTTCAACAAATATTCCAGCACCCAAAGGTTTTCAATCTCGGCAAGTCCGATGATGTCAGGAAGATGTCCATCTGCTGCCGCAATGATTGCCCGGTAAACCATCATGGACTTGTGTTCCAGTCTTGCCCTGGTCCAGTGGTTCTTGCCTTCGGGGGTATACTCCTCATCATTTGTATCAGGGTCGTCCAAGGTGTCAAAAAAATTCTCTGTATTGTAAAAGACAATCCTGTACTCTTTTGGTTGATTAACCTGTCCGCTGAGTTCGATGGAGCAAATAAAACTGATCAGGAAAACCACCAGGGCATTCCGTTGGTGAAGGCACATGGCGGACTATTTCTTTTTCTCAACACGTTCAAAGGCACCCAGGTCGGGTCCGGAATCCGCATTTCTTTCGATGCCTTTCAGGTCCAGCGGATAATTTTTTGCAAAGACAAAGCTTCCGACATCCTTGGCAGACGACAGCGTGTCAAGCTCATAATTGCCCTTTTGAGGATTGATGAATTTGGGGTCAGAGTTGCGCAGAAGATGAACAAAAAAATCGGGATTGGGCAATTTAAAAGTATCCGCCAGTTGAATCAGGCAGTGATCGAAAAAATAATTGTCATTGCCCTGCTTGTCCATGGAGATCTTGAGTTCATTGTGGTTGATGCCGCTGATGATACAGTTTCCGAAAAAAGCCCTGTTCAAATCGCCGGTATATTTTGTTCCGTTTGTGCTGTTCGTCAGATAGTTGGAAATTGTTACGGTTTCCGTATTACGCAAAGGTTGTGCAATGTCGGCATAATAGTTTGCGAAGGTGGTGTGGTAAAACTGATAATCGCCACCCAGCAGCAAAGCCGTATTGTAATAGCCCACGTTGGCAATGACGCAGTTATAGGCAAGTATCTTGGATTTCATGGCCCATATGCCCGACCAGCTCATGTTTTCAATCCGTGTGTTGGCCAGTTCAACTGAGGCGAATCCCTCTTTTTCAATGTTTCCAACCTGTAACCCGATGTTGGCATTCTTGATGATGCTGTGATCGATGAAATTGTTGTGACTCCCTGATAGCAAAGTTATGCCACTCCACTGATCCGGGAGATTGGTGTAACTGCTCTCGAGCCGGTCTCCCTTAAATACCACGGGTTCTGCCAAAGTTCCTTTCACTATCAGGGTTCCCTTGATAAAAAGCCCGGCATTTTTATGAAAGTAGATGGTGCTGCCAGCTTCGATGGTCAAGGTCTGGCAAGAGTCAACAAAGGCATAATTGTAAACCAGATAAGGTTTTTCCTTTGTCCAGGTACCTGTTTTAAGTATCTCTGACTTGATAAGCTTATAATCCTGCCCAAAGGCAAACAATTTCACCTTCTGTTCCAGGCCGTTGACCCTGAACAGAATGGAATCTTCGGAAACCATCAGTTGTTTGCCCGCACTCTTGTTCATCGTCGCTTCTACGAAAATGAAAATACTGTCCCGGGCAGGTATTTCGACATTGTAAATTTCATTTGTGGCTTCGCCATTGACGTTTAACCGGAAACTACTGTTGTTGCCACCTCCCAGCCGGATGGAAGAGACAACAATTGGATCGCCGGTGGTATTGTATACCCTTAGATTTTTGGTGGGAGATCCGATGGAAACGAAGAGGGTATCAAAGGCGACTGTATCGTTGGAAAATGACAATTTTCTGCCATTGGCATCGCTTTCATGCTCTTTCTGGCAACTGCCGAAAAGAACAAAAGCAAACACAACCAACAGTGCTTTTACAAAGCTTCTCATTCCGGATAGGGATATAAGGGATGATGTTACCAAATGCAGGAATTGACTTCATCCAAATATAAGCAAAAAAATTGAATTTTAACAGTTTTTAACTATTTTTTTCTTGCTTGACCCTAATCAGTAACAAACCGATGAAAGTTAACATGCCATTGATTATGATTAGTTCAAATCCTATTTGGTATCCATTAAACATTTTTTCGGAAAAAAAGTTCAACAACCAGGATAATATAGGGGAAAGTGCCACTACAAACGGGACGAGCCGGTCCCTGATGCGGTATCTGGTAAGCAAACCAAAACCGAACAGACCCAGCAGTGGGCCATAGGTCAATCCGGCTACTTTAAAGACTGCCATCACGACACTCTGGTCGTTTACGGCTTTAAATATCATAATAACAGCAAAGAGAAGCAGTGAAAATCCAATATGGGTCAGTCGCAGTATGTGTGGTTTGTTCTGCTCATTTCGCTGGCTGAAGTTAAGAAAGTCGATACAGAATGCTGTAGTCAGAGAGGTGAGGGCAGAATCGGCACTTGCATAATTGGCGGCGGTGATGCCGAGCAGGAAGAAGATGCCGATCATCAGGCCCATGTGGTTGATGGCAAGCAAGGGATAGAGGTCATCGCTTTTTTGCGGAACCGGGATTTGATGCGATTCAGCGTAAATATAAAGCAATGCCCCCAGGGTAAGAAACATCCAGACGACTCCCACAAAAATGGCGCTGAAAGTAAGCATGTTTTTTCTGGCCTCTTTCAGGTTTTTGCAGGTCAGATTTTTTTGCATCATATCCTGATCCAGACCAGACATGACAATGGTGATAAATATGCCGGCCAAAAATTGTTTGATGAAGAATTTTCCGGACCGCCAGTCCCAGTCGAAAATTTTCGAATGCGGACTTTCATCCACTTTCCTGATCATTTCACCAAATCCCCATCCAAAACTATGGAAGATGAAATAGATGGTCAGGATGACCGCCGAGACCAAAAAAATGGTCTGCAGAGAGTCTGTCCAGATGATGGTTTTTACTCCTCCTTTGGTGGTGTAAATCCATATCAGGAAAATGCTAATCAGCACAGTTAAGCCAAAAGGGATACCGAAGTGGGCGAAAAAGGCCAGTTGAAGGACCTCCGCTACCAGGTACATGCGAAAGGCGGCACCAATGGTGCGGGAGAGCAAAAAGAAGAAGGACCCTGATTTGTAGGAGAAAAAGCCCAGCCGCTCTTCAAGGTAACTGTAGATTGAAATGAGGTTCATCCTGTAATAAATGGGTAAAAGCACGAAGGCAATCAACAGGTATCCTACAAAATTACCCATGACAAACTGGAAGTAGGTAAAGGCAGAATGACCAACTTCCCCCGGTACGGAGATAAAAGTCACTCCCGAAATGGTGGTTCCAATCATGCCAAAGGCCACGACAAACCACGGGGATTTGCGGTTGGCAGTGAAAAACGTGTCGGTAGTTGCCGATCTGCTTGTCAGGTAGGCTACCAGAAGCAGAACCAGAAAATAGCCGGAAAGGAGTGCCGCGACGAGTATGGGGTTCATTGAACGAAAGTGACTAATGTGACTAAAGCGAAACAAAGTGACTGGAGCATTGGTGCAAAAAGGTTCCTTCCCTCCAATTTAGTCACTTCGGTAAAGCAAATATTTGGATCTGATGACTTTGTACCGATTCAACTCCTCTTGCCAACTGGCCGTAATTTCCGCTTCACTTTTACCCGCCTGAATGAACTTGAGAATCCGGTCATCACCCATTAACAAATTGAACCAGTTCTCTTTGGTCAGAAAATCGCCGGCGTGATCAAATTTTTTGTACCAGGCCAGAAAATAGCGGAGCGTAAAATGCGGTATCTCATTCAGTTTTCTGAGATCTTCCCCGTAACAGGTTTTATCCTTTTGAATCGGATCCATTTCAAACCCTTTCAAACTTCTGGGTGTGAAGGAGAATTCCCCAAAATTCCGGTCCGGATATCCAATTACCTGAAAGGGGAAAGTGGTTCCCCTACCGATGCTGGCACTGGTCGCTTCGAAGAGGCAGAGCGATGGATACAATCGGATAGCGGATAAATCAGGCAAATTGGGAGATGGTTTAACAGGGGGAAGATACCTTGTTTGATGGGTGTAATTCCGGACGGGGACGACCTTTAGCCTGCATTTTGCGCCATTCTGCAACCATCCTTCCCCATTGATCATCCGTGCCATCTCGCCCATGGTGCAGCCATGCACCACAGGTATAGGATCAACACCCACAAAGGATCGGAAGGCTTTCTTCAAAACGGGTCCTTCGCAGTAGTCGCCATTTGGATTGGGACGATCGAGAATCATCAGCTCCTTGTTGTTCTCCGCACAGGCTTCCATCACATAATGCAAAGTACTGACATAGGTATAAAACCTGCAGCCAACATCCTGGATGTCGAAAAGAACCAGATCAATGTCTTTTAGTTGGGCAGTGGTGGGTTTTCTGCTTTTGCCATAAATGGACACAATGGGGATGCCTGTTTTCTCATCCACGGAATTATTGATCTGTTCCCCGGCATCCGCATCCCCCCTTAGTCCGTGCTCAGGAGCAAACAACCTCTTTGGAACAATCCCGTTGCCTGCCAGGAAATCGACCAGATGCTCGCCTCCCACCATGGAGGTGGCATTGACGACAAGTCCGATCCGTAATCCCTTTAATGAGGTCAGGTATTGATCGGGCTGATCAGCACCGCAAACTGGATGGCCTGCTTGTGCCCGTGCACCGGATGCAAGTAGAAGGAACAACAGGAATAGGTTGCAACACCAGCCGAATTTTTCACCAGGGCAAGAAACCCCGCAGAGTGGAACAGGTTCTCTTTTCACGCTTTTTTTTTGCTAAGATAAAGATATCAAATTGAAGTCCCTTTTTTTGTTTTGCCAATTTTGTATGAGCTTTTAATTTTGCAATTGGCCGGTTTTGGTTAGTTTTGGGCTGAATTTTCCCTTGAGCGATTCCCGATGGTTAAAAGACTTCTGCTGCTACTCTGTGTTATTTTGTTGACAACTTCCCTCTTTGCACAAAAAAGGAGCAATAAAACCAAAATAACCAGGACTACACCAGTTTTGGCTGGCACTACCAAAATGAAGATATCAGCAGAGCGTGAACTTCGTTTGAACCAACGCCAGGAGTCAAAGCGATCGCTCGTAGTTCTGAAAAACCAATCCGCTCTTTTGCCTCTTAACAGGCTTGATACACTGAATGTTCTGGTAATCACGGATGGCATGGGAGCGGAGTGTCCGCTCTCTTCTTTGGTAAACAGATACAAAAAATCAGACCACCTGTTCATTGACCAAAAGGAAAATCCTGAGAGCCTGGGTAAAAAATTGTCGGCCTGCAAAAAATACAACCTTGTGGTGATCGCCATTGGCGACAAAAAAGATACCGGCATATCCGGAAAATCAGCGTCGGATTTGGCTGGTGAAAATTTTTCGGATCCTCAGGGCAAGGCCCTGGCACAGGAAGAACAGTTGATCCTTGGCCAGATTTCACCTGAAACCAAAATGATATGGATGTTCTTCGGGATGACGCGTTTTTTGGAAAACTGGCCGGTTACCGACCGTAGTTCAGCTCTCGTGGTCACCGTGAAGAACGATTATGACACTGTTGATCTGGCTGCGCAACTGCTTTTCGGTGGCATACCTGCTTCCGGTAAACTTCCCCAAACCCTGAACAACTTTGCAAAAGGAGAGGGGATCATCCTGCCTGCGCTGAATAGATTAAGTTACGTGTTGCCAGAAGAGGTGGAAATCGACTCGCTGAAACTTGCCCAGAAAATGGACTCACTGGTAGATATCGGTTTGAACGCGAAGGCTTTCCCGGGATGTCAGCTGTTGCTGGCAAAGAATGGCTGCGTATTTTACCAGCGTGCCTACGGCTTCCATACCTATGATAACGACTCTCCCGTTCGGGAGGATGATGTCTATGATCTGGCTTCCGTCACCAAAATACTGGCCCCGGTTCCGGCCTTGATGATGCTGGCAGATCAGAAGAAATTTGTGGTGACAAGGAAAATGAGTGATTACTGGCCAGATTGGAAGGGAAGCAACAAGGAGGGTATCCTGGTAGCTGATTTGCTTTCGCACCAGGCCAGACTCCGGGCCGGAGTGACTCTCTGGCCACACACCCTGGACGATCACGGAGTTTTCAAACCGGAATACTTTGCGAAACTTCCCACTCCCGGATACGAGCTGCGGGTGTCGGAAGGGCTCTACCTGATCGACAGCTACCCGGACACGGTGTACAAGGCTATTAAAGATTCACCGCTGCTCAAGTCCAGAAAATATGCCTATTCGGATCTAGGCTTTGTCATCCTTCCCAAGGTGATTGAAAACCTCTCTGGAGAGAATTTTGAAAAATTCCTTTACAACAGACTCTTTGCCAGACTGGGTGCCTCTTCCCTGATGTATCATCCGGCAACGACCTTGCCGAAAGAAAAGATTGTACCTACCGAGAATGACCACAGTTTCAGACAGGAACTGCTTCAGGGTTATGTTCACGATGAAACTGCTGCACTGATGGGAGGTATCTCCGGGAATGCAGGCCTCTTCGGAAATGCCGCTGACGTGGCCAAGGTGATGCAACTTTATCTGCAGAATGGTGAGTATGGAAACGAAAGGTTCATTTCGGTCGAAACCGTTAAAAACTGGACCAGTAGTCATTTTCAAAAAACCAACAACAGAAGGGGTTTTGGCTTCGACAAACCGGGTATCCAGGCCAACATTCATACCGGAAAGGAGCGGTATCCTTCCCTTTGTGTTTCTGAACAAAGTTTCGGACACTCAGGCTTTACTGGCACTTTTGTATGGGCAGATCCTGCCAACCAACTGCTCTTTGTCTTTCTTTCGAACAGGGTATATCCCAGTCGGGACAATCACAAGATCAACAAATTAAGATTGAGGCCACAACTTCTTGAAGCACTCTTTAAAGAGGCGGGTGAACCGCTGAGAGGACGATAAATAAACATGTTTTAAAACAGTCGAATGCAGATTGAGGAGCCAAAATAATTAATTCTGTGTGTATCAAGAGGTAATAGGCAAGGTTGTATGGCTTAAATGTTAAAAAATCTAAATTTGTTCCAGTCTGCTTCAAGTCATCCTGAATTTCTGAAACAACATTGAACTATTAGTATTAATTTGGCTGAACTGAAATGAAAAAAAATGGAGTTCTTCCTAAAAGAATATTTATTAACTTTTTAAAAACCAACGCAATGACTGAAAAAATAACATTTAATGAGTTAAGAAAAATTAAAGACACTTTACCTGACGGTTCCATGCACCGCATCGCTGATGAATTGGGACTGGATGTCGAGACCGTCAGGAATTATTTTGGTGGAGCAAATTATGCCCACGGCAAAAGTGTAGGATTGCATATCGAGCAAGGACCTAACGGGGGCATCGTTCTTTTGGACGACACGACAATATTGGAAAAAGCCCAGGAAATACTTCAAGGGCACTGATTCATCCCATTGATCAGAATTTTTAACTGCTCCGGTTTCGGGGCAGTTTTTTTTGAGACCCATTGAATTCAATGGGAGAGGAGTGACCCGGTGCCTGCCTGAATGACAGATTATTCCAATAAGTCAATCCGAGCATCAAACTATTTTCTTCTCCCGGTTAATTGCCTCTGTTCCACGGTCGTTGTGATTGAAACCGGACTATTCCCCGAGGACGGCCGGAAATAAGCAAACTGTATTTGAGATTTTCCGCAAACTCTTAAAAAAAACTCAACTGATTTAATGAATAACCCAAAACCAATGAGAAAGTTAATTTTCTTCGTTTCTATTCTGCTTCCAGTCGTTTTAACGGGCAAACCCAAAGTGGTAAAGTTGTTCAATGAGAAAAATCTGCATAACTGGGAAATCTATCTGCCCCCAAACGCAAGCGCACCTGCAGGACCCATTTTCAGCGTTGTTCAACAGCACGGAGAGAACTTGCTGCACATCACGGGAGAGGTATATGCTTCTCTGGCAACCAAAAAAGAGTTTGGCAACTACCACCTCAGAATGGTATTCCGCTGGGGCGAAAGAGTGTACAAACAGTTTAACTCCGGGATACTTTACCATAGCTATGGCCCTTTCGGAGAAGGACTCGGCGTCTGGATGAGTGCCCACGAGTTTCAGCTTTGCACCGGAAAGATGGGTGATTCCTATTGCATGGGAAACAGTTATTTCGAAATTCCGGCAGTAAAAGATGCAGAAGGGAAAAGCTATCGTTACGCTCCGGATGGTGAGGTTGCAAAATTTGGGGTCAACTTTCCTGCGAAAAACTGTTCCAAAATAATGGACCACGAAAAGCAAACAGGTGAGTGGAACGTGGTCGACCTTTATTGCTTTGACAGAAGTTCTGTACAAGTGGTAAACGGAGCCGTCTGCTGCATCAATGCCAATTCGGGCAGAATAGAGAAAGATGGTACGGTACTGCCACTAACTAAAGGGAGAATACAGATTCAATCGGAAGGGGGAGAGCTTTTCATCAAAAGCATCACCCTGGAAAAAATCAATGGATTACCGACTGATTTTATCAAATAGGCCGACAAGGAGTTAAAAAATAAAAGGCGAAACGCATTCTGTTTCGCCTTTTATTTTTCTAAAGGTCGGAATAATCTGTGGGGTGCAACAAAACTTTGACCGCCCTGGATACCGTATTCAGGTATTCTGGCTTCACTTTCAGTTCCAGCCATTTAGGACTTTTTGTGAAGGCACTCCAGTGTGCATCGTGTGCCTCCATGTCGGCGAAGGTGGTCATGTACATCAGGTTGGGCATGGTGCTTCCGGAAATTACCTCGGCATAAAACAGGGCATTGAATTCCAGACTCTTGAAAAGGGCAATCTCGCCCCCCTGGTTGAACATGTGCACCTTTTTCCTGAATAGATTCTCCGTTGGACTTTCATAGCTTCTCAGCTCATAGATGCGTTTTGATGGGGCGGTGGCAAAGGAGGGAACAGTAAATTCAGGCGCAGTGGGAAATGCCCTTAGCAGGATGGACTCTTTCCTGGCATAGGGAGCTTGGTCGAAGGAGGCGCCCATAAAAGTAGCACCATCTTTCTGGAAGGTTGCATCCAGATCCAGCGCATCCATCGTCTTGACAAAATGTGCAGTTGATTCAAAAGGAATCCATACGTACACATATTTTCCGAAAGTGGCGGTATCGTTCTCAATGGGCTTAAAGACTCCAACTTTCTTGATGCCGGCCCTGTGTAAGGCTGGGAGATAGGCGCTCTTTAAAAAATTGTCTACTTTTTCCTCCTGGACTTTCCCCGTTAACCTGTAGACCTGAATCTGGTAATAATCACGCGATCTGGCAAATCCGGTACTCGTCAGAAACAGCAGCAAAAGGGTCATTGCGAACCACGATCCATTGAATCTCTCTCTTAATTCTTTCATTTGAAATGATTTTTAGGTATTGAAAATGCGGTACAGCCTCTCTGGCTACTGAGTGCGTTCAGGCTATCCCGCGAATGTTGTTTAAATATTTTGAAGATTCTGTAGGCTTTGCTACTTACACAATATTCTCCCTGCCAGTTGTGAGATGTTGCCACGAATTTCCGGTAGTACAACCCCGTCTATGACAGTTTGGCCTTCAAACAAGAGGTTGAAATTAATAATTATACAATCATCTGATGAAAATAAGCGCGACAATATATTCACTCCAACATAAAATGTTTGTCGGGGTATTTCATTTGGACTTAAAAAATACCATGAAAAGATTTTAGTAAGGAAGGATGCCCCTGGTTCCATGGATGCCGGTTGCATGAAAAAAGGCGGAGGCCGAAACGAAAAAAAGCAACAGCGATTCTTACAAAATGCCATAAACGGCAAGATAAATGCAATCGATTGCTCATTCAATGAATTGACAAACAACATACTGTAAAAAATGTTAACACACGGAAAATTGAAATAATTTATAAAATTACATAAGTATCTTAATTGCAGTAATATATAAAACTGGACTGGAACGGTGGTTTGAAAAAAGAGTTAATTATCAATATGTAATTGTTAAAATATGTTATGCAGCAGTTATCGCATTTTTCTGGTACAAGTGTTATATAGGTAGAAAATACTTTTATAAATTTGTCTTGGTTGCCGTGTGTAAAACTTATGAAGAAAATGTAATTCCAGGGCAAGCCAAAACTTATTGTCAGTATCCGATACATTGTAAGATTGTAATCTATTCCATGAAGGAATGGGCAAGGGAGAACTAAATTCGTTGAACCGTCACCTTCGTTTTGAGCCTGAATGAGATAAAGATTCAAGTAGGACCAAATGGATGGGAAAAGAAATTACCCGCAGATAAAGATCACCGGGTGATTTATGTTCTGGTGGATTGATTTTTTCCCGGGAAGCAGTTGCCGGATATTTAGTGTCGGATGATGATTCAGATTCAAGTGAAAGCTGGGAGAGACAAATCCCTTGATCATAAAAACAACCAAATAAACAATTACTTACCAAATGGGAGTGCCGATGACTTAAATGAAACGAATCAAGTGATACAGAATATCTGCTTAGATGCAGAAACTGTAGAAGAGAGTGTTAAATTGTTGAAATCATCGCAGCTAATTGATAATCTGGGTTTACAGATAAAATTGCAGGCTGCCAAACAAAATTAGACTATGAAAAAAAAGCTAAAAAATTTTCACCTCAATTCGCAAAATCCATTGCTGAGAAGGATTTTACAGGTATCTAAATTAACTATTGTGCTGATCCTCCTAACCGGATTTACCAGTGCCTTTGGAGCAGCAGCTTCTCCACTGACGGCTGAGCAGCAAAAAACCAAACAAATTTCGGGTAAGGTCACCGACGATGCAGGACAAACAGTTCCCGGAGCATCTGTCGTTGTAAAAGGCACAACTACCGGTACCATTACCAACATGGACGGTGCATTTACTCTTTCTATTCCAGTAGACAGTAAGACCCTTGTGTTCTCTTTCGTGGGAATGGTTTCACAGGAGGTTGCCATCGATGGGAAGAATACATTCAAAATTGTTCTGGCCCAGGAGACAATCGGTCTCGAGGAGGTGGTTGCTGTGGGGTACGGTACGGTTCGTAAAAAAGACTTAACTGGATCTGTTTCCTCTGTTGACAATGCAAAACTGAGTGAAAGATCAAGTTTCAGTGCTGCTCAGGCACTGCAGGGAAAAGCAGCTGGTGTAGTTGTTCAGCAAACCAACTCTGCTCCGGGTGCGGATGTGAAGGTGATGATTCGTGGTAACCGCTCCCTGTTGGCTACCAATGATCCGCTTTACGTTGTGGACGGAGTTCCTTTGGTAGTTGGTTTAAGTGAAATCAGTCAGTCGGATATCGAATCCATCGATATTTTGAAAGACGCTTCCGCTACCGCCATTTACGGTTCCAGGGGTGCAAACGGTGTCGTTCTGATCACAACCAAAAAGGGTAAATCGGGCAAGGCTGTTGTCGATTACAATGGCTACTACGGTGTGGAAAATCAGGCAAAAACGCTTCAATTGTTCAATGGTCCAGAGTGGGTTGACTTCCTCCGTGAAGCCTACCGTACCACAGGTGTTTATCCTGTGAAACCTACTTATGCGATGGACACCAAGATGATGCCAGTAGGCCAGGAAAATGACCCCAAGGGTATTGCATACCAGATTCAGAATGCTTATGATGCCGATGGTTCATGGCATCCCGAACGTTTGAAATCTACAGACTGGATGGGTCAGGTCATGCGCCAGGGCTCCGTTACTAACCATGAAGTGAGCGTAAGAGGCGGAACCGATAAAATGAAAATTTTGGCTTCTGCTACCTATTACAACGAAAAAGGTATGGTTAAAACCCAGGATTATACACGTTATTCCGTGCGTGTTAATTTCGATTGGGATATCTCCGACTATGTTAAGATCGGCGGCCAGACCCAGTTCTCCCATTTCGACCGCAACGATGGTCCCAACGTATATGATGGTGTCAAGAGTCTTTCTCCTTTGGCAAGAATTCGTGACGACAATGGTACCCTGATCAACCGTCCGGGTAATGATCCGCAACTTTGGAATCCGGTACTCAACCTGACCAACGCAACGGTGCTTTATAGAAAGAATCGCTTCCTGGGAAGTTATTACATGGAAGTAAAACTACCGTTTGACATAAAATACCGTTCCAACTTTGGTCTGGACTACGGCCCTTATACCGACCAGCGTTTTTACGGTTCACTCAGTTCCGACCGCTCGGGTGGCAATGCACGTGCGGAGAATGGTGGCGACCAGCGCATGATGTTTACCTGGGAAAATCTACTTTATTGGAACAAGGTGATCAAGGACCATAGTTTCGGTGCCACCCTGCTCCAATCCATTCAGCAGGAAACCTACGAATCAAATCGTATCAGCGTATTGAACCTTCCTTACGAGACCCAATTGTGGTACAATGTGGGCAGTGCTCCAACCATTTCCGCTGTTTCCAGTAGCTATACCAAATGGCAGATGGCCTCCTTCATGGGACGTATCAATTACGCTTACAAAGACAGATATCTGTTCACTGCCTCTGCCCGTTACGACGGTTCTTCCCGCCTGGCTCCCGGTCACAAATGGGTTATGTTCCCATCTGCAGCCCTCGCATGGCGTATCAACAAAGAGGATTTCATGAGTGGCAATTCAACTTTCAGCGACCTGAAATTGCGTGTTGGTTATGGGGTGACAGGTAACTCGGCCATTGATCCTTACAAAACGGCAGGTAACCTTGCGTATGCCCGTTACAACTACGGCAGCACCAACGTGATGGCTTTCTACCAGAATGAAATGCCTAACCCGGACCTGAAATGGGAGATGACCCGGCAGTGGAACACGGGGATTGACTTTGGAATTCTGAAGGGAAGAATCACGGGCGTAGTCGACCTTTACCTGCAGAATACTTCAGACCTTTTGATGAACAGGCAGTTGCCACAGGTTTCAGGTTTTAACAGTGTTGTTTACAACATCGGCAAAACGAGAAACAAGGGTATTGAGGTAACCATCAACACACAGAACGTACAGAAAAAGGACTTTACCTGGACAACCAACTTCATTTTTGCAAAGAACAAGGAAGAAATTGTTGAACTCTATGGTGGCAAAACGGACGATACCGGTAACGGATGGTTCATCGGACAACCGCTGCAGGTGTATTATGATTACAAATCTCTTGGAATCTGGCAATTGGGTCAGGAAGCAGAAGCAGCCAAATTTGGATCTGCCTTTGTTCCGGGCACCATTCACATTGCAGACACCAACGGTGATGGAAAAATTACAGATGCCGACCGTCAGATTATTGGAACCACCCGTCCAAAATTCACGGCGAGTATGACCAACTATTTCACCTACAAGAATTTTGACCTGAGTTTCTTCCTCAACTCCTCCTATGGCAACATGCTGCAGTTTGACAGAAACATGAGTTTCAACGGCCGTTACAATAGCTTAAAAGTCAATTATTGGGCAGTAACAGCTTATGATGCCAATGGCAAGCCAACCGCTAGCAACGGCAGCAACGACGCTCCCCGCCCGAACAACGGCATTGAAAACCCAGCTTATAGAAGTGCATTGAACTATTTTAATGCCTCCTTCCTGAGAATGAGTAGTGCATCTTTTGGCTATAACCTTCCAAAAAACATTATCTCAAGGGCCAAGATCACCAAACTAAGGCTGTACATGACTATTCAGAATGCTTTCTGTATTACAAAGTATCCAGGTACCGACCCCGAGAGCGGTCAGGACTTCAATGTTCCAATGCCAAGAACTATTATGTTTGGCGTTAACATGAGCTTATAATACCAGGTCATTCATAAAGCATTACAACGTAAAAAAAAAGAGATATGAAAAAAATAGCAAAATACATATTCACAGTTCTGGTAATATTATCGGTTTTCGCGTGCGATAGTTATCTGAAAGAGCAGAGATATACCGATGTAGGTTACGATTATTTTACCACGAAAGTTGGCATGGAATCAGCCGTAACCGGCGTTTATCAAGCCATGAGGTGGTACACTGGTGCCTACAACCAGGCTGGTAACAGCACGGTTGGTGGCAATATGGAATCCTACTACTGTCTGACAGAGTATGGAACCGATATGAGTTGGGAAGGTACCGACGGCGGCAACAAGGACGCTTTCAACAAATACCTCAGTTCACTGAACTCTTCCCAGGATGTCATCAATAAGTTCTGGAACAACAATTACAAGGGAATCACCCGTGCCAATACGGCCCTGATGTACCTGCCGAAGGTTACGGATATGACAGACGCACAAAAAGCACAACGTGCGGCCGAGCTCAAATTTATGCGTGCCTATTACTATTTTGACCTTGTTCAGCATTTTGGTGCCCTGCCATTGATTACAGAAGGAAATGTCAGCCAGGTGGTAACCGACTTCAAAAGGACTCCTGTGGCTGATGTTTACAAGGCAATTATCAGTGACCTTAGGGCTGCCTATGATGTTCTTCCTGATGTCTATCAGCAGAGTGACAGAGGTCGTGCCACAAAATGGTCAACAGGCCATTTGCTTGCCAAAGTTTACCTGACCCGTGGCAGTTATGATCTGGCCACCCGCGGAGGGAAAGCCTCAGACATGGACAGTGCCGCTTACTATTCCGAAGCTGTCATCAACTCTGGCAAGTTTGCCCTGGAAAACAATTTCGCCATGGTATTTGACCAAGCCAACCAGAAAGTCACCAAGGAGATTATCTGGGACGTGGAATACACAACAGATGCACTCTTCAGCGGTGCAGGCAGTACTACTTCAGACGGTGGAAACCAGTTGCACCTCTATTGGGTAACTCAATACGACGTGAAACCGGGTATGATCCGCGACGTTACAAATGGTCGCCCATGGAAACGCGTCCGCATCAATCCAATCATGATCCAGAAATTGTGGGATCGTACCACGGACTCCAGGCTCTACAAGACCTTTAAATGGACCTTCTACAGCAACAATCCAAGCACTGCAACCAAATGGGCTGCCAATTATTACTACATCAACCCTTCCACCAATGCTGCAACTTCTGAGGTTATTTACAGCCCACCGGCCAACCTCGTTGGGACGGCTAAGGTTAAAGCAGGAGACAGCTGTTTCTACCTCTCTTCCAGATACTACGGAGCTCTTTCACAATATTCTACAACCAATCCAAAGCAGACCCTGCTCAACGATGCCAACTACCGCAAGATGCTGGTCGACATTGCCAAGGCCCCTTATTTGCTGGTTCCTCAGGATATGTATGATACGAATAACTTCCCCTGTATGCTGAAATGGCTGGACACTACCCGTCCTGACATGAACTACCAGGCAGGTTCACGTAACTTCCACCGCATGCGTCTTGCAGAAACCTACCTGATTGCCGCCGAAGCTTACGGCCGCAAGGGTGACCTGGCAACAGCCGTAAAATACATCAACATCGTACGCAAACGTGCTGCCTGGAATGATGGTGAAGCCAAAGCCCCTCAGGTTTATACCATTGACGGCGCTCCGAATAATACGATCAATACCCAGAGCGATATGATGGTTACTACCGCTACGGTGGTCAACCCCAAACTTCCTTCCGGGGTTGCTGATGTAACTCCTTTCGCAGACTGGATGCTGGAAGAACGTGGACGCGAGTTATTCGGCGAATTGAACCGTTGGGAAGACCTTGCCAGAACAGGTACTGTTGTTGCCCGCGCCAAACTCTACAATCCGGATGCTGCTCCCAATGTGAAGGATTACCACAAACTGAGACCACTTCCAAATACCTATACGGATCGCGTTTTGCCAAAACCTGCGATTGCTGACATTCAAAATCCGGGATACTATTGATTCTTTATCCTGGTAAAAAATCCGCCGCTATTGCTTCTGCAGTAGCGGCGTTTTTTTTGCCATCCTGAATGGTAGTCAGAGGGAAAAAGATCCCCCAATGACAAAAATTCTTGCAAGGGAAAGCATCTCTTTCAATAAATCCCGAAAAAAAAGAGGTTACCCATTTTCTGGTAACCTCTTACTCCCAATCAAATGAGTGGAATTTTCTTCGGAATCAATATCCCCATTTGTGGATGATCTCCAAATCCTCCTTCACACTGGCAAGAGGTGATTTATCCTGGTAAGATTCCTGCTCGATGATAAAGACTTTGGTCCCTCCCTTTTTGCGGCAGATTTCCAATACCTCTTTTACCGGAAGAATGCCTTTGCCAAGAATGGTACTTTCATATTTCTCCTTGGTGTTCACGGCAATTTCATCCTTGACATGGATCAGCTCAAACTTCCCGGGATACTGTCCGATGACATCCAGTGCCTTTGCACCTCCAATGTACATGTTGCCAATATCCAGCTGCATCACCACTTTCTTGACATCCAGATGCTTCATCATGATATCGAACAATTTTTGCCCATTCAGGGTCTCCGTGAATTCGGCCCAGTGGTTGTGGTATCCGAACCGCATGCCTGATTTTTGGCACAGCTCACCGCATTTGCTGAAAACTTCGAGGTAGCCAAGCATATCATCATAGGTCTTGCGCATGGTTTCGTCCATCCAGGGACTAATGACATAATGCTGTCCCATGTAGGCAGCATCCTCAATGGTATATTTCCAGGCATCCGTAAAATCTTTTTTCGCAGGATCCCAGTGATTCTTGCCCATTACTGTATGCCCACTCGGCATTTTCAGCCCAAGGTCATTCAGCACTTTTTTAAATTCTTTTGCCGCATAACCATAAAATTTACGGTCTACGTAATTGGCGTGCTCGACATTCTTGTAACCCATTTGTGCCAGTTGCTTCAGGGTTCCGGCAGGATCCTTCATCATATCATCACGTACGGAATAGAGCTGAATTCCTACGGTTTCAGAAGGTTTTGGAAGGGCCAATGCGGTTCGTGAAAGAAGTGTAGTTCCGGCAAGCAGAACGGCGCTGTTTTGGATAAAACTTCGACGGGATGAATTCATGAGAATTTAATTTTAAATGAAGTTATGATTTAATGTTTAGTGTCGACGCATTCTTCCGGGTGGCCAGGGAGATTTCAATTGCAAGAAAACATTGCACTGGTAAAGTGGACTAAGATGGCAAGAGCCATCTCTCAAAAGCCCTGCTGCTGGAACCGTTGCAGCCGCCTTTCCAGTTGCCGAAGCAAGGGAGTGTCCCGGGAGCCTACAACTGTTCGATTCCATAAAGCTTGATTTTGTTTTTTTGAGGAGGTGATTTCCTGTAGTAAAGTTAATGAATATTGGATATTTCAGCATTTTTGCATAAGAAAATATGGTTGGGCAGCTTAATTAAATCCGTTTGGCTTGATTTTGATTGTCCCCCTTTATTGATCCTAACTCTTCGGTCAATCTGTTCCGATTTCAGTCACAATCGATCGGGATCATCAAAGAATAGGATGCGTTTCCTTAATGCTGACAGTCGTTACATATTCAGGGTATAAAGGGCTGTTGGTCAGTTTTATAAATTACAGGCTTGATGATTTTTGGCACGTGATTTAATAAATCTTCCCCATTGATCTGGAACTGGATACTAGTCGGATGCGTGATTAAAGTGCATGAGAAAAGAGTACCCTGAATATTCCCGGAGGAGGCCGCTTCAAGTATCTATCTGGATTTGAAGTGCCAGCTCTTCAGACGGTATCCGTGCCAGGCATAAAAAGCCAGGTAGAGATAGCAGGGCATCATCACCCAGTAGGCTGTATGCGGATTGTAATGATCAGAAAAATACCCGTAGATAAGTGGCAGAATGGCACTGCCACATAAACCCATGATCAGGACAGATCCACCCAGTTTTGTAAATCTGCCCAGATCGTTCAGTGCCAAAGGCCAGATGGTGGAGTACATCAATGAATTGGGAAGCCCCAGCAGCACCAGTACCCAAATGGAGAGATGTGCAGTATGACCAAGTAGCGAGACCTGACCACCCACAAGAAAAAACAGCAAAGTCAGCGCAATCGCAGATGTTGCACATATCCGCAATACATTCAGATGGTTGATGAATCTCGGAATAAGCATTATTCCGAGCAAGAAACCGAACATGGTGATGGTCAGAATATAAGAGGGGAATACTTTTGCCTCCAGCAAGGGCAGATTCATTGATTGCGCATACCCAATAATGGTGTTGATGGCTATGACCTGTGACCCAACATGCAGAAATATGGCTATTGCTCCGAGTATCAGGTGTGGAAATTGGATGATATGGCTTTTGCCGGAATTGGCCCTTGCCACCATACTATTTTCAAGGTTGGTATCTATCTCAGGCAAAATCGAATATCTGATCATCCATCCGAGTCCGAAAAGCACCATCGCCATGATGGAGTAGGGGGGAATCACCCTGCGCATCAGGGCATCCAGGGTGGCATTTCTTGTTGCCTCATCCATCAGCGGAATTTGCCTGAATAATTCCGTATCGGTGGGTCGGAGTATCGCTGCAGCCAGTAACAATGGGGCAACAATTCCTGCTGTTTTATTACACACACCCATGATGCTTATTCTTTGTGCAGCCCTTTCCTTCGATCCGATGATGGTAATGTAAGTATTGGCAGCTGGTTGCAGAATTGCCAGGCCTGTACCGATGGAAAACAATCCCAAAAGAAATATACCATAGGTTCTTGACAATGCCGCCGGCACAAAAATCAAGGCCCCCAATGCCATGATCCAGAATCCAATCATCATCCCTTTCTTGAATCCCAAGCGCTCCAGCAAATGGGCAGCCGGCACCGCCATGACCAGGTAGGCAATGTAAAAGGCAAATGCGACAGCAAGAGACTGAATGTCATTCAATTGACAGACAATTTTGAAGTACGGGATTAGAATCGCATTGATCCATGTGGTAAATCCGAAGATAAAGAACAACAATGCAATGATTATTATGGACAAAACAGTTTTTCTTCTGGTCAAGGAGGAGGCACTGACTACTTCCGGTTTATTTTCCATATGCGAATTGGGTAGATAGCGGAAAAATACGCAAAAATTTCAAAAATGGATGGCGCTGGGATTTAATGTCCTCCAAATGGCATCCTAATCACCAAATAGATTGCCATTTTCCAGTTAATCCTTTTGGTGGCAGTAGACTTAATCGATCCGTCTGCACATTCGACCGGGCGGTGCATAAACCAGAACAATACTTGAGGATTTTTCTCCAATGCATTAAAGTTCTTGTGCTTGGTTCACAATGGTTTGGAACAGGTCACAAATATCCTGCCTGTCACTTATGGAAGTCACGGACTACCCAACCCATTCATCCAAAAAGGACATAGAGGTAACGAACTAAATGTTGCAGTGATATTTTATCAACCTCTCCAATAGCTTGAAATCGATCGGTTTGGATATATAATCGTTGCATCCTGCATCCAGAGCCAACTTTTTATCTTCGGGAAGTGCCTGGGCCGTTTGTGCAAGGATTATTACATCCTTGTTGAATTGACGGATTTCCCTGGTGGCGTCCAAACCCATCAGCACCGGCAATCGAAGATCCATCAGAACCAGGTCAATATCCTGATGCCCCCTACACAACTGAACGGCTTCAGTGCCGGTTCCCGCAAGCAATATCTCCCTGCATATTTTCTGAATGTTCTTTTTGAGAATGGTACAAGATATGTTATCATCCTCAACAATTAAAACCTTCAATTTTTTACCTTGTTCCAAACCAAGCCCGTTTCGAATTGCCTTTTCTTCTGCTTGCCTGTCAGAACCCATGCCTTTGGAAGGGATTGTAAAACCAATGGTGGAACCTTTTTTCTCCTCGCTTTCAACCCAGATCCTTCCTCCGTGCATTTCAACAAAATCTCTGCAGATAATTAGGCCAAGCCCGGTACTGGCCTCCCCATTTGTTCCTTTTCTGCCTGTGTTGGCATTGAGTTTGAAAAGATCCCGTACCAAATCCTTGTTCATCCCAATGCCTGTGTCGATGATATTAAATTCAACCGTGTCAGCTGAACTGTATTTTGCCGCAAGGGTGACACTCCCATTTTTATGCGTAAATTTCACCGCATTTGAGGTCAGATTCCGGATGATGCAAGAGATTATATTGACATCGGCGTGAATAGCCAGGTTGTCCGGAATGTCAATCTTGAATTCAATCTCCTTTGCCTCTGCTGCCATCAATACCGGAACCAGGCTTTCATTCAAGAAGGTTTTTAATACGAATGATTCGGGTGAAAAAATGGTTGATCCCCTCTGTATACTTGCCCACTGCAGAAGATTTCCAAGTAAGGATGAAATGGAAGATGCAGAATCTCTGATTTTTACAGAAATATTCTGAATCTCTTCGGTCGTTAAGGAGGATATTTCATTGACCAATATTTGAGACAGACCGAGAAATCCATTAAACGGACCGCGTAAATCATGGGCGATGATTGAAAAGAATTGGTCCTTCTCTGAAATGGCCTTTGCAAGTTCTTCATTCTTTACAATCAATGCATCCTCAGCCTTAACACGCCTGGAAATGTCCACGAAGGTGCATACTACCTGAACCAACTCCCCGTTGTTGTCGTGCTGAAGCTCTGCATCCACCCGGAGCCAGATCCGGTCGTTGTGGGTGGGTCGATAAACGCCCATCACGACATCGTGTACTGCTTGGCCAGAGGCGATTGCCTGAGGTACCGGATGCGTACTTCCAGGGAAGGGAGAGCCGTCTTCGTGGATGACGTTCCAATCCGGATCGAATGAGGTTTTTCCCAGGAGCTGGTCTTCAGAGAGGCCCAACAATTCCAAAGCTTTTGGATTGCTCATGATTATTGCCGCCCTGGAATCCTGAAGAATCACGCCCACCTGCATATCTTTTACCAGTTTTTTGTATTTCTCTTCGCTATCCTGCAGAGCCTTTTCTACCAACTTGCGTTGCGAGATGTCCGTAAAGGCAGTTGCAAAAGTCCCTTTTTCGGGAGAATAGACAGAAATGTGAAAATATTTTCCCATCGGCGGAAAATATTGTTCAAAGGAAGTGGCAACACCTGTTTCGGCCACTTTTGCGTACGTTTCAAGGAAGGGCACCTCTTGGGTCTCGTAGAGTACGCTCGCCAATTTACCAATAGCATCTTCAGTCTTGATATTCAGGTGTTTTTCGGACGCAGGATTGGCTTCCAGGATTCTGTAATCGATAGCTTTCCCCTTTTCATCATAAACCATTTCATGCAAATATACCCCCTCCTGCATCGCGACAAACAGCGAACGCGATTTGGTCAGCGCGGATGCCAATTCCCTTTTGTTTTGAATGATCCAGCCTGCGGCATCCATTTTGGCCAATAATTCTATCCTGTTAAGAGGCTCAGTCAGGTAATTATCCACCCAATCCTTCTTTTTTTCGTTGGCCGATAGCTTTGCGTCTGCATCCGGTGATGACAGTATGCTTATCATGTCGGGACGGTTTGCACAGCCCCTTATCTTTTGGGTCAGTTCCTTGCCCCCTTCCTTCTCCAACGAGACATCGAGCAGTAGGATGTCGGGTTTTTCTTTTGCTGCCATCTTCAGGCACGCTTCAACGGTATTGGAAAGGCAAATTTTGTACCCGGCTTCCCTTAGCGTAACTGAAGCATTATCGAGTAATTCCGGGTTATTCGAGGCTATGAGGATGCAAAGTTTCTTGTCCATTGAAGAGATGAATTGATTCGATAATAATGGAAATTATGTTAAATTAACAAATGATATGTGAATTTGTTTGAAGTTACTAAAAATAATAATTAAGTCTCCTCCTATCAGAATAATACGAAGTGGGAAGCCGCTGTTCGTAAATCCGGGTTGCACTGGGGTGTGACCTCACACCTTGAACGAAGCTGGAACTGGTTCAACGTCAACAAAGGTGCCGATAAGCAGGGCGAATTGGCCGGTGTGCCGTATGATGGAAATGACCCCAGGTATGCCGGACTCTATTTTAAAAAGTATGAAGGATATTTTGACACAAACTATAGTTATGCGGTTAACCCACCTCAGGAAGTAGTTGAGGATTATTTTTTGAGGGAGAAGGATTTGCTGGATCAACACAAACCTGATCTCTTTTATTTCGATGGAGGAATTCCTTTCGGAGAAACCGGACGCAAATTAATTTCATATTATTACAATGCCAATATGAAGAATCATAAGGGCCAACTGGAGGCTGTTATGTGCATCAAAAATTATGGAAATTCTCAACCCTATCATGGCGATCAGATCCGGGATGGCGTGGCTTTGGAAGATGTGGAGCGTGGGCAATTATCGGGTATAAGCACATTGCCTTGGCAAACAGACGATTCGATCGGTGATTGGTTTTGGACAAATGGCGACAAATACAATACGCCCAAATACGTAATTGACCAGTTGATTGATATTGTGAGTAAAAACGGAAATTTACTGCTTAACGTTCCTCCCCGCGCCGATGGTACCCTGGATGATAAGGCTATTGTCTTGCTGAAGGAAATAGGAAAATGGTTAAAAATCAACGGCGAAGGAATATATGGAACAAGGCCGTGGACGAACTTTGGTGAAGGTTCTACCATTGCAGACGGTGGAAATTTTAAACGAATGGCTGAATTAACCGCGAAAGATTTACGTTTTACCACCAAAGGTGACACAATTTATGCTTTTGTGTGCGGATTGCCTGAAAGAGGTATTTCGATCAAAGCCTTTTCCGAATTGAAATATCATCAGGTTAAATCTGTCAGAATGCTGGGGGTAGACCAGGATTTGAAATTTGTGCAGACAAATGGTGCACTGGAAATTGAAATGCCTTCTAGCAAACCTTGTAATTTTGCCGTTTGCCTCAAAATAGTGCCTGTTTTAAATCCGGTACCCAGGTCTCTATCTGGCTATAAATAGATGCCCCTTGGAACGAAAATCTGAATCTTCATGCAACGAGAAATGAGCTAAAATCTTTTCAACCATTAAAGTAATAATTCAGACAAGTTCCATGATTGCTTGCATATATTCATTAATTTAACAAATAAGTTCATGCGTGAAAAGCATTGAGAAGGAATCTCTTGAACCTAAAAATAAGGGTACAACCCATGAAGAAAAAAATATTGTTGCTTTTGCTTTTGTTTGCCAGCCTGGGAGTGAGTTGCAAGTTGCAAAGACCAACTGGCGATCTGACCCTTTGGTACGACAAGCCTGCCGCCGACTGGTATGAGGCACTTCCCATCGGTAACGGAACCCTCGGTGCAATGGTTTATGGAGGAGCTGCTACTGAACATCTTCAATTGAACGAAAACACCCTCTACTCTGGTGAACCCGGAAGGAAAGTAAAACTTGATTTCACCAAAAGCCTTGGGGAAGTCAGGGAACTGATCAAAGAGGGGGATATGAAACAAGTCAATGAGATTATAGCACACGAATGGCTGGGCAGGGCGCAGGATTGCTACCAGCCTTTCGGGGATCTGGAAGTGGAATTTGATCACTCCAATCAGGTCTCAGGTTTCAGGAGGGAACTGGATCTTTCGACAGCAGTTTGCAGGACAAACTACACAGCAAATAATATTGGCTATCACAGGGAGGTTTTTGCAAGCTATCCTGACAAGGTAATTGTGCTGAGAATCAAAGCAGATCAAAAAGGAGCCATCTCCTGCAAAATCAGACTGAACGGAGCCCATCCAACATCCAGTACGGTAGTGGATGGCAAGGTATTGGTCATGAGAGGCCAGGCTCCTGCATTTGTCGTACGCAGAACAGTGAAATATCTGCACGATTGGAAACAGGAGTGGATGTATCCCGAACTGTTTGACAGCAACGGAGTTCAGATTCCCGGTAGGGAGACCATCCTGTATGGAGACAAATTGAATGGCGAAGGAACTTTTTATGAGGGTCGGGTAGGAGTTTCCATGCAGGGTGGAAGGCTGGAATCGGCAAAAGACCAGCTCTTGGTAACGGGTGCCGACGAAATAACCATTTTACTGTCGATGGATACCAGTTTCAATGGATTTGACAAGAGTCCCAGCAGGGAAGGGATAGACCCCTCCATAGAGACAACTGCCAATCTGAAAAACGCACTCGCCAAAAGCTATGGCGAACTTCAAAAAAACCATCTAACAGATCATCAGAACCTTTTTAACAGGGTCGATATCAATTTGGGAGAACTTACTGCCCAGGGCAAACTACCTACCGACAAGCGTCTCACGACATACCGGAACGGCGGAGATCCTTCGTTGCCTGCATTGGCACTTCAATATGCCCGTTATCTTACCATTGCCGCCTCCCGTGCGGGAGGACAGCCGATTAACCTGCAGGGAATCTGGAACAACGAAATTGTCCCGCCGTGGGCAAGTGGCTACACAATGAACATCAACTCTGAAATCTATTACTGGATGACTGAGGCTGCCAACCTGGGAGAATGTACCGAACCGGTTTTGAGATTTGTCAAGCAGATGGCAGTCAATGGCACACAGCATGCCAGAGAGAGTTTCGGATATCCGGGCTGGACAGCTCACCACAACACCAGCATTTGGCGTACTGCTCAGCCTGTCGACAACGCCAACTGCTCCTTTTGGCCCATGGCCGGGGGCTGGACCTGCCAGCAGATTTGGACACACTACCGCTATTCCAAAGACAAGGTTTTTTTAAAGGAGTACTGGCCTGAACTGAAGGGTGCAGCTGAATTTCTGAGCCATTGGCTGGTGCTAAACGATAAGGGTTATTATGTGACGCCAGTTGGCTCATCTCCCGAACACGGTTATTATCCCGATGGGCAAAATTATACCACCCCTTTCTGCCAGGGAGCCGTGATGGATTTGATGATTACCAAAGAATTGTTTACCAATTGCATAGAAGCCTCAAAAATTCTGGATACAGATAAAGAGTTCATTGCCAGGATCAAAAACCAGTGCGACAGTCTGCAACCTTACAAAATTGGTTCGAAAGGGCAATTACTGGAGTGGGACAAGGAGTACCGTGAAATAGATCCAAAACACAGGCACATCTCCCATCTTTATGCGCTCTGTCCCGGCTATGAAATTTCCCAATCGGGTACTCCGGCTTTGTTCGAAGCGGCCAGACGCACACTTGAAATCCGGGGAGATGAGGCAACAGGTTGGTCGATGTCGTGGAAAGCTTGCTGTTGGGCCAGGTTAAAGGATGGGAACCATGCGTATAAGATATTTAACAACCTCTTCGTCATGGGGGACAGGAAAACTCCCGGTTTGTTGCCCAACCTGCTCTCATCCTGCCCTCCATTCAATATTGACGGTAATTTTGGTGCCGGTGCTGCCGTGATTGAAATGTTGCTTCAAAGCCAGGAAACAAAAAATGTGAATGGCGAGCCTGTTCCGGTCATAGAACTTCTGCCGGCACTTCCGGATGCCTGGAAAGATGGGGCTGTCAAGGGCTTACGGGCTGCCAATGGGTTTGAGGTATCAATCAGCTGGAAGGCAGGTAAACTTGAGATTGCGCAGATCAAATCGCTACTGGGTGAAGAGGCGATTGTCAGATACCAGGGCAAGGATCATGTGCTTCATCTTAAAATTGGGGAAACCAGAAAGCTGTCTGGAGATATATGGATTTGAATATTTGAAACGTGTGAAAGTACCCAATCTTTGACTACTAGTTATCCAGTGATTGTTGCAAAGAACTCTTCAACCTGCCAGCAAGTTCAAATGATAGATCACCAAAGTAGGTAGGTTACTTATACCTTATTGTTTCTTGAAGAAGACTCCCTGATCACCAATTTCGTCTGCAGGACCACAGTTTTTGCATATCCTGAACTTGCCATTTTCATAAAAAAAAGTTCTGCTGCCTTATTCCCCATTTTGCGTGTCGGATGCATGACGGAAGTAAGTTGTGGTGTAACAAAGGTTGCATGAAAATCATCGGCAAAACCGACCACGCCAATTTCAGATGGGATGGAGATGCCTCGTTGCCGGAGTTCCTTCATCACCGCAAAAATCACCAGGTCGTTGATCCCGAAGATTGCATCAGGTGGTTCGGATAAGGAGAGCAGCTCGTCCGTAATACGGATGGCCTCATTGGGNAGCATGTTACAATACCGCAATAAATCAGGATCAAACAATAATCCTGATTTTGATAGTCCTGAACAATACCCTTCAATCCTTTCCTGCGATATGTTAAGGTGGGGCGGGCCTGATATAAATGCAATCCGTCTAAAACCTTGTTCCTGCAAATGAAAGATGATCTGTTCGACGGCTTTGCCGTTGTCAACCACCACGCAGGGAACTGACTCCCTCAGGCAGACCCTGTCAAAAAAGACCAGAGGTATTTCGTTTTCGACCAATTGCCTGAAGTGATCAAACCGATCGGTCTCCTTGCAAAGGCATACAATCATTCCATCTACTCTTGCCTTTAGTAAATTGGATACCGATTCGATCTCCTTTTCCAGATTTTCATCGGAAGAGGCAAGCAAGATAAAATATCCCTGGCTCTTGGCGTATTCCTCAATTCCTGAGATGATGGAAGAGTAGAAATGGGTCACCAGGTCCGGGACGATGACGCCAATCATCCTGGTCTCTTGCCGAAGTAATCCCATAGCCAGGGGATTGGGTGTATAATTTTTTTCCAATGCCAGATCCTGCACCCGCTTTGTTAGCTCTGCACTTATGTCGGGATGATTCTTCAGTGCTCTGGATACCGTGGAAATGGAGATATTCAGTTCATTGGCAAGATCTTTCAAGGAGAGGCGTCTTTTGGACATAAAAGGAAAAATTAATTGGTTGAATTTACAAATTCTAACAAGAATCGAATGCAAAATTGAAATTTGAAGAGGGAAAAATATGTTCCACAACATTTTTTTCAGACCGCAAAGCTTTGCTGCTCAGCGCACATTTGGCGAAGCAGATAAGTTTATTGACTTTTGAATGGCTAAACCATCATGAATGTGGATCGCCACCAATAAACCGATGCAACAAAAATTTATCCAACCATGTCCGCCCAAAGCAAATTGACGACAAAAGAGTTTCTCGTACCCTTTATCCTGATATCCAGCCTCTTCTTTTTATGGGGACTGGCGCATGGGATGGTCGATACACTCGACAAGCATTTCCAGCAAATTCTTCACCTGAAAAAATCTGAGTCCAGTCTCATCCAGTTTGCCCTTTACGGTGCCTATTTTGGGATGGCGCTCCCGGCGGGATTTTTCATGCGGCGCTTCGGATACAAGAAGGGAATCATTCTTGGATTATCCCTTTTCAGTGCAGGGGCATTGCTCATTGCAGGAACAACGGCGTTCGAATCATTTTGGATATTTCTTTCCTGCCTTTTCATCCTTGGATGCGGACTTGCTACCCTTGAAACGGCTGCAAATCCCTATACGACCAAGCTTGGACCCAAGGAATCAGCCGCAAGGCGCATCAATTTTTCGCAATCTTTTAATGGTTTGGCCTGGGTAATTGGTCCACTGATTGGATTGTATATTTATGGAAACCAAAGCAATGTGGCGGGAGAAAAACTCTCCTCTCTGATTCTGCCGATGGCGGCAATTGGTTTGGTAGTGCTTTTGGTTGCCTTGATTTTCCTACGTCTTCCACTTCCTGAAATCTCAGAGGAGGAGGGAGGTCATGCAGTCGTCATGAAAAAAGACATTGAATATGTCCCAAAAGTGAAGCCATTGATCAAACAACGTCATTTTGTTTTGGGAGTGGCGGCACAGTTCTGTTATGTGGCAGCACAGACCGGCATATTCAGCTATCTGATCAATTTTGTGACGGACGAAAACCAATATCCCCGCTTCGATGTGAAAAATGGCCCCTACTTTCTTTCCATTGGGTTTGCCCTGTTTATGGTGGGACGGATGTCAGGAAGTTTTCTGATGTCCTACCGGAAACCAAGTCGGATTCTGGCACTCTATTCTGCACTATGCATCGTGCTGTTACCAATTGTCAGTCTTAGATTTGGCTGGATGTCACTCATCTCACTCTATGCCATTTTCTTCTTCATGTCGATCATGTTCCCAACTATCTTTGCCTTGGGCATCAAAGATCTGGGTCCACAGACCAAGAAAGGCGCATCGTTCATTGTAATGGGCATCGTAGGCGGGGCCCTGTTTCCCCCTTTGATGGGGTGGATTTCCGACCATTATACCATGTCTATCGGGTTCTTCGCCCCAATACCACTGTTCCTTTTCATTCTCTATTTTGCGCTGAAAGGACATCATGTGAGGAGATAGGAAGAGAGGGATAGTTTGGATGTGGATTCTAAATTGGTTGTTGATCTGAATCCAACCTCCTTGTTGGAATGGTGAAGCAGAATGGTCAGGCGTGGTGAAGCCAATTCATTTTGGTTGATCAAATATTTTGGCATAAAACATTTGCATAAAGTAAGAAAGGATGGATCATAAAAGATACTGCAAAACCTTGTTAGTCAAGGAAGATGCCCAACTCATTGAGGCATACAAGGAAGTTCATGCACCGGGAGCTGCCTGGCCAGAGATCACTGCCGGAATGCGGGAAGTAGGTATCCTCGATATGGAGATTTACCTCCATGGAACACGGTTGTTTATGATTATGGAGACAGTTCCCGATTTTGACCATGACCGTGCCATGCAGGAGTTGGCCCAGAAGCCCAGACAAGGCGAATGGGAGGCTTATGTCTCCAGGTTTCAGCAAAGCCCGGAGGAGGCTACAGCAGATGAGAAGTGGCAGCTGATGGAAAGAATCTACAAATTGGATTGACCAGATGTTAAGAGCTATTTATCCATGAAAAGTTCACGATGACAAGTAAAATAATACATCGGGAAGGCAATCTCCTTGGAAAAACAGGACTGACCGTTCCCCGCATCATTCACGGCACCAGTTTTATGGGCAATCTGTACCACGAATTGCCGGAAGAGGTCAAGCTGGAGCTGATGGAACTTTGGTTTCGGGTTTCAAAATCGACACCGATGATCGATTGTGCGGGAAAATATGGTGCCGGACTGGCCCTGGAGGTGATCGGTGCCGGCCTGAAAAAGCTGGGCATTGCAAAGGACGATATATTGATCAGCAACAAATTGGGTTGGTACCGAATACCCTTGACTTCTCCCGAGCCCACCTTTGAACCCGGAGCCTGGGTCAACCTGAAATATGACGCGGTTCAGAAAATCAGCTACCAGGGAATCCTGGATTGCTGGGAACAGGGCTGTGAACTTTTGGGTAGTTACTACAAACCTCAGCTGGTCTCCGTTCATGACCCGGATGAATACCTCTTAGCGGCCAGGGATCCGGAGGATCGGAGCAAGCGGTTGGGAGATGTTTTGGGCGCCTATCAGGCCCTTTTTGAACTGAAGGAAAGGGTGAGGTAAAAGCTGTCGGCATCGGGGCCAAGGATTGGCTGACCATCCGTGAGTTGTATGATCACGTGAAATTCGATTGGGTGATGTTTGCCAACAAACTGACCATCTTTCACCATCCTCCTGAGATTATTGAGTTTATTGAACGTCTGCACGGCGATGGTGTGGGAATCATCAACTCCGCCATTTTCAATGCAGGATTTCTGACAGGGGGTGATTATTTCGACTATCGCAAACTCGATCCCGATGTGGAGGAAGACCAAAAATTGATGGACTGGCGTGACCGCTTTTTTGCCGTTTGCGAAAAATTTGCAGTTTCACCCGGGGATGCCTGCCTGAAGTTTGCCCTGGCCTTACCCCAAGTCAGCTCTGTCGCATTGAATCCAAGTAAACCCTCGCGTATCTTGAGAAATTTGGAGATTCTGGAATCGAGAATTCCGGCAGGATTCTGGAAGGCATTGATGGAAGAAAAATTGGTTGGGGAGCATTTCCCCATTTCTAATTTATCATAAACATTTGATCGGAGTGTATTTTGACATCAAAGAAAAAATAAAATATGATTATTGACGCACATCACCATTTCTGGCATTACGATCCGGTCGAGTTTGACTGGATCGATGAATCGATGCAAAGTATCCGGACCAATTTTGTGCCGGGAATGCTGGAGCCGGTTATTCGTGCCTCGGGAGTCGATGGCGTGGTGACGGTTCAGGCCAGGCAGTCGCTGGAGGAGACGGAATGGCTGTTTGATCTGGCGCACCGGAATGATTTCATCAAGGGTATCGTGGGCTGGCTGCCACTGGCATCACCACAACTGGATGCCTGCCTGGAAAAATATGCAGGCGAAAAAATGCTGAAGGGTGTCCGTCACGTGATTCAGGGAGAAACAGACCCTGAATTCATGCTTGGGAATGATTTTAACAAGGGGATCAGCAGGATGAAAAAACTGGATATTGTTTATGATATCCTTATCGTAGAACATCAGCTTCCCAACACCATCAAATTTGTGGATATGCATCCGGACCAGGTTTTTGTACTGGACCATATTGCCAAGCCATTGATCGCTAAAAACGAAATGTCCCCCTGGAGAGAGCGGATCAGTGAGTTGGCCAGACGGGAAAATGTACATTGCAAATTATCTGGGATGTTGACGGAGGCCGATTTTCAGAACTGGACGAAGGAGCAGTTGCACCCCTATTTTGAGGTGGTACTGGAGGCTTTTGGTCCCGGCAGGTTGCTTTTCGGATCCGACTGGCCGGTCTGTCTGGTGGCAGCCTCTTACCAGGATTGGTTTGCACTTGTAAAAAAGGAGGTTTCCACTTTGTCAACTGTAGAAGAGGCTCTGATCATGGGCGACAATGCAGTTCGACTGTATAATTTATAAACAACGATCATTCAATAAAAGCTTGTTAGATGAAGGCAATTCAAATTACTGAACCACAAAGGCTTAAGGTTGTAGAAATTCCGGAACCCATCGTCGGAAGGGGAGAGGTCTTGTTGCGATTAAAATATGTGGGATTTTGCGGATCAGACCTGAGTACCTATCTGGGGAAGAATGCGATGGTTGAATATCCTCGGATTCCAGGTCACGAAATTTCAGCCGTGATCGTATCGGCTGGAGCGGAGGTGCCCACCAATTTTGTACCTGGGATGGCAGTGACTGTGGTCCCCTACACCAGTTGCGGTCAGTGTGCATCGTGTCGCCGGGGCAGGTTCAATGCCTGCCGGATGAATCAGACACTGGGGGTGCAGCGGGATGGGGCGATGCAGGAGTTGATGGTGGTGCCCTGGCAGAAAGTGATTGCCGATGCCACGTTATCTTCCAGGGAGCTTGCCCTTGTGGAACCCTTGACAGTTGGTTTCCATGCCGTGGATCGGGGCAGAATCACAGACACGGATATGGTTTTGATTTTGGGGTGCGGAATGATTGGCTCCGGGGCCATTATTCGGGCAGCCATGCGTGGAGCCAGGGTTATTGCTGTGGATATTGACGACAGAAAACTGGAATTGGCACAACATATTGGAGCAACGTATTGCATTAATTCTAAAATGGAAAACCTGCACGATGCATTGCAAGTAATAACTGGCGGACATGGTCCGGATGTCATCATGGAAGCTGCGGGAAATCCAGTTACATACTTGGCGGCCTTGGAAGAGGCGGCTTTTACGGCCAGGGTAGTCTGTATCGGTTATGCCATTGAGGAAGTAAGCATGGCCACCAAACTCTGGGTGCAGAAGGAGATGGACATTATGGGCTCGAGAAATGCCACTCCTGTCGATTTTGAGGCAGTAATCAACTATTTGAAACAAGGAAAATTTCCTTTGGAGGAGATGATCACCAAGGTCGTTGAACCGGAGGATGCTGCATTGGCCGTAAAAGAATGGGCCGCCAATCCCGGTGAAGTGATGAAAATACTCGTAGATTTTAACAATAAATAGCGACTTTCCAATAACCTCTAAATTACCAAAATGAGAAAAAGAATCTGTTCGTACCTGAGCATGACCTTGCTGGTCATTGCTTGCAGCACGGTGGCCTGCAACAGGCTACTGGCCCAGAAATTTGTTCCGACCCTGGAATCCTTCAAACAATATGCCTATCCCGAATGGTTTCGGGATGCAAAATTCGGCATCTGGGCACACTGGGGTCCGCAGGCCGTTCCCCGGCAGGGTGACTGGTATGCCAAAAAGCTGTACCAGGAGGGGAGCGAGGATTACAAGTACCATGTGGCACATTATGGTCATCCCTCCAAATTCGGATACAAGGATATCATCCCTTTGTGGAAGGCAGAGAAATGGAATCCGGAGCAACTGATGGCGCTTTACAAAAAAGTGGGGGCAAAATACTTCGTCAGCATGGGTACACACCACGACGATTTCTTCCTCTGGGATTCCAAAATTCACCAGTGGAACGCCGTCAAAATGGGACCAAAAAAGGATGTGGTGGGCTTGTGGCAGAAGGCCGCGAAGAAGGAGGGGCTGCGTTTTGGCGTTTCAGAACATCTGGGCGCAAGCTATACCTGGTTTCAGAGCAGCCGCGGAGCAGACAAGGAGGGTCCAATGGCGGGAGTTCCCTACGATGGGGTCAATCCTCAGTTCGAAGATCTCTATCATCCGAAAACTACCGATGACGACAAGGCATGGCTGACCAACAATCCGGCAAACCAGCAAAACTGGCTTGCTTGCATATCGGAGCTGATCGACTCCTACCATCCTGACCTGCTCTATTCCGACAGTGAACTTCCTTTCGGGGAGGTTGGCAGGACGATGCTGGCCCATTATTACAACCAGGACATTGCCAAAAACAACGGCAAACTGGAGGCGGTGTATACCTTGCAAACTGCGTGCCTCCGAAGGCCGCTGGGTTCAGGATCTGGAACGGGGTGCAATGGATTCCATCAGCCCCTTTCCCTGGCAAACGGATACCTCCATCGGGGACTGGTTCTACCGGACCGGACAAAAGTACATGACCGGAACCCAGGTGATTCAAATGCTGGTCGACATCGTTAGCAAGAACGGCAATCTGCTGTTGAATGTTGTGCAAACTCCTGAAGGCGATCTGGAGCCGGATGTGATGAACATCTTGCATGAGATTGCAACCTGGATACCGGCAAACGGAGAAGCCATCTACGGTACCCGTCCCTGGAAGATATACGGTGAAGGACCAACTACCCTCAGAAATCAGGAAAAGGGGCGATTCGGAGGCGTAAAGGATGTGAGACCCTATTCATCGTCCGACATCAGGTTTACCACCAAAGGGGAGACACTCTATGCGTTTTGCATGGGAATTCCTTCGACGGATGTGAAAATCATTTCGTTGGGAACAAAATCTACGGTTTCGACAAAAAAAATTGCCTCCGTAAAAATGTTAGGAAGTGGTGAAAAACTTATTTGGAAGCAGGAGGCGGATGCGCTGGTCATTTCCAAACCGGCCAAACTTCCGGATGGACCTGTCATTACTTTTAAGGTGGAATTCAAAAAGTAAGGTTCCGAGTTTGGTATTCTGGCCGAAAAAAGGAGGGTTGCGAGGTAAGCAACCCTCCTTTTTTTTTATATAAATTTTAAACCTTGTGGGAACTGCTGGATTCGAACCAGCGACCCTCCCGACTTGAAGTCGGGATGCACTGAACAAGTTTTTAATTTTCGTGAATCAATTTTTCAATCATCCTTCTGCTCTTCCACTTTTTAATGGTT